>Ga0207062_1054_pt1 | contig 31422 bp, 32 predicted proteins | sample Alteio_BWMinCont_28_FD_153266 | JGI IMG/M metagenome (GOLD analysis project Ga0207062, IMG submission 153266) | Enriched cells from forest soil in Barre Woods Harvard Forest LTER site, Petersham, Massachusetts, United States -... | ecosystem: Environmental > Terrestrial > Soil > Temperate forest >... | reverse complement strand
ACTGATATTCCTATTATTCAAGAAATTAATGAAGGGATTGTCTTTGCTCATTTGGAGAAAGATAATACAGCAATTTATAGCTTATTATTATTCGCTGGATATTTAACTTATTCAAGTTACGATCTCATCGAAGGCGCTACAATATGCACTTTAAAAATACCTAATAAAGAAGTAAAAGTGTTATATACAAGTTTGATTCGCAATATATTTGAACAATCTTTAACGAGCACTAAAATTAAACAATTATTTCAATCATTAGTTGAAGGAAAAATTAAAATTTTCCAAGCTATTTTACAAGAATTTATTTTAAACAGCATGAGTTATCATGATTTTCCAAACCCTGAACCTGAAAAAAGTTATCATTTATTTATCTTGGGGCTTTTAGTGCAATTTCATGATTCATATGAAATAAAATCAAATAGAGAAAGTGGTTACGGCCGCTATGATGTCATGCTTATTCCCCGCAAATCAATGTTACCTGGGATTGTGATGGAGTATAAAAAAGTCGATAAAGATGAAAAGGAAACACTCGAAATTGCTGCTGATAATGCTCTAACCCAAATTAAAGAAAAAGAATATGCAACTGAAATGAAACACAGAGGGATTCAAAAAATTCAATTTTTAGGTATTGCTTTTGAAGGCAAAAAGGTGCTGGTAAAGTCTTCCTTCGATCCAGCCGTCGCTAAAGCTAAGGCGGACAGGTAGTCCCTTCGGTCCATACTCCCTCCTACGCTCTAAATGAGCTTCCCCCTTCGCCAAGGCTATGGAGGACAAGACGGAGGACAGGCAGGATGATAAGGATTAGACATAAAAAAAATAAGAATCTTTGACAAGTTCGATATTGAAAGTAGAATTAGTCAAAAAAACTTATTTGCTGAAAAGAACTAAGAATATGATATTAAAAAGAGAAATTACACAAGATATTATTGCTGGATCGAAGGAATTTCCGGTCATTGCGATCCTTGGGCCGCGTCAATCAGGAAAAACAACATTAGCTCAAACTATTTTTTCTTCACATATTTATCTTACTTTAGAAGATCCTGATATTCGCATTGCCGCCCAAGAAGACCCGCGCACTTTTTTACTCACTAATCGAAATGAACATGGCATTATTATTGATGAATTTCAACACGTTCCCCAGCTTCTTTCATATATTCAAACGATTGTTGACCAAGAAAAAAAAGCTGGTACTTTTATTTTAACTGGCTCCCAAAATTTTTTAATGAATCAGTCTATAAGTCAATCCCTTGCAGGCCGAGTTTCTATTCATACATTATTACCCATTTCAATAGCTGAATTTCAAGAAAATAATATTGAGATGCCCGAAATTGAAACTATTTTATATCAAGGCTGTTATCCTGCTATTGTTGCAAAAAAAAGTAGCACCGAAAGACTGTATAAAAACTATATGCAAACATATTTAGAACGTGACGTGCGGCAACTCACGCATGTTGGCGATCTAGGTCTTTTTCAAACATTCATTACTTTGTGCGCTGCGCGCATTGGACAACTTGTAAATTTTACATCTTTAGGTAATGACTGCGGCATTAGTGATGCGACTGTAAAACGCTGGCTCACAATCCTTGAAGCAAGTTATATCATTTTCCAATTAAGACCATATCATGACAAATTAGGAAAACGTCTTATTAAAAGCCCAAAATTATATTTTTATGATACAGGACTTGCATCATTTTTATTAAAAATAAAAGATCCAATAGAATTAGCCACGCATCCAAATCGTGGTAATCTTTTTGAATCATTCATTATCTCAGACATTATCAAATGGTTTTATAATCATGGAAAGCTTCCAAGCGTATATTTTTGGCAAAATCAAACAGGGCACGAAGTTGATTGTATTATTGATCAAGGATTACGCAAAATTCCTATCGAAATAAAAGCTGGCCGTACTGTTAAATCCAATTTCTTCCAAGGATTAGAATACTGGAATCAATTGACAGATAATGAATCGCATAATGGTTATGTAATTTACGGTGGCTCATCCAAACAGATTCGCGGTTATGCTAATTTGATAAGTTGGCAATCTATGCAACAATTATATGATACTATTTGAATCAATTGAATCCTAAGTAATACTCATTTATTCCAGCAATGCGGCTTACTCTTTATGTGCAACCCTCTTACGCCAAAGGCTTCCTCCTTCGCTTATCCAGGCCTTCCCGCCGACGCCAAGGCTTCCTCCTACGCTTATCCAGACCTTCAGGCTTGGCAACCCTTCGTCTCGCTTTAATGCTCGCTCAGGACTAAAGGCAAGGAAGGGTTTTCCGCTCATCGTGAGTAAGCCGCAGGCGCATCGAACGACGGTGGACAAGATGGCGGACAAGCAAGCAATAGTATTTTCATCCAGAGACAATATGCGATTACCAGGATAAATCAGAATTATTCTATCTAAGCGCAAAATCTTGCAGCGAGATATGCAGATGAATTGACAAAAATGACAAAAAATCCGACTAATCCTCACTGAGTTGCGGAAAAGTCTTGACTTTACTCCAATAAACTGTAGATTAGTCATTATGAACAGAATACAAAAAAAAGAGATTTTAAAAGATCTAGAAAAAAAAATCGTACTTCTTGTCGGTCCTCGTCAAGCAGGAAAAACCTGGCTTGCTAAGGATATTGCAAAAGAATTTCCTCATTCTATATACCTTAATTATGATCAAGTACAAGATCGAGAAATTATGCATGCTCAATCATGGCTTGGCACTACCGACCTTCTCGTGCTTGATGAATTACATAAAATGGATGGTTGGAAAAACTACCTTAAAGGGGTATACGATACTAAACCAGAATCAATGCGTATCTTAGTTACTAGAAGTGCTCGTCTGGATATCTATGATCAATTAGGAGATTCCTTAGCTGGCAGATACTTTAGACATCGCTTATTGCCTCTTTCATTATCGGAGCTCAAACAATTACACGAGCCATTAGATTTAGATCGACTGATTATTCGGAGCGGTTTTCCAGAACCTTACTTAGTATCAGATACAATTGAAGCAAATCGATGGCGTCAGCAATATGTTAATAGTCTTTTAAGTACTGATATTTTTGAAATAGATAAAATATATAATGTTAAAGCAATGCAGCTTGTTTTTAATTTATTAAGAAATCGTGTAGGTTCACCAATTTCTTATCAATCATTAGCTGAAGATGTTGCAACTTCACCAACTACAATCAAGAAATATATACAAATTTTAGAAGCCTTATTTATTGTTTTTCGAGTTACTCCATACTCAAAAAATATTGCACGCAGTTTATTAAAAGAACCAAAGTTATACTTTTTTGATACTGGACTTGTGCAAGGAGACGAAGGGGCAAAATTGGAAAATGTAGTTGCCATAAGTTTGCTCAAACATGTGTATGGCAAAGTTGATTATCAAGCACAAGAATATTCTTTACATTATTTACGTACTAAAGACGGATTAGAAGTTGATTTTGCATTAGTTAATGAAGAAAAAGTTGAAAGTATTATAGAAGTAAAATATGCTGACGGCACTCCCAGTCGCGCATTGATGCATTTTCAAGAAAAATATCAATATCCTGCAATTCAATTAGTTAAGATATTACGGCATGAAATTCAAAAAAATAATATTAAAATATTAAGTGCAGAAAAATTCTTGTCTCAACTATTTTTATAATTCATTTTCATATAATCACCAGAGAGGGAAAGAGGGGGGCATTTTGATCCTTCGTTAGGGCCTCTGGCCGTACTCCCATCCTACGTTTATCCACGCCTTCCGGCTTGGCAACCCTTCGGCTTCGCTCCCAACCTTCGCATAAAGCTACGGTGGACAGGCAGGAGTAAACACGTCGTTCCGCTCATCGTGAGTAAGCGAAAGCGCATCGAACGATGGCGGACAAGACGGCGGACAAAAACAAGGATGAATAATAATGCCTCCGGCGGGCTTCTTACCTACTCACCATTCACACATTGCACACTTTTTTTTAAAATCAAGCCGATTGGGTAATTGCAGCCCCAACGTCAGAAATAAATCTGCAATGTGTACATGTGGCCGCTGACTAAAAAAAATTTAATGAAAAATGCGGGATTGGGAGGGACAAAAACAAATTATAAAAAAATCTTTAGCGCGATTCGTCAGCAGCCGAAAATTTTCGTAAGAAAATTTGTAGGCGTATCCGCCGGTAGCTCGCTAGAGCGACGGCGGAAAGGCGCACGAAGCGCATTAGGGATTCCAAAGGGAAACCCTTTGGTGTGCGGAGTGCAGAGGTGCGCACAAGCGCGCCTTTGCCCCATCGCGGGAGCGACGAAAGATTATGAAAAAAAATAAAACTTTATTTCGCCCCGTTGCCAACGAAAACAAAAAAATATTATTAGCCTTAGCGGCGCCCTGTCCGCCGTAGCCTCTGGCGAAGGAGGAAGCGTAAAAAAAAGCCCCCCCTCTTTCCCTTGACCCAGCCTTCGCCAAGGCTACGGCGGGCAAGCATTCATTGATTGTTGACTTTATAATCCCAAATTTCCCATCCTATCTCCTGACCACCCATAATAAAATTTAAATTCTTTAAAAAAAGGAGTTACGAGTGAAGAAAAAATTTTTATATTCACTATTTCTTTTACTCAGCATCGGCGTCCCAATCGCGGTGCAAGCAAGTTGCCAAGCAAATTGCAATCAATTATTACAATGCAATGATACGGTGTGCTCTTGCCCTTGCAGCGGTAAAACATATTTTGCCAATCGTCCCTTATTTCAATCCTACCGCGGTGAATTTATTGCAGGATTTCGTAATGACAAAATGCTGGCAGCGCAAAAAGGATGGGGCGGCGCATTAGACGTCGTGGCTTATGGCGGACAATCATCAGATGGTGCTGGACTTGCATCATATTTCTTGCCATTTTGCAAAAATAAATTATTAGTAACCGAAGCGCTTGATACGATCGGCACCTCAAATCCTGGCGATTTATTATCTGAGCATTTTAATATCTTTACCGTAAATGGCACATTTTCAAGTACTATCGCATTTTGTGCGCGCCATGATGAATATGGCGTTGGAGTTCATTGGAAACAAGGGTTTGGCTTTTGCGATGATGCTGCATCAGCCTTAGGAAATTCAAATAAATGGTGGTACATCGATATTGCAGTACCGGTTACGCAAGTGAGAAACTTGATTTGCATTGATGAAAAAATTACAAACAATGGTGGCGGTATTAATACCAATGTGGCTACTGGTGGAAGCCCAGATGCGGTACCAAATATGGTGGCAGCATTTGCGCAGAATGCGTGGAATTTTGGCAAAATTATCAGCGGTGCTTTTTTAAAGAAAACAGGCGTTGCTGATATTGAATTAAAATTTGGCCGTCAATGGCTCTGGCAAGATTGCTGCAATATGGCAAGCTATATTGGCGTTTTGATTCCAACGGGCAATGCGCCATGCGGACAATTTGTGTTTGAACCAGTGGTGGGTCATGGCAAGCATGCGGGCATTATTTGGGGCGGCGAAGGCACAATGGATATGTGGGCTGATTGCGATCATGCAAAAAGCGTGAGCATAGGTGTCGCTGCACAAATGCAATATTTATTTAAAAGAAAACAAGTTCGTTCTTTTGATTTGAAAAATAAACCATGGAGCAGATATCAAGATGTCTATGCAAATGTAGATCAAGCAACTGAAGCTGCCAACACAGCTAATTCAACTTTATCAACGCCGGGTATTAATGTATTTACCCAATGCGTGAATGTGACTCCTGGCTTGCAAGTGAATGCAACGACTGCTTTGATTATTAATGCTGATAATGGTTTTGAAGGAGAAGTTGGCTATAATTTCTATGGCCATCATCAAGAATGCGTCAGCCTGGCGCAACCATGGGTGCTTGGGCCTGCATTAAAAGCAAAAGTTGGCGCAGGAGAAACTAATCCCGTGCGAAATATCACGCCAAGCGCTAAACTCAATATTCTCGCATTAAATAATGCAGCGCCTCCTCCTGCAGCAAATTATAATTTATCGCTTATTCAAGAAGCTGATTTAGATTTGCAGTCAGCAGCACATCCTTATTATTTCTCTCATACGGTGCATGCTAATGTCGGCCATCGTTGGGATGATCAATGCTATCCAACCTATTTAGGCGCTGGCGGCTCCTATGAATTTGCATTGCATGAAGTTTCGGCAATGCGAAGATGGACAGTGTGGGGCAAATTTAATGTTGCATTTTAATATTTGAAAAAAGAGGAATTATTTATGAAATTTAAATCAAAGATATTAATAGTACTGAGCATGGCGCTCGGCGCTGCACCTTTATATGCAGACGATCAAACCCAAATGAGAAAGCTTGAAAAAGCTCTAAACAAGCCACTCAGGGATTGGACAGCCGCTGAAAATGCTGAATTTGGGGACGCCGATGCATTAAATGCATTTCTTAAAAAATATGAAAAAACTGATCCTGCAAAAGCAAAAGAAGCAAAAAGCAGAATGGAAGTAAGGCGAAAAGAAGCAGGACTAGAAGAAACTTTAGGAACAACACAACAAGAAGTAAAGCAATTAACACAAAAGCTAGCGCAAACAGAGGAACAAGCAGCGAGTTTACAAAAAGATCTTGATATGATGACGGCTCAATATCGAGATGCAGATCGTCAATGGAGAGATTGGTCTAATAGAGCAAAGCAAGCTGAAGAACAACTCAAAACCCAAGAAGAAAATATTGAAACTGCAAGAAAAAAACTTGAAACCATGATGGATTCATATACAAGGGAAAAAGCAACTAAAGAACAAGTCCAAAACGCATTGAATGCTCTTGAAGAACAATTCAACAAACGTATGGCAGAAGCCGCGCAATATGAAACAGACACTAAAAATTATATAAAAGATGTAGAGGACAAATCAAAAATAATGGCCGATCGTGTGGTAAAGCTTAAACAAAAAATTGCTATACAAAAAATACAAATACAATCTCAACAAATAGGTCAAGAAGTCCAAAGAAAACAAGAAGAAATTGTAAGAGCGCAAAATGAACTTGATCAATTACAAAGGCAAGAAAACGAATCAAACCAAAAAAATGCACAGCAAATAGCTACTAGACAAGAAACTGTGCAGCGTGAACAAAAAATTTCTACTGCTGAGCAGCTGAAATTAGACAAAGCAAGGGAGCAACTTCGTCGACTACCTGCTTCAAAAGCCAAAAAAGGCAGACCATCATCAATTGTGATATCTCAACAACCGCAGCCTCAAGCTGGCGCTGCGTCCTCTCCGAAATCATCACTTACTATAAGCCCACTTACGCCGGGGCCATCTGCATATGAAGCTCCGATAAGTCCACGTAGTCAAAGTGCATCTGAGCTGTCATCTCCGCAACCAGGATCACCGATGCGAGCAATATCAAGTGAACCTGAGTCAGAGAAAGATGAACCAGCTCGTATACTAACAACACCCCCATCTTCTCCGAAGGCACAACAGCTATCAATTGTGATACCAGAACAACAACCTGAAGCTGGTGCTGGCGGAGATAATCCAAGTGCATCTGCGCTGTCATCTCCGACAAGCCTACTTAGTCTAAGCTCTGCGCCCTCATCTCCACGGAGTGCAAGCTCATCAGTACCAGCATCTCCGAAAAGCGAAGCTGCAGCAGGTCAGAAGCCCCCGTCATCAATTGTGATATCAGAACAACAACCTCAAGCTGTTGCAGGCAAGCTGCCTGAATCACACTATAAAGAACAAAAAATTGGCGCTAAAACCACTTCTTCTACTTCTTCACAACAACAGCAACAAGAGCGATCTGGAGAAAAGCCAAAAAGAATATCAAAAGAATTAGGGGCTGAATTAAAATCTATGTTACAAGGTACTTCTACAAAAAATCCACCAGCACCAGTATCGCTTATGATAGCGCCAGGATCATCTGCAAGTTCAACATCGCAAGGCGGATTGAGTGGAGGCCAACAACAAGCAAACTTTCAAGATTTAATAGTAAAAGCACAAAATCTTGTAGACGCAGACACAAAATATAAAAATAAAAACCCACAAGATTGGATCAAATGGGCGACAGAAAGTTTAGAAGTAGTGAGCGGAGCTATGCAAAAAATGGATCCTCAATCTGAGCCTTATAAAGAACTATGGAAAGTTTATCAACCTGCACAGACCGCTCTTGCAACCTGTCAACAAGAAAAGTGTGAAGAACAAGAAAGGCAAAACTTGAATGATACAATTACTAATATGTTAAATACATCTATAAAACTTTCTAGACAATTATAATAATGGTAATGATTAATTTAATTAATTAACTATTTCGACTCGAGCTCGCCCGAAGGAATAATACCCCTTCGGGCTCTTTTTTTCACGCTTCAATCAGCAAGATGAATATCCAAGCCGAAGCTCCAAAGCTTTTGTGCATAAAACAAAAAACTCATTTCTTCAGTGATTATTATGCGATTAATGCATCTATCAAAAAATGCTTGCTCCCCCCTTCGCTATAGGGTAAATCTTCGAGGGTGTTATTAAGCTTCCGCCTTCGCTTTTAGGGTAAAGCTTTGAAGTTTAATAAAGCTACGGCGGACACAGACGTCGGGCAGGCCCGCTATCCTGAATGGCTATAGGGTAAATCTTCGAGAGGTGTTATTAAGCTCCGTCGGGCAGGACCGCTTATCCTAAAAACGTATAGGCCAAAGATGTGGATTATGAAAGATTGATTTCAAAAATCCGTTATTGACAGGCGAGTATCATTATGATATCGTTTTCTTTAAGATATAATTAATTTTTGATTAACCCTTGGGACAAATATTGTGAGTACTTTTGATAAGCTAATACAAAAAATTTTCTCTCGATCATCAATTTCGTATAAAGAAGCGGAAAGAGTTTTATTCAAATTGGGGTACACACTATCTATAAGGGGATCACATCATGGATTTAGAAAAGAAGGTTGTACAACTATTGTACTATTAAAGACAAATCAACTTTTACCTTATCAAAATAAATATTTACAGGAGGCGTTATATGAAAACGGATATGAAAAGGATAAATAAAAATATAGAATATTATCTCAACTTGCCATGGAAATATACTATCGAAGAAGATGTGGATAATGATGGCAAAAAAATTTATATAATTTGTATCAATGAGTTGCCAGGAGTTTCAAGTCACGGCTATTCAATTGAAAAAGCTATGGAATCATTCAAAGAAGCTATGGCTCTAGCCTTTGAAATGTACATAGAAGCTGGAGATGAAATTCCAGAACCAGTCAATGAAAATCGATATAAAGGCAATATTGCTTATAGGACAACGCCCCGTCGACATTATACTATTGCGCAAGAAGCAGAAAAAAGAAACCTGTCGTTAAGTCAATTTATTGATACAGTAATTGACACAGCAATATCAAAAAAGAATTAAGAATGAACCCAGGGAGTTTATATTTCCTTGGGCCTTTTTATCTGTAAAATAAGACTAATTCACGTTATTTATAAAGTTTTTCATTAATGAGTTCGTTAAGACTGATACCGCGACGTGCTGCTTCTACAGCTAAATAAGCGTGAAGATCAGGAGTCATCCTTATATGCAGTTTACCAGAAAATGTTTTTTCAGGCTTTTCGCCGAGCTCTTTACACCAATCGAGATAAATATCAATTGATTTTTTAAATTCACGTTCTAGTTCTTCTGGATTTGTTCCCTGGAATGTAATGGTATCTTTAAGGCCTACTACTTCACCATGGAATAACTTCGCATCAGAATCATATTCCACTTTACCCATATAACCTTTATATTTCATCATAATTTATCCCTGCATCTTTTAAAAATTTTCGTACTGATTTTATTGCTCTCTTATCTAATATCTGATCGAACAGGATCTTGAAAAATCAGCTCTAACGTTTTGCGTTGTTTTTTATTCATCAGCTCACCTTTATTTCTATGCTACCTGATAAATAATATCAAAAAGTGGTACCAAGGCCAAGCAAAAAACGCTCTATTGAGACTTCAACTCGCGGCTATTCAATTGAAATAGTTTAGGATGAAATAACTTGGCCTCCTCACACATTGCACCCTAAAAATCAAGCCGATTTGGTAATTGAAGCCCAAACGTCAGAAATTATTCTCACAAATTGTACATGTGGCCGCTCATGAAAAAAAATTTAATGAAAAATGCGGGATGGGGAGGGACAAAAACAAATTGTAACTCAAAAGCGCGATTCGTCAGCAGCCGAAAATTTTCGTAAGAAAATTTGTAGGCGTATCCGCCATGAGCTCGATAGAGCGATGGCGGAAAGGCGTACGAAGCGCATTGCGGGGATCAAAGGTGGCGAAGCCCCTTGCGCAGGATGCAAGGTGCTTGCGTGAGCACCTTGCCCCTCTCCGGGTAGGAGTCCAGCGGGAAGCGCAAAAAAATAAACAAACATCGCGTTAGCGAACATAAACAATAAAAAAAAATTATTTTTCAACTCTAGTAGAATCTTTTCTTAAATATGCAGGTATATCAAGATCATTCATATCTACCAAGCTTTGATCCAAAGTGGCTTGTTCTGCTTCATCTGCTTTGAGTTCGATTGCGCTTTCGCTATTTTTTTGGGGCAATTTCGCATCGTATCCAAACGCAGCAACATGTTTTTCCATAACATCATGTGATACTTCCCGCTTCGTTTCTTGAGCAGCTGTAGCATCAATTTTCTCCTTGCTTTGTACCGTTTCACTTTTTTCTATTACAAGCGTGGATCCAATAACTTTAGCTGCCGGCTGCGTTGAAGCTGGTTGAGTAAATCCTGTGGCAATAATCGTTACGGTTACTTCATCGGTTAATGATTCATCGATCACGGAACCCAAAATAATCGTGGCATCTTCATGCGCTTGTTCATACACAATTGAAGCAGCCTGACTAATTTCATGCAGCCCTAAAGATTTGCCGCCGGTGATATTCAATAATACTCCGCGCGCTCCTTGAATGCTCATATTTTCAAGCAATGGCGATGAGATTGCATGCAGCGTAGCTTCTTGTGCACGATTCTCGCCTTTGGCGATTCCGGTGCCCATGACTGCTAAGCCCATATCTTTCATGATGGTGCGCACATCGGCAAAATCGACATTGATGTGGCCGGGCTTGGTGATAATTTCTGAAATACCTTTTACTGATTTGCCTAAAATATCATTGATGCGCGCAAATGCATCAAGCATAGAAACTTTTGCGTCAACCACATCGAGTAATTTTTGATTGGGGATAATGATGAGGGTGTCCACCGCTTTGCGCAGATTTTCAATTGCTTTTTGCGCAACCATTTCTCGGCGCTTGCCTTCAAAGATAAAAGGTTTGGTGACTATGGCGATTGATAATATGCCAAGCTCGCGCAATGCATGCGCAACCACTGGCAGCGCGCCGGAGCCGGTGCCGCCGCCCATGCCCGCGGTTAAAAAAACAATATCGGCGTCGCCAATTACTTGCATTATTTTATCAAGATCTTCTTCTGCTGCCCGTTTGCCTAAATCTGGATTGGCGCCGGTGCCAAGGCCTTTGGTGGATTTCACGCCAATGTGAATCACGTGCTGCGCTTTTGATAAGCTGAGAGCTTGCGCATCGGTGTTGGCCACCACGCATTCTATGCCATTGCATCCTGCTGAAACGATACTATTAACGGTATTTCCGCCTGCCCCGCCAATGCCCACGACTTTAATCGAGGCACTCGCAAGGGAATTTTCCTGCGTTTCTTCAAATTCAATCATAATACTTTTTCCTTTCATAAATGTTTTTTAAAAGGGTTAAAAGAAATCTGCTACCCAAGATTTCATCCGAGCAAATAATCTATTTACTAGTGGCCCAGACATCGTATCTAAGCCCTGCATTTGCGATTTTTTAAGCATGTGAATTATGAGGCCGTAGGCTGTCGCATAAATAGGCGAATCCAAGGATTCGGGCATATCATGCAAAAGCCGCGGAGATCCTATGCGCACGGGAACCGAAAATATCGTTTGCGCAAGCTCCGTCATGCCGCGCAATAATGATCCGCCGCCGGTTAAAACTAATCCTGTGGCTATAAATGATTGCAAATGCTTTTTTAAAATTTCTTCATGTACGATTGTTAAGATTTCTTGCGCACGCGGCTGCAAGATATTAATGAGTTCTGTTTGTTGCACAATGTGCTTTTGCGCGCCATGCACTGCTTGAACTTCAAATAATTGATCTTCTTCAAGAAGTTCCATTGATGCATAGCCATATTCTTTTTTGACTCGTTCTGCTTCTTGCAAGGTGGTGCGTAATCCAATGGCCACGTCATGGGTAAAATGGTTTCCTGCAACGGGCAACACCATCGTGTGCCGTATGCTGCCTTGCTGATACATCGCTAAATCAGAGGTGCCGCCGCCAATATCAAGCACCGCGACGCCCAGTTCTCTTTCATCGGGACTTAAAACTGCATCGGCTGAGGCTAATTGCTCTAAAATAATATCGGTTACTTTTACGCCTGCCATTTCGCAGCATTTCACGAGATTTTGAACTGACGCAACTGCGCCTAAAATAATGTGTGCTTGAACTTCTAATCTAATGCCATGCATGCCCAAAGGATCATGCACTTTGGTGTGCGCATCGAGTACAAAATATTGCGGCAATACGTGGAGAATTTGCATGCCTTCAGGAATTGCAATTGCTTTTGCTGATTCAAGGGCGGCTTGGATATCGCCAACGCGGACTTCGCCCCTTTTAATTGGCACCATGCCTTGAGAGCTTAATGATTGAATGTGTCCGCCTGAAATGCCAACGCACACCGATTCAATTTGAAAGCCAGCCATAAGTTCTGCTTCTTTGATGGCTAATTTAATGGAATGAATGGTTTTGGCCACATCCACCACCACCCCTTTTTTTAGGCCATCTGATGGCGATTTGCCTACGCCTAAGATTTCAATGTTTTCATTATCGAGCTGCTGCGATACCAGCACACAAATTTTAGTGGTACCCACATCAACTGAAACAATCACGCGATCAGAAAAAACTTTAGCCATGTTGCCGCCCCCCCATTGACTCACGTATGATAATCTGATTTTTAAACCTCACATCAGCAACACACTGGATGCAATTATTTTTTTTCTTAGTAAGTTTTTCAAATATGCCGCGTGTTTGTAAATCATTTTTTATGGCATGGCAACGCGCAAGCATTGCATCATCGGGGATGCTTTCTCCATTAAAAAGTATTGCAAATTGATCGTTTGATTTATCGTACAACCAACCTTCGGTCTCATCTATGAGCGTTATTTCATAGGAATCAAAAAAATGAGGAGGTAATTGGGCAATAGTTTTTTTAAGGTTTTGGGACAAGATTGGATGTGTTTGCAAGGTGGTTATTCTAAGTGCATATAAATCATGGGTAAGCGAAGTATTAAATACCTCTTTTTGAGTAATTGCGCCATGATCGGTGAGCACATAATTATCATTGATGCTTAATATGGGACATGAAGATTCAATATCGATATAGCATAATGATGCGGGAGTTTTTTGCATTTCGATGGTACGAATATAGGGAAATGTAGACACTAATAATTCTACAAAGTCAGAAGATTGCGCTGCTTTTTTTTGATTATTTTTAACAAATTGCGCAACTTCTTGAGACGCGGAAGTTGAAAGAATAGAATCTATGTGCGTGATATAGCGCGACTTTTGATCATCGCTCTGATCACTCACTGGTGCATTGTTTTTATTGATGACAGTAAGAATTGCTCCACTTACACCAATAAAAATGAGTACATTTTTTAGACCCTTCATAAACCCTATCTCCTTTTTGAACAATGGTATTGTTCAAGAAAGTATCCCTTTACATAGGTTGTACTCTTTTTTGGGAAAATGAGTCAATAGTTATTTATAAGATTGGCAAACGAGATTTTTCTGATTGTTATTTGCTTGGCCACATCCATTTACAAAAACCGTAAATTCCGGCTATGGCTGCAGTAGTGATTCCAAGCCCCCATTTGATTTGAGTGTCGGTTTTTTGTTTTCTTTGATTTAAATTCAACAAACCTTCGTCTTTATCTACAATTAATTCTTTAGTCCGATCTATTAAAAGTCTCATCTTATTAGGAGCTAATGTTTCATTTTGTGCAATACTGCTAAAATAACCTGGCAATACAGGATCACGAAGCTCGGTAATCTTTTTTTGATATTCGTCAATTTCTTGTTGATTTAACAAAGGTAAATTACAACTAGCTGAGTGTTTTCCATCTTCCTTCTCATTTTTTTTCCTATTTTCCTTATCGGATTTCTCTCTTGCGTCATATTTTTGCTTAAAAAATGCGTGAACGCTTTCCAATTGTTTTTTTTCTTCAGTTACTGCTTGAATTGGTTTGGTATATGTATCACGATACAAATTATAACCTGTCACTGCACCAATACCACCAAGCGCCAAAGCTCCAATCCCAAACTTTGCCCAAGAAAATTGTGATGACGGTGTATTTATTTTTATTGGCGTTCGATTGGCTGCATCAAGAGGCAGCGCTGCGAAAGCGAATAGTGAAATTAAAATCATTTTTTTCATGGTAATATCTTTCTTTTATATACTTAATAATAAATTATTATTTATTTCCCCAGAAATAGGTATAAGCTCCTGCAATAGTTGCTGCGATTCCTGCAAAACCTAAAGACCATATAAAGGCTGTCTTGATGTCTTGATCAAGCGGTTCTTTTTCTTTTTGTATCTCACTTATTTTTGTATCAATTTTAAGCAACATCTTATTACAACATGCGGTTAAATGCGCTTGTGCATCCAATGGTTTTAGCTCTTCTTGCAATATGCTATTTATTTTATAACTAAGATATTTATTTAAAAGTGGTCCTTGGTATCTAAAAGAAGTCTTTATTCCAGCTACCTTATCTAACCAAGCTTTACCCAGCCCAACTTGTTTATCTTTCGCGTCAAAATCATCATTCTCTATATTTACGAGCTCAGGAAGATAGTCTTTTCTCAAATTAGTAAGAACTGCTTTAGTGTTTTCAAGTTGCTCTAAGGGATATGCATAATTTCTGTAATATTTATATGCCCCATATCCAAGACCAAGCAACGGAGCGCTGATAAGCGCCAATTGGCTCCATGATATTGAAGCACTTTGAACATTTATTTTTGCCGGCAAAGTTTGGCTCGCCACACCTGAAGAATGAGCGAAAATAGACAGAGCAATTAAAATTATTCTTTTCACAATAACCTCTTACTTATTTAATAACCTAAATACAAAAACATATTATTGTATATTGTAAATTATTTTTTTAATAATAGCAAAAGGGACATGCGCACCTTTTCAGATAGAAAAGATCAGGTTGAAAGCTATATTTTTTTTGCTTTGGTCGCTACCAAGAACATCAAAATACCAGCGGCAACAGAAGCATTATAGGAGATTTCTTTATTTTTCTGAGGAAGGGTAATATTGATGCCATCTTTGAGGATCTCGCGGGAAACCCCCATGCCTTCACTGCCAATCACTAAGCATAAAGTCTCTTTAAATGTGCATGCGGCAGCATTTTCACCCTGAAAGGTGGCAAGATAGACGGTATATCCAGCTTTTTTGAGCTCGATCATAGCCGCTTGCGGGGAAGGAGAAAGATAGATTTCTATGTGTTCTGCTAGGCCAGCCGAAGCTTTGATTGCTGCAGAATTAAGGGGCGCAGAATCTTTTTTGATCATAATCACGCCATCAGCATTGGTGCAATACGCAGAACGAATAATAGCGCCCACATTGCGAGGATCTTGAATCCCATCAAGCATAATAAGAAAAGGAGACTTTTTAGGATCAAAAAATTGCTTACGGAATCCAAAGGTTTGAACCCAGGCCACAAAACCCTGATGATCAGTGGTGCCTGCCATACGGGTAAGCACATCGCGATTCACATATTGAATCGGCACCTGATACTTTGGCCAAACTGCCTGAATTTGATCCCAGGCTTTGGGTTCTGGCTTGGTGGTATAAATAGATATGACTTTTCTGCGTTTGGCTTTTAAGCATTCAATTATAGGATGAATCCCATAAATAAGCTCGCCAACCGTTTTATTTTTAGTTTCTTTTGTATTCTTCATAGCCAAAAGTATAGCAGAAACAAAGAAAAAGCGAAGCGCTCAAATCATTTTGCAATCGGTGGCAATGTTGTATACTTATTGTGTAGATAAAAAAATCGAATCAGAATAAGTTTTAAGGGAGAAAGATGATGGCTAAAATGGTGAAAATATCTGAGACTGCCATGAAGCATCTTGATAATCTTCAAAAGATGACTGGCGAGTCAAAACAAATCATATTAGAAAAAGCTTTAGAAAGTTATGCCCGCTCTATCTTTCTTACGCGCACCAATGAACAATATGCAGCATTAAAAAAAGATAAAAAGGCTTGGAATGAAATGGTTAAAGAATCGCAAGAATGGGATGTAACGTTAAATGATGGCCTAGATAAAGAATTTCTAGAAATGGTTCAAAGTACTTTAACTGAATGGGAATCCAAAGGAGATGAAATCGCGTTTAGCTATTTGCAAGATCAATGAATTTTTTTATTGCAAAACTCTTGAAAAGATGCCTATCATTTATGCTATATTAATGAAGCAGACCTATACCTATTAAACCTTGGGTGCCATTATGATCTATTTCTTTTTATTATGTACATTATTATGTAGCGCCTCATTAAATGCAAGCGCGAACGACAGCAAGAAACCAGAAAATGTCAGCGTAAAAGACTGCAAGAAACCAGAAAAACAAAAAGGAAATATGGGCGGAATTTTGATTCATAAAGCTAAATCAGCTGCTCAGCAAGAAGATTATAAAGAAAAATTAAATAAAATATGCCCGCAAAATAAATCTTCAAGCGATGCTGACAAAGTTCAACCTCAAAAAGAAGCTGAACTTCCAGCCCAAGAACAAGTATCCCTCAGACAATTTTTGCTAGAAGAGCAAGCAGCAGATCGAGAACTTTTAGATCCAAAGTAATAAGTTTTATGCATTTTTTCCAAAAACTGTTACCCTTTTAAAAAAGAGTCAACCCCCGAAAGAATGCACCCATGAAAATAAAATTTTTTCTCTTTATTGCTTGCTTTACGTTACAAACTGTTGCCAGCGCGCCTGCTGCCAAAACAGCACAAACTAAAAAACAAGCGCAACTTTTGCATGCAATGCTTTTTATAGAATCAGATAAAGCTGATGTGCCTTTGACGATCAAAGAACAATATCTTTTAGTTTCTTGCAATGCAGATCAAAAAGAAATACAGCACGCTTTAGCTGAAGCGTTTAAGCTAAAGTCCGATGAATTAAATTGGCACGCTGATAGTAAACCATCAACAGCAAAAATGAAAATATTACTGCTCCCCTATGACACATCATCAACATTAAAACAGTAAGATTATGCTCACGCAAAAACCTCACACATGGCTAGAAATTGATCCGAACGCGTTTTCCCATAACATTAGATTGTACAAAGAGTTAAGCGCACCAAATACTATTATAAGTGTAGTTTTAAAAAGTAATGCTTACGGGCATGGCATTGAGCAGATGGCGAAATTGTGCCAAGAAAATGCTGACGTCCAATGGCTGTGCACCGCATCACTATCCGAAGCATTAATCATCAGAAATTTGGGAATCACAAAGCCCATAATTGTTTTGAGCATTATTGATGAAGATCCTGCGCTTGCCATTATCCATGATATTGATTTACCCATTTTCGATTTGGACACGGCAATTATACTCAATCAAATTGGCGTAGCACTCAATAAAAAAATAGCAGTTCATGTAAAAATTGATTCGGGCATGTCCCGTTTTGGTTTACATACAAACGAAGCTTTGCACGTAATTCAAGAAATACACAAATTACCGGGCATAATGATTCGTGCTTTATTTACGCATTGCGCTGAATCAGGAAACCCCAATCCGAGTTTTACGCTTGAACAATTAGAGCAATTTAATTCCGTGATTAAGCAATGCGATGATGCAGGCATTCAAATTTCTTATAAGCATGCCGCCAATTCTGCAGCGGCGAGCCTGTCCTCCATCCTGTCCGCCATAGCCTTGGCGTCGGCGGAAGCCTTGGCGTCGGAGGGTACCATGCAATCATTATTTACTTTTAACTTTATTCGTTTAGGCGCTGGCGCTTATGGCTTATGGCATTTTCGAGATGCGCCAAGCAATCACGCAAACTTAGATTTAAAACCAGTGCTCAGCTGGAAGACCCGCATTTCTCATCTTAAAAAAGTGCCTGCAAATAGTTGCATTGGCTATGATCGCACATTTCAAACAACACGCGAAACAATTATCGCCACCATTCCTGTGGGCTATCATGATGGCTATGATAGAAGATTTACCAATCAAGGAATTATCCGCATACGCGATTATTATGCGCACGTGGTTGGCCGCATCTGCATGAATGCAACGCTCATTGCAATTCCTGAGGGCCATGAAGTTGCACTTGGCGATGAAGTTATATTGCTTGGCGATTATGATCAATTACGCGCGCATGATTTGGCTACCTTAATTGGCAGCTTTAATGCGCGAGAGATCACCACGCGATTGTCCCCTCATTTGATAAGAAAAATAATGCCGGTTGATGCAGTGCATGAAAAAACATGCAAAAATGCTGAAAAAATTGTATCTTTGTAACCATCAAAAATACTCAAAACCTAATTTAATCAAGGATATATCGATGAAAAAAATTATTCTTACGATTGCTCTTTTAGCGCATTGCTTGCCTGCTGCAGCGAGTGGGACACCTACTTCAACCTACGCAGCGCTTGGCGTAGGCGGGCTATCATTGTTAGGAACTGTTGGTTCATTGTGGAAATTTGCAGGATATAATAAAGCGATTAGCACTGAGAAACAAGCTATTCATGATGCAAATAAAAAACAAAATAAATTAACATTAGAACCTTCCAATTTTTACCAAGAATTAGATTTAGCTCAAAAAGAAAGCATTGAAGCTCGTGATGAAAGTGCATCAATCAAAGCCTTAAATGCACTAAATTACTCTGTTATGCAATCACACCTTTATACACCTAAGTCTCAAGACAAATCGAGAGCGCACATTATATCAACGATGAAAGAAAGTTATTTACCATTTCTATCAGCTGATCAACATCAGGACATCACCTCATTTACTGATGAATATGATAAACATGATGGCAGAATTTGCGAACAAACCACCCAATGTGAATGCGAAACAGATGGCTATTGGAACAAGCAGGAAAAAAGGCGCGATGAGTGCCATGGATTACGAAAAACATACAATGGCTTGAAAATTCTTTTAGATCAGAAAGACAAAATTGCTGCCGAAAAATTAAATAAAGCAAACGAAGAAGCAGAACATCTTGAAAATTTAAAACCCCATTATGATGCAATACCAAAATTAGAAAATAAAAAATGGTGGGCAAAAACTGCTGGTATTTCATTAGGTGCAATTAGTTTAGCTACTTTTGGTTATTTGGGTTATCAAGGACATACAAAAAAATAATAACTCACTCGCTCGTTTATAAAATATTAAACCGCAAAAGCAAGAGATGCTTACTTTTGCGGTTTCTTTTTTATTCTTAATGAACCACGCCTAATCGTGCCTTTTTGGCGCAACCCTTCTTTAACTGCATCCAAAATATCTTTGTTTTCTGGTTCAAAAAGCCAAGCTTCATCCGCTGGCACTTCAACTATCGGCTCAACTATTTTTTTCATGCGTTTCATATCAAACTCCAATTCTTGGCAGCAGCGGATTAATCCGCGTTACAATTTCATAATTAATAGTCTGACAACGCATGGCTAGATCTTCGGCAGACACGCCAGGCGCATTGCCCAGCAAAATCACTTCATCGCCAACGCACGCATCTAAATCAGTCACATCAATCATCGTTAAATTCATCGCTACGCGTCCAACCACTGGCGCCAGTTTATTTTTAATCATTACTTGTCCGGTGTTTGAAAATCCACGATCATAGCCATCCCAATAGCCAATTGGCAGCACCGCAATCATGCTGGCGCGATCCACGGTGTGCGTGCAATCATAGCCAATTGAACTGCCCACAGGAATTTCTTTTAATTGCATGATGGCGGTTTTCCACGTAAGCGCTGGTTTAAGCGAAAAAGAAGGATAATAAGAATGCGTCAGTTTTTTATTTTCATGGGAAGGCCATAACCCGTAGATTCCTATGCCGACGCGGCTTAACGTAAAATGTGATTGTATATTTGCCGTAATTGCCGCAGAACAAGAAGTATGCCGCAAAGGAATTGAGATCCCATGATCTTCTAAAGCTTCTATTAAAGTATTAAATCGTGCAATCTGCTGATTGGTAAATGTTTGATCTATATTTTCTGAATCTGCAAAGTGAGTAAATATGCCTTTAATGATAATAAACTGGAGTTTATGAATTAAAGTAATTGTTTCAAAAGCATCGCATGATAAAAAGCCAAGGCGCGATAATCCCGTATCAATTTTTATATGTATTTCAACTTTCTTTCCTAATTTTTTTCCTAAATCATTCAAAGTAATTGCGGTTGCCAAATCAACCACCACAAGCTGAATATCTTGCAATATTGCTGCCTGCACATCATCGCGCAAAATACTGAGCACCAATAATGGCTTTTTGATTCCCATAGAGCGCAAATATAATGCTTCACTTACATTGACAACGCAGAGCATATCTACCGCCGCTGTTTGCTCGCATATCGATGCAACTAATGAGATGCCATGTCCATACGCATTGCTTTTTATGACTGGTGCCAACAATGCAGGTTTTATAATATTTTTATAACTTGCAAGATTATGCTGCAATGCTTGAGTGTCTATTTCTACCCAGCTATTATATTTTGATACATGCTGAGTCAGATTATTTGATTGATTTATTTCTTTGCCAAGATCGAGCATTTCTATTTTCATTTGGTCCTGTCACTAATATATTTTTATTTTTCCCTTTTTCAATTTTACTGATTTTTTTTTAATTAAGCAGCAATTAAGTATAATTTAATTTGAATAATTAAAGTAAGTTGACGTACTCCCACGACTAAAGTCAGTGGGATTCTGGATTCAAACAGCGATAGCCAAATTATTTGGTCTTACATCGCCTAGCCCGATTGTTGACGCCCCAACAATTTTTATATTTATAGCCGCATTAACATCTCTATCATGCAGAGTACTACATTCTAAACATTGCCAAGAGCGATCTTTTAGAGATAATGCTTCATTAATTTTTTGGCATACATGACATGTTTTAGATGATGGATAGAATCTATCAATTAAATGTATTTGCGACCCATTTTTCTGACATTGATATTTGGCTATTAAAATAAATTGGCTAAAGCCAAGATCATTTATTTTTCTTCCCCAAATTTTTTGCATGCCCTTTATGTTCAAGTCTTCAAAAAAAAGATAATCATTCTCTTGGGCTAAGTTTCGAGCCAATTTAAACTGAAAATCTTTTCTTTGATTAGCAACTTTCTTGTGGACTCGAGCAAGATGTATAAGCGCCTTTTTGCTATTATTGCTTCTCTTTTTCTTAGTTGACAGCTTCCTGTGTGCCAATTTAATTTTCTTGCTGCCTTCTTTGAAAAAGAGTGGCGAGTTATACTTTGAACCAGCAGAACTTGTTAAAAATGTTGTCAATCCAAAATCAAAGCCTGCTTTTTTACCGGTCATGACTCTCATTGGGCTGACATCTTCAACTTCACATGCAAAAAATAGATATATATCTCCAAGAATATCTCGCTTTATGGTGAGTGTTTTAATATTTCCTTCAATATCTTGAGATTTAAAAAATTTATAAATCTTCTTTCCAATTTTAATTCTATTATCACCCAAAAGTTTGTAGCCAGCTTGCTTAAGCGTGATTGATTTATATTTTTTTGTTTTTTTAAATGAGGGTGGCTTAACTTTGCCTTTTTTTGCATGTTTGAAAAAAAGTTGATACGCACGCTCAATTCTATCGGTGATATCCTGAATGGCTTGCGATGGCACCGCTTTCCAATGCGCATACTGTTCATCATTCTTTAATTTTGTTATATGTTTTTGTAGCTTGTATTTATCAAGATGTTTGCCAAACAGTGAATAATAGCGCCTATGCAAAGCAATGCAATGATTATAAATAGAAGCTGCAGCTTCTATTGGCTTACGAAGTTTCTTATTTCTTTTTGTATTGTATAGCTTAACACTAAACGTTTTCTTCATTGATTTTTTTGATTTTCTATGTACCGCTTAATTGTTGCTTCTGATATGCAACCAACACTTTCACAAAAATATGAACGAGTCCATAATGTTGGCAGTTTTGACTTCAATGATGCAAATTCTTGCCGAAGTAGCCTTGAAGTATAACCCTTTAGTTGTTGTACAATATAATGTGGACTATTGGTTGGATCCGTTTTAACAAAGATATGAATATGATCAGGCATCACTTCCATTTGTTCTATTGTCACAGAAATTTCTTGCGCTTTTAATAGCAATAATTCTTTCAATCTTGATTCGATATCTCCAATCAAAACTTTTCTACGATACTTTGGACACCAAATCAAATGATATCCTACATTAAATACGGCTTTATTGCTTGTTGTCCATCTATTTTTTTTCATATATAATATTATAGCAAATCGATAGACGGCTGGCAAATGAATATTAAAAAATATGAATATTATAAGGAATGCGCATTCATCCCACAGCTAAAAGCTGTCGAGTGGGCTTTCTGCGCAATATTTCGTAAAAATTACGCTTAATTATTCAAAAAAATTAATATTAATTTATACTCAATAGCTCTAATCTTTTTTTTTAGGAAAATTATATGTATATCGTTGAAGGTAATATTGGTGCCGGTAAATCTACATTTTTAAAATTAATTGAGCAGAAATTGCGCCATGTATCAGTCGCTTTAGAGCCGCTGCACAATTGGCAAAGCACCGCCCACGGCCAATCTTTACTTTCTGATTTCTATCAAGATCCCACGCGTTGGGCATACACCATGGAAACGTTAACCATGATTTGCCGAGTTCGCGAGCACATGCAAGAGCAAAGTCTCAACAATCCAAATCGCATTGTTGAACGCTCAATTTATTCAGGGCATTATTGTTTTGCGTATAATGGCTATGAGCAAGGATTCATGAGCGCTGTAGAATGGAAAACCTATGAAACATGGTTTAATTTTTTAATTCCTAATCACTGCAAGCCCCCGCTTGGTTTTATTTATTTGCGCGTAGATCCTGAAATCGCCTATGAACGCATTAAAAAGCGAAATCGAGAAGCTGAAAAAACTATTACTTTGCAATATTTACGCCAAATTCATCATAAGCATGAGAAATTTTTAATAGAAGATAAAAAAACATTGCCCAATCTGCGCCTCACGCCGGTACTTATTTTAGATTGCAATGAAGAATTTGAAGCAAACGAAAATAAGCTGCAAGAACATATCGCAAAAGTGCAGCAATTAATGACAACCACGCAGCAAACATTCAAGCCCGCTAAAGTTGATTGGCAAATTTTAAGACAAACGAACACTATTGAAGATTTAGAGCAAATATAATTTTATTTCTCAAAATCTTTATAGAGCATGCTCGCTTGAATGCCGCGATTATTTTGATATTTATTACTCATGTAGCGAATGTAGTCGCCTTCTATTGAATGATAAAAAATTTGGCAGATTTCTACTGCTGGATATATGCGAATAGATTGCACACAAAATATTTCAAGCGTCCAAAATCCACGAAATCCTACATCACCAAATCCTGCGGTAATGTGAATAAATAATCCAAGACGGCCGATTGATGATCTTCCCTCAAGCATCGGCACATAGCAATCGGTTTCGGTGTATTCCATGGTACGCCCCAAATAAAGCTTGCCAGGCTCAAGCACTAAACCTTCCTCAGGAATATTTATCATCGTAGTAGCATGCTTTTTTTTCATATCAAGCACTGCTTCATCATACATAACCAGCTCATGATGCAAGCGCAAATTATAGCTATTTGGGCCCAACTGATTATCATTAAATGGATCAATAATAATCTCATTACCGAGCTTATTTTTTATTTCTTTTCCTGAAAGTATCATGATTTTTTCTCCTTTAGCATTAAACTCAATCACCTGAGTTGTAAGATTCTTATATCACTGCTACACTAAGTTATGATTTTTTTTGTTTAAAAACACGGGCAATATTATATTTAAAGGTAACCACTATGATTACTGATACCTTTACAACTAATGCTATTATAGAAAAAATAAAAGAAGAAAGTAACCGCTTTCAAAGTTTACCTTTGGAAGTGGCTAAAGCTATTGTCGGCCAGCAAGACATCGTGCATTTTATAACCATCGCAATATTATGTGATGGCCACATATTATTAGAAGGCGTTCCTGGAGTCGCTAAAACCACGATGATCAAAGCGGTGACTAAAACGCTTGGATTAAAATTCAATCGCATTCAATTTACGCCTGATCTTTTGCCCTCCGATTTGATTGGCACCCTCATTTACAATCAAAAAACTCAAGAATTTGAAACTAAAAAAGGTCCTATTTTTGCTAATCTTATTTTAGCAGATGAAATTAATCGTGCGCCTGCCAAAGTGCAAGCTGCATTGCTTGAATCGATGCAAGAACAGCAAGTTACTATTGGTTCCAATACCTTTATGCTCGATAAACCATTTTTAGTATTTGCAACCCAAAATCCCATTGAACAAGAAGGCACCTATCGTTTGCCAGAAGCTCAAGTGGATCGCTTTATGTTTAAATTATTAGTTGGATATCCAAATATTACGCAAGAGCGCGAAATTATTCGCCGAACTATGAACACTCATGACATCCAACAATCATTAACCAAAGAAGAAATTTTTGCTGCGCAACAGCTGGTAAAATCGGTGTATGTCGATGATAAGATCCATGATTATATTGTGAATATTGTTTTTGCGACGCGTATGCCTGCGTCATTCAAATTAGATGATATTCAACAATATATTCAATATGGCGTTTCACCACGCGCAACCATCGCTTTATATCAAGCATCTAAAGCACAAGCATTTTTAAAGAAGCGACATTTTGTCACCCCTGATGATGTAAAAGCGATTGCTCCGGCAACTTTGCGCCATAGAATTTTACTCACGTATGAAGCAGAAGCAGCCTCTATTAGTTCGGATCAAATTATACAAAAAATATTAAATAGAATACCTACACCATAAGCGATCAACCAAACTTGACAAAATTTCGATAAGAAGGGTATCGTTTGAAAGTTAATCTAAAACATATATGTGCACGTAAGTGCATGCTAATTATAACTGAAAGCTCGAAATCTCTGATGTAGAGCTTTCAAGTATAAAAAGGAAATGTTGATGAAACATCCGCTATGGATTTTAAACAGCGCCCTACTCTTATTAGTCATTTTTGATGTAGGATTTATTTACGTTTCACGCCAAAAACCAGGCGCGAGAGCCGATATTGAGCCTTCAACCAACATTAAACCATTAAAAGGCGAACCGGTTCAGATTAATATTGCCAAAATTTATGAGGATGATTTGTTCGGCACCTTTAAAAAAGAACTTCCTTCACACCCACTCGGCGGCATTCCTCCAATGCCTGAACCTCCATTTCCCAAAAAAGTTTCGGTCCCTCAAGAGCCAAAACCACAATTTTTGGATCCTTTAAATATTCAGCTCAAGGGGATCATTATTATGCTGAATGATGACAATGGAAATCGTGCAATTATTATGGATAATAAAACGAATAAAGAAAATACCTATCGCGTAAGCCAAATGCTTGAAGATGCGCAAATTATTCAAATCTTAAGCAATAAGATTGTATTGTTACGTTCAAATGGGCAGCAAGAAGTGCTTTACTTGCGAGAAAAAGATGCGCAAATGGATCCTACCTATGTTTCGATCGATAATTGGCAAGAAGTCGCTCAAAGAATTTCTGATACCGAATTTAATATTTCTCCACGCGAATTTGTACGCCGCATTAAAAATCTCGCTCAATTTATTGATATGCTTGATTTAATAACGGTTTATAAACAAGGCAAGAGCGTTGGCTGCCGCATAGGGAATATGAGCTCCAACTCATTTGGTAAAGAAGTCGGCTTGCAAACGGGCGATATTATTCTATCGATTAATGACATTCCAGCAACTGACACTGCCAACAGATTTAAAATTTATAAAGGCATTATTGCTATGAAGCCAAAGGATGTTATTTCTGTGCAAATAAGGCGTCGCAATGAAGAGCTTACACTCCATTATACGCTCAAAGAATTAAAAACAGACAAAAAAGGTACCCCGGCAGAGCCAGTAATGTCCGCCCAAGATATTCGCGAAGAACAATTAAGAATTTTGCAGCAAAAACATAAATTTGCTCCAACGTTAAAAGATATTAGAGAAACTGAGCGAAAAAATATGCTAGAAAAAGGCAATGCTCCTATAAAAAAACGTCCTACAGACAAGATAAATGCACATAAAGCAAAAGTAGAGAATAAAGTATGATGAGAAATCGAAACTCACATGCGCGCGTAAGCGCAGGCAAATTAGAACTGAAAGCTCCTCCTGCGCTAAAGCTACGGCAGACAAGCCTGAGTCGCAGGCGCAGAGCTTTCAAGACTTTGATGATCATGTACGGTTTATGTTTCATAATTCCTGCATTAAGCATAATGCAAGCCTATGGACGCACAGATACTATAAAAAAAATACGTAAACCAAAACACCAAGGATTATTGACTCAAGATATCGATAACTCTCATGAGCCCGCAATCGATACCTTAAGTTCATTACCAAAAAAAATAGATTTATCGAGCCAAATCGAAACATTAGATAATAAACCTGCGACGAATGCAACACAAGCGCCAAAGCAAACTGCTCCTTCTCCTGAAACAGCCAGCGCTCCTATAACTTCAAGCGCGAAAGCGCCTGAGCAACCAACAGACATTTCAGACGCAGCATCAAGAGAAGCGCTCGAAAAAATAACAACAAAGCCAAAAGAAGTTGCGTCAAAAGAGCCCGCGCAAGGTAAAACAGGAATGAAGTCTCTTGCTGATTCAAAGAAGGGAACAGATAAGACAAAAAAAGAATCTGACCAGGACGCAACAGACAAAGTAAAACCAAGACAGCAGCCTTTTGATGAATCAGAAACACCATCAATCGAATTTTATTTTGAAAATACTGATCTCCAGAATTTATTAAATCAAATTTCTGAAATTTATCACATCACCTTTATCACCGATGAGACGATTTCGCCACTTTCGCCTGGCGCCAAAGCACTTAAAGGCAACAAAATCTCATTTAAAACACAAAAACCGCTCACGCAAAAAGAAGCTTGGAATTTATTTTTAACCTTCTTGGATCTTGCAGGACTTTCAATCGTGCCGCAAGCAGATCCTAAAATGTTTAGGATAGTTGGCACCGAAGCGGCGCAGCGCTCTTCAATTCGCTCGTTTATTGGTGTTGATTCATCAATACTTCCTGATAATGATGAAATGATACGCTATGTATATTTTATTGAAAATAGTTCATTGGATACTATTCGTGCGATTGTCGATTCATTGCGATCTCCGTCAGCATTATTCCAAGTTTTACAAGAATCAAAAGCATTCATTTTGACTGATAAAGCGTATAATATTAAAATGCTCATGAATATTATAAAAGAGCTGGATAAGATTACTATGCCTCAAGCGCTTTCGGTGCTTAAGTTGAGAAAAGTTGATGCAAAACAAGTAGCCGACTTATATATGAATATTATAGGAAAGGATGAAGGTATTGCCGCTCGATTATTCCCTAATCGCAAACAAACATCTTCATTATATTTCCCAGAGAATACGCGTATATTTGCAGAACCACGTACCAATACTTTAATCCTGCTCGGACCTAAAGATGCAATCAAAAAGATTGAATCTTTTATTACTGAAAATATCGATATAGATCTTGATAAACCATACTCTCCTCTCAAGGTTTATGCTTTACGTTATGCTGATGCTCAAACAGTATCTGACATCATGAATAACGTTACTCTTTTTGGAAAAAGTACTGAAGCAGGCAAAGCTGGCGGCGTACGCGGCGAAGATAAATATTTAAAGCCAATGAGTTTTACGCCCGAACCAGCTACCAATCGTATCATTATTCGCGGTGATTATGATGATTATGTAAAAGCTTTAGAAATTATAAAAAAACTCGATGAACCTCAACCACAAATTGCTATTGAAATGCTTATTCTTTCAGTAAGTTTAACTGATAATCGTAATCTAGGAACGCAGCTTCGTAGCGCAACGCCGGGCATCAATGGATTAGTTGGTAATAATGTAAAATTTCAAACATCAGGATCAGATGTCACTGGAGCAGCGAGCAGTATCGTTACAAATAATACCGGGTTAGGAGTAAATAGATTGCTTGGAAATTTACTTAATCTCGTAGCAGGCACAAAAACAGATGGAAGCGATTCTGCTGCTCCGGGAAATACCGTGATCTCATTAGGCATGGATCAATTTGGCGTTTGGGGTATTTTCAATGTTTTACAAACAATGGCTAACTTACAGGTTATTTCAAATCCATTTATTACTGCAGTCAATAAAACTCCTGCGCTTGTAGTTGTTGGTGAAACAAGACGTGTGATCACCGCAACAGTTGCCGGTGGTAATACTTCTGAAAATGCTTTTGGTAATCAAGATGCAAATTTAGAAGTTAGTATTACGCCGCAAATTAACTCTGATGGTTTTATATTGCTCAATCTCAATATTAAAATTGATCAGTTCCTTGATGCTGATCCGCAAAGCGCTCGAACTGAAAATAGAAATATTAATACGAGCACCATTGTTGCAGATAAAGAAGTCTTAGCTATCGGCGGTTTAATTCAAAATAAAATTACCGATCAAGAAAGTAAAGTGCCTATTCTTGGCGATATTCCGATTATTGGATGGTTATTTAAAAATAGAATAAAAGTACAATCAAAATCTAATTTGCTCGTGCTTATTTCTACACGCATTATACAACCTGAAAAAGGGGTTAATGGGCCATTTACTAACGAACGAGTTAAAGATTATAGAACTACCTTGCAGGCAATGGAATCTCCATCAGATAGAAGAGATCCAATTACTCGGTGGATGTTTGCGGGTAATGAACGCAACACTGAAAAAGTTATGGATGATTACATCTTCAAGCGTCAAGATAAAGATATCGGGCCAGTCACCGATCATCCTGATAGAGCTATGACCAGATCACAAAAAAGAAAAAAAGCGCGCAAAGAAAAACGAAAGCAAAAAGAACAGGTAAAGCAGCTTGCACAGCAACAGCCAGTTAAAGGTGGAGGAGTTGTATGATTCGCGAGTTATTCTTACCAAATAGAATTGGCAATTATTATTTATTTGCAAAACGCGTTATTGGTCTTGATGTAGGGAAAACTCATATCAGCGCTACGCAAGTTTATATTAAAGGCACCAAAAAGATCATAGAAAAATATGTGGAAGAACGATTAGAGCCTGGATCTGCTGCAAATTATACTGAACGCGCAATAAGAGCTTTACACCTAGTTATTGCTCAGCTTGATAAGTTTGATGCTGTTCATTCAGCACTTTCAAGCTCTGTAGCTATTTTTAAAGAAATTAAATTACCATTTCTAACGTATGAAAAAATAAAAATGGTCGTTAATTATGAAATTGAACCTTTATTACCATTTTCATTGCAAGATGCAGTTGTAGATTTTATTATCGCCAAGCAATATCCTCAAGAGCAAAGCTCTCAAGTATTGGTAGCTGCTGTGCAAAAGCAACACATTGCGATGCATCTTGAAATCTTACAAGCCTCTGGTATATCGCCCGACATTATTACTATCGATTTATTTGCTTTATATAGCCTCTATAAAAAAATACCAACATATGCTTCATTGCGTGGCAATACCGTCATCATTGATTTAGGTTTACAAGCAACGCGCATTGCCTATATCCAAGACGGGCAGCTCAGATTCATTAGAACAATCAATAAAGGAACTTTGCACATAGCAAAAGAAGTGAGCGAGGCGCTCGGTATGCAACCAAACGAAACTATGGAATATATTATTCGCTATGGACTTGAAAAAAACACTAATCAGCAATATATTCAAGAAGTCACAAAGTCTTTAGCAAACTTTTGGCAAGAAATTCAATTTACTCTGCAATCATTTACTGCCCAAGGCATCACTCAAGAACAAATTTCAAAAATTATCTTATTGGGTGGCGGCTCTGAAATTAAAAAAATTACTGAATTTGTGCACTCATTACTTAATATTCCATGTGAAATCATGCATGTAACTGATATTTTGCATGATCCTTCAATTTCTATTAAAAATACAATAGCATTGCCAAGCTCAAGTATAATTAGTTTGAGTGCGGCTATTCCATCTTCTGTTACTGATCAATTTAATTTACGCCAAGGTGAGTTTGCTGCATCCACCGAAGATTTAACTAAAAAGCAATCAATTATTGCTATAGGATTATGTGTGGTATTACTTGGATCATTAAGTATTTACACATTCTTACAAATAAGAACATTCAGCAATGAAGCAATTTCTTCACGCGACCAAGCAATAAAAGCACTGAAAGATCGTGCTCATTTTTCTTCCGCTCTTCAAGATGGTCTCAAAAATATTAAAAAAGAAAAAGAGCTTTTAAATACGGCTATTAGCATTGCGCAAGATGAAGTTAAGAAACAAGAAAAAACATGGTTCGCATTCACAGGTCCTGCACGCGCTACTATACTCAAATATTTACTTGAGCTTACGAAACTTATTGATAAAGATGCATTAGGCTTTGATATTCAAAGTTTAAAAATTGCAGAAGGAATTATGACAATCAAGGCATCGGTCAAAAATCATGATGCACTTAAAACTCTTGAAAAAGGGTTAAAAGAGTCAAAATTATTCACCAATATTTCAAGTCCTGAAGAAACAACATTTACCATGATAATTATGCTTGCCAAAAATGGTGAGGAACAATAATGAAATTTTTTAATACCATAAATCAATTCATAGCGGGCTTAGACGAGAAAAGCTTTTACAAATATCTTTTAGCCACGCTTGCCGCATTGCTCATTATATGCGCCGGATTCATTTATTATTACTACTCAAGTATTAGTTATTGGAAAAAACAAATAAATGAAATTAATTTTGCACGCGATGACGTAAAGCGCATTATCGACCGCGATGAAGAAGTATTAAAGCAGCGAGAAGAAGTTAATAAAATGCTCCAAGAAATGCCCGACTTTAAAATTGAAGGGTATTTTAATGATCTGATCGCAAAACTGGGATTAACGCAAAATAAAGTCACAAGTCCAAACATTGCTTATGGCGAAGGTGGCGATAAAGAATATCGAGAAGTATTGCTCACTACGCAATTTGATAATTTAAATATGAAGCAACTGACAGAGCTACTCAATGAAATCGAACAAAATAGTAGAATTTATACCAAAGAGCTTGAAATAACCAAGTCAAAAAAAACACCTAACACAATTGATGTATCATTAACCATTGCAACATTACAACGTAAACCTGAAACAACCGAACTTGTTGAGTAGAAGATTATGAAAAATTCTCATATATACACAA
>Ga0207062_1053_pt1 | contig 31823 bp, 25 predicted proteins | sample Alteio_BWMinCont_28_FD_153266 | JGI IMG/M metagenome (GOLD analysis project Ga0207062, IMG submission 153266) | Enriched cells from forest soil in Barre Woods Harvard Forest LTER site, Petersham, Massachusetts, United States -... | ecosystem: Environmental > Terrestrial > Soil > Temperate forest >... | reverse complement strand
GTTCTTGCGGTTCCTGGGAGGAGAGCAGCGTCCCAAATAAGCAAAAATAGCCGCAAAGTATTCTAATCAGGGGATTTGATTTGAACATGAACTTCAGTCTGTGTGTCTAAAAAATTTCTCGCAGTCACAGCGAATCTTTCAGGGTTGTCGGAAACAAAAAATTGATGCTTAACCGGTAAAGAGGAAAGGGGCGCTTCCAGATCCTTGCTTGAAAGCAAATCGGCCACCATTTCGGCACAGCTGCTCGATGAATCTACGATGGCGACACCGTTCCCAAGTTCTTCTTGAATAATGCCGCGAAGTAAAGGATAGTGCGTGCAGCCGAGCAGCAGAGCATCGATATTTTGCTTTTTTAATGGGGCTAAATATTCCTCGACGATAAGCTTGGTCGCTTTATGACCGATGAATTGCTCTTCGACAAGAAGGACAAAAAGCGGACAAGCGATCGAGATGACTGTCGCCTGAGGGAGAAGCTTTAGGATCTCATTTTCATAGACCCCTGAGCGAATAGTCGCGCGCGTACCCAAGACCGCAATACGTTGGGATTTTGTCGTTTTGACAATGCTTTTTACGCCCGCCTCTATGACATCGACCACAGGCATGGGACATAGCTGTCTCAGCTGTAGTTTTGAATAAGCCGCAGAGGTATTGCACGCATTGACCAGGACTTTGATTTTGTGCTTTGACATCAAGTAGTTGGCATTATCAATAGAATAGCGCAGAATTTCCTGGCTGCTTTTGTCCCCGTAGGGAACCCTGGCAGTATCTCCAAAATAGATAATTTTTTCATTAGGCAGACGTTTAGCAAGCTGGTGGAGTACCGTCAGGCCTCCAACACCAGAATCAAACATGCCTATTGCGAGATTGCGTGGATGAGTCATGGGCTTGGCTTTTCCGGGAGCTTTAAAGTCTGATTGATGATGATGCGATCGTTAGAGAGATTGTTGAGCTCTTTGATCACTTTTATTGAAGTTTGATTAGCATTCGCGATTTTTTCCAGGCTGTCGCCGGATTTGACCCGATAGATTTTAGTCCCTGTGTCATTGCTGTCTTTGTCAAGGATTTCTGTGATAGCTTTAAGGGCAGACTGGAGGCTATTAATTTGTTTAGCCTGCTGTTCAGAGACTTTTTCAAGATCGCGCAGGCGCTGCTGGTACTGAGAGAGGACTGCGCTCGATTCATTGGCATGCTCTTTAAGTTGACGCAAATCGGCGGCGGCGCCTTTTGAGATGAGTTCGATATCCGCGATTTTTGATTCCAGATCGATAGCCGAAGCGTTTAAATGGTCTTTATGGGCTCTAGAACTATCGCGCAATTGATTGCGGAGCGAATCGATGATCGTTTCAATGTTGTCAAACTTTTCAGAGAAGACCCGGATTTCATTTTCATGATTATTTTGGTGGAGGCGCATAGCATCGATATTTTCGCGCAGATTCCGGATGGCGACAGCTTCTTGGCTTGGAGCGGGCGGAGTATTTTGAGAGCGATATGATGGGATTGCTGCTAACGGTAGCTTTGAGAGCAATATAACAATGAAAAGAAGGGATGTGTGGCGTAGACGCATATCAATGTCTCTTGAAGCTTTGAGTTGCTTAATCGTAGCTCGCCTTACGGTGAGCGAGCTACGATAGTCTCTTTAATTGATGTAGAGTTTAAATTCCGCGCGGCGGTTCTGTGTCCAGGCTTGTTCATGTGATTCCATGATGAGCGGCCTTTCAGCACCATAGGAAATGGTGAACACGTGGTCTGGGTTAACTCCCTGGTCCAGAAGGATATTGCGTACAGCGTTGGCGCGGCGCGAACCAAGGGCAATATTATAGGCTTCCGGACCGCGTTCATCGCAATGACCTTCTATGAATACATAAACGTTTGGATTTGATCTTAGGTAGTTGGACACAGCATTAATTGTGGCCATATTGCCATCGCCTTTTATGAGATTGCTGTTGTATTCGAAAGTGATATTCCGGAAAATGTTCCTAACATTCGGCATAGTGGCCGGATCGCGAAAAGCGCTGATGCCGGGAATAGAGCTGCCTGGATCGCCGGGTGTTTCATGGGGTTGCGGCTTTTGGAAATCGGCCATGGCGATAGCATTGCAAGCTTGTTCATCGGGCATCGGAATATATTCTTCCTGGTAGCTTCCTGCATAAGCGGCATTCTCATTCCATCCAATGAATTCATCTTTAGAGGTCACCTGGCGTGAAGGACTGTATTGCCCGCATAAAGTGTTTATCCCTCTGTTGATATGGCGTCCGCAAGATACTGTATCATCCCAGACTTCTGTAGGCTGGCGGTTGCAGCTTGATGACAGCATTGAACATAAGACAAATAGTACAAATAATGATTGCTTCATAAAGGCGGGCTCCTTTGAAAAGTCTTTAGAGAAAGTCTTTAGAGCCTGTTCAAAATAGACTCTTAGAGAGTGCATAGTAGCACAAAAGCAGCTATTCAGGGCAAGAGGATTTTTTCCCCTGCCGTTGCCCTTGCCCTTACCCTTGCCCTATGGCGCTCGAGCCCCCTGCTGTGGGACACAGCAGGCCACATGTAGATTTACCCGTGTGCTATGGAAGGTAGTAAAGGACATGTGGCCTGCTGTGTCCCACAGCAGGGGGCTCAAGCGCCGTAGGGCAAGGGAATTGAATTACGCAAGAGGTCTAATCTTTGGGTTTTTCCAGGGTGAGCCATTGTTTGATGACCCAGCCTTGCAGCCAAGTATGGATGTTCTCGGAGGCGGCCGTATAGAGCTCGTTTTTTTGTTCTTCAAGCCATTGGCAGGCCTCTTCAATGGAAGCCCCCGCCTGAAAATAATTGATCAGATGATATTCCGATTCGGAAATTGATTCCCAGAGGAGATCTTTGCGTGGACTGCGGTAAAGGACCACCCATTGATTTGTTTTACCGAGATCGGGAAAATCATTTTCGATCCAGTATTCAGGCTCATGCTTTAAAAAATTATCCCGGAAGGTAAATAGGTCGTAATTGAAGGCAAAGAGATTAATAGAACGCTGTAAATAGAGGGTGCATTCCAATAAACCGGAAAGATCCTGAGGGTTAGGCAGGCTTCCGATATTAAGAGGCGGGTATTCCCGGGCAAGAAAAGTCCTATTATATGCCCAATCGATTTCCGCGGAGTCTTTGATTAGGGACTTATCAGAGCGATGATAGTTTTCCGCTATCCATTTAGGGAGGTGGATGCCAAGTTCATTTAAAGACCAATGATTAGGCGGATATTTCTGCAAATAAGGAAAGGCGATCGATTGATTGAAATCGTGATAACCAAAAAGCCTGGTCAGAAGGGGGAAGGTCTCATGCAGAATGCTCAGCAAGCGCCACCAGTACTGCTGATTATAGATCTCGATCCTTTGGGCAGGCCTTAAGGTATGGCTGGGTCTAATATAGTCCCATGCCTCTTCTTCCATCAGCTCGCCGACAGGAGAGATAGGGTTCATCCGGCTGTCTTCGTCGATGGGCCTTGTGATGATGCTGGCAAACCATTTTTGGCTTTTTTTGAGCTTTGCGGGGGCTGACGGATCGAAACTCATCGCTCACAACCTTGTAAAACAGCTTGTTTTTTGAGAGGTTTTTTGAGTTTGGCGTGAAGTGCTTGCTGGAATTTTTTAGCTTTCAGGGCTTCATCCCATGTCTGTTGGAAGCTGACAAAATCATCATCCCATTCCAGCAGTGTCGAGACTCCGTTGGTTTTGGCATAAACGTCGGCATAGATTTTCCAGACTTCGTCGCGCACATAGTTGTTATGGGTGTCCAGGACATAGTCTCCATGATCCGTATGCCCTGCAATATGGATTTGGAGTACGCGCTCCATAGGGATGTTTTGGTAGTATTCTTTGGGGTCGAAACCATGGTTGCGGCTTGAGACATAGATATTATTGACATCCAGCATCATATTGATGTCGGCCTTTTCTACGACCGCGGAATAAAATTCCCACTCAGACATTTCGTCGGCCTGATAAGCGACATAGGAGGAGAGGTTTTCGAGGGCAAAGGGAACTTCGAGGAAATCTTGGACGATGCGCGCGCGTTCAGCGACATATTTGATGACTTCTTTGGTATAAGGGAGGGGGAGGAGATCGTGATAATGGGCCCCGGGCAGCTGACCCCAGCAGAGATGATCGGAAATCCAAGGGGTTTTGGTAAATCTTGCAAGGGCTTTGAGCTTCTTGAGGTATTCCCAATCCAAAGCGGCGGAGCTGCCGATCGACATCGAAACGCCATGCAAGACCACAGGATAGCGGTCCATAATCCTTGCAAGGACCTCTAAAGGTTTGCCCCCGTCGATCATGAAATTTTCGCTGATGATCTCAAACCAGTCAATGTCCGGCTTGTCGCGAAAAATGTCCTCGTAGTGAGGAATCCGAAGCCCTAGTCCTATGCCTAGATTTGGAAGATGTTTCTCTTTCATAATTTTTTTTATATAGTTGAAGCTGCAGTCTATGAAAATGATCTTTTGATGACAAGATAATTTTCAATGACTGGCTCGTACACAGTAAAGTTAATTTTGACCATTTCTGGCGCGTCAAAGCCCCGCGGTTCATCGATCGTAAGTTGGCTTGTATTAAGTTAATACAAGCCAACTTACGATCGATGAACCGCGGGGCTTTCACGCAGCCGAAAATGGTCAAAATTAACTTTACCGTGTACTAGTTGTAATAATCGCAAAACATTGCGCTCCATCGCCGCATCCAAAGTCTGTAAGCCCCTCGCCGGAGGTGGCTGTAATGCCAACTTGGGAGATGTCAAGGCCCATCACCCTGGCGATATTTTCCCGCATCTCCATCAAACGTTTAGAAAACTTGGGTCTTTTGGCTTCTATTGTGATGGCAACATGAGAAATTGTTTGCTTGTCCAAAGTTTTTAGTGCTTCTTTCAAATACACTTCGCTGTCAGTGATGCCATCGCGCAGGCAAAGATCGTCAGCGATAGCCCCTAAGATCAACACTCCGGTTACCGAGGTGATGGCATTGCAGATCGCGTGAAAGACAATGTCACCATCGGAATTTGCCATAAAGCCGGGAGCATCTTCAAAGATAAGTCCCGCGATCACGCAGGGTTTTGATGATCCGGGAGGAAGAAAGCGATGGCTGTCTTGTCCAATTCCTGTTTTGACTGACATTTGCTCCTCCCTAAAAGTGAATTTCCGGAATGCATTCTCACATAAACTCGTATTATAGGAAATAAATAATGAATAGCTCTACTTATATTTTTCCCGGGGGCTAAGAAAATTGGATGTTGTCAAATTATATCTTTAATATTATGTGCTAATACAGGTGTTCATTCTTAGGGTGCGGAAATTCAGGCCCTGTCCATCCACATCCTATAAGTTATTAAACTTTAATAGGGAGCTTCTTGTTATGGAACCTATGTCAGGTGTAAATCCTAATTTATATAATTCAGATCAATATATCGGGAAGGCAATGGATTTCCATTGCGCCGGAGCCAGAAGAAAAACGATTTTCATTGCTTCTTTCGATGGGGGAGGTGGCAGAGCGATCACGTCTGCAAAAATGGCCGCCGAGGTAGAAAAGTATACCGGGCTTCGCTTGTCTCAGACATGTAAAGTTCTTGCGGGCACTTCCGCGGGATCGATATTGGCGGCGGGATCGACTTTTCCTGATCCGGCAAAGCCTAATGACCCTCCAAAAACGATGATAGAACTGACTGAACTTTTTAAAACGAAGACCGCAAATATATTCCCTCCTATGCCTTATTATAGATACGCGACATCTCTTATTTGGCCATATTATAATTCCACTGGCTTGAATAACGTCGTTGATAATAATTTTAAAGAATTACTCCTCTGTGATTCTCCCAATGATCTTTATATTCCTGCTTGCGAAATGAGCACTATGAAACCCTGGTTGTTCTCAAATACCAAAATAAGGACCGGCGGAAAATTGAGCATTACCCCTGAAGAATTTAGAAAAGTTCGCGTCGGAGATGTGATCAAGGCATCCTGTTCCGCGCCAACATATCTTGAGCCGGCAACCATGACCTTTTCCAGTACGGATCCCAAAACCAATCTATTGGCCGACAAAAAGTATTATTTCCGCGACGGGGGCCTTGTCGCTAATAACCCTTCATTATGCGCTTCTACAGAAACCTTTGCCAAATATGGTCCTTCTTACAACTACTCGCTCGTTTCTTTTGGGACCGGCCAAATCCCTGAAGAGTCAATGATCGAACCCGCAAATAATTGCGGCCTTTTATATTGGGGGGTCAATTTTGCGACAGTGGCCATGGATATGGCCGCAAAAATTACTAAAATGCAATTAGAAAATCTGTTTGTTACCGAAGGGGAGCATCAAAGCCTTTTTACTTTCCAACCTAAAATTTCTCCTGAAGATTTTACTATTGACGGATCTTCAAAAGAACATATGGAGCGATTAGAAGAGGATGCCGATGCTTGCATGGAAGAACATAAAGAAGAGCTGAGGCTGCTTTGTGAAAAACTTATCACAGAGTATTACGCTGAAGACCGGGTCCAGCTTCAAGAATTTTAGATTAGAAATTTAGACAGGGACCTAAGGGACTTTCCTTGCCCTTGCCCCTGCCCCTGCCCTTTAGGGGAGTAGTTTGTTTCGGGTACGGGCACGGGCACGGGCACGTTCACGAAATTTGTCTTAGACACACACGTTAAGTCCGAAAAAAGGGTATAAAGCAATAAACTAAAATCGTGAACGTGCCCGTGCCCGTGCCCGTACCCGAAACAAATTTCGTGAACGTGTCCGTGCCCGTGCCCGTGCCCGAAACAAACTACTCCCCTAAAGGGCAGGGGCAAGGAAAGTCCATTTGGGCCCTATCCGCATATCCCTCGACAATCTAAAAAAAAACTTGTTAATTTTTTCTCTTTTCGCATATCTTCGGTATAGCAACTAAAATAAAGTCTTTGTTTTTCAAATAACTATATGTTGTTGAGCATGAAGCTCAATACAAAGGAGTACACCATGCTAAAATTCTTGATGCCTCTCACTGTGGCAATTGCATCTTCAACAGCCATTTATGCCGATGCTGGGGCGCGTGATGCAAATGCCGGCAATCGTATTCAACAGTACAACATGGCACACCATCATCATCATGACAGCAGATCCAGTAGCAGCGAAGAGTGTATCGTATGTCCTACAGGGGCAAATGGACCGACTGGGCCAATGGGAGCAACTGGTGCAACAGGAGCAACCGGCGCAACTGGAGCCACAGGCGCAACCGGCCCTGATACTGGCGCCCAAGGCCCTACAGGCCCTACAGGAAATGCAGGTCCGCAAGGCGTGCAAGGGCCAACCGGTAATCAAGGCCTTCAAGGTCTTACAGGAAATACAGGCCCGCAAGGCATCACAGGCTCTCAAGGCCCTCAAGGGATAACTGGCCCAACAGGAGTGACAGGACCTACAGGACCACAGGGACCAACGGGAACTACTGGTGTAGCCGGTGGTATCATGGCTGCAGCCTACCTCCAAGGGACTATCTCTCATAGCTTCGGTGGATTTATCCAATGGCTTATCCCTGCAACAGCCACAGTCTTCCCATTCAATAGCGATACTTCAGGTGTAACATTTGGCGGCATCACAGTCGTTACCGCAGATACATACCCTAATGTAGGGATTCAACTTCCAGGACCTGGCTACTATCTCTTAACCTTAATGGCTGATAGTCCAGATGTCTTTACAGCTATAGATACTACAACAAGTACAACACTTGCAACATTCCCACTGTCCGACAGCGGCGATAGGTCAAGTGATTCCTCAGAAGATGATGGAGTAACTATTAGTAGCGTAATTATTGTTGTAAATGAAGGCACACCAGTTATTGGAATTCTAGATAATAGGTTTCCTCTTATTGACATTGTAAATGCAAATGCATACTTAATTGTCGAGTTTCTATCAGGACTAACGCCGTGATTAGGAACTAAATTATAAACGATAATAAAATATTTGCATTGTATTGGGGCTTATGAAGCCTCGATACATATACCTCAAAAGGAGTAAACATGTACAAGTTTTGGTTGCCATTCACAGTTATTTGCGCTTCAGCCTCGCTTCTAGCAGCTGATGTTTCGCAAATCAATGGTCTTGACGGCTTTGGACAATACTTAGCCGCTGCAGATAGGGATATTAACTATGCTGCCCCCAAAGAAAAGAGGCATCACAGATGTCCAACATGCCCTACAGGGCCCACAGGTGCTGTTGGCCCAGTAGGCGCCACAGGCCCCACAGGCGCAACCGGTGCAACCGGTGCTACAGGCTTTAATCCAAACCCAACCGGTAATACCGGGCTCCAAGGTCCAACAGGGGTTACAGGCCTCACTGGCGCCACAGGCCCTACCGGTCCCGATGGTTTCCAAGGGCCGACCGGAGCCACAGGAGTTACCGGTCCTACAGGGCTTACTGGGATCGATGGTCCGCAAGGTCCAGACGGCCCTGAAGGCATAGCGGGCGTTACAGGCGCTGCCGGCTTGACAGGCGGTATCGGTGCGGCCGGCTTTATGATTGGAGTCCGGATTGAACAAAGTACCGGCTACATCTCGTTCATTAATCCTCCAACAGTGCCGGTAGATGGAAATAGCAGCATTGCTGGTGTGGAATATGGTGGCATCAATTCTGAGCCAGGCGCAGGAAGAGGAAGGACAGCGATCATACTGCCTTCACCTGGGTATTACCTATTGACGTTAATGGTCCATAGCAATGATACCTTTGCGGCATATGATGTCACTTCAGGTTCGCCTACACTTTTGGCAACTTTCCAATTGGCCGGAGTTAATAGCCAATCAAGCAGCAGTAGCAGCAGCAGCAGCAGTAGCAGCAGTTCTTCCTCAGATCTTGGCAATACACTAAGCTCTGTAATTATTGCTGTCGATGAGGCTTCGCCAGTGATCTCAATTCAAGATCTGGATTTTGGAAGACTCAATAACCATAGAGCGTTTTTGGTTATTCAGTTCCTGGCGCCCTTAGATTCTGTAGGACCGCCTCCTTGATTGTTAATTAACAATGTGTTCCTTAGCGTGCTGCTAAGGAACACATCATTTCCCTACTCCCGTCTCTGCACCCAATCTCATCAACTTAAAATAATTTATTGCATTATGCCTATTAATTCACGTTGAGTCCAAAAGCGAAAGAGGACTTTCGCACTCCAAACGCTTCGCGATGCTAAAGGTTCAACTAGTTTAGACATATATTTCGCGAAGCGTTTGGAGTGCGAAAGTCCTCTTTCGCTTTGGTCTGGACTAGAAATACTAAAGTTTTTACGTATAAATTATTTTAAGTTGATGACATTGCCCTGCCCTTGGCCTTGTTCCACAAAAACAAATTGAGTAAAATCCCCATATCTATTATAGTTTCCCTTTAAACTATTTTAATTTTGAGGGAATTTATGTTAAATAAACTTCATACATTTGTTTTTGGGTTAATTTGCAGTTTATCTATAATCTCCCATCTAAATGCGGAAATTACTGAGATTGCTGAAATTAAATCTGTTAAGAATTCCATTAAAGATAATTCACTGGTTTTTTTGAATGTCGGCGATACCCTATTTTCACCCTCATCGATGCTGGCAGATAATCAATGGAGAGAGTACTTTGTGGAACGCACAAATCAGCTTATCTCTGAACCTGTTGCCGCTCAACGGGTCATCGATAAAGTCAAGGGTTTGATAGTAGAAAAAGTTCCTAAGGTGACGCCGGAAGAAGCGACGCCGGAATTTATCGCGCAGCTTCAAAATGAAGAGATCCCTGTTTATGGATACACACAGCGGAATTTTTCCACTTCCTACGCAAAAAATAATGGGTTTATCACCAGCAACCACTTGCTGAAAATGGGAATCGATCTGAATAAAAGTCTGAGTTATGACTCCATTCAAGAATATCATAATGCGAGCCATGATTTTCAATATGGGATTCTATTTTCCAATAAAAACCTGCCGGGGCCGGCCATTGTTGAGTTTATCACTTCCAGGGGCGAAAATCCTTCTATAGTTATAGTTGTCGATGATTCCTTAAAGACTCTTGAGGAAATTGGATCTGCCTTAGCTACTGCCGGCATCGATTACCAAGGATTGCGATATGGGCGCATTGATTCACGAAAAAATGCCTTTGATCCGCAGATCGGCACAATACAATTTTTTGCGTTTATCAACGAGAACCGCTTGCTCACAGATAGCGAAGCGATGCAGATACGCGATGAAAACCCGGAGACCGATTACCAAGCTGAACTGTATAGCTGGATACTGAATTATTAAAAGTATGATTAGATGCTTCACGTTTGGAGTGCGAAAGGGCGTTGTTGCATAATGCCTTTCACAAAATAGTTAGTTTCGGGCACGGGCACGGGCACGTTCACGATATTTGGTTTAGACACTCAAGTTAAGTCAGAAAAAAGCGTATAAAGCAATAAACTAATATCGTGAACGTGCCCGTGCCCGTGCCCGAAACTAACTATTTTGTGAAAGGCATTATGCAACAACGCCGTGTGAAAGTCCTCTTTCGCTTTTGGCCCTAACGTGAAGCATATTGTCTCATTCTACTGGGAAGGTTTGATCACATTGAGAAGGAGCTGACGTCGGTCAAAGGCAGTAAGATAGCCATCATCACCATCCCGATGACAGAACCCATGAAGATCAAAATGACCGGCTGGGCCAGCGCCATTAAGCGGTCGAGGCTTCTTTCGATCTCATCTTCATACACGTCGGCAACTTTATTGAACATTTGAACGCTGCTGCCGGAATCTTCACCGACGGAAAGCATGCGTGAGACCATTTTTGGGATCCATTTGGATTGCATCAGCTCGTGGCTGAGGGAGCTTCCCTCAATAATTTTATTTTCAGCGTTCTCGATTTCCTTTTCTATGACGACATTGCCGACAACTTGCCTGGAAAGCCGCAAGGAATCGATCATGGTCAGTCCGCCCAATTGCAGTGTTCCCATCGTACGGCAAAACCTTGCTACACAAGCTTGGATCATCACAGTTTTAATGACAGGGACTTTGATCAGAGTTTTTTGCAGCCACAGCTTCCCTTTAGGTGTACGCAGGCGATAAATCAGCAATGCAATCAACCCTAAAGTGATGGGAGCGTAAACCCACCAGTAACTGCGGAGAAATTTCCCTGTTGCCATGACGGCAGTCGTAAAACCATTGAGCTGACGGCCTGCAAAAATCCCTTCGATGGAAGGCAGCACAAAACCCATTAACAACCCGATAATGAGCAACGAAAATCCGGCAAGGACGCCTGGATAGATCATTGCAGTAATCAACTGTTTTCTAAGCTTATTTTGTTTACTGAGCAACTGGCTAAGCTTATCCAGTACAATATCTAAAGCTCCGGCAGACTCGCCGGCTTTTATCATAGAGCAGTAAAGATGGTCGAAACTTTTGGGATAAGTCGCCAAGGCCTCTGAAAGAGACCGGCCGCTTTTAATTTGATCGCAAATGCTGAGGATAATACGATGGTAAGACTCTCCGCGGCACTGTTCCTCAATAGCCGCAAGGCTTTGGTATAAAGGCACATTTGCGTTAACAAGCTGTGAAAGCTGTACGGTGAAAGTCTGCAGGACATCCCTATTAAGATTTTGTTTGCCGGAAACTGTAGTTTTAGTGCTCAAAGAGCTGACCATCAGCCCCTGTTCGCGCAATTTGCCTTTAACTTCCGTCTCATCCTCAGCTTCGATGAAACCTGTGCGCTTCTTACCTTGGCTGTCCAGAGCATGATACTGATAAAGAGGCATACTATTCTTCCACCCCTTTAGAGGCCCGCAGGACTTCAGCAACAGTAGTAATCCCCTGGCGGACCAGCTCCGCACCATGCTGAATTAAAGAGATCATCCCGCCTTCAAGGGCAATCCTTCTAAGTTCGACGGCATCCGGACTTTTGATAATCTGTTTTTTGATAGCGTTGTCAACGGGCATCAGCTCGTAAATGCCATGCCTGCCTTTGTAGCCGGTATCGTAGCATAAAGCACAGCCTTCGCCATGAAACAATTTACCGTCGATGAGATCCTCGCGGTTAAGGCCGATGCTTTGCAGTTCCTTATCGAGGGGTACGTAGGCCGCTTTACAGCCAGGACAGATGCTCCTGACAAGCCTCTGAGCAAATATCCCCACTAAGGAGGAGGACAATAGATAAGGTTCGATGCCCATATCGACCAAGCGCGTAATGGCTGAAGGCGCATCATTCGTGTGCAGGGTACTGAGCACAAGGTGCCCAGTTAAAGCGGCTTGGATGGCGATCTCGGCAGTTTCGACATCGCGGATTTCACCGATCATGATGATGTCGGGGTCTTGCCGAAGGATGTGCCTCAGGCCCGCGGAAAAGTCCAATTTAATTTTCGGCTGCACGCCGATTTGGGCAATCCCTTTCAGATTGTACTCCACAGGATCTTCAATTGTCATGATATTCGTTTCATCGCTGTAGAGCTCGCAAATGGCGCTGTAAAGAGTAGTCGTTTTACCTGACCCCGTCGGCCCTGTTGCCAGCACAATGCCTTCAGGATGGGCAATCAGGCGCCTTAACTCTTCAAGAATATTCGGCAGCATTCCAATTTTATCAAGTCCCAAAGAGACATTTCCTTTATCGAGAATACGCAGTACGATACGTTCGCCCCCGGCGACAGGCACTGTGCTGACCCTGAAGTCGATCTCGCGGCGGCCCATCCTTAACTTAATGCGTCCATCCTGCGGAAGACGGTGTTCAGCGATATCCAGACGTGCCATCACTTTAATGCGTGTGATCAGCTGGACCTGGTATTCAGTGGCAGGCGAATGGCGGTTTTGCAAAACTCCATCGATGCGGTAACGTACACGCATTCTGTCTTCAAAAGGTTCAAAATGAATATCCGAGGCGCCTTGCTGGATGGCTTCTGTGATGATCAAATTGAGCAATTTAATGATCGGCGCCTGGGCCAGCCTGTCGTCGAGCAGGTCATAAACTTCGACAGTGCCATCTCCGCGATCTTCTTCAGAACGGTCAGCCATATTCGCGATCAATTGCGAGGCGGCGCCCAGCTCCTGGTTATAACATTCATTGATGGCGGACATGATCGCATCTTTAGGGCTATAGACAGCTTTGATCTCGCTGTCCAGCATGAGGCGCAGCTCTTCGAGGGGCTCAAGATTTAAGGGGTCGGCAACAGCGACATAGATTGCGCCTTGCTCTTCCTTTATGGGGAGAATGACATGTTTTTTGGCAAAAGAGTAGGGGACTTTTTTGTATTGTTCCCGAGTTAATTGCAGGCCGGCCAGGTTGCTGTAGATGGGCATGCCGAATTTTTCAGCTAGCGTTTTATTGAAATCTTCACCGCCCATTACACGTTGGCGCAGCAGCTCCTCAGCTTCATTTGCCCCTTCGTTGGTGCCCTTTGGATTTTTTGAAGGGTCATCGCCCGCAATCATATTAGCCTCTGTTTGTGAACTATGATAACATATATTTGTAAAAAGAGGCAGAATATTTTTCTATTGATTAATAAAATGGTGAATTGGTAAGATGTAGATTATGAACAGTAAAAAACCTACCTTAGATTCTATGTATACCTGTGAGTCTCGTGGCAGCATGCCTCGTGAGATTGCGGGTGGGTTTTGCCTTTTTATTTCTCACTCTTTTATTCTTGTGCCGGCAGGCACATAATATTATCTGATCCCCATACATTTTCAATTTTTTATAAACGGTCAAAAGAGACCATAACTCGCAATGACCAAGAATATTTGTTGCGTTGTTCATCAATGGCAATTTCTTTGGTTATGCAATAAAAAAATTTTTAATTTAGGATTTTATATGTCTATACCAACACAACCTGCTGTTTCATATAAACAGCAATTAAGTAATGGGTGGTCTGCTGTAGCAAATTACGTAGGCCCCCCAATAGCTGCAGGAATTAGCTTTTTTCCGCTCTATTATTTGTTTAATAGGAAAAGCTGTCAGCAACTGGGAGACCAGATGCCCAAAATGACCATTAAAGGTGCTGTTAAAGGCGGATGCGCACTGGCCCCAAGTGCAGGACTCATGGTAGGGTCTCAGATGGCCTGCCAGCCATTCGTTGATAAAGGAGTAAATTACGTTCTTGGTGAAAAACCCAAGGAGTCCAGCGATATTGGCAGAATGCTGATCAGTTCCGCGGTCACAGGCGTCATATCGTCTCCATTTGTGGCGGGATTTAATGGACAGACCATTGAATCAAAAGAGAAATTGTCAGAATTTCAGAAATTTCGTCTGTCGGTCAAAGCGACTAATCGCCAACAAGTAGCCGCTATTGTTGCCCAGGAAACGATTTTTATGGCTTCTGTACGTGGAGGCAAGCTTGTGAGCAACTATGTGAAAGCCACTATTGGCGATAATTGGGTAATAAAATATACCTCTATTTTCTTGACCGGGGTGGTGGGAGCGGTTTTAAATCATTCTGCCAATACGTTTTTCACATTGTCGCAAAGGAAGGATTCGAAGATAGAAGAGATATCTTTGAAGAACCTAAATAGGAAAACGTTAGCTCGATTGATGCAAGGATGGAAGCCCAGAGCTTTGGCTGTGGGGGCATTTTGCGTCATTTACGATAAACTGCAAGAAGTGATCATCCCTCATCAAAAGGAAAATAGATCATAAACCTTGGAAAGGTCAGGCAATCCTCATGGAATTGCTTGGCCTTTCCTTTATGAAATGCTCAGAGGCTGTGAAAAAATTAAGAACTCAGCTGATTTTTGAGAGATTTTTGAATTTTTTCAATTTTGAAATAACTCATTAAACATTGTATGTTAATGAGATATTTCAAAATTCAAAAAAGCAAAAAGATACAAAAAGCAGCAAGTTATCGTTTTTTTCACAACCTCTCAAGGCTGTTGTAAGATCTCGATCTGTTCAATTCTTAAACTTGGATTGCTTGTTAGCGTGACATTTGTATATTTTTGTGCGTTCAATGTGATGTAGCCTTCAGTTTGATACAGATTCGGAAAATTATTAGGTTTTAATATTTCAGCGCTGCTTATCGAACCGGTACTTGGATCGGTGATGCTGACAATAAAATTCCCCTCAGAGGTTACTGTGATGCTCCATTTAAGAAACTTACTTGCCTGTCCCATCTCTTGAATTAAATTGCCTTGAAGTTCTGTTGAAGCCAGTTGTCCAGGCCATTGTTCCCAACTTTGGGTATGCAAATTTGCGTTTGACAGTGTGTAAAATATGATATCCTTTTTGTCAACGCGGAAAACAATTCCATACTCAGGGCCGCCGATATAGTTGGAAACCTGATGATAAAATATTCCAAATCCATTCAGATTTCCCGGCACTTTTTCAGAGGTATCCCAGGGTGTTATTTGGCCAGCAAATGAAAATCCCGAAATATCCGGTATATAATTGCTTTTGAAAGAAATACCTGTCGTTTTTTTGCCGTACCACCTTGCAGGGACTTGTGGAAAAGGGATATTATTGACAGTTCCGACTAAATTTCTGGGCAGACGGCCTTCTTCGAAAAGCTGAATAGGTGTCCAAGTCGGATTTGCTTGTAAAATATGCAAAAAGCTTAATGCAAAGAGGGAAAAGGTAAGCGCTAAAGACTTAAAATTTAGTGGAATTATAGCAGAGTTTAGCATAGTTTTCCCTTTTTGAATTTATGTGATATTTTAAGTAATAAACTGTTTTCTCAAATATTTTCCACACTTTTCTGAAAATGGGGTGTCTGTAGAGACCTTTAAATAGTGCATTCTGCGCTACAAGAACAGCTAACACATAATTCACTGTTGCTGTTTAATAAAAATTTTTGCAGTATCACTTTTTTGTTTTTTTAGCGACCTCATTAACCTGGCCAAAAATTTGGGATCAAAACCTATGAAATATAAATTGCTACTTGGACTGCTTCTTTGGACTTCACTGACCATTGATTGCAAGGCTGGCATATGTCCAGCAGATGAAATCACCATTGTCGGCGGCGGCATCGCCGGCGGCCTGCACGCCTACCACGCCTATCGCGAAGCTCTTAAAACCGGATCTCAAACGCCGAAGATTACAATACTTGAAAAGAATCGCTCTATTGCAGATACAACAGCTGTCAATGTCGTTTTCAGTTTGACCCCTGATGAAATTATCGCCGTCATCCCTCGGGGCAAAGAGCTCATGAAAAAATTGCAGATCTCATTTGATAGTCAAGGCGGCCTGCGCGTTGATAGTTCCAGTTTTAAAGATACTGCAACCACAACGGCAAATATTGTCCCCAGCCTAACACCCGATGAAATACTCAGCGTCGTCCCTCGCGGCTCCCAATTGGTGGAAAAACTGCAGTCTCCTTTTGATAAGCCAGGGGGAATCCGTATTGATGATGTTCCCGGCATCAAGGATTCTCCGGCAGCGGACCACTTTATTCAACAAGCGGGGATTTACAGTAAAGACAGCCTTGGGCATCAGGAGCGCACAAAAACCTTGCTGGCCCTCGGCAAAATGAGCATGGACCTATGGCAAAAAATGTACGAAGAAGCCGACCCAGAATTGAAGGCAATTTTTGTCGCTTCAAATTTTAATCCTTGCCGTGAAACCAGCACAGGGGTTGCTTCTAAGGCTTTACACGATGGTTACCGCATTGATCTGATTTATAATATCCCCAATGCCATCGAAAGGGCAAAAAGCATGAAATCCGATTATGAAAGTTTAGGATATGCGAACTGCAAAGTGCTATCTCCTGCGGAAGTGATTGCCATCGATCCTTTCCTCGTGGATTTTTGCGAAAACCATGCCGACTATGACACCACAGGTAATCTGCAATGGCATAATGACAGCATTGCCCTCTGGCGCCCAGGCGGATGCATTGATACGACGGTCTTTCTACCCAAGCTTTACGCATACTTGAAAAAGGCAATGGGCACATATGCGGATGGGCTAGGGATCACTCGCGACTGTTTTCAAATTCTTTATGACAAGGAAGTCCATGGAGTCGAATTTGGACAACGCGATGGTAAAACGGTCGTAACCGCATTGGACTTTGGCAACGGATTTCAAAAGCGCAGCGATGAATCTTGCAAAACATCTACCTATATATTCTGCCCTGGAGAGGCTGTAGGAAGCCTTAAGAAATTCGGGTTTAAAGAACCGGCTTATGCCGGATTCGCAGGAGTTTCCTTATTGCTGACGATTCCGGTCCCTGAAGACCGGATTTCAGAATATTCCAGTTTTAGCCATTGCATGGAAATCCACACCGATAGCGTAGACCCTGCCTGGCAAGCGCGCTTTATCGATGGAAATGTATTCATTGGCATTGCAGGCACAAAGGCCTTTTATGGAGACCAACGGCCAACGAAGGATCAAGCCTTTGCAAAAAATAGGAACGTTTTACAGCTGAATCTAATCAATGAGATCCTTCCGGAATGCATCTCCTTTGCTTTCGGCCGCAATACCAAAGTAAAAGAACTGACCTTTGATGATTTGACTGCTTTGGAACAACGAAATATTGCCAAGCGCTGGGCTGGGACGCGGGCTGTCGTTTTCGACGGCTTTCCAACATTGGGAAAAGCAGTCCACAAGGATGGGACGGAGGTCGAGAATGCTATCATTACCACACATTTGGGCTCCGGCGGCGTATCCTTCGGGCCGGCAGCCGTAGCAATAAGCAGCAGCGTAATAGCTAAGGAACCCATGGATAGTCCATTAGTGACGGCTGTCCTAAACTATGCCAGGGCTGATCGCGTGGCAGAGTAATCTGTGCCCTTGCCCTTGCCCGTGTCCGCATTCTATTAGGCCCGGAGGGCAGGCATGTGTAAGCCCAGGGAGAGCGATAGCGAGTCCTGGGAATAGATAATATTACAAAATAAGTCCCGGAGGGCGCGACACGAAAAGCCGTTCATTTTAGACGATTTTCGTGTCGCGCCCTCCGGGACTTAGGCCTCTTTACACAATCCCCAGGGCTCGCTATCGCTCACCCTGGGCTTACACATGCCTGCCCTCCGGGCCTAATAGAATGCGGACACGGGCAAGGGCATGGGCAAGGGCAAGGGCAAGGGTAGTTCAAAAATAACTGTTGATCAATAAACTAGAGATCTGTTAATATTACAAAATACGAGTCCGATATTCGGACCTGGCATAAACAATTAAATTAAAAACGGTCTTAAAGATGCGTCAAAACTACAGCGTCCTCACCTCTAAAGTTCTCGTGGTCGTCCACGTTAAACCTAGGTGCGGACCTATGCCGTAGTTTTTTAAACAGATCGGCAGGTTGACAAAACCGCACCTTCAAAAAAGGTGCGGTTTTTTTTTGTCTTGAAGAAATGATAATTATACTTGGAGGTGTGTCGTGAAACAAACGTGGCTTATCATCAGCCTGGGCTTTGCCCTATTTTCGATGTTTTTTGGCGGAGGAAATCTTGTATTCCCAATTTTACTCGGCCAAGAAAGCGGTAACAATTTTCTGATGGGGGCCCTCGGCATCACTATAACAGGCGTCGTTGTTCCATTCCTGGGAGTCTTTGCCATGCTGATGTATGGCGGAAATCTCAACGCAATTTTTAGTGCATTTGGACGCCATGGAACATTTATTTTTTCGCTCATCGGCCTTAGCTTGCTTGGACCTTTTGGGGTCGTTGCCCGCTGCCTGACAGTTTCGCATGGAGCTTTGACACTGCTTTATAATGATCTTTCGCTTCCTATAAGTAGTTTTATTTTGTGTGCGGTTATATTTTTTCTGGCAATTAATAAAAGCCGGATTATTAAATTGCTAGGGACTTTCCTGTCCCCATTTTTGCTGATTTCGCTGGGAGCTATAGCGATCTTCGGACTGTGGCATGGAGAATCCGCATACCCAAATCATACAAATCAGGGAGAGATATTCTTGAATGGAATTTTTCAGGGTTATCAAACCATGGACTTGCTAGCGGGCTTCTTTTTTTCGCGATTTATTATCAACCACCTTCGCAATTATCTGACTGAAACCGGACAGAAAAAAGCGATGTTTTCAATTTTTATGAAGGCCTCCCTCATTGGAATGGGACTGCTTGCTGCGATTTATTTTGTCCTTGTTACCCTTGGAGCGAATTACGCCCAGATTTTGGAAGGAAAGCCTCCGCAAGAAATGCTAGGCCTGATCGCATTTCAATGCCTGGGCCCGTTTGCAGCCCCATGTGTATGCCTGGCCATTGTTTTTGCGTGTACAACAACAGCTATTGTTTTGTCATCGTTTTTTGCCGAATTTGTAAATATGGAAATGACCAAGGGAAAAATGGGCAATACTTTATCTTTATTGATCACTATGGGGATTGCTTTCGGGATCTCGACGTTAGACTTTAATGGGATTGCAGAATTCCTGGGCCCTATCGTCGAATTGATTTATCCTGCTCTGATCGTCATCACGATAATAAAAATCGGCATGCGCGCAAAAGAGCTAAGCACAGGGGTTTTTCAGCGCCCATAAAAGGGACAGGGACAAAAGGGACCTAAGGGACTTAAGGGACAGCACTGAAAAGCTTTCCCTTAAGCAAAATTCGATAAGGTTTTTTCAAAACTTGCTCATTGTTTTTTAAGGTTCTTTTTGTCCCTTAGGTCCCTTAGGTCCCTTTTGTCCCTGTCCGTTAAACTCGGCATTGGAATGCCGAGCTACGTTTTGCATACCCTTTAAGGGAATTTCTCTTTTTGAATCAGGATGTCGTTTTCGTATTGTTGGCGGAGAATAAGCTTGCCGGAATCATCATATTTCTTTAGCGGGCCATGGCGTTTGCCGGATTGGTATTCCGATTCGAAGTTAAGGATTCCCTCTTCATTCCACTTACGCATAGGGCCATCCAGGAGGCCCTTTTTGTAGGTGGTTAGCGAGGCAATCTGGCCGTTTGGGTAGAATTTTTTTTCTTCGCCATCTTTTATATCGTCGTTAAAATAGGCTTGTTTAGAGATTTTCCCATTGGAGAAATATTCATACACAAAGCCATTTTGGTTGTTGTTCGTAAAGGAAGCGGAAATTTTCAGACTTCCATTATGGGCATATAGGTAAGCATTGCCTTCTTTTTTCCCATTTAAATATGTTGTGCTGGCGATCTTTGTACCGCTGATGTTATATTCAAGGACCTCACCGTGCAGAACACCATTTTGATAATGGGCTTCAAAGGCTTTGACCTTCCCTTTGGATTCCTGTTCCGGATAATAGATTTGATGCAAACCATGTAACAGGCCGTTGTGATAGTGGTAGATAATTTCCCTGCTATCCATTTGCCTTCGATAGTAGCGGCCTTCTAAATTCCCGTTAAGATAATGACACTGTTCAATGATGGTCCCGTCAGGGCTCCAGGCTGTTTTATCACCATGCAGCTGACCGCTTTTGTAGGAGATATCTGTTTTCTTTTCTCCGGAGACATAGTAGCTTTTCTGAGAGCCTTCAAGCAAACCCTCAGAAAATGCAACCTCTTTGGTAATCGAACCTGTCAGGAAAAATTCCTTATGGGCCCCCACGGGAACTCCATGATGGAAATTTTTATACTCAGAACAGTTGCCATTTTCATGCCAGCTTTGATAAAGGCCGTCGATTTTGCCATCTGCATAATGGACTGTACGCTTGGGCAGGTCTTTAGAGTACCATTCCTTGCATGTTCCTTCTAAAGACCCTAAAAGAAAGGACCTTTCCATGATCAAGTCGCCGTCGGCATTCCATTTCTGTTCCAGGCCATCTTTAAGGCCATTTTTGTAGTCGGCGGCATGCTTTAATTGCCCATTGTCATGCCAACTTTTGCAGGGGCCATGGCGTTTATCAAGAGTGTAGAAAGCCTCAATTTCACGGCTCCCATTAGGATGCCAGCCAAGGTAAGCACCTTCCAGCCTGCCATCGACAAAATTTACCCTGCGAGCTAGTTGGCCATTGGGGTGCCACTGTTCAAGCAAGCCATTTTTGATTCCATTTGTGTAATTACTTTCGATTTTCTTTTGCTTCGATGGATAATATTCACGTTGAACACCCTGGAACTGACCTTTGAGGTAGTTGTATTCTTTGCTTAAGAAATTGCCGCTGCCAAAGTCCTCGATTTGATCAGGGGATACCGGGGCCCATTCTTTGTAAGCCCCATTCAATGATCCTTGATCCAGGCTGTAGGTCCGCGTGAGCTGCCCCGCATCATTAAACTCCTGAATTGATTCTAACAGAACTCCCTGGGGGCTATAATTGGCAGTCATTTCTAATTGACCGTTCGCATGCCGTTTTGTGTGTTTGCCCGTAGGGATTCCTGACGAAAATTCTCCTCCGCCAACAGGCTGTTCGCTTTCGTTAAAATAGACTTCCTGGCCATGTTTGAGTCCATTGACATAGGCGGCCTGATAACTTTTTTTGCCATTGGGGCGATATATAATATGACGTCCGACAGGTTGATTATAGCGGAAATCGCGCAATTCGGAGATCACCTGATCCGGATAATAGAGCATGACGGCGGGTGCCTCTTTGGAGCCATGTAAAAGCCCGTTTGAGTAATGCTTTTTTGCTTTCAGGGAACCGTTCTCATGCCACTCCAGGGCTTCGCCTTCGATCAATCCGTTGATATATGCTGCTTTAAAGGCATTGGTCCCGTCTTCATAAAAACCTTCCTGGATTCCAGTGAGGACGCCATTTGAATAGTTACTGGCAGTAGAAATTTTTCCATTTTCGTGATAGCAGATCGCTTCGCCTTGCAATATTCCATCTTGCATGGTCGAAATGGCTTTAAGGTTCCCGTCGGGAAAATAGGTTCTCAATTGACCTTGAAGTTTGCCTTCACTATAAAATAAAACCGCTTCTATTCCTCCTTTAGGTCCGTAGATGAGGCATGGCCCATGAAACACAATCGATCCGTCGGTCAAGGCGCAAAGGTCTGACTCTCGGGTCAAATATCCTTCGTCATTATATTCCTTGATTTGTACAGGGTTTGAGTCGGAACCATCACTGCCAGGTTCCAAGAATAGCAAGCTTTTGTGCATTCCATTTTGATGCCGGTCGATCACCTTAAGCTGCCAATTTGGCTGCCTTTGCTTCTGTTGTGTAGGGGGCTCCGCAGCGCTTGCGAAAAGAATTTGCGGGAAAAGACAAAGAATTAAAAAGTAAGTTCTTAAAAGCATTATTAACCGGAATCATTGGCGATTGATAAGTTTACAAAATGATATCATATTTCCTATTTATTGCAGTCGGATCTTTAGATGTCGAGCTGTGCTTAGAGAAAGAGCCGGTATCCGGATCATGCTTGTCACTCAAACATTTTTTGAATTTCCAGCTCTATACCGCGGTAGCGGTCAACAGCAACTAGCCCCGCGTGAAGGAGCCGGAGGCGACTGAGCGTGGGGTCAGGCAGTCAAAGGGTCTTAGCCGCGGCAGCGGTGTAAGAAATTGTTCACCACGAGAACGACCTCTTACACCGCTACCGCGGCTGTGATCCATTATTTATCTGACCCCACGCTCAGTCGCCTGTGGCTCCTTCACGCGGGGCTAGTTGCTGTTGACCGCTACCGCGGTATAGAGCTGGAAATTCAAAAAATGATTGAGTGAAAAATCAAACCAGGCACGAAGGCATTCTTTATGAACATACCATTGATATTCTTTACGAAAAAACCATTGATATAGTCCACTGTCTTTGCGATTGTGGGCATAAATAAGCTGATTATTTAAATCTTTATTGATTTTTGTGAATTTTACTAGACAATGGCCGCAGCGTTCCTGGGGAAATGTTTTAGGAGGAAATTCCTTAAACCAAACTAAATTATTCATGCTGCACCATGAGGCTCTTAATCCACTTTTTCCATAAGGCCATCATCATATTCAATATTACCTAATTCTGAAGCGGCTGTTTCATCTCCATCCTCGCCAGAACATAGGTTGACAGATGTTGGTACAGGATCAAAATATTCAATAATCGTCGTTTGAATTTTAGTGCTATGTTCATTTACCAATTGAAGAGCAATTGAATCCGCCGCACTTCGAGAGTCGGAACATATTAATGTAAGTTTATATAAATATAAATATCTGTCCCATGATGAATCGAGAGAAGGAGAATGTTTTATAACATTTAAAATTTTTTTGTTTTCGCAAGGACTCAATATTTGAGAATCTTTAGATAAATCATTTATTTCCGAATCAAATTTCAATTTTGATAAAGGAAATTCTCTAAAACATTTCATCATGTGTTTAAAAAACTGACTATCTAGTGATTGCGAGGATTCTTCCAGGAGGGTGATTTGTTCTTTTGGTTTACAAATTTCTGTTTTATGGACACGTTCAACTGAAGGATTTTCATGAACGATTATCTGAGGAATTTTTGTCTTATAATTTTCTAAAGTTGTCCAACATGAAGGTGAAACCGTATCAAGGTTGCTTGGCATCTTTGGGTTTTCAAGCCCGTATATCTGCCCAATTATTGATCTTATATTAATGGTGTCAAATTTGCACTTTATCGTAATTTCCCATTTTCCCATATCTAACTCATCTGAAATTAGAATTATGTTTTTAACAATATCGTGACAGATACCATAAATTACAGAATCAGGTGATTTGGATGCTTTCAACAACAAGTTGTAGAGCCCATAGTTACTGACGCCGACTCGACTTGTGTCAATAATAAAAACATTGTGAGGATCTGGTTGTCCGTCTTCAGTCTTAACTTGCATATAAGAATTCCTAACGATTAAATTTTTTAATTTTTGCTTCAGTTCAATATATACTTGAACAGGTCTGAGCGGTCTGGGCTCAGTTGCAAGGAGGCATCTGAATAGGATCCGATGACGCCATCCAAGCTAGTGGCTTTTTCAGTTTTGATGTTATTGCCAAAAGCATCGCTGTTATTATGTATAACAAGGGCCCATTGTGAAGCGGGCTCGAGGCTATCAAAATGATCGTTCGGAAAAAAGCTGGCTTTGGGAAGGACATTGATGTTAGGAAATACATTTTTCAAGAGGGCTACAGCCGTTTTATCGTTATAATCATTGAAGCCGATGGCCTTTAAATGATTAAATTGAGATTCTTGAGCGAGTTTTTTGAAGGCAAGAATCTGCAGGCGGTTAAGCAGATCGACATTTTCTAATCCAAGCTGCTTGGCAAAGATAGACGGCGGATCGATGGTATAAATATATCCTTGAGGCAGAGCTTGCTCTAAAGCGCTAAATTCGTTGCGCATTTGGTGCAGATAGGTATTCCACAATGCTTCCAGGGAAAGGGTGCGGCCATTTAATTTGACATAGGTATCTTTCAGGCAGGCATTGAGATTTAAAGCGGCGCCTGCTTTATAATTGATCAATTCTTCAAGAGCTCTTAGAGTTTGGGCTTTGGTCATTGTTTTATCTTGGACATCGTGCAGGGCAGGCAAGCGATGGTCGGCAGTTAAATGATAAACCATATGTTTTTGCAATGAATTTTCATAGGCTTGGAAAGTTTTTCTAGGGATTTTTTGACTTCGATTGTTTTTATTGATGAGTGGGCGGATATCTTTTGGCAGCTCTTGTCCTTCAATCGCATTTGGCTTGACTTCAACAATCTTCATCATCACTTCACTTTCTTCGTCGCATTCAAAATCGGGTTGGATATTAGCGCTCAGGATGACCTGCCTGCCTTTATCATTGAGAGGGGCGATGCCATGGCCGTTTTTGTAAATATAGTCTCCACTCATGGTAATTGGAGTTATCTCTGTCGAGAAGGTGTTCAGCGCCCCTTCCATGTTAGTGATCATACGACCTTCTATGTACTTAACGCCAATAGCCTCATCGTTTTTATTTTTCATTAAGTGGCTGACCATCGAATTTGGCACAAATTCACTTTTCGAAATGATGACAGGGTTGTTTGTGAATGTTGGCGAAGTGAAGGGCCACCAGCCTGAAGAGTGGGCTTTAATAAAATCTTCCCTTGTTTCAATGCCGTTAAGAGGGATAAGATTGCTGGAATTGATTTTTTGAAAGGCTTCTTTGTCAGCCTTGCTCATTTTCAGGACCGCTGTTTTTAGTTTCCCTACACTAGCTTGATGATCGATTTTTCCATTAGGATTGGAGTTTGTCACATTTTTATACAGAAGCGATTTTGATTTGTGCAGAGGGCTGAATTGGAGGACCAGGAATCTTTCAAATAGAGAAGCAATTTGGGAAATCACAGGCAGGAATTCGACAGCGCAAATGATCAGATGGACTGTCCTTTTGCCTAAACTTCCTGTTTTAGCTTCTTTAACATGTTCGATGAAGTTGCCCCATAGCCAAGGATTGACCTGGGAATAGTCTTTTAAAGCGAAATCGAATATAGCCATAATTTTTCTCTTAATTTTATTATAGGTTTTTAAAATAGATTTTTTTACTTTTTATTAACATGTACTTTCTGTCCTTGCCGGAAGTTCTTTGGGCAGTCTAAGATAGGCGGTTAATCCTACAAGAAATAAAATGCCTAAACAGCCTAAGGCATGCGCAGGAGCGTCATCAACAAAGAATTTAGTGAGCATTCCTCCGCCAAACTGGCCAAGGCCCTCAGACACGCACCACACGAGCCCCATAAGAAACGCGCTGACAACGCCTGAGCGATTAGGGACAAGACGATTGCCGTAGACCACATTCAGAGGGGTGATGCTTCCAAGCGAAGCGCCGAAGATGAATAGAAGGCTGAGAAGCATTCCCGTAGAGAGCATTGGTAATAATAAGAACGCATATAAAGAGAAGATGCATGTGCCCAGAGCGCAGATGACAACCGTTTTAAAGGAATATTTGTCTGCTAGGTAACCTATGGGGGTTAAAAGCAGCGTCATGCCGGCGACATAAGCAAAATGGCCCCCGCCGAAACAGATCCAGGTGTCATAGCCTCTTGACAGAAGAATATCAGGGAGCAAGAATAATGTTCCCCACATCAATGATTGGTTGCAGACTTGGGAAATGTAGAGGAGGCGCAGTTCGCGATGTTTAAACAGATCGGCATAATCCATTAAGGAAGCTTTTTTCTTAGGCGTGGGAATGTCGTATGCGCTCAGCACCCATTTATTGATAATGAGCAGGCCTACAAAAAGAACGATCGGTATTGCCAAGACAAATGTGTGGCCATCAAGGGAATAAAAGGCGTAAAAAAAGATAAGCTGGCTGACAGCTAAGCCTGCGCCTCCGCCAGATTGAAAAACCGACATCAGCAGACCTTGGCGCTTTGGCATAAGGCTGTTGACAAGGCTGGCAGCGCACGGATGAAAAGCTCCTGAACCGATCAATGTAAGCAGCAGAAGGAAAAATAAGACGACATAGCTGTCAGAATAGGCTAAAAATGCGCTGGCAGTGCTCAAAAGAACTCCGCCCAAGATAAGATGGGTGCGGTAGCCCCGATCGCTTAACGTTCCAAAGTAAGCCTGAAGACCTTCGCCAATGAAAGCGCAAATGCCTATGATCAGCCCGCAAAGGGCCAAGTCTAGCCCGGCGAGGGTTTTGTAGACAGGCCAGATTCCAAGCATGAAATCGACGGAAAAGTGTCCGAACCAAAGTGAAGCAATCGTGAGATATTGGGTGGATTTCGAGATGGTCATGATGAATCTAATGCCGGATATTGTTTTTTTATTTAGTTTAATAAACTCCAGCGCCCAATTTACACTATTTAAGGATATATTTCAATCGGAATTAATCTATGTTTAGTTTTTTTTGATCTGATATTGATTAGTTGAGAAAAAATAAATAAAAGGGAATGGTCTAAAAAAACGTAACTACATATCCTCTCTCCGCGTCTTTGCGTCTTTGCGCCTCTGCGTTAAAATTTAGTTAAACTTTAGACTGGCTTGAGTTTAATTTAATTTTAACGCAGAGGCGCAAAGACGCAAAGACGCGGAGAGAGGTTATGTGAATAGTTACAAAACACAACACAAGGAAAAGTTCGTCCAATTATTTTTTAAATCGGACTTCCAGCGAAGGCAGAATATTTAGGGTTTTGGCGAAAGCCCTGTATCTCTCCTTTGCAGAGAGGACTCTTTTGGAATTGAAGTTGTTCTCGGTCAAAGACTGCAAAGCATCTTTGGTGCGTATCGCTTTGATAAGCAGATTTTTAGGAGTGTGTTCAAGATCGATGAACTCCATAATCTGGCAGCTGTAGCCTAAGGATTCCAATATATCGGCTCTCGCAGCGTCTGTTGCCAAAGCCGCAAATCTTTCCCGGAGAATTCCATGTCTTAAAAGAGAGGAAAGCAGGGGTTGGTCGACCTGATCAAAGAGCTCATGCTGGCAGCAAGGAACGGCTAAAATGACTTTTGCTTCCCAGCGTACAGCATTTTCTAAGGCTGCATCAGTGGCAGTGTCGCATGCGTGGAGGCATATGACCATATCCGGCGGGCTTTCCGGGGCAAACCCTTCGATATTTCCCACTTTGAAGCTTAACTGATGATAACCCAGTTCATTTGCCAAATCGTTGCAGAAATCGATGACATCTTTTTTAAGGTCCAGCCCTGTAAGGGTTGCAGAAACGTTTTTGATCTCTTTGAGGTAATAATAGAGGGCGAAGGTCAAATAGGATTTTCCGCAACCGAAGTCCAAAATTTTCAATTCACGATCGATGGGGAGTTCAGATAGGGAGTCGTCAACAATCTCTAAAAAGCGATTAATTTGGCGGAATTTATCGACTTTTTTTGGGAAAACGTGCCCTTCTTTATTCATGATTCCCAGTCGGATTAGAAAATCGATAGGCTCGCCTTCGGGAAGCAAGTAGTTCTTTTGGCGGTTATGAAGAGGTAAAGCTTTTTGTCTGGAGGGTTTTTTCGTTAAAATAGTTTCTTTACCTTTTTTTCTTCTGAGCAGTTGGTAGTCGGCAGTTTCGGTAAAGAAAATGGCTTGTTTGAAATTGCAGGCTTTTTCGTCGAACAATAAAGCGGAGAGTTCTTTTGCTTTGAGATTGTGGTGAAAGATCTTTTCACCTTTTTGTTCACTAATTTGGTATAAAGTTCCCGCTTTGGTTTCTATGGGACGCACAGAGATTTTTTGAGTCCCGTTGTCGATGAAGGGACTGCTGAAGACGCCTAAATAAAACGTATTGGATTGAAGGGATTTTTTTAGGGTGTCCTGAAGAAGCTGAAGGTTTAATTCCATTTTTTTTGTCCATATGTTGCGATGTAAAAAGAGTATGCCTGAGTGACGGATTTATTTGGTTTATTAAAAAATTATAAGCTAAGTCCAAAAGCGAAAGAGGGCTTTCGCACTCCAAACGCTTCGCGCAATATAAGTCTTAACTCGTTAAATCTTTGGGCTGCGCGAAGCGTTTGGAGTGCGAAAGTCCTCTTTCGCTTTTGGACTTAGCTGTAGAAGCTTATTGCCCATCGCGTTCAGGCAGGCTGAAGAGGCCCCTTAGGGCTTCTATATTGACTTCTCGGCCCATATCGGCGATAGAGTCTGTGAGGGGGATATTTTTGGGACATACCCTGACGCAGTTTTGCGCATTGCCGCAATCGGCGACGCCCCCCTCTTCCATGAGCGGACGCAGGCGCCGGCTTTTCTGCATTTTGCCGGTGGGGTTGGCGTTGAACAGGCGTACTTGGGAAATGATCGCCGGTCCGACAAATTTGGATTTGTTGTTCATTTGAGGGCAGGCTTCCACGCAGCAGCCGCAGGTCATGCATGTCGAGAGGGCATACATCACTTCCTGATTTTTTTGGCTGATCTTGGGGCCCGGGCCGCGATTGAACGCCCCATCAGTATCGATCCAGGCATGCACCTTCTTGAGATTTTCAAACATCGAGCTCCGGTCGACAATAAGATCGCGCACTAAAGGAAATTTGCTGAAGGGGGCCAGGGTAATGGTCCTATTATTGGTTTGCCGAATAATCACTTCAATAAGCGCCGTGCAGGCTTGTCTAGGCTTTCCATTGATCAGCATCGAACAAGAGCCGCAAACTTCTTCCAGGCATCCCGATTCCCACACGACCGGCTCAACTTTGACGCCTTGGCGATTGACCGGATTTTTCTGGATTTCCATCAAAGATGAAATCACGTTGGCATAAGGGACCAGCATTAGCTCAAATTCTTCCCAATATTGATGGCCGGGATTTCCCCGATAAATTTTTAAGACATAAGTCTCTATTTTTTCATCCATTGCCAACCTAAATTGGGAGTTGAATATTTGCCGGAATATTTTCCAGCGTAGGCTTCACTTTTTTTGCTGTTGTATAGTCGCGCAAGATCGGCTTCAAATGACGCAGATCCACTGGCTCATAGCTGATGATAGGCTCTTCATTGACCGGATCGAAGGTGGCGATAGTCGTTTTTAAAAAGTTTTCATCGTCGCGTTTGGGGAATTCCGGCTTAAAGTGTGCGCCGCGAAACTCATTGCGCAGGAGAGCCCCTTTAGTGATAACCAGAGCAAGATTGAGCATTGCATCAAATTGATGCGCAAAAAGGTATGTCTGGTTTGCGAATTGGCTATGGTCATCGAGCGAGATTTTTTTGTACCTTTCTTTGAGTTCCAGGATCTTGTCATAAGTCAGGGCCAGGTCGGCATTGTTGCGCTTGACAGTGACATTTCTGACAAGCCATTCTGAAAGCTCATCATGCAGCTTATGGATGTTTTCAGGGCCGTTGCGGCCCATGAGGTCTTTGCGGATGGCTTTTTCGGCATTGATGGCGTCATCAAAGATCGTTGAAGGGGCGTCGTGGAAGCTACTTGTGAGGCAGTTAAGGTAGTTTGGAATATCCTGGCCCACAACCAGGCCTCCAAAAATGCAAGAAAGCAGCGAGTTTGCCCCAAGCCTGTTGGCCCCATGATATTGATAGTCGGATTCGCCCACATTGAAGCAGCCGGGGATATTTGTCATTTGCCTGAAGCGGCTTGAACGGTCAGGATCATCAGCTGCCGGCCAATCTACCCATCCTCCACCCATAGAGTAATGGACTGCAGGGAAGATTCTCATTGGCACTTGGCGTGGGTCATCGCCTGTAAACTTTTGATAGATCTCTAAGATCGCTTCAAGTTTTTTCTTTTTTTCGGCGGAAAGGTGTGAAACATCCAGAAAAACTTCCATGCGCCCATCCACGCCCAGACCCATTTCGCAAATACGCAGGACCTCGCGGGCGCCGATATCACGAGGGACAAGGTTTCCGAATGCCGGATACATCTCTTCAAGAAAATACCATGGTTCGCCTGTTTTGCCGCAGGGGATAAGCTTGCCCTCGGGGTTTTCGATCATTTTTGAAGAGTCGCCCCATACCCAGATCCTGCCGCCTTCGCCGCGGGCAGATTCGGACATTAAACGAAGTTTATCGACCCCTGGAATTGCCGTCGGATGGATTTGAATGAACTCGCCATTGGCATATTTCATGCCTTGCTTGTATAGCCGTCCGTTGGCTGCACCGGTGCAGAAAGTCGAGTTGGTCGATTTTTTAAATAGCAGTCCAAGGCCTCCTGTGGCAATGACAACCGCATCGGCTTTGAGGACCTGCAGCTTGAGGTTAAAAAGATCGACAATCACTCCGCCTCTGGCGACTCCTTGTTCATCTAAGACCAGGCGCAGAAACTCGTGGTTTTCAAATTTTTCTACAAAGCCTTTGGATTCCATCCTGCGGACTTGTTCATCAAGAGAGTAGAGAAGCTGCTGGCCGGTAGAAGCCCCGCAAAAGGCCGTGCGATTGTATAGGGTCCCTCCAAAACGGCGGAAATCGAGATTGCCCTCAGAAGTCCTGTTGAACGTGCATCCAAAGCGGTCCATCATATAAATGATGGCCGGTCCGCTTAAGCACATCTCCAGGATAGGAGGCTGGTTGGCAAGGAAGTCTCCGCCTTTGATAGTATCATAAGCATGGATGATCGGAGAATCATCCTCGCCCATCGAGTTGATGGCCGCATTGATGCCGCCCTGGGCGCAAACAGAGTGCGAGCGTTTGACTTTTGTGACAGAAACCAATTGTACTTTGCAGCCATTTTCGGCCAGCTTTAAGGCGGCTGAGAGGCCTGCGAGGCCGCCGCCGATTACAAGGACATTTTTTTCGGATTTAGATGCCATCATTCTCTTCAGTTGTATAGGTTAAGCCAATAGGTACCCCAGATAGCAGCCAGGCCTAGAAATGCGGTAAGGCAAAGCAGAATTGTCGAGAGGGTCCTCATAAGTTTTTGCGAGCGCACCGTCATCGTGAGTCCCCAAGTGATCATGCCCGTCCATAAGCCATTAAAAGCATGGAAGCAGGCCGTCAGTGTAAAAATCGTGTAAAGCACCAGCATGACCGGCATCTTAAATGTATCTCTGACCATTAGGAGAGCGGCCGTACCAAAATCAGGACTGACAGCGATGACCTCACCTTCTTTTAGGGGATGTTTTTCTAGGGCGGCCACAAAATCTTTCTGCTGTTCGAGTTCCATTTTTTGGACAGGGGAAGATGATTTGTCAGAGTTGTCCTTGGGGAGGGATGTTTTATCTTTCTGGATTTGCTTTTCATCATAAAGTTTGAAGCCAAGGCGCAGGCTCAAAGTTTGCAATCCGGGGTCATTATGGAGACGCACCATGTAAAATGAGGAAGTGCCCTTTTGGGCAGATGTGGGGTATTCAATAAAGCGCATGTGCACGACATGCGCGGCAATTCCAAAGAGAAGTATCCATGATGTGATGCGCTGCCAAGTGTAAGCATGGTTTCTGGGATATTCAGGCAGATAGGGTGTGGCGCCGGTGTCTCCAACAGTGTTTATTTTGCCGGTAAAAAGATAAGAAACTCCCCAAATCGCGTGGATGAGTATGGGGACTCCCAGCAAAAAAGCTTCAATGACCGGCAACTATTGTACGGATATCAAGGGTTATTAGTTTCGGGTACGGGCACGGGCACGGGCTCGTTCACGAAACTAATAACCCTTTAATGACATAAATTTTTTCTTGTGCATTCATCCTGTGGCTGCTAGATTACCGAAAGAGAGGTAAAATTGCGTCAAGCAGGAGAATAATCAATGGCTGAAGCTGCTAAAATCC
>Ga0207062_1050_pt1 | contig 33524 bp, 23 predicted proteins | sample Alteio_BWMinCont_28_FD_153266 | JGI IMG/M metagenome (GOLD analysis project Ga0207062, IMG submission 153266) | Enriched cells from forest soil in Barre Woods Harvard Forest LTER site, Petersham, Massachusetts, United States -... | ecosystem: Environmental > Terrestrial > Soil > Temperate forest >... | reverse complement strand
TCACACTGTTAAACCGACCCAGAGCTGAACCGGTTGCACCTTACCAGGGTAATATGGGGGACGCCACAGAATATCCCATCGAGCAGAATTTGCAAGCGAATCGTCCAGATTCTCCAGATTCAAGTTAGCTCTTTAAATTCACAGGGATGAACCGCTCCCCGCACTCGGGACACTCCATTTGTTGAGAGTCGATGCGGCGGATCTTATCCGGTGCAATCAAGCACCCGCACTTCGGGCAGACAGTGTTGAGGGACGCCATAACTTTTTCGAGATTGATTTTCTGCTTCTGGGGCACGCGGAGATTGTCTCACCTTGGCGAAGCTGGCCGCGTCGGCCTGTGGGAAGAACTGTGCTAGCTCCCTCAAAATAGCCGTAAGTTATTGATTCCACGTTGGCACATTTTCATGATCCCTTGTGAGCCACGGATCCTAAGTAACTTAGCTAGGGAGCTAACCGAAGCGCCGCTTACACGATAGGAGTAGTCACATGAAGTCGAACATTAGCCTTAAGACCTTCCGGATTGGCGGCGATAGACTTGACGGTCCTGATCAGAGTCGTGATGTTTTCCACTGATTCACACGTCTGCCCATGGTGAGTACTTCCGGCACTCATTAGAACCGCGCAACAATGCCAGTCGAAAAGCGGTAGTTGCCGTGGGTGGTGTTGCCAGTTGCCGTGGGTGGTGTTGCCCGTCGCCGTGTAGCTGCCGACGTTAGTACTGGTGTGAAGATATTCTGCTTGGATGAGCTGCGCGCCAATGTGACGGGTTATCCAAAGGTCGAATCCTCCGCCGAGAGCAGTGGCCAATGTCGTGTTGGCGGCACGGGTGTAATACTGCCGGAGTCCACCGAAAAGAGCATGGCCGTAGAACGTGGCGCGTTTTGCGCCGACACTCAGCCGCGGGCCGCCGAGGTACGTGGTGCGCCCTGAGAGATTCGAACTCCCGACCTTCTGGTTCGTAGCCAGACGCTCTATCCAACTGAGCTAAGGGCGCGGATTTGCATGGCAGGAAGAACCGTCGCCTGATTATAGCGAAGAATCGGTTGGCTGAAAACGCGCTTGCGTTTTCCAAGTGTCAGTCCCAGCTCCCTGCGATTCAAAGAAACGTTTTCAAATAGCCACGTTTTGGAGCTCCGGTTGCGCCGTTGCCTCGAAGTAAATCTTTCTCGGGGCTGGGCAATTCCTACAGAGCTGAAAATCTCTTCATCGTTTAATTTGTGGGACTTGCGGGACGGCACGCCGCTTGCTTTAGTACAGGTCAGACGAAGTGGCGCGCAACGGGGTGCTTCAGAGAATAACTTCGGCCAGAGGTTTTCTGTGAGCACCCCTTGCTTTTGTCTCCTAGACGCAGTGCGAGCCTTCCCCCGTCTTTCGCAGCAAAACAGGAACCCACGGCCTAAAAACCGTGGGTTAGCTTTTTGGCAGGATTTCCTAACTTAACTAAGGTCTCGCGGGAGAAGAGAAAACGACCAACCGAAACGTCACCGGCTTCTAACCTCAGATAAGGGCTACCCCTTGCAGCACGTCCACTCCGGCATCGCGCAACAGCTTCGCCACCGCATCCTGGCTTAGGCGCGACGCATCGAATTCCACGCGCACTGTACTGGCTTTCTCATCGAACTGCAAACGGCGAATGCCATAAACTTCGCGCATGGTATCAAGCGCGCGCATTTCGTTTTCGCCGGGAACTGCGCCATACCGGAAGACCACATCCAGATAAGTCATGGGCTTAAAACCCTTCGTTATGATATCTCTTGGGTGCCGGCCAACGTTGCCGGATGAATCCACTATAAAACATCGACAATCAAAGAAGGCAGATTTCCTGGCGCATTTCAGAGATCGCATATGACGGCTTCAAACCCTACTACGGCCCTCGAGCGCGACCCGGTTTGCGGGATGAACGTGAACCCCGCCTCCCCCACGCATGTTCACGAGCATGGCGGCAAGAAATACTACTTCTGCTGTGCCTCGTGCGTGGAAAAATTCAGAGCTCATCCTCAGCAATATTTGAATAAGAATAGGGTGGTCCCGATCTCATCGAATCTGGTGACGCCGGGGACGCCGGCTCCGGCAGAATCTTCATTCTCGCCCCGGCCCGCGAGCACACCGATAACGACGATCCGAAAACAAACGCTCGATCTGGCACAAAAACCGAAGGCGGGCACGAAGCCGGTGTACGTCTGCGCCATGTGTCCCGAGGTCCGCGAGACCAAGCCCGGAGCCTGCCCATCCTGCGGCATGGCACTCGAGCCCGATGTCCCACAGGCCTCCACGCCTACGGAATACACCTGCCCGATGCATCCGGAAATCGTTCGAGCGGAGCCGGGTGCGTGTCCTATCTGCGGCATGGCGCTCGAGCCGCGCACGGTGGCTGCCCGCGAAGAGAATCCGGAGTTGCGCGACATGACGCGCCGCTTCTGGGTTGGCGTCGCCTTGACCGTGCCGCTGTTCGCAATCGCCATGGCAAGCATGTTCTGGCCACATGCTTTTACGCGTGCCCTGAACGGGCTGCCGCTGAATCTCCCCTGGCTTCAGTTTGCGCTGTCGACTCCGGTCGTCCTGTGGTGCGGCGTCTCCTTCTTCGAACGTTTCTGGATGTCGCTGATCAACCGCAGCCCGAACATGTTTACCCTGATCGGCCTGGGCACCGGGGTGGCCTATATCTTCAGCGTGGTGGCGACAGTCACGCCGCGAATATTTCCGGAATCATTGCGCGGCATGGGCGGATATCCCGATGTCTACTTCGAAGCCGCCGCCGCCATCACCACTCTGGTCTTGCTTGGGCAGGTCATGGAACTGCGCGCCCGGAGCCGCACCAGCGCTGCCATTCGAGCTCTGCTCGATCTCAGTCCAAGAACTGCCCGCCTGATCGCCGCAGACGGCACGGAAAACGATATTCCGCTTGACCAGGTAAAGCCGGGCGACCGGCTGCGGGTCCGTCCCGGGGAAAAGGTTCCCGTCGACGGCGTGCTGATCGAGGGACGCAGCGCCATCGATGAGTCGATGATCACCGGCGAATCGATTCCCGTGGAGAAATCTGCCAACAGCCCGGTCATCGGCGCGACCCTCAATACTACAGGCTCCTTTGTCATGGGAGCTGAGCGCGTCGGTACGGAAACCTTGCTGTCGCAGATTGTGCAGTTAGTTGGAAAGGCACAGCGCAGCCGCGCTCCCATTCAACGCCTGGCCGATCGGGTGGCTGCCTGGTTCGTGCCCACGGTTGTAGCGGTCGCCGTCATCACCTTTCTCGCGTGGTTCCTGTTCGGTCCTCAGCCGCGCCTGGCGCATGCGCTGGTGAACGCGGTCGCGGTTTTGATCATCGCGTGTCCCTGCGCCCTGGGTCTGGCCACTCCGATGGCAATCATGGTCGGCACCGGCCGTGGAGCCCATGCCGGAGTTCTGATCAAGAACGCTGAAGCGCTTGAAACTCTGGAAAAAGTTGACACCCTGGTCGTCGATAAAACTGGCACCCTGACGGAAGGCAAGCCCTGGTTAGCGGGAATCTCGGTCCCACAGCAGGAAAACGTCCCGGAAAATGAGCGGGGAGCGAGCGCCGAGACGTTGCGTCTGGCGGCTAGTCTGGAGCGCGGCAGCGAGCATCCTTTGGGCGCCGCTATCGTCAATGGTGCGAGACAGCGCGGACTGCGACTGTCAGAACCGAGTGAGTTCACCTACCTCGTGGGCAAAGGAATTCGCGGCGTGGTCGACGGAAAACAAGTCGCGGTGGGCAGCGGAGCCTTGATGGTAGAAGTCGGCGCATTGGATCATCCCGATGCTTCGCTGCTTCACGCCCAGATGCCCGGCGGGACCAACCTTCTGGTTGCGATTGACGGTAAGTACGCGGGAAGTTTAGCGTTGGCCGATCCCATCAAGCCTTCGACGGCAGAGGTGGTACGGCAACTGCGGACGCAAGGGGTGCGCATCGTCATGATTACCGGCGACAATCGATTCGCAGCCACCATCATCGCGCAACAGTTGGGCATCGACGAATTCGAAGCCGGAGTCCTGCCGGAAGGGAAGTTGGACGTGGTCCGCAAGTTGCAACAGCAGGGAAGAGTGGTTGCCATGGCCGGCGACGGCGTCAACGACGCGCCCGCACTCGCGCAGGCCAACGTGGGCATCGCCATGGGCACCGGCACCGACGTCGCCATGGAGAGCGGCGGCATCACGCTGGTCAAAGGCGACCTGTCGGGAATTCTGCGCGCCCGCAAGCTGAGCCAGACCACCATGCGCAACATCCGCCAGAATCTTTTCTTCGCCTTCATCTACAACGCCCTCGGGGTGCCCATCGCCGCCGGCGTGCTCTATCCCTTCTTTGGCCTGCTGCTCAGCCCCATCTTTGCCGCCGCGGCCATGAGCTTCAGCTCCGTCTCGGTGATCGCCAACGCCCTGCGTCTCAGCAATGTGAAGCTTTGACGGAACGTTGGACAAGGAATTTGGACAAGAAATAGGGAAGGGGAAACGTTGGGATGGACACGGCCTTCGACAAGCTCAAAGCAGTCTCTGTCCGTCGCCCTTGACGTTGATTTTAGCGTGCTCCCTTTGCAAGGGGAATCGAACCGAGGTTCGCTTCCTAAGCTGATCAGATCGAAAACTTGGGATCGCCTTCAAGAATCTGCATCAGGAGTTTTGGTGTTTCAGTATTTTTCCAAAGTGCGGTTCGAAATTTAACGCGGTAGCGTAGAGCACCTCCATCGGCGTGTTCACTGTGTTCGAGGGGCCGAGGAATGCAAACAAATTCCGTTTCGATGAATTCGCTCGTGGCGTGAACCACCGCGTAGCCGTGGCCTCCCATGTCGACAAATGAAAGGTGTGGCGAGAGCTCGAGATTCGACAGGGCGCGCGCCTTCCCGATGTCTCCGCTCTTCGCGTATTCGAGGCAGGACCGTACTCCGTGCCGAAGCAGCAGGTTCACAGTGGGCTGCGGAGCCTGGTCGTGTGGCCCCTGCCCGACGTAGAGCGAGCGAAGGGGATGGTCTTTTGGCAAAGCATGTTCCAGCGCCTCGACCAATCCAGGGGCGGAGATCGAACCCGTAACAAAAGCGATCCCTACTGGGACAAAAGGTTTTGGTGGCAGCGTCTTGGCTGCCAGTCCGGCCCAAAAACTGTGACGATCTCCGGCCACAGTGACAAAGCCGTCGATTCGGTTGGCCTGGACGAAGTCATAGATCTCCCCCCGCTCCACATATGCAGAGCCGTGATCTCCCATCGGGGAAATAGCGTAATCCCTCCCCGGCCAGGGTTTGGTCAGACCTTGGGGCAGGTTTTGCAGATCGGCACGCATGTCCAGCGTGGCCGTGGTATTGCCCCATATCTTCCAGGTCGCTTTCGAGGAGCGCAAGCGTTCGAGAAACCACGCCTTCTGCTCGGCGCCAAGGATCGTCTGCGCCGGCCGGTCTCTGTAGAAATTCGCAATCTCCACGCTACCGAATAAGATTGACGCCGGGGGCCGGCCGCCATTGTAGGTCTTTCCCGCGTCCAGAATTTCCATCGCATTTTCGGGAATGAATTCGGGAAAGTCATCGCTCGAAAGAGTCGCTGCCTCGGGACAATCGGTGGGCTCCTCGGAACGATAGCTGCGCTGGTCGGTGACGATCAACTCCACGTTTCGTCCCCAGCGCAGGGCGCGGTAGCCCTTGAGGCTGGCGATGGCGGCCAGATTGTTCGGTTCCTGACCGAGGCCGTGCTCGTCAAAACCAGTGACGGGAGTATCAATCACGGGCGGAGGATCGAAGCGCTCCAGAGAAGGTCCGCTGGGCTTGGTGATCCGGGCCGGCTGGTATTCGAAGAACGCCTGGTTGGCCGCCACTTTGCGAGTCTGCGCCGGCAGGTTTTTTCCTCCAAATCTTTGCAAGGATTGCCAGCCCAGCCAGCTGAACTCGTGATTGTCCCACATGTTGACGAATGGCCAGCGCGCGCGGGCATCCTGAATATCGGGATCGCTCAAATACCCCCGATAAACCGCGCGATAGTCCTCCACCGTTGTCGGGATGTGAAAGTCGCGGATCTTCTCGCCATGAGGATAGCGGACGATGTCTCGCAGGCGACGATCGTACATGCCCTGCGGACGATCCTTCGGGTACCAGACAATTTCATAGATGAAGTCGCCGAGGTGCAACACGAAGCCAATCCGCTCCGCTTCGGGAGCGCGCTCATCCTCGAAGATCATCCTGCGATAGGCGTTCTGCGCTCCCTGGTTCGCGTTCTGGCAACTCACAAAAACAAAACGAACGGGTCTGACGTTATTCATCTCCGGGGCGGTAATGGTCCTGCCGATACGGCTGGCAAAGCCCTCGGAATCGGCGAAGCGGTACCAATACACGCGGCTGGGTTTTAGCCCGCCGACCAGCACACGGCAGGTCCAGTCGCAGGCCGCGGAGACCGGAGCCACGACAGTTGCCACAACGCGACGGAATAACTCATCTTCGGCGACCTCGACGTTCAACTTCCTAGCCGGTTGTTCACCAGTCTTTTCGCTGGACGGTTCGCCGGAAAATGGCCGTCGCGTCCATAACAGAACGCTATTGCAGTCGGGATCTCCCGAGGCAACTCCTTCGGGAAAAAGATCGCGACGCTCACGCCATGCCATGCGGGAGGTGGTCGCAAACGGATTGCCCCAGGCGGCCGTAGCGCCTATGGCAGCTGCCATTTCCAGGAAGGAGCGTCGGGTGATCGGGGACATCGCTTGGTAGCTTCGGACTCAAAGTGTACAGGGGCAAAGCCTGCGCTGAATACTCTTGTCGGAGGCGCGGTCAGGTCAAGCGATCGACCCCAGGGTCGGCGAGTCCGTTCTATGATCTGGCAAATCTCATCAGCGTTTTGCCAGACAAGATTGGGCGGTAACAGGATGGCGCCTAGGACAACCTATTCCTTCAAATCGACGTGCTGCACGTCCTCAATCGCACGTCCCAAAAACTGCTCCCCTAGCCGGCAAAACTTCTCCACCGAATCGGTGGCGAAGAACTGTAGCCGCGGACGCACGCGCCGTTCTTCGGCGTCTCCCGTCGCGGGCACTAACTGCTGCAGGTGAGCTGCCACGGAGCGAGCGGTAGATTCCGCCGAGTCCACGATGCTCACTCCGTCTGGCGCCACGCGATGCAGCAACGGCTTGAGCAACGGATAATGCGTGCAGCCTAAAACCAGCGTATCCGCGTCGCGAAATCCGTCGGCAAACGCATCCCCTAAATAGATTCGCGCGACCTGCTCGGTAACCGAGTGCTCAACCCATCCCTCTTCGACTAATGGCACCAGCAAAGGACACGCCTTTTCCCGCGCGCTCAGGCCACGAGCCTCGAGAGCCTTGCGGTAAGCGTGACTGCGGACCGTGGCTTCGGTTCCGATCACCACAATTTTCTGATTTCGGGTCGCAGCGCGAGCCGCTTCGGCGCCCGGTTCAATCACTCCAACCACCGGGACATGGGCTGCCGCCGCGATGCGGTCCAGCGCCAGCGCGGTCGCCGTGTTGCAGGCGATGACGAGCATCTGTGCGCCATGGACTTCGAGATGGCGCGTCGCTTCCAGGGCATATCGGGCGACGGTTTCGACCGACTTCGATCCGTAGGGCAGGCGCGCGGTGTCGCCGAAATAGGCATAATCCGCTCCCGGAATTAGCTCAAGTAACACTTTAAGAACGGTCAGCCCGCCAAAGCCGGAATCGAATACGCCGATGGTGGGACGACGGGGCGTCATCCGGCTGACAGATTGGTTTCGGTCCCCATCCTCTGATCGGGGGCGAGGCAGCCAATCGAGGGCAGACTCTTTGTGGATGCAAATTGGACAGCCATGCGTTCTCTCTTAATTTATCTCATCGCCGGTGAAGGGGCCGCCGGACTGAACTCCTTCGAGCTTTTTCGTGAGCCTAGCGTAATCCCCGGCTCGTCCGCAGCATGGTCCTGGGGGAATCGGCGCCCCGTGCGGGCAGGTCCGCGGATGTCCGAGGAAGGTGCAGATCTTATCGGTCGCCTCCGGCGACAGGATGTGCTCAAACTTGCAGGCCTGCTGCTCGATTTCCGATTCGCTGTCCATCGCCAGGCTGTCGGTAAAGAGCCGCTCGGCCAGCCGATGGCGGCGGATAATGCTGGCCGCGCGTGCCTGCCCGCGCGGCGTGAGTTCGACAATCAGGGTTCCGTCTCCCGAAGAAGCCGCCACTGGCTTCAGCGCGTCGTGACAGGGATTCACAAACGGCTTGTGATCATGCGGCTGCGGCCGATGTGGAGCGGAAATAACCAGTCCCATTGCAATCAGTTTTTCAATCGCCAGGCTGACCGGCAGGGCGCCGTGAACTTCCATGCGCTCGACTTCGGCGATCTCCCCATGCTCGGCCAGTACCCACAGTTCTTCCAGCACTTCATCGAGCTGTTCCTCGTCGGCCATGGAAAAGACTTGCTGCGAGGCAATCTTGCCGTGATGCAACTCGATGCGCCGGTCCGCCAGCCGCGCCACGACAGGATCGTGGGTGACCATCACGATGGTGCGTCCTTGCTGGTGAAACTCCCGCAGCAGCCGCAGCACGATCTCTTCGTTCACCGCATCCAGGTTCCCCGTAGGCTCGTCGGCCAAAATAATGCGCGGATCATTAATCAGAGCGCGGGCGATACAGACCCGTTGCTGCTCTCCGCCGGACAACTGCGAGGGCAGATGATGAGCTCGGTCACCCAGCCCCACACGGGTCAGGGCCTCGACCGCTTCCACTTCGTCGGTCATGCTGTGAAAATATTGCGCGAGCATGACGTTCTCCACGGCAGTGAGAAAGGGAATCAGGTGGAACTGCTGAAAGATAAATCCGATTTTTTCCGCGCGCACGCGGTTCAGCCCGGTCGCAGAAATCCCAGCCACATTCTCTCCATCGAGCCAGATTTCGCCCGATGAAGGCTGATCGAGGCAGCCAATCAAATTCACCAAAGTTGATTTTCCCGACCCCGACGGTCCCATGATCGAAAGCCATTCTCCCGCCGTAACGTGCAGAGAAATATGGTCGAGAGCGTGAATAGAACTGGCCACATCCTTGGCCGGCCCGTCCCCGGATTGCTTGGCGGGGTAGAGTTTAGTGACATCTTTGATCTGAATCATTTCACTCTCCCCTCAGAATCGACGCGGGCTGCAACCGGCGCAGCAGCGAGATTGGGAAGATCGCCGACACCAGCGTTACCGCCATGCTACCAGTCAGAACCACCGGCAGCACGCTGAAACGCGGCGTCACCGAAGCGTGAAAGTTGACTCGGCCGATCCAGGCGGCAAGGCCGATGCCGACAACGAATCCGAGCAAAGCCCCCGTGGCTCCCAGAACTGCAGCTTCCGCGGCGAAAAATGCGTTGAGCCACCGTCCCGATGCGCCCAAAGCTTGCATGATGGCGAAGTCGCGCCGCCGGTCGAACACCCAGCCCATCAGCGTGGAGAGCACGCACAACGCCGAGGTCAGAATGATCAGCACAGCCGCAGCCAGCACCGTAGCCCGAGTCTTGCCCAGCACGCGGGCCTCGCCCTCCATAATCTGGCGCACCGGGCGAACCTCCCCAGCCGGAAGCGCCCGCGCTACCTGGTTCAGGATGCCGGCCACTTCTTCACCAGAGCCGCTGGCCGCAATTTCAATCGTTGAGGGGGGAATTCCAGTCCACGCCACAAAATCGGCCAGCGAAATATAGATGCGGCTGTCCTCCGCGGCTCCGGTTTGTACCGTGCCCGCAGAACTGAGGTGGAGAGTCCGTCCGTGGAAACTCAGATCGAAGTTCTGATTTTTCGCTGCCACCGCCGGTAATGCGCGCACGCCCATCAGGGCCTGCCGCGGAGCCGAGGGCCAGCGGCTGACCGACCACCACTTATCGAGTTGACGTGCCCGATCGAAATCCGTGCCCGCCACCACAATGGGCTGCCCATCAACGGTGCGAGCCACCACCAGCCCGAATGGCGCCGCAATGCCTCGTCCCGCGAGCACGGACTCCACGCGCGCGAGCGCATCCGGGGGCAGGGAAGCGCCGTCGGCTCCGACGACAATCATATTCGCGCCATAGTTACGGAATTCCCGCCGCAGCTTCGCCTGCACATCCACATAGAGATCCAGCATGGCCGTGGTTACGGCCGCCGCGACCGCCATTGCGAACAATGCCGAAACCGCGCGTCCTCGTCGCCGCACTGCGGCCCGCAGCAGCATGCGCAGGAACATCGAAGGGTGCGGAGCAGGCGCGCGGCTGGCCGCTCGTTCCCGCCCGGAGTGAGACCGGGGCGCCCTCACAGCTCTCCTCGCAAGGCAAACACCGGATCCAAACCAACCGCTCGCCGGATGGCGGCTGCGCTCCCGGCGAACGTCACGATTACGGCGATCGCCAGAATGACCGGCAGCAGCGCTGGTGGGATCGAAATATCCGAATTGAAGATGGAATGACCAATCTGGTGCGCGAGCCCAGCCCCCACCACAAATCCAGCCAAGCCGCCGATCACAGCCAGCAGCGTAGCCTCGGCGAAAAAAATCGATGCGACGGCGAGCTTTCCCGCGCCCAGAGCCTTCATGAGTCCAACCTCAGCCCGGCGTTCAAACATCGTAGTAGCCATAGCCGCCGACACCGCGAGCGCCGAGGCAAAAAGCGCCGCCAGGGTGATCAGAAAAATTAGCCCTTCAATCCGGCTGAGCACCGCTCCTTCATTCTGCGAGACCTGCCGGATCTGCTCGGCATGCGAATGCGGAATCGCTTCCGCCAACTGGAAGGCAATCGATTGCGGATAAGGGGAACAATACCAACGATCGTAGATCGGCCCCGACAAGCTCTTGGGGTCACGCCGGGCGAACGCATCTTCCGGTTTGGTCAGCGCGCTAACATACACCCGCCGCACCGCGCCGGGTCTACCCAGGATCTCTTGTGCCAAAACCAGAGGAGCTACGACTTCATCGTCTTCAGCCCCTCCCGTGGAGAGAATTCCGCTCACCCGCTCCCGGCGTCCGGCGAGGGTGATGTCGTCTCCTGAACGCTTGCGCAAACCGGCCGCCAATCTTTCTCCGAGCAAAACATCCCGGGACGAATCCTCGGGCCAGGCGCCAAAAACTCTCCACCACGGATGCGTACTGCGCACACCGGTGTTGAATTTGTCTCGGCCAAAGGAAAGCTGTTTGGCAAAATAAGTCCCCAGCAGGGTGACGTCCTGACTCTTACCTTCCCCGTCAACCGCAACCTTGAGTGGGAGCATCGGCGCGAAGCCCGTAATGTTGTTGTGCCAGAAGATACCTTTGATTTTGGGCAGATCAGCTTCGTTCAGAAACGCGCCGTCGGTCGGAGGCTTGAGGTTGACGCCTCCAATTTCAACGTCGAGCGAGTCTTCCTGGGGGGTAACCACAAGGTTGGCGCCCAGGGTGCGAAGTTCGCGATTGATCTTGTCGCCGATGTCGGTGGCCACGCCAATCATCGCCGTGGCGACGGTTACGCCAAGCGTGATGGCGGCACCTGCCAGCAACTTACGCCGCTTTTGCCGCCGGAAGGATTCGTAAACCAGCCGAACGAACATCGCTTACGGTTGTGCGAACATGCGACCGCCGGCCGCAACGTCCGTCTCCTGAAGGATGACCGCATCTGCCGTCTGGGTGGCCTTGAGGGGCACCGGATTGCAGCCTCCGGTCGTTCCCACCGACTGTGGATTGATGGGCGCTCCGCAATTCTTGCAGGCCACTCCGTTGGCAGTCTTGTAAAAGCCTATCGACCCGCAGATTTCGCAGGCGTCAAAAACAGTGGCTATCTTGCCGTCCGGCTTTTGATACAGCCAGAAGCGGATCGCAGTCCCATTTTCCTGCGCCTGGAAGCGATGCAGGTCGCCATCGGAAACCTGCGCCAGGGGAATACTCACCCGTCCGTTAACAAAAGTCACCTCGGTCGCAGGTGAGAGAGCGCTCACCCCCTGCGTATAGATAAATTCCGCTGTCACCATGGCGATGAACACGAACGAGAAGCTGTAAACCGAGGCCATCCACAACCGTTCCCGGCGTGCGCTCCACGCCAGCTTGCGGCGCTCCGCGGGCGAAGCGGCAGCAACCGCGGGTTCCCGCCGTTTCGCTTCGAACAGGATCATCAGCGCCGCCAGGGCAACAATCGTGACGAAGAAAAACCAGTCGTTGCTCACGATCGGTCCGATGATCGCCATTTCCCGCTTGGACGAGGGAAGGACGCCGCTTTCTGAGAGCTCGTGCAGGCCGGAGACCACCAACTGCGCGGCCACCAGAAACATGATGGCGGTCGTTACTTTGAAGAACTTCTGCAAGTGGACCCGCACCGTCCCCTTGACAAACATCACTCCAAAGGCAATTGCGGCCAGCACGCCCAGAAGCGTACCGAGGAAGCTCATCAGGGCGGTCGAATTGAGTGAGACGCCGGCCAGCATCAGCACCGTCTCCGCGCCTTCCCTCAGCACCATTAAGAAGATGAAGACAAACAGTCCGAACCAGGCGTCGTTGCCAGCCAGTAGCCCGACCTTGCCCTCGATCTCCCCCTTTAGCTTGCGCCCCGTCTTCATCATGAAAATCACCATGGTGACGACAAAGAAGGCGGCTACCAGCATGATCCAACCTTCAAAGGTGTCTTCGTTCAGGTGAGTGCGGGAGAGGACGACCGCCACGCCGATGCTGCCCAGGAAGGCCGCGATCAAGGCCGCGTACACGGTCTTGCGCAGCTCCGCTCGCCCGATCTTGGTCAGGTACGCTAGGGTGATACCCACGATCAGCGCCGCTTCAACTCCTTCGCGGAGCGTAATAATGAAAGCCTGAAGCATGCTATGCGGATGCCCTTGATTTTGAAAATGAATTTCAATTTCAACTTAAAGGATATGCCGGGCGCGGTGGGGCCGTCAATCGGCCGCCGCACAACCGCATGCGATCAGGATCACACGGTCGGAATACGCCCTTGAACTGCGAAGGAGCGCAGGCAATGCCCCCGAGGCAGCCTCACGTCCGGGAACGGTGAATGAGCAAATCGTCAAGCGGCTGAGGTGAAGGTGGCCTAGTTTCCCGGATGCGGGGGCTTTCTCACGGGAGGACCTTGGCGGCGATGATCCAAAAGCACCCAGCGGACAGAAGGGTGGAAGATCGGCGGGCCGCCCCAGCGCACGGCAGGGAAGTGAAACTGGACATTGAAGAAAACCTCTTGTTGAAATCCCGTCGGATCCACTGAAGTGCTGCTCACGATATCGAGCGCGGCGCGAGTCAAGTCCAGGTCGGCGTCCTGCAGCGCCTCGGCATCCAGCACGCGGCCGTCTTGCGCATCCAGAGTCGCGTGAACGATCACTGGCTGGAAAAAACGAGAAGTGGGGGCATCGGATGGATCGACGCGCAGAGGCAAACGCTGCGGGGATGCCAGCCAAAACGATTCGCCCGCCTCCACCATTTCCGGGGATGGCTGGAAGAGATTTGGATCCAGGTTAGGCGCGTCTTGGAGGCTTTCCACCCGCACTTGAATCGCGAGGCGACCTTCTTCGAATATGGAGATTTGGCGGGGGAGAATGTGGCCGTGAAAGTCCGCGGCACCCGTGTAATCGTAAACGGCGTAAATTCCCGGCGCTTCGGACCACATCATCAGAAGGCCGGTGGCGGGATCGATGCAGTCTTCTCTCTCGACCCAGGAGCGAGGCGCGGGGTTCGGCGGGAGCGCATGGCTGAGCAGTAAACACGATAACGTTTTGCCGTCACGCTCAACCATGGCGTCGCGAATCAGGAAGGTGGCGGTGTCGCGCACGATCGGACGCAGCAGAACAGAATGAACCAACTGAACCCGCAGGGGAACCGCTTGGGAAGGATTGGAGCCGTAGATGCGGTCCTCAGCGCCGATGCGAATGAGGTTTGAATCCTGCAGCTGCCCCGTCCAGCGCCAGCGTGATTGTCCGTCGTATAACTCCTCCATCGTGCCTCCGCCCTCGATCTGGGCGGCGCCGTTGGTTTCGAAAGAAACTTTAAGGGCGTAAGGAGTGGAGATATGGTGCAGGTCGAAGTTTTTTCGAGCGCGATCCAAAAGATCAATGGCTAGGGAACGATCGGCCGGTTTGGAAACAGTGCGCGGCTCGCGCGTCACCATCTCATGCGGGTCGGGGGGTGGGGGATTTGTCTGAGCGAAAATTCCCGGAATGAAAAGCCAGAAACCGGCGAAGCATGCAAAAGGCCAAACCGAGGGTCGCACGAGGCCTCCTCGAACGGGGGCATAGCAGCGATCATGATTCTAATCATCCCCAACCTCAGAGTGCAATTCCCAAGCACACTGACACACTGACCCTCGTCTTGTCTCCGGCTCCGGGGCGGTGTCCGGACCTGGACGAGACCAGCCGGGCCGGCACGTTCACAATCGCTTCAGAAAAGCGTTGGCCTCTGCCCGGCGCGGAAACAGCTTCTCCTCCGCCTGAAACTCGACCGAGTGCACGCATCGGCGGCTTCCTCGCAGCCGGACGGGATGCTTGAGATGAAGCATCTCGTGGTAGACGATGTATTCCAGTGCGTACACCGGCACGGCAAAGTGATCGAAAATCCGGCTAATGACGATGGCATTGTGCGCCGGGTCATAGTGGCCGAGAATATGCCGAGTCTTAGTCTGGCTCCAGCTCATTCGCGGTCGGCCCAGCAATCCGTGAAAGAAGCGCGTATTCAGATCGTCGAAGATTACGTCCAGGTCATAAAAATGCCCACGCGCGGAGCGCAGGCGCTTGCGTCCACGCATCTGCCGAACCAGGTGAGCTTTCCGCACAATGTCGTGGCTGGCGACATATTTCCGGTAGCGGCCTGCTTGCCCGCGATCAATTGGCCGGCCATACATCTTCGCCAGCAGAATGTGGGCGATCGCGCGTAGAACTGCCTCCGGAGCTCCTTCCAGCAAGTCCGAAAGGCGAACCAGCAGCTTTCCACCCCGCAGCCGAATCGTATTGTTGACATTGGCGAAGGCAAAGAATTCTATCTTCAGCTCGGGAATGGAAGCATCCGGCCGTAATTCCTGATAAGTTTCCTGGAAGACTTCGAGCAGCCTTTCGCGCACAGTGAGACTAGGTTAGCACGGATGAATCTCAGGTTTTAGGTCTTGGAGCGGAGCGCGAAAGTTGCAGTCGGGACCGGCCCCGACGTTCTCCCTCACTCCGGCTTTCCCCCATATTTCGCGTTTGAATTGGAATTCAGTCGCTTGTGTTTGGCCGCGTCTTCCTGATCGGCCAGAAGCGTGCGATGGTCTTCGGCCGAGGTGTCCACCGTCTCCAGGACATTGGTCAGCACGAACTCGTACTGGTGAAATTCCTCCGCCGGAATGTCGGCGGCATCCTTCAGTGCGCGCAACTTCGCCTGGAACTCCGTGTCCGCCTCGATGATGACCTTCAGCGGCTTGCGAATGTCGTCCTTGCGATCGACGTAAGTGTCGATATTGTCGTTGAGTTCGTCATAGAGCAACTGGAAATCGTCAAGCAGGTCGTGCGTCTGCCGCGGCCGGTCCTTGATTTTGGGATCGCTCCGCATCTGCTCCAGCTTCACCAGGCGCACGCGCGCGAACTGGACATACAGAGTCAAGCGCTGTTTCGGCTCCCAACTCGCGTCGCGAATCTGGTCGATCTCCGGTTGCGTGAGCGGTTCGCGATGCCGTTGCGCCTGCACCAGGCCGCCGCCAGCCAATAAGAGAAATATGCCGAAAACCCATCCCCGCGGAGAAGCGGTCATTTCGCTCCTTTCGGAAACATGGTTCGGAGCAGATCGTCGCGTACGCGCTGCAGACGGTTAATGGCATCCCGCACCGGCGCCTGATCGTCATGAGCGAGAGTGTGCAGCAGGTCGGTGAGCTTGCGAGTCATGGTGCGCGCTGCGATCTCGGTTTGTTTCTGATATTTGTGCGATTGAATCGCATAGTCCCTCGCCAGCTCGGAGAAAGCCACAACGTCGGTCAACGCGGCCTGGCCCTTGTCGGTTTCAGAAGCTGCGTAAAAAGTGTCGGCCTCGGACAGCTGCTTTTCCGCAATCTGCACACAAAGGTGGGGCCGGTCCCCAACGCTCGTCGACGAAAGCCGGGCCTTCAACTCGTCAATCGAAGGTTTGTTGCTGGATGCCGCATCCGTCGCCACCGCCGCAACCAGCGCAAACAGTGTGACGGTTCCCGACAACCGGAATAGGTGCAGCACCCCAAGCATGATCCCAGTCCCGCGGCGAATCATTTTTTCGGCTCGATGGCAATGAGCCGGTGCTTCGCCTGCCACTCCTGTTCAGGATACTTCCCGTTGGCCGTATTAAGGAAGAGGTGAAAATTCACCGCCGCCCGCTTGTAGTCCTTGAGATGGTCGTAGGCCGAAGCCCGCAGGAAGTACGTGATGGGCTCTTCGGGGAGGAATTTCGCACGCGTGTCCAAAGCCTTGATGGTTAACGGATAATCTTTATTCTCGCTGGCGGCGAAGGCCAAATCGCCGTAAGCCGCACCCAGATCAGGTTTGAGTTTCACGGCCGCCAGAAATTCCTTCTCCGCGTCAACGGATTTTCGTTGTTCGAGCAGCGCCTTGCCCAGATTCTCATGAAGCGCGGCGTCGTTCGGATGAGCGGCCAGAAGTGTCCGATACGCCGCCTCGGCCTGATCGTTCTTTTTAGCGCGGACGAACAGGTCGGCGAGATCCTGCTGCAGCGAAACATCCGCCGGAGACAGTGTCTCGGCAGCTTGCAGTTCGGCAATCGCATCGTCGTACTTGCCCTCCGCCGCCAGCACTCGTCCCAGCTGAATGCGCGCCGCAGCCTGGTCGGGATGCGCCGCCACCAGTTTACGCAGCTCGGCCTCGGCCTGGGGAAAGCGACGCCCCCGCATGTAAATGTTGGCCAGCCCGGTTGCGGCATCGGAGGAAGCAGGATCAAGCGCCAGGGCCTCGCTGTATTCCTGCTCCGCCTGGGAAAAGTTCTCCTGTTTCTCCAGCAGAAGTCCAGCGGCCAAATGAGGTTCTGGATCCTTCGCTTCGAACAGCGCAGCTTGTCGATACGCCGCAATGGCGTCTTCCGGCTTGGTAGCCTCCAGCAGGTGGGCCAGCGAGAGCCAGGCTCGCTCCTGTCCCTCCGCAACGTGGTCGGTAGGCTTGAGTTCTGTGGCCGCCCGCAGAAATTGCTCCGCCTCGGCGCGGCCCGCCTTGGCGAGTTGCAACCCCAGATTCAGGTTCGACTCAAAAACATCCGGCTTCGCCGCGATTGATTTCCGATAGGCGGCAATCGACTCATCCATCTTGCCGAGGCCGTTTTCCGCAAAGCCGAGATCGAACCAGGCCACATAGTTCGCTGCATCTTCATTCACGACTTTGCGCAGCAACGGCTCGGCAGCGGCATAGTCCCGTTTTTGGATCAACGCCTCCGCCTTCGTGAGTTCAGGCGGGGGTGCCACTTCTTCCGCCACCGTGGTGTGTCGGCGGGAATTTCTTCCCGTCTTCGGATGACCGCTCGAAGACGAGCCGTCCGCTTGGGATTGCGAATCCGCCTGCCTCGAACATGAATCTGGAGTCGCAACTCGATCGCCGGCAATTCCCCTTCCGACCACTAACGCCAGAAGAATAACCGCCAGCCTAGGATCGGCCATTGGATCGCGATGTGCCATTGCTGTTCAGAGTACGTGCCAGATACTTTCCCGTGTAAGAACCCGCCAGCTTCGCGATTGCCTCCGGTGGACCGGCGCCGACTATCTTGCCGCCCCGATTCCCACCTTCCGGCCCCAGATCGATGACCCAGTCCGCAGTCTTGATCACTTCAAGATTGTGCTCGATGACCACGATCGATCCCCCTGCTTCAATCAGACGGCGAAAGGCCGCCAGCAGTTTGCTGACGTCGTCAAAATGCAGTCCGGTCGTAGGCTCATCGAAAATGTAGAGCAGGCGCCGCTTCAGCCGTCCGTCGCTCCCCGACGAGCCTCGGTTGAGCTCGCGCGAGGCGGGCTGCAAATGGGCCGCGAGCTTCATACGCTGCGCCTCGCCACCCGAAAGCGTTGTCGCCGACTGTCCCAGCCGCAGATATCCCAACCCGACTTCTTCGAGCGAGCGCAGCTTCTCGGTGATTTTGGGCGCTTCGGCAAAGAATTTCAGCGCTTCCTTCACCGTCAGATTTAACACTTCGTGAATGTTCTTCCCGCGGTAGCGTACCTCGAGCACCGTCGGCTTGTAGCGGGTACCCTTGCACTCCTCGCAAATCAATTCGACGTCGGCGAGAAACTGCATCTCGACGGTGACCGTGCCGTCGCCCTGGCAAACCTCACAGCGTCCTCCGGGGATGTTGAACGAAAAATGTCCTGCGCCGAAACTACGTCTCTTGGCCTCCGGCAAAGAAGCGAAAAGCTCGCGAATCGCGTCGAACGCCTTGCTATAGGTCACGGGATTCGAGCGCGGAGTGCGCCCGATCGGCGACTGATCGACCAGCACCACCTCCTCGATAAACTGATCGCCCTCCAGACTCTCCCAACTCGCGACCCGTCCCGTCGCTCCGTTTCCCGATTGCTGCTTCGCCTGAGCGAGAGCGCGATAAAGCACCTGATGCAGCAACGTTGATTTGCCCGACCCCGAAACCCCAGTAATCGCCACCAGCAGGCCCAGCGGAATGCTGATGTCCACGCCCTTCAAATTGTTGGCGCGCACGCCGCGAATCCTGATCTGCTGCGCTCCCGGCTTGCGCCGTATCGCGGGCGCCTGAATCCGCAAATCTTCCGAAAGATAACGCCCGGTCAAAGACACAGGATTGTGCAGAATCTGGTCGTAGGTTCCCTCGGCAACCAGGTTGCCGCCATTTTCTCCCGCACCCGGTCCGAGGTCGAGAATCCGGTCCGCCGCGCGCATGATGTCGGGATCATGCTCTACAACCAGGATGGTGTTCCCCAGATCGCGCAGCCCGTGAAGAATCTTGATCAACCGGTGCGTATCCCGCGGATGCAACCCAATCGAGGGCTCATCCAGCACATACAGCGTGCCCACCAGCCGCGATCCCAGCGAAGTCGCCAGCTGAATCCGTTGCGCCTCTCCGCCCGAGAGCGTCGAAGAAAGCCGGTCCAGGGTTAGATATTCGAGCCCCACGTCGTTCAGAAATCGCAACCGCTCGCGAATCTCCTGCAGCAATTTGTCCGCAATCTCGGCTTCCTCGAGGCTCAGTTCGACCTGTTCAAAGAATCGCAGCGCCTCTTCGACGGTGAGCCCGCAAAGCTCGCAGAGATTGCGCCCGTTGACCTTGACCTGCCGCGCTTCCAGCCGCAGCCGAGACCCGTTGCACTCCGGACACAGCGAATACCCGCGATAACGGCTGAGAAACACTCGCACATGCAGCTTGTATTTCTTGCGCTCCAGGTGGGCAAAGAATCCGCGCACCCCCAGAAACTCTCCCTCGCCGCTCAGCACGAGATTTCTGTGTTCAACGTCCAGATCCGCCCAAGGCAGATCGAGCGGAATGCCCGCCTGCTTGGCATAACGCTTCAAATCGGTGAACAGCGGTCGATACTTCGGCTTGGTCCAAGGCTCAATCGCACCTTCGGCCAAGCTCTTAATCTTGTCCGGAATGACAAGGTCGAGATCGAAATCAATGGTATTCCCAAACCCCTGACAGCGCGGGCAAGCTCCGTAGGGATTATTAAAAGAAAAAAGTCGTGGCTCCGGCTCCTCATAACGCAAGCGACAGTCCTTGCACTCAAACCGTTGCGCGAAGCGGAGTCTGCGACCGACACTCCGGTCCGCCGCTTCGACTTCGGAAGCATCCCCCGGAATCTCAAAAACAACTTCCCCAGATTCGCGATACGCCGTCTCGATCGCATCCACCAGGCGGGTCCGCGCTTCAGCAGACACAGTCAGCCGGTCGACCAGCACAAACACTGGCTCGGCAAAGTTGATATCGAGAAGTGATTCCGGGGTCGAAAATTCAAAAACCTCTTCCCCCTGATATAGCCGATTAAATCCAGCCTTGCGCAGATCAAACAATCGTGTCTTCAAGGCCTCGCTCAACTGCCCAGTGGCGGCAGACTTTTTAGCCCGGGAAGATCGTGCAGCCTTCTCTGCGGTCTCCTGCGTCAACGACCCTGGTTTCTGCAGTGGAAACAACACCTGCAACCGAGTCTCCGGATCAAGAGCGAAAATCGCGTCGGCGACCTCGTCCACCGTATCCTTCTTCACTTCCCGCCCACAATTCGCGCAATAGGTCCGCCCCACTCGCGCAAACAGCAGCCGCAAATAGTCGTAGATCTCAGTTGCCGTCGCCACCGTCGATCGCGGATTCCGGGTTGTATTCTTCTGCCGGATCGCAACCGCCGGCGCGATCCCGTCAATGGCGTCGGCGTCTGGCTTCTCAATTCGCTCCAGAAATTGCCGCGCATAGGCCGACAGGGACTCCACGTAGCGCCGCTGTCCCTCGGCATAAATCGTGTCAAATGCCAGCGACGACTTGCCTGAACCGGAGACTCCCGTCACGACGGTTAAGGCGTTGTGCGGAACCTCGAAATCGATATTTTTGAGGTTATGGACGCGGGCCCCGCGAACCACAATACTGTCTGCAGGGGTCGATACAGTGTGCGTGGCGTCAGAAGACATCGGGTAAAGGGCCCCGACAACCCAGGCTGGCCCCGAGCGCATGCACTCAGAACCCTCCGCGAGGGCTATCGAAGCTTTCTATTATAAAGCAGGGAAGGTGCAGGCAACGCCGGTCGTAGAGAGGTAGCTTGCTACGTCGTGCCGGCAACAATCCGAACTATCGTTAAGAAAGAAATGAAGAGAGAAGTAAGAGAGAAATGAAGAGAGAAGTTAACCTAGACGTTGCCACAACCTCCACGACAAAACGTTTACCGGGAGTCGACGTCATGGTCCCGGTCGCGCCGCTTCCCATAGCGAATCGCGAACCCGAATCCCACTACCATAATGCCCAGGGGCGGCACCAGCATGACAAAAATTGCACGATTGAGCGCGCGCTGAGCTTCCTTCGGTGTAGCCCGCGCAGTGGCATTGCACATGGCGCAACCCTGGGCGAAGGCAGGACTAATTCCAAGTGCCAGAATCGATGCTAGCAGGGCCCAGCGAAACTTAGAGAAGAGGTTCATAGAAATGCGAATTTCTCTATCTTCCGATCCAGTCGTCATCTTACTGCAAGCCGACCCCATTCGGCGGCGGCATCACCCGCCCCGCGTCGGGAAAGAAAAAGAAATACATGATCACGAAGCAAGCGGTGACCGACAGTACCAGCATCCATCGCATTAATGACTTCTCGAACTTCAAGTGCATGAAGTAACCGATGATGAGCGCCGACTTGATGATCGACAGTATCAGCAGGACCTCGAGCATACGGACCGGCGCGAAAACCTGCCGGTAGCCGAGCACAACCTCGATCGCGGTCAGTGCCAGCAGCGCTCCCCACACCCAGAAGTATTGCCCTTTGCTATCGCCGTGCGTCGTGGCATCCTGCATGGTCAAGGTCCTCGCTCCAATTCCAGATGATCTTCACCTTAGTTGATCTTCGTCGACATCAAGTAAACCAACGGAAAAATGAACATCCACACCAGGTCGACAAAATGCCAGTACAGGCCTGAGACCTCCACATCGTGGGCATCATAATCTTTCGGTTTCAGAAACAGAATCACCGCTGAAACCAGCAAACCTAGACCCAGCGCGTGGATCCCGTAGTGAAAGACGTTATCGGACGGAATCAGAAAATATCCGGCAATCCAGACTACCCCGAGAACCGGCAGAAACCACTTTCGGAACGCCACCACGCCCAAATAAATTACGCCAATCGTAACGTGCAGCATGTGCATCGCAGTAAGGCCAAAGAACGTCGCGGGAAACTGGGGCACATTTTTCGAGACGTCCGCCAATTCTCCCGCCGTGGCTCCCGCCGGCTTGGGAAACCCTGGAATGGTCAGCCCCTCGCCGATCAGCTTGCTCCACTCCATGCCGTGCAACACGATGAAAGCCGTGCCAAACGCCATGGTGGCCAGAAGCCAGTTGCGGGTCCAGGCGCGATCACCGCGCTGCGCGGCAAATACGGCCATCACCATCGTCAGCGAGCTCGACAGCAGGCACGCCGTCATGATCGTGGCGTTGGCGATGCTCTGGGCATGAAACGGCGTCGGCCAGGGAGTATAGATGCGGTTATAGCTGAAAGCGAACAGCAGCGCTCCGAAGGTCAGCGAGTCCGAGGCCAGAAACAGCCACATCCCCACTTTCTTCGAATAAGCTCCAAACAGCGGCGCCTCATAAGCTCCGGGTAGCCCGTGTTGAACGGCACCATGCTCCAGCGCGGCGTTAGCCATTCTTCAAATTCCCCTTTCACTTTCGGGTCAATTTCTGCCGGTCATGCTCAGCGGCGCTCGTTGCCCGCCGAAGGACCCATTGCCCTGCTGCAGCGTCGAGTTAGCAAGCACAGCTACCGCGCAAATCCCAACAACGCGAATACGTAAATCCACAGCACCGCCATAAAATGCCAGTACCAGGCCGTGATGTCCACCACAATCCGGCGCGACTCCACCGGCTTGTGCAGCAGGGAAGCGCTCGCCGCCCAAAGCAGCGCAATCATTCCCCCGGTCAGGTGAACCGCGTGGGCGATGGTAAGCAAAAACACAAACGAACTGTTGGGATTGGTATCGACAAAAAAACCGCGAGCGTGCAACTCTCCCCAGGCCAGCCATTGCCCCGCCAGAAATCCAATCCCGAGAAGAACCGTAATTCCCAGCCAGGGGAACGATATCTCGTTCCCCAGCGAAACTCCCGGAATCGACTTCAGCGGAGCCAGCGCCGCCTCCCGCGCCGCTTTTCGGCGCGCAAATTCCATGCTCACACTGCTCCCGAGAAGCACCGCAGTATTCATAACGAGCAGCAGCCAGGGCAGATCCACGCGGCCCCAGTCGCGCACATAGCTATTCGAGGCACCGTCAAAAGTCGGCAGACCCTGCCGCACGATATAAGCGCTGGTCAGCGAGATGAACACCATGCAGACGGTGGCGATCGCGCAGATCAATCCCAGCCGCGCCCGCCGCAACCGCGCTCCATAATTGGGGGCGTCGCCGCCGCCCCGTCCTTCATCGCCGCCTCCGGCAGGCGGTAGCGGCGGCTTATGCCCGTGGCCAACGTGATCGATCGGAGTGCTTGGAGTGTAGGTTGCCATAACTACCGAGTGTGTCTTATGAGTGCGTCTTTTTTAATGCATCAGTGGGTCGCGCTGCTTGCCGGGTCTGTCTGCATCACATAATCGCGCGCCGCGCCGGGCACGCCGTACTCATACGGCCCATGGTTCACCACCGGAGTCACGCCGCCAAAATTATCGTGAGGCGGCGGAGTCGCTGTCGTCCACTCCAGCGTGGTCGCTTCCCACGGGTTGTCGCTGGCCTTCGGTCCCTTGAACATGCTCCAGAACAGATTGATCACAAAAATGAACTGGGCTGCAATCGTGATGATCGCCGCATAGGTCATAAATGTCTGTAGCGGCAGCAATTTTTGTTGATATGCCACTTCAGTGAACTGCGAGTAGCGCCGCGTTTGCCCAGCCATCCCCAGATAATGCATCGGCATAAAGATGGCGTAGGTTCCGGCCAGCGTGAGGAAGAAGTGCAGCTTGCCCATGGGTTCGTTCATCATCCGCCCGAACATTTTTGGAAACCAATAGTAGGTGGCAGCGAAGATGCCGAAGATCGCAGCCACCCCCATGATCAAGTGAAAGTGCCCCACCACGAAATAGGTATCGTGCAACTGGATGTCGAGCACCGGCTGCGCCAGAAACGGCCCGCTCAGCCCGCCCGAAACAAACAGCGAGACGAATCCGATGGCATACAGCATGGGTGTATGGAATCGAATGCGTCCCTTGTACATCGTACCCAGCCAGTTAAATGTCTTGATGGCCGAGGGCACGCCGATGCACATCGTCAAAATCGAAAACGCAAAGGCCGAGTAAGGGCTCATCCCGCTCATAAACATGTGATGGCCCCACACCATGAATCCTAAAAAACCGATCGACAACATAGCGTAGACCATCGCCCGATAGCCAAAAATCGGCTTGCGCGAAAACGTCGAAAGAACCTGCGACGTCACGCCCATCCCCGGCAGGATGGCGATGTAGACCTCGGGATGTCCGAAGAACCAGAACAGGTGTTGCCAGAGCAGCGGCGATCCGCCCCGGTGGCCCATCACTACGCCGTTCACCACCACCAGCGGCACGTAGAAGCTGGTGCCAAGATTGCGGTCCATGAGCAGCAGTATTCCTGCTGAGAGCAGCACCCCGAACGCCAGCAGCCCCAAAATAGCGGTGATGAACCAGGACCACACCGTCAGCGGCATCCGCATCATGGTCATGCCCTTGGCTCGCATATCCAGCGTCGTGGTCAGGAAATTCAACGCGCCCATCAGCGAGGCCACACAAAAGATCGCAATGCTCGTGATCCAAAGATCGGCGCCCAGCTGTTCACCCGGTCCGGCCGACGGCAATGCGCTCAGCGGAGCGTATCCCGTCCAGCCGTGGAGCGGCGCGCCGCCGGTCACGAAGAAGGCGGCGATGATCACGACGAATCCGATGAAGGTCGTCCAGAACGAAAGCATGTTCAGGACAGGGAACGCCATATCTGGCGCGCCGATTTGAATGGGCAGGAAGTAATTTCCGAATCCGCCCTGCGGGGCCGTGGTCAGCACGAAAAACACCATGATGGTGCCGTGCATGGTCAGCAAGCTCAGATAGGTCTCCGGCTGGATCGTGCCTAACAGCGGCAACACCGCCGAGGGCCAGATCAAGTGGATGCGCATCAACAGCGACAAAAACATTCCCACAAACACCGCCGTGAGCGCCAGAAAGAAATACTGAAGGCCGATGACTTTGTGATCGAGACTGAAAATGTATTTCCGGATGAAACCCTGAGGAGCGTGCGCGTGAACCGAAGCCGGGGTCGCCATTTATTGTTTCTCCGCCTCCCGTGCCGCCAGCCACTTGTCGAAATCCTCCTGGCTGACGACGTGGACCATGCCATGCATTTTGTAATGCCCGAGACCGCAAAGCTCGGCGCAGGCAATTTCGTACTCCCCGATCACCGTAGGTTTGAAGTGCATGTGAATGTTCAGTCCCGGAACCGCATCTTGCTTGAAGCGCAGCGAAGGCACAAAGAAACTGTGGATCACATCCACCGCGCGCAGGCTCACGTCGACTTCGCGGTTCACCGGCAGAAACATCGTTCCGGTCACCACATCGTCCTTGGCGGCGGCGTCGGAAGTATTCAATCCCACCGCGGCCTCGCCACCCGCCGATGGATCCATCAGCTTCGGACTGGTGGCGCCGTACTTCCCATCGGGCCCGGGATAGCGGAAGTACCAGGCAAATTGCATCCCCGTAACTTCCACCTGCACCGCTCCAGGCTCGGCTGCGTCAAAACGCTGGCTCGCCCACACGTTACTCCCCATCAGATTCAACCCGATAAACAGAATTGCGGTGAGCACGGTCCAAACGATTTCCAGTGTTGTGTTTCCGTGGGCGTATTCAACCGGAGAAGCCGAGGGGCTGTCGCGGTATCGCCACACAATGTATCCCAGCGAGAGTTGCGCCGCCAGGAACACAATTCCCATGATCACAAACGTGAGAGCGAACTGGTGATCGATCCAACCCGCGGCCGCGGATGCACCCGCCGGCAGCCACCATGTCTTGGCGACAAAAAAATATGTACTGGCCAGTGTAATCAGCCAGATCAACAACAATAACGCAAGCCCCATTCCCCAGCCCTCCTGCACCTAAGGACGATACGCGCGAGGATTTCCCCACGGCCGTTGCCGCAACCCGCAGCGCAAGCACCAGTCGGCGGCGAGTGTACCACAGCCGCGCGCCAAAATAGCAGCGAGGCCGCAGAAAAAAAATTGCCACCGATCAACATGGATTCTCACCAATTGCAAAATCGAAACCTGAGGCGAACCTTATTCGCCGGATTCGATTTTGCCGGATTCGCCGATTTTCATCCGCCTAGATCCCCGGCCAATGTTTTGCCTACTTCTCTTGCCACTCCGGCACGCGCCCCGGAGTCCAGGGCGCTCCCGCCGCCTCCATATCTTTCTCCAGTTTCGTCAGATCAACTTCCACCAGCGTATGCAACCGGCCCAGTTGCTCCACCAGTTCCGCCGCAGCGATGTTGTACGAATCGGTGTGCGATTCGGTCGGCTTTGCCAGCGAGAACCGTTCACCCTCCATGATTGAGCTAACCCGTTCGTTGATGGAGGAGGGCACATTTTCGCTTCTTTTGGCGGTCTCAACATCACCGCGCAGAGCCCGCAGAATCTCCCGGTCCCGCTGCTCGATTCCATCGGCGACGGCCCCCAGTTGTTTCTCAACCGCCGGTGTGTCCCGCAGCGCCTCGCGAATCGCCTTCAGCCTCGACGCAACTTCGTCGGAACTATGCAGAGCTCCGGAAACTGCGCGATACAGACGCGTCACCTTGCGCAGAAATTCCTCTTGCGCCGTCCGCTCCGCTCGACTCATCCCCCCTTCTCCCTCGGTCACCACTTTGAAGGACTGCGGCCCCCCCAGTTCCGTCACCACGCCGCCAACTTTGTCAAAAAGCCGAACCGAGTAGCTCCCGGAAAGCACCAGCGGGCCCTGATCGGCCGCCCGCGGAAAATCTTCTTCTTCCGGGTCATCAGAATGCCTTTTGATCTGCGGCGCGGAATATCGCAGGTCCCACGCCACTCTCTGGAACCCCGCGTCCGTCTTTCCCTCCACCCGCCGAATCGCAGCCCCGCTCTCGTCATAAACCACGAAATAGACTTCCGGCTTCGCCTCCTCCGCCTCGGCCCGTAACTCGTCATTGGTCGGATAGGGAAGCATTTGATTTTTCTTAGTCGCATCCGTCTCCGCCTCCTGCCGTTTTTCTTTCTTCGTCTTGATCTTCTCCTTCAGGTACGCCGTAAACACAGCTCCGTACGCTGGATTGTCCGCCGTGTAAAATGCGTCTCCCTGAAATCCTTTTTTCGGTCCCCCCAGCGGATGCCGCTCCACATAAAGCAGCGCGTCCTTCACCGGAAACACCGCCGCACTGCGCTCGGTCGATTCGGCCTTCATCTGCCGCAGTGGCGTGATGTCATCCAGAACGTAAAATCCGCGCCCAAAGGTGGCGATCACCAGGTCGCCCTCCCGCGCTTGGATCACCATATCGCGCACCGCAATCGTCGGCAGCCCGCCCTTCAAGCGCACCCAGTGCTGCCCGCCGTCGATCGAAAAGAAAGCGCCAAATTCCGTCCCCGCAAACAGCAAATCCGGATTCACCGTATCTTCCGCGAATGCCAGCACCGGCCCATTCTCCGGCAGATCGCCGGCGATGGAAGTCCAGGTTTTGCCCGCGTCGCTCGATTTTAGGAGGTAAGGTTTGAAATCTTCGTTCTTGTGATTGTCAAACGCAGCGTAAACCGTGTTCCCATCATGATTCGACGCCGCCAGTCGGCTCACGAAAGTCATTTCCGGAACGCCGGCAAACTTTTCCTCCTTCGTCCAATTCGCGCCCCCGTCGCTGGTCACCTGAATCAGCCCGTCGTCGGTGCCAACGTAAATCAGCCCTTCTCTCTTCGGCGACTCTGCCAGGGCCACGATGTTCCCGTAAAATGAAGTCGACTGATTCTTCGCCACCGCGTCCGGCCCCCATACTTTTCCCATCACTGGCAGCTTGTTGCGATCGATCTGCCGGGTCAGGTCGCCGCTGATCGCCTTCCAGGTATCCCCGCGATCGTCGCTGCGAAACAATTTATTGGCCGCAAAATAAAGCCGGGTATGGGAATGCGGGCTTACCACAATCGGCGAATCCCAATTCCACCGCAGCGGCGGCTCGCCCCTGCCTTCCAGCGGTTGCAATACCAGTTCCTGCCCAGTCGGCTTGTCATGCCGAACCAGCACCCCATACTGCGACTCGGCATAAATGGTGTTGGGATCAACCGGATCAACTTGTGACCGGAAGCCATCGCCCCCAGTGGTCACAAACCAGTCCGAGTTCACGATGCCATTCATATTCCGCGTCCGCGCCGGCCCACACCAGGAAAAATTATCCTGCGTTCCGCCGCAGACGTTGTAGAACGGCGCCGCATTATCCACCGCTACGTCGTAAAACTGCACCGTCGGCAGATTGGCCTTGAACTCCCAAGTCTTGGCATCGTCGTAGGTCTCATACATGCCCCCATCCGAGCCAAATAGCCAGTGTCCGGTATCGTGCGGATCGATCCACATCGCATGATTATCCCCATGATGATTCACCTCGTTTACCTTGTGTAATGTTTTGCCGCCATCCAGCGACTCGCGCAGCTGAACGCTCATCACAAAAATGCGGTCCACGTTTTTCGGGTCGGCTACGACCCGCGCGTAATACATGGCCCCCTGATCAAATTCGTTGCGTCGCTCCCAAGTCGCACCCTTGTCACTGGATCGAAAAATCCCGCCCTTTCCATCCCCGGCCTCAATCGCGGCGTAAACCACATTGGGATCCGCCGGTGAGACTGCCAGTCCAATCCTTCCCATGTCCACGGTAGGCAATCCAGAAGTCAACTTCTTCCAGGTAGCGCCCGCGTCGGTGGATTTGTAGATGGCGCTCTCCGGCCCGCCATCAATCAGCGTGAACACATGCCGCCGCCGCTGATAGGCCGCCGCATACACGATGTCAGGATTCGCAGGATCCAGTTGCACATCGACCACCCCGGTGTTTTCGCTGATCGTCAGCACCGCCTTCCAACTCTTGCCGCCATCAGTGCTTTTGTAGAGTCCGCGATCCCCGCCCGGCCCCCACAGTGGCCCCTCGGCGGCGACGTAGACGACTTTCGAATCCCGCGGATCGATCACCACCCGTCCAATGTGCTCCGACTTCTTCAACCCTAGATTCTGCCAGCTCTTGCCTCCATCTTCGGACCGGTAAATACCATCGCCATAACTGACGCTGCGCTGTGAGTTGCTTTCGCCGGTGCCCACCCACACCACGGAAGAATCGTTGGGGTCAAGCGCGACCCACCCAATCGAATACGAGCCCTCGCCATCAAACACCGGAGTCCAGGTGGTGCCGTCGTTGACGGTCTTCCAAATTCCGCCCGAAGCCACGCCCACGTAGTACTCGTTCGTATTCTTGGGATTTACGGCAATCGACATCACGCGTCCGGAAGCCACCGCCGGCCCAATCAGGCGAAACTTCAGCCCCGCGAAAGTGTCGGCAGTCATCCCGCCCTTCTTCTCTTCTTTTTTCGGCTCCTCCTTTTTCTCGTCCTTCTTCCGCGTTTTCGCCACCACCGGATTTTTCTTGTCGGCATCCTTATCGGTCGAAACCGGCGCCGCAGTCTGTGCCGCAAGCGAAAGGTGGAACAACGAAACCGCAATCAGAAAAACGCTCAGCCGTGATTTCAAGGGATACTCCTGATCCCCGCCGGTCGACCGCGTCAGAGCAAACCGCTCCCGCGTCCCCGGCCAGGAAAGATTTACGAAACCGATATGTATACAAGATTTTTCCTCAACTGAGAAGCGCCCTGTCATGTTCTGAGCGAAGCCTGTGGGTCGCGAGCGCGAAGGACAAGCGCAGTCGAAGCATCCTACTTCCGGCTAAGCGGTGACCATCGCGCAAGTTGTTTTCGATCGCAGGATCAGACGCAATGTAACCGGTCAGCCGCGAACTGAGCGACAGGTTAAAATCTCCCATGCCCCGAAAGCCCCAAACCCAAGGCCACGACACCCGCTATGTGAAGATGCAGAAGAACTACTGCTTCGCCTGCGGCCAAAACAATCCCGGCGGCATGCACCTGAGGTTCACTCTGGACGAAGCGCGGCAAACCTTCGTCTGCAAATTTCGCCTGAGCAAACGCTATACCGGGCCGCCCGGCCACTGCCACGGCGGCATCATCGCCACCATACTCGACGATGCCATGGGCAAAGTAAACAAGCTGCGCCACGTCATCGCCCTCACCAAGGAGATGACCGTCGAATACCTCAAGCCCGTCCCGCTGCACAAACCACTCCAGGTCGAGGGCAGCGAAGTCAGCGTGCAAGGACGCATCCACATCAACACGGCTAGAATATTGAATGACAAAAACGAAGTGCTGGCCCGCAGCCAGGGCACCTTCATCGCCATCGACCCCGAAAAAATGTTCGCCAAATTCGTCGCGCGCTAAACAGCCCATGTGGGGACCGCGGCCCCGGCTATCGGCCGGGTGCAGGCCGGCAGCTTCTTGCCGACACCTGAACCCCGCGCTCCAGGGGATCTCCAGGGATACCGCGAATCGCCAACGCGCTGTAAAATAACTACAGCTTCGCGGATAGCGGAACATCCGATCGCTGACAGCTGTTTCCTAGAAAAGAGTTCACCCATGTCTCAACATAACGGTAACCCCACCAGCCTCCGCCTCAAAACCGGCCTCGCCGAAATGCTCAAAGGCGGCGTCATCATGGACGTCACCAACGCCGAGCAGGCCACCATCGCCGAAAACGCCGGCGCCGTCGCCGTCATGGCGCTCGAACGCGTCCCCGCGCAAATCCGCGCCGAGGGCGGCGTAGCCCGCATGGCTTCGCCCAAAAAGATTCGCGAAATCATGGCCGCGGTCTCCATTCCCGTCATGGCCAAATGCCGCATCGGGCATTTTGCGGAAGCCCAAATACTTCAAGAGTTGGGCGTGGATTACATTGACGAATCCGAAGTCCTCACTCCCGCCGACGAAGCTCACCACGTCGACAAGCACGCCTTCAAAGTTCCCTTCGTCTGCGGCGCCCGCAATCTAGGCGAAGCCCTGCGCCGCATCGCCGAAGGCGCCGCCATGATCCGCACCAAAGGCGAGGCCGGCACCGGAGACGTAGTCCACGCCGTGAAGCACATCCGCCAGATCGTTCAGGAGATGAGAATCCTTACCGTCCTCGGCGAAGAAGAACTCTATGCCAAGGCCAAAGAACACGGAGCGCCCTACGAGCTGATCAAGATGGTCGCGAAGGCGGGCAAACTTCCCGTCCCCAATTTTTCCGCCGGCGGCATCGCCACTCCGGCCGACGCCAGCCTGGTCATGCAACTGGGAGCCGAAGCCGTCTTCGTCGGCAGCGGCATCTTCATGAAAGACAGCACCACCTTCGCCGACCCGCTAGAAGCGGAAAAGCGCGCCAGAGCCATCGTCAAAGCCGCCACGCACTTCAACGACCCTAAAGTATTACTTGAAGTCAGCGAAGATTTGATAGGAGCGATGAAAGGCCTGGCGATTGCGGGGATGGATGAAGCGCAGATGCTGCAAACCAGAGGATGGTGACCCTAGTTGCCAGATTGTGGGCGGGGTGAATGCAAGATTATCGAGGTGGGTCAACGAATGAAAGTTGAGGCCCTCGCGGCTATAGACTTCTTTGTGAACATCGAAAACCAAAGGGCAAAGCCGGCAAAGCCTCCAATTACCAAATAAATCCGCGGAGGTTGCAGTCAACAAATACCGTTCCAAACAGGACCAGCCTCGCTCCCCCCGGTCAGTTGACCTGTGCCGTCCGATGAATCTTCCTCAGGCGCTCATCCAATTGGTCTGCGTCCTCGTTGCGCCCCAGCTGCCGCAGCGCATTGGCCTCATTGGTCAGAGACGCCACTAGGTTCGGACTGTTTTCCCCGTACTGTTTCTCCATGAGACCCGTCGCCCGATGCCAGCAAGGCTGCGATTTCCCGGGCTTTCCCTGATGATCGTACAAATCGCACAGCCCCCACAAGGGAATTAGCACGTCCGGGGCATCTTCCCCGGACGCCACCTCGTTCGCCTTCACCCCCCGCAGCAGAAACGGCTCCGCCTTGTCCCATTGTTGCCGAGACTCGTACAGGCCCGCCAGCGCTCTCAGACTCTCAACCGTCTGCCCGCTATTTTCGCCAAAGGCATTCAAGTTGACGTCGAGCGCTCGAGTAAAGTAGCTCTCGGCGGCGGCAAAGTTATCCGTCATTGCTGCAATCTGCCCCAAATTGCGCAATGGATCGACGGTTCGCGGAGACGTGCCGCCAAAAGCCTTCTCGATCGCGATCAGCTGCCGATGAAACAATACTTCAGCATCGCTGAAGTTATGCCTCATGCCATAAACACCCCCCAGCCGTCCCAGCGCCAAACTCAGATTGTCGTCGCCCGGCGGCAGCTGCTCCGCCAATCCCACCGCTTGCTTGTAAAGCTTCTCCGCGTCCTCCAACCGTCTTTCCTTCTCCGCCTGGTCGCCGCTTTGTATCGCTGCCTGCTCTTTTTCTAAAGTCCCGCCTGCCGTATCCAGCATGCCCACTCGCTTCTCGAGTTCCGCGGCCTCGGCCGACTTCCCCGCAGCCTTCATCGACGCCACATAATCGCCGAAGCGCAGTTGTGCCGCGTGGTACTGCTTTTGCGCGTCGGTCCCGACCCTGTACGCTTCCCCTGCCTGGACCTTGCTTATTCGGCTGAACTCGTTCTGCACCGCTTTCTTGTCTTGCTCCAGCGCGCTCACCCAGTCGCCCTTCTTCTCCAACGCCAACCCCAGCTCCAGGATTACCTCCGACTGCTTCGGATCGAGCGCGCCTGCCTCCTGGAACTCCGCAATCGCCAGGTCGTTCTGTCCCGAGGCTTGCAACGCCTGCCCATACAGTTCGTGGATTTGCCACGAACTCGGCGACAACACTTCCGCCCGCTTCAGCTCGGCGAGCGCTCCCGCAACATCTTTTTTGGCCAGTAGAATTCTTCCTACATCTTGGTGGGTAAGGCCTTCGTCGGGTCCCAGCTTCTCGGCTACCCGAAACTGCTCCAGGGCCGCGTCGTAGTTTTTCTCGTTCTCGCGCATCTTCCCCATCTCCGTGTACGGCCTCGGATCGGAAGGATCCAGTTCCTCCGCCTTCCGATATTCGGCCTCAGCGCCCGCAACGTCTCCTGTCCAAGCCAGGCCATTCGCCAGACTGACGTGAGACATTTCGAAATTCGGGAACATCTTCTCCTGTTCTCTCAATTCCACAATCGCGTCTCGCGGCGACTGCGACATGAGAGCCGAGGCCAAATTCTGCCGCATGCTCGGATCATTCGGCTTTAGCCGCTTGGCTTCACGGAACTCACGGATCGCCTCACCAGTCTTCCCAGGCCCCTCTTTGGAGAGCAGCACCCCCAGGTTGCTGTGCGCGTCTGCGAAGGTGGGATCCAGTGCGATGGCTTTCTTATATTCGCTGATGGCGTCGTCGTCTAAGCCTCTGTGATCGAGCAGCAGACCTAAGTCATAGCGCACCTTTCCATAGTCTGGCTTGATACGTAGCGCTTCTTTGTATTCCGCGATCGCGGCGTCAAACTTTTGCTCGCTGTCCAACACCAGCCCCGCATTCTTATGGGCCTCTGCATCGTCAGGATTCAGGGCAAGCGCGGCTTTGGCCTCACTCAGGGCATCTTCGAAATCTGAAAGCCTGTAGAGAACGAAACTAGCCTTGGTGTGGACCTCGGGGAAATTCGGGTCCTCTCGCAGCACTTCGCCATAGACCGACGCAGCTTGCCGGAAATCTTCTTGTTGGCGCAGCAATTCGCCCATCACAAACCCGGTCTCCGGACCCGCGAAACTCGCTTTCAGAGCCTTGCTCAGTTCTGTCGCCGCTTCGTAATAGTGTTTCTCTTTGATCAGAACGTCGGCGTTGCTCAGTTGCTGCAGCAAA
>Ga0207062_1049_pt1 | contig 33842 bp, 29 predicted proteins | sample Alteio_BWMinCont_28_FD_153266 | JGI IMG/M metagenome (GOLD analysis project Ga0207062, IMG submission 153266) | Enriched cells from forest soil in Barre Woods Harvard Forest LTER site, Petersham, Massachusetts, United States -... | ecosystem: Environmental > Terrestrial > Soil > Temperate forest >... | reverse complement strand
CACGACATCAAGCCTGACGAAGACCCGTCGAACACCGAATTCTTCTTTGATAAGTTCCATCCCGAGGATCGGAAGCGGGTCGTAGACCTTTTTGAAAGAGCCGAAAGGGAGAAAACCGCGTTTCAAGTGGACTACCGCATTGTCCTTCCGGACGGAAATATCAAATACCTCCGCACGATCGGCCACCCCATCTTGAACGAGTCCGGCGACCTCGTGGAATTTGTCGGGACCGCGATGGATATCACCGCAGCGACGCAGGCGGAAAAGACGCTTCGGGAGAGTGAGGCATACTTAGCGGAAGCGCAGAGGCTCAGCCATACGGGCAGTTGGGCAAGGGTCTCCGCCACAGGCGAGATGAGGTACTGGTCCGAAGAATGCTACCGCGTGCTAGGTTTTGATCCGCGCGACGGACTGCCGCGATTTGAAACATTCCTGCAGCGCGTCCACCCGGATGATCAAGCCAAGATCAGGGAAATATCGGCGACAGCGGGTCGTGCCAAGTTCGACTACGAGACGGATTACAGAATCGTCCATCCCGGCGGCGAGATCAGAGACATTCACGTGGTAGCTCACCCCGTTTTCACCCCATCCGGCGACCTCGTTGAGTACGTGGGTACCGTGATGGACGTGACGGAACGCAGGCGGTCTGAGGAGAAGCTGCGACAGAGCGAGGCCTATTTAGCGGAAGCGCAGAAGCTCACACATACGGGAAGTTGGGTCTGGGAAGTAGCTGAAAGACGCGCGTTGCATCTATCCGAAGAATGGTATCGCGTGTATGGTTTCAATCCGAAAGAGGGCATGTCGGCTTGGAACAAACGTTTGGAGCGCATTCATCCGGACGATTGTGATGGTCGGCAACAAGCCATCGATCGAGCAATAAACGAAAAATCAGATTACGAAGTTGAGTACCGAATTCTTCTTCCAGGTGGCGCCGTAAGGCACATCCGCAGTGTCGGACATCCTGTTCTGAACGCTTCCGGGAATCTGGTGCAATTCGTTGGCAGCTCAACCGACATCACCGAACGCAAACAAGCCGAAGAAGCTTTGCATCAGGCGCAAAAGGATGTCGCCCGCATTAACCGCATCACGACGATGGGAGAGCTGACTGCCTCTTTAGCGCACGAAGTGAAACAACCGATCGCCGCGGCGGTGACAGACGCTAATACTTGCGTGCGCTGGCTTTCGCGCGATGACCCCGACGTAGAAGAAGCACGCGAGGCTGCGTCGAGAGTCGTTAAGGACGCAACGCGCGCGGCGGAAATCATCACTCGAGTCCGGCAGCTCTTCAAAAAAGGTACTCCTGAACAGGCATTGATTGATGTGAACGAAATCATCCGAGAGATGATCGTCCTTTTAGGCAGCGACGCAACGCGATGCGACGTCTCAATTCAGACGGAACTGGCCAAAGATCTGCCCCAGGTAATGGGCGATCGCGTCCAAATGCAGCAAGTACTGATGAACCTCATGACCAACAGCATCGACGCGATGAAAGATCTAGATGGTACGCGCGAGCTCATCATCTCCTCGCAAGCCGAAGACGGCCAGCTCATGATATCGGTCAGCGATACCGGTGTTGGGCTCCCGCCGAAGCGGGCGGATCAAATCTTCGACGCCTTCTTTACGACCAAGCCCCAAGGGACCGGCATGGGACTTCGAATCAGCCGTTCCATCGTCGAATCACATGGTGGCCGCCTGTGGGCTGCCGATAACTCTCCACGGGGAGCTAGCTTTCACCTTACCCTACCCATCAAAGCCGAGGCTGAATGAAGTCCGAGGGCGCCGCCTCGGTAGTCTTCGTCGTCGATGATCTGCGCAGCTTGGATTGCCCCCTGCGAGTTCGAGGGAGAGAGCATCTGCACGGTGATAGCGACCGCTGGAATCAGATATGCGAACGTTACTCAAACCCACATCAGCACGCCGTTTGGTCCCTCGACTCGCATCTGCCAATTCTCGCGCGCGCGCGATCCGGCAATGGACGCCCGGCCAGTCGCCGCGTCAGTCGGCAAATGCGTGTTCGATGTGCGCAGTAATGTCTCTGCACAGTCGAGCATCGCCGAGATTTCCGCAGTTCGATTGTTCGATTGTCACTCCCATTCCACTGCATTTCATCGCCCGGGGTACTGCCCATCCGTGGCGCAAACCGGTCAAAGCTGAGCACGACGGGCTGGACACACGCATCATGAACATGCTTATCCACAATTCGTGTTGAAAACAGGGGGGATGCTACGAAGAGGAGCTGAGCAGGTGACGTCGATTCACGCCGTCCTAAAAGCAAGTCCGATTACACCCGACCATCTGCGCCGGGCAAAGGAAAAGGCTGCGACATTGGTTATGCTCCAGCCATCCGCTCCTGCGAGGGAGCCAACAGCGTGGATGCATGCACCGTCGCAGCCCTTGATGCGATCACTGCTTTCGCAGTTCCAAACCCCAACTGCTCCTCGCAGAACCAGTCGGTTTTTTCGGGTCTGGTTGCTCGTCAAGTCGCCCTGCTGAGCAGATCACTCAGCCTACTTCGGAGTGGCAAGATTTATTTCGCCAATCCTTTCAGCCGTCGACGCCAGCCAAATTAAACAATCGCTTCATCGATGTCAACGCAATTCTCAGGGTGAAAACGAAATATCTGTGCACGGAATTGTGGAAAACGTGGACGGTTAGATTCTTCCTTGTTTTCTCTTCGCCCGACGCAGCGCTGAACGGCTGCGCATTTCGAACCAGGCACCACAGGAGAACCGCCATGAGACTGCGTCCCAACGAATTCTGTCCGATTCACAGATCAACGTCGTGCTGTGGGCGGGAACTCATGCCCAGACCCAGGCTGATCAGGCTTGGAGTTCAGCGAATTGAAGATCCGCATCACCCGCTCGAATACCGCGAACTCCGGTCACTGGCAGAAATGCGGAAACTGTTGAGCCGCAAGATTGTCGGGCAGGACAGGAAATGCGCTATCTGCCACGAAGAATTCACGGACCCCAACGATATCGTGCCGGACCACACGGGGGACCGAAAGGAATGGGAGGAGCGCGGCGAGACGATCACCCAGACAATGTCCGAGCAACGCATTGGTGGTGCAACGGAGAGAAAGGATCAACCAGGATTGACGACTGACGGCCGATTGACCGGATTGACCGGCCGATAGCTTGACATTCCTAAGGCGTCGAGTCTGTAATGGTGGTCTCCCGCATCCGTACCCAACCGACAACGCACTCGACCCGCCATTGCGTTTGAAACCAAACGAAAAGGAGGAAACCATCATGGATAGAATGCTGGTAGTGGTTTTTGATAACGAGAGCAAAGCCTACGAAGGCTCACGGAGTCTTCAGCAACTGGATGGAGACGGCAGCATCGCTGTGTATGCGGCGAGAGTCGTTGCCAAGAACCCCGATGGTACGGCAGTCGTGAAGGAGGGCGCTGACACCGGTCCGTTGGGAACTCTGACCGGCACTGCGGTCGGCAGTCTCGTCGGCCTATTGGGGGGTCCAGTCGGTGTGGCAGTAGGTGCCGCCGGTGGCTCTCTCATCGGAGCAATTGCAGACCTTGACAACGTGCGCGTTGGAAGCGACTTTCTCTCGGACGTCGCGGAGACCCTTACGCCCGGCAAGGTCGCGGTAGTCGCTGAGGTGGACGAGGAGTGGACCACTCCGGTGGACACACGCATGGAAGCGCTGGGTGGCGTGGTTTTGCGTCGCAGCCTTTGGGAACTGGAAGATACTCAGGATAAACAGGACCTCGCATCGATCAAAGCGGACATCGCTCAACTGAAAACCGAACATGCCGAGGCTAAGGCGGAGCGCAAAGCTAAGCTGCAAGCCCGGATTGACACACTCAACGCAAAACTGCAAGAGAAGTTGGACAAGGCCAAAACAAGACTCGAAGCTATCCGACACGAGGCAGATGCCAAGGTAGAGGCGTTGAAGAAAAAGGCGGCCCAATCGAAGCAGGACATCAAGGTCAAGCAAGAACAGCGTATGGCCACTGTGAAAAAACACTATAACGAGTGGCTGGATCGGCATGAGAGACGCGCAAGTTAAACTCTGTTACGCCAAGTCCCGATCTTCCTACCTCAGCTCCAATGATGAAGGTCGGGACTTGCACCCATCTCCATCAAACTGCGGAAACGACGAGAAACGATGACGGCACATAACGCAGGGGCATTTCGCGGCCACGATACCCAACTTCGCGTCGAAGACGTTTTCGATCTGCCGCTCATTCTAGTATTGCTCGATGCGAGGCAAAGATTGCGAGAGTTCAAGCACATGGAATCACGCGCGTGCTCATCGAAGAGTCGGCCAAAATCGAAATCGGTATTCTCAGTATCAGGTGCGCGGCCCGAGTCTAATTCTAATCGCTCAAACGCTTAAAGTTCTTGAATTGGATGCCAGGGACGGTCAAACGGTCAAACTCGTGATTGCCGGGTGTACAGGGGTCAAAACACCAGAATGGGATATCGGGTCCACTCAAGACTAGGCTGTCGAACCCCCAGAGAGTATGCTCCCGGCCGAACGCTCCTGAGGTCAACATCGACCTGCAAATCAGTAATGTGATCATGCAGTTGTGCCATCCCCGTCGTGCTCAAAATCTGATCACCCGTTTCTGTGAGTAGACCGACATCGTAGGGTCCTTCTTTGCTCGCGATCGGAAGGTCAAGCACCAGGTGCTTAGCGGTTCGAGGAATTTCCAAAGGTGCGTGACCAGTCTCAGAGCTGGTCTGCCCGCGAGCCACCGACCGCTCGCGAAGATCCAAGACGGCCGTATCAGTCGCCTCTGCTGATCGTCGGGCTCGCACCAACAACCATCCTCCCACCGCGAAGAGCAGAACAGCAGCAGTCGCCACCAAAGTCAGTACACGTCGGCGCTGAGTCGCCGCTTGCCTACGAAACTCCGTGAATTCCCGGAAACACGGACTGCATGAGCCGAGGTGGTCAAGCCAAGGCTCTGCTTCGATGAGGGGCACCTTTCCTTGTGCTATGCCCTTGACTAGAGCATTTCCCGGACAGCCGATCCTCTCGGGATTAGGGAACTCTGTCGCTAAGCCTTGCCGGAGACTATCAAGCAAGCGTTTGTCCGCCGCGTTGGATTGGCTTTCGCTGCTCAAAGAGGGTCCACTCGATAACAGTTCAATCTGAAAAACAGCCCAAGTGTGACTGAAAGAAAGACCACGACACATTGGCATTTCATCTACCGCCAGACAAACGCGCTCGTAGAATTTTCATGCGGCGTCGGAAGCGCAGCATGACGCTATCGCCAGGAATTCCCAGAACGCGGCCAATGTGCTTCCAGGTATAGCCGTACTCGCGCGCAATCCAGACTTTGCGGCTCCAGGCGTCCATCCGATCAAGAATCTCCTGAGCATGAAGGGTGCCTTCAATGTCTTGCTCCTCCGAATGACTCGCCGCACCAAGAACTTCCAGCTCCTGGGCGGATGATACAAGGTGGATCGTTTCCTCGCGCCGTTGCTCCTTCTTGAAAGCACGGCGCAGCCGATGGTAAAAGCTTCCGAGAAGATAAGCCTCCAGATTTCCAATCTCACCGGGCCTTCCATTCATCCGATCGAGCGTCCGAGACACAGATTGCAGAACACTCTCCCACACTTCAGCCACCAAGATTCCGTCGTCATCGAACGGATTTTGGGCTTGAACCTGTCGGACGTGGGCCAACGCCTTTGGCCAGGCTGATTGAGCCGCTTTCATGAGTTCGCTTTCGGTGTGGGAGTCCGAACGAGGGTTGACGCCTGAAAGGACCCACTCGGGACCGGGTTCGGGGGCTGGCATACCAAGCGCCTCACATCAGCTATTGCGTGGTACCTGGCCAGAGGGCTAACGCAAGCGTGCCATCAGAGAGAAACAGATGTCAAGACTGACCGACCCGAGCGAGAACAGAAAGTAGCGAAAATATTTTCGATAGGTTCGGTACTGTTTTGGTTCCTTTTATCAGTATGGGCGCCTGCGATTCTCCGGAGCAGGAACCGGATGCAGAGAAGATTTGCTTATGCAAGATCGAAACAATTCCGACAGCAAAAAGCCAAGCCAATCCTTCCGCTGGTTACAGGAGATCGACCAGATACTGGTGGTCGGAATGAAATACGGTCCGAAAGGTACTCAGGAGGCGGTCAAAAGGGTACGGCAACTCACCCCGGAGCTAGCGCCTGCGCAAGTCTGGCACCGAATGCGACACTTGCGAGAGAAAGAGCACGGCAAGCGTGCGGCACCGGTCGACTGGAGTGAAGCAGCGGTTGAAATTCTTCGCACTGGGTATCGAAGTGGAGGGCGCAAAAAAACCGAGGCAATCAAAACCGTAAGGGCGCTTTATCCAGGACTCGCAGGATACGTGGTGTCGAGATTCGCCCGAAGTCAAGGTTGGCTCGACGGAGAGCAGGCAGTCAAACAAAAGGGAGACCGACGACCTTGGACAAGGGAAGAGGAACAAGAACTATTTGTGCGCGCCGGCTATGAGCCGGTCAAAGCGATTGCCGAAAAGCTCAAACGCTCAGAACAATCAGTTCGATTCCGGCTGAAAGGCCGGGCCATAAGCGCGAGAGTTACAGACGGCTGGTCATTGCGAAGAATCCAGCAAACTTTGCACGTAAGCCATCGCCGGCTGCAGCGTTTGATTGGTAGTGGTCTTCTAAGAGTCCGCGACCCGCGGGTCTCGGCGATCTCTCTGGCGGAATTCTGCCGCCGACACCGAACTGTGGCGTTAGCGGAAATCGAGCAGAAAACTGCCGCGGCCGTGTGTAACGAAAACGAAGCATACTCGTGGGGGCGAGTGGCGAAACTCCTGGGTGTCACTACTACCGAAGTGGCGAAACGGGTCGCCGATGGAGAGTTCAAGGTAATGGATACTTGGGTGACCGACCGAGCATTCGAGACATTCTGTATTCAGCACAGCGCGCAATTAAATTTCGGCCTTATGGAGCCAGCCATCGCAAAGTGGCTCATTGATGAGTATGGTCTCGAAACAGTGACGACGCAGCGAACCTGCCCAGTCGCGTCTTCGCAAAAACAGGCGCTCGTGGTTCGACCTTGCCCAAAGTGCAAGCGCAGTATTCGAGGAAACGGATATTTTGCACATATCCCAGCGTGTCGTGGAGCAATGTCGCAGGGCAATCCCGGACAGTTGGGCGTTGATCGGCAAGCTAGTTGAGACGGGCTGACAAAAGCGCTGTCATCACCACTCGCTTGATGATGAACGACGACTTGCAGGATGAATACGATGAACATCCCGGTCTAGAAGCGCAGTGGACTCTGAGCCTGGACCGGTTGCACGGGTGCGCGGAACATGCTTCATCGTCGTTAACCACCTGGTTAACCCGAGTGCTCGCGGGATAAGAACGCATGATCCTAGCATTGAAGGCTTTCAACAATTCGGAAACGAAACCCACATCCTTCATCCCCGGATCGAGCCACGGATCGTACAAATCGAGATCGAGGATGACTGGCATACGGTCGCTGACAACTGCGGTCACGGCGTTTGGCGTTGTGGTCAGAATCGAGCAGGTTTCCAGCGCGTTGCCACTGGCGTTCTAGCAGCGATCCCAAATCCCTGCGAAAGCGAACAGCCCGCCTTCGTTGACTTCGAAACAGGAATGGCTGCTTCGATTTCCCCATCCTCTTGCACTCGTAGAACGCGTCGGCGGGAATCAGGCACCTGCGACATTTCAGTGCATCTCGGAATGCAGGCTTCATGCTTGCAGTTTCGGATCTTGCATTGATCATCTTTCCCACAACCGACGAGTCTTCAGCCCACGATGGAATGAGTCCCCAGAGAACAAACGACATTTCCCGGACAGGCTCCTTCGGATTTTGACGGATGATAGGGACACTCCGGGTGGGGGCGATGTGATATCGGGAATTCCAGTCATGTTCCACCCGGGCGGTGTCGAAATACTCTTCAACAACCTGTTTCCTCCGCTTTAGACGATAGCGTCCGCACATAAGAAAATTATTGCGGAGCAGAGTGGCATCCTGCATCTCTTTCACTGCAAGATCGTTAATCAGGGTCCATTCCAAGGCAATCCAGCTGCGCTCAACTAAAATAGCTGGATGAGCATTATGCGGCGACCACAACCCAGCGAATACGACTCGGTACGGGCTCTGATAGAGACGGTGGCGAATGAAACATTTAGCGATCTTTTTGCTCCGAATCCTGTTCCCCTGCAGTTCGAAGAGGAGGATTGGCCGTTGGCCTGGGTGGCAGTTTCTGATGAAAAGATTGTGGGCGTGATCATAACGAGTCAGGAGTGGGTTAGCGACCTGTGGGTATTTCGCGAACACCGTAGACAGGGTATTGGAAGCAAATTGCTCGCGCAGGGTGAAGCTGAGATCGCCGCCCGTGGCCACCTGACGTGCCGCCTTCGCGTCGTTCGGTCGAATGCGGTTGCCGCGCAATTCTATCTCAGTCAGGGTTGGCAGATTGCGCGTGAGTTCGCACACGAGAAGTATCATCATGCCATGCTGGAGATGGTTAAATCTCTGCCGGAGAGCTCTAGTAGCGCTCTCTGAGCGGATGGTCGGCTAACCGGACAAGTGCGACACACCTGGCACAATCTAAGTGATGGAACGCGCTTCCATACCGAGCCTCACCGACGGCGTCATCCAACTACGTCCGCTGACGCAAGCGGATGCAGCTGCCCATTTAGCCGGCGAGGATGAGGAGATGGCGAAATGGCTCAGTGGCGGACGCAGCACGGCTGCCACGGTGCAGACCGCCATCGACAAGTTCGAGGAGCAATGGCGCACCGGCGGCTCGCGTCGCGCCTTCGGTGTCTTCGATTGCAGTAGCGATCAGCTGATCGGTTTTGTCGAAGCGAACCTCGAGGTTCTTGGTAGTCCTGCGGAGGTCAATGTCTCTTATGGGATTTTCCCCCCATGGCGAGGACGGGGACTCGCCGGGCGTGCCATCGACCTTGTGGCCGAATATCTTCGCAGCGCCACAGCGGCGAGCGGGATCGTCTTGCAGATCGCGCCGGAGAACGGTCGCTCGATTCGCGTCGCCGAAAAAGCAGGCTTCGCTCGAGTAGGGGTGAACGGAGTTGCGGAAGGTCAGCGGGTCCGGTACGTGCGTAAGCACTCACCGGAGAAGCCCTCCATCCCCGGTTGAGCGGCGATTTATCGATTCCGTCCACTTGTCCACATCGTCGGTAATCCCAAAGAAATCCTCTTTAAGTTGGCGCTTATGCGTGTCACCACCCGTATTGTTCTCAGGGAAAAATAGCTGTGAAGCTTTGCCTTGTGGCCGTGAAGACCAACTGCAGAGCGATGTCAAATGCGGTCGTCCTTAATTGCGAATTGTTTACAGAGGGCTCTCACGCACTCATCGACAACAACTCCTTCCCTAGAGCCGCTTTAATCTTCGTAGACGTTCGTCTCCAGCGCCACTGATCGCAGCAATGCCGTTGGACTTGTTGATTGGGCGAGGTTAGTTTTGCGCGAACGGCAGTCGTGTTAAGGGGCTGCGGAGATGGACATGTCACGTTTAGTAAAATTCCGTTTCGGTCACCCAATCAAGCCCCTGCGACGGTCGAAATCGGCGCTTATAAGCGTCGCCCTGCTCACCCTACTTGTTTTCTTGCCCATGAGAGCACTAGCTCAGGGTTCACCGTTCGATACCGGCTTTAACGCTATCCAAAGTCTTTTCACCGGGACGATCGCGAAAGTTGCAAGTCTTGTAGCAATCGTGATCGGCGGCTACAGCTTCGCGCATGGTGAGCCCGGGGCAAAAAAGGCGCTGGCTGGTGTTGCCGCTGGAACGGGCATTGCTGTTCTCGCCGTGAATGTCCTCAGTTGGCTCTGGGGTGTATAGCGCCCTTCCCAACTAGCTTCAACCCGCGCTTAGACGAGGGAGTTATGCCAGACAAACCACAGCAGAAACATCGCACAAATCGAGTCTTCAAGAGCCTGCACAAGCCACTCACCTACTTGGGTGTGGAACGGACATTGTTCTACTTCGTATGCGTTGGCGCAGTGGGGGCCTTCAATCTCTTTAATTCTATGCTCGCGGGCATGGCCGTCTTCATGGGTGGTTTTGCCTTCGGCCATTGGGTAACCAACAGCGATCCGGCATTCCTCCGCATCCTCGCAAAGTCCGAACGGTACAAACCGCGTTATGACGCCGCGAAGCAGCAAGTTCCTCCCGTGGAGATAGTGTGATGCTGCGTCTCGACAAAGTCATCAAGCCGTGGAAAGAGAGTACGGCTCTCAACGCCCACATCAACCTGTACGGCTTCTGGAATGAGACGGCTTTCCTTACCAAAAGCGGGGACGTGGGAATGATTCTCAGCATTCCCGGCGTGGACTACGAAAGTCTTGACCGCTCGGAGCAGGAGTATGCGGTGAAGCGCCTGGAAGCGGCATTGAAAGCCTTTGGTCCAGGCTTCCATGTTTACCAATACCTCTTCAAGTCGAACCACCCCGACATACCGTTCGCAACCTATGACGACCCGATTGTGGAAGCGGCGATCGATCAGCGAAGGAAGTTCTTTGAAGCCAAGCGTGACCATCTTTATCAGGTCGAAATCTTCTATTGCATCCTGCTCGAAGGCGCCAGGTCGAAGACTGGTGTCGGCACGGCGCTAGCTCGCCTCTTGCGCGATCCAGAGGGCGCAATTGGCGAACTCAAATCGCAGTTCACCAACGACCATATCAAGACGCTATTGCGTATGCATATCGAGCGCGATCTTCAACGGCTCGACCAGCATGTGCAAGCATTCACGCGGCAACTCGCAGATTTTATGCAAATCGAGGTCTTGAATTGGCAGGGGCAGTTCATGTTCTTCCGCCGCTTGCTGAATTATGACGATTGGCGTGTTGCCGGGAGGCCGCAGTCCACGCAGTTCCTCGACCATCAGGTAGTCAACTCCGACATTGAAGCGGAACGCGATCATCTGCGGGTAGGCGATCACATCGTGCGTGTACTGACCATGAAAGAAGCCATCACCGAGACGCGCCCCCTCGTGCTCGACGCGCTGCTGAAGATCCCGGCCAACTTCTACGTGGTCACTGAGTGGACGCCGCTCCCTGCGGACAAAGCCCGGAAAGAAGTGATCAAGCGCCGCCGCCACTTCAACATGTCGAAGACAGGGTTTATCTCCCAGATGGGCAACGATGCCACGAAGACGAACCCGCGCGATGTGCTGGTGGACGAGTCCAAGCAGGCCGACATTGAGAATCTTGGCGATTGCCTTCGCGCCCTGGGTGACGGTCAATCGCTTGGCGATTTCTCACTGACGATTGTGCTGTATGGCCGGTCACGAAGGGAACTCGACCAGCTCGTGGCCGAGTTTGCTGGCGTCTTCAGCAACGCGGACGGCAGTCTGTTTGCCGAAACCTACAACCAGCTGAACGCCTATTTCGCTATCGTGCCGGGCAACTACGCGCTGAATCTCCGCAGGCTGTACCTGCTGAACACCAACTACGCCGACTTGTCTTTTCTGTTTACGATCCTTCCCGGCGAGAAGACAAACCCGCATCTCGGCGCGGAGTACCTGGCAGTGCTCGAAACGGACAACAGCACGCCCTACTTTCTCAATCTGCATACCCGCGACGTTGCCCATACCCTGATTCTCGGGATGACAGGCAGTGGCAAATCGTACTTTTGCAATTTTCTGCTGCAGAACGCGCAGAAGTACAAGCCGCTGACTTTCATCTTTGATATCGGCGGCAGCTTCCAGTCGCTTACGACGATTTTCGGAGGTTCGTACCTCAATGTGGGTCAAGAGGCGCTGGACTTCACCATCAACCCCTTCTCGCTGCCTCAGACCAAAGAGAACCTGCAGTTTCTCTTCAGCTTCTTCCGCGTGCTCATTGAGGGTAACGAGCAACGTTACCGGATCGACTTCAAGGAGGAGCGCCGACTATGGGACGCGATCGAGCGCATCTACGTACTGGAGCCGAACCAGCGCACGATTGCGAATTTCGGGAACATCATCGGCGAGTTGAAAGAACGGCTGCACCGCTGGACCCGCGGTGGACAGTACGGCTTCCTCTTCGACAACGCCGAGGACACGCTTTCGTTCTCCAGCTTTCAGGCCTTCAATTTCCACGGCTGGAACGATGCGCCGGAAGTCTTGGAACCACTGCTTTTTTACGTTTTGCACCGGGCATCGAATGAAATTACCGACCCGAAGAAGCTCGCCACCTTCAAGATCTTCCTGCTCGACGAAGCCTGGCTGTTCATCAAGAACGAGACCATTCGCAATTATGTGGTACAGGCGCAGAAGACCTGGCGCAAGCACTACGCCGCAATGATCCTAGCGACGCAATCCATCAAAGAACTTGAGGAATCGGGGATGTTGGCGATCGTTGCCGAGAGTTGCCCCACAAAGATCTTTCTGGCCAACCCGGACATGAGCCGGGAAGTTTACCGAGAGGCGTTTCATCTGAACGACACGGAACTGGACCTTATCGACGGCCTTGTTCCACCGGGCCAAATGCTGATTCGGAAGGCGCAGACCTCAAAAAAAGTGCATTTGAACGTCGATTCGGTCTCCCACTGGATGGCAACCAACAACGCACGCGACAACCTCAAGAAGCAGGAATATTTCGAGCGCTTTGGTTTTGCGGGTGGGCTTCGCCATCTTGCCGAAGAGTACCCATTCCAGCCGCGCGCGCTGGCTGTATCACCCACCAACACCAATCCGTAAGGAGAGAAGTATGCGACACCTGAGATTCATCGTGAATTTTGTTTTGCTGGCTCCCTCCATCGCCGTCCTGGCACAGGAATCTGCACGCACGGTGCAGTATCACTCGGAGGACATCGTTTCCATCCGCGCCAAAGTGAAATATACGACCCTGATCGAGTTGCCCACGACCGAGAAGATCATGCAAGCCGCCACCGGCGACAAGGAGTTCTGGATCGTGGATGTGGTTGGTAACTTCTGCTTTGTGCATCCGGCGAAACAGGGCATCAGCTCCAACTTGAATCTCATTACCGACAAGGGGAACATCTACAGTTTTACTCTCCAGGACATCTCTGCCTTATCGACGGCCCCCGATCTGAAGGTGATCGTCGAGGCCGCCGATCGTTCCGCGATTGTGGCCGCGAGCGGCCCTCCGCAGTTTGTGCCCGCCGCCCAACTCGAACAGTCGCGGCAGCAGCTCGCCGCTCTGCAATCTCACGTTGAACAGGCAGTGGATGAGTACAAAAGCGCCTATCCAACACAGCTCAAGTTCGACTATGCCTACAAGGCGAACGAGGCTCCCTTCTATATCCAGTCGATCTATCACGACGACAAGTTCACGTACATCAAGACCAATGCGCCTGAAAAGTTCAGCGTGTATGAGATGAAGGACGACAAGCCAAACCTCGTTACCTACGACCTTCGGGAAGGGACCTACATCATTCCGAAGATCATGGACAACGGGTATGTGGAACTCGGTAAAAAGAAGATGGAATTCACGCGCAAGGGATCACCGTCATGACCGAGAGCAGTTTTACACCCCACACAGAAGCACAGAACCAGCCGCCGGCCGAGCCCACGCTGCGCCGCAACTTGGAGCTGCCAAAAGGCGTCTTGCAGAAGAACCTCAAGACCTTGGTTTATCTAGGTGCGGCATTGCTCGTGATTGTGGCAGCGCTGTTCAGCTCGTCCGGGAAAAAGACGCCTGGACAACAGGCGAGCGCGAAAGGGCAACCACCGCAGCCCGCCTTGCAGGACAACACCGACAGCAACGTACAGGAGTTGAAGAACCAGCTTCAGGCCGAACGTCAGAAAGAGCAGCAGACAACATTGGCCGCCTCCGCCATCGGAGATCCGGCGCTTGCGTCTGCGCCGCCGCGATCCGCAGCCGCGGCTTATGGACCGACGGGGGTTGCCGTGTCCTGCATTCCGGGTCAGCCCTGCCCGCAAGCGCAGCAGGGCAACATGCAGATGCAACCCACTCCTGTGCAACAGCAGGCACAGTTGATCGCAGCGAAAGAACGCGAGCGCGCAGACGACTCACGTTTCGCTTCCAATCTGGTGTACTCCCGTTCTGCCGATCCCCCGCAAGCGCAAAGCCAGGAGATGCCCGCCCAGGAAGGCCCTGCCGAACGACAGGGAAACAGTAATCTCGCCCCCCCACCAGCCGAAGGAAAGCAGCAGGACACGCTCGGAGGCTATCGACGCCCACCGGAGGCCAATGTCGATTCAGCCGTCGGTCAGCCCTATCTCGTCTACGAGGGTTCGGTTCTCGACACGGTTCTCGTAAATCGTCTGGATGGAGACGCCGTAGGCCCGGTCAAAGTTCTTGTCTCAAATCCGTTGTATTCACACGATCATCAACACGTCATCGTGCCCGAGGGAACGGTCGTTTTGGGCGAAGCCAAGAAGATTGGAGCGGCGGGCTTCGGTCAACAGCGGCGCATGACCGTTGTTTTTCACCGGCTAATTATGCCTGACGGTTACTCCGTCGATCTCGATCAATTTCAAGGTCTCGATCAAATCGGAGAGGAAGGACTCAAAGATAAGGTTAACCATCACTACCTCCAAATCTTCGGCACCTCGATCGCTTTGGGTGTGATTGCTGGAGCAAGCCAGATCACTCAGGGTGGCGGCACAATTACCACGAGCGGTTCTCAGGCATTCACCAACGGAACGGCGGGCAATGTTTCGCAGTCTGCGACCACTATCCTTGACCGCTTCATACAGATACCGCCCACCATCACGATCCGGGAGGGCCACCGCGTGAAAGTGTATTTCACGCAGGACCTGCTTCTTCCTGCGTACTCCAACCACACTATTCCACAGACGTTTTAAAGAGGATTTCCATGCGAATCGTTGCTCTCTCCCTCTTAGTTCTGTGGACTCTCATCCTTGCCGGCTGTCAGAGCAAGGCGACAAAAGTAAAGCAGTTGCAGGATCAATACAACGCCCAATACCCGCCCTATGCCAAGGATTGTCTCGATCCGGAGACCGCCGGATCGGCGGATCTTCTGACAGGGAAGAAGCTGACTCAAGATGAGATCGCAGCCCTAGAAGCCAAGAAGAAGGAACGAGAAGCACGGTGCAAGCCACAGGCCGACCACCTTGCGCAGCTCCAGAAAGAGATTCTCGCTGCACAGCAGTAAAGCCGTACCGCTGTACAGCAATCAGGAAGCCAACGGCGACGAAGAGGCGAAACGTATGAAGAGACTGACCCTTACCGTGGTCGCGGTTGGATTTGCCGCGGCGTTGCAACCATTCGCGAATGCACAATTCGGTTCTGGCATCGTGTTCGACCCCACACAGTCGGCCCACGCCATTACGCAAATCGAACACGAAGAACGATCCATCGCCAACGAAGCCCAGCAAATTGAGCAGGGTCAACAAATCTTCACCAATACCGTCAAGATTGCAACGACGGTACTGCAAGCCTACAACCTAGCAAAGCAGCAGTACGAACTCACGCATCAGATGATTCTCGCTCCACGGATGCTCTATGCTCGATTTCTGTCTCCAACTTCTGACTTGCGGATGCTGCAACAAATCTCGAATACCTACGGCAATTCGATGGGATGGCTCAATTCGGCAAACAGCGGGAAAGGGGCCGCATCCGCGTACCAGCAAGTTAGTGTTCCGAACACCAACCGCATAATTGCCGGCTACGGCACCGCAAGCGCTGCCGGGCAGCTGCAAATTGCGGCGCAGGGCGCCACTGTGGACATCAGCGACTCGGTAACGACCAACAACCTCGAAGCCCTCGGGACCATCCGTGCCCACCAGACGGCAAGGCAAACCGACATTGCGAATCTGGAGGCCGCGACCCAAACCCAGGACCCGTCGCAGCAAACCATCATGGCTGCACTGCAGCGCATCAATCAGGCCCTGCTCCTACAACTGCGCACATTGCAAGACGCAAACCAGATCAACGCCAATCTTGCGCTGCAGCAGATCATTGCCCAAAAGCAGCAGCAGGACGCGATGAAATCGACCTTTCGTGACTCTTCCGGGTACGAGAGCTATTACAACGCCCATATCGTCACCACCAGCACTGGGTCGGGAAATCTTCTAACACAGGCGTACTGAGACCAAAACTAAGGGGCACGACATATGAGTCTCTTTCAATGCATCGCTCAGGCATGCCAGTCGCTTGCCGCGACGGTGGCTCCGTCCATAACCGCAATGGGGGTTCACATCGTCCTGGCATTGGCGACCATCATGATGGTTTGGTTCGGGGTGCAAGAGGCGCTGGCATCGGCACACGGCGGGGCAGGGTTCACCATGGGGAGGTTTCTGAACTTCTTCATGCTGCTCACCTTTGCCTACGTGATGGTGAACTACTACGACAGCTCCATTCCCGGACTTGGTTTTTCCATCAAGGGCTTCATCGACGGCGGGACAATCAGCCTGGTCAATCTCATTGGATCAGATGGTTCCAACACCATGCTGAACGAGATCCACGCGGCATCTTCCAAGACCGGGCCGTCAATTTTGAACAGCATGATGAATCCGTACTATGCGATCGTGTACTTCGTGGTGCAATTCCTGTTAGCCATGCTGGCCGCGATCGTGTCTGCGATTGTGGCTTATGGAGCAATTGCCGCTACCATCATCGGAGTGCTCGGTCCGATCTTTATCCCGTTTCTGGTCGTTGATAATCTCGATTGGCTCTTCTGGGGATGGCTCAAGGCGTATCTCGGGTTCAGCTTTTATAAGGTCATTGCCGCGGCGACCATGAATGTTCTGTCCCACGTCTTGACCAATTACTACATCCAAGTTGGCCAGAGCGTGTCGGACCCTTCTTTGATCGTGCAGACATTGCCACTTCTCGTCCTGCTAGTACTGGTCAACACCTACATCCTCTTCAAGATTCCGGCGATGACCCATAGCTTATTCATTGGTGATACTGGTGGACACGCTGGGGGCCTGGGCGCGGCGGTAATGGCCATAGGGGACGAAATATGAACCCAAGAGAAGCGAGGTCACAGATGAGCCCAGAAAGAACGAATATGGAAACGAAAGCGACCTCAGAAATCACCCGAGCCGCAGAGCGTTATCTGGAGCAATACGGCGACCCGTTGGTGATGAATACCTACTTGAAAGTGACGATTCTCGTGCTCGCCGGTGTATGTGTCAGCCTGGCTGCACTCATCTATAAGAGCCAGATGGCGCTGGCCAACATGCACCCAATGATTGTGCGCATCAACGACGTGGGCCACGCGGAAGCCATCGACTATCGAAACTTTCGGTATCGTCCGCAGGAAGCGGAAAACAAGTATTACCTCACTCGCTGGGCGGAACTGTATTTTAGCCGCAATCGCTTCACCATCGAACGTGATCAAACGCAGTCACTCTACTTCCTGAATAGCGACGTGCAGCGCGCCGTAATCGACCAAGAACGCACGGACAGCAGCATTCAGAATTACGTCAAAGATAGCAGCTTGCCGTATATCGATGTGGAGATCAAAAACGTCGTTCTTGACGACCTGAGACAGTCGCCGTACTCGGCGCGCATCGAGTTTGAGAAGGTGTACACCAACCCCGCGGATCATTCCGAACTCAAGCGGGAGCGATGGACAGCCAGCGTCACCTATGTCTTTCGCGAGAATGTGAAAAACAACGAGCTTGCGGTGAACCCCCTCGGTCTGACCATCGTGCGCTTCCGGGCAGACCAGGCATTCAGCTAGGGATTCATCGATCTGCCCAGAGGCTTATTCATGTCCTTTCATGCTACTAGCCCAGCTGGCTTTCCCCACCAGTCCTGGTGCCCGGTGGAGCAAGTGAACGAGCGCCTTCAGACGGGCAACGCCGATGACGAATTACGCCCTTCTTACCGCGGACATGCCTCTCGAATCGCCGTGCGATGGCGGCAAACTTCCGCAGCCAATCTGCGGGTAAAAACTTTGCTCTGCCGCGTGTCTGCCGTTATGTATCCCGTCTTTTGCTTGGTCACAGCTTCGGGGCCTTGGCGGCGCCCGGCGGCACTCGGTCTTCTGCTTCGCATTCTGCGCTCCTTAGGGGTCTCGGTTCCTCCCCCGGCAAGTTTGAGAACCACGGCAAACAGCCACGTGCAAACTTCTTTCGGGCCCCTCCCAGAAGACCGGTCTTTGGCACTTGGGAGCCGGATCCACTCGCTAAGCTCCGCCCAGTGTGACACGAGCAACATCGGGCGAATTCAACAAACGGAGACACTGTCATGTACCAGAACAAAGTAACCCTGATCGGCTTTCTCGGCAGCAATGCAGAAGCTCGCACCGCCAACAACGGCAGCTTTACCACCCTCTCGCTGGCAACCAAATCCTCCTACAAGAAGGACAACAAGTACATCTCGCACACCGAATGGCACCGTTGCGTAGTCTTCGGCAAGCTCTCGGAGTTCGCCAAGACGCTCACCAAGGGCGCACATATCCAGGTGGAAGGCGAACTGCGCAGCCGGGAGTATGACAGCAAGAAGACGGATACGAAGCAGCGCGTCTGGGAAATTCGGGTCGCTTCCATCCTGAAGCTGGACCGCGCCGAAAAGGCCGCCCCGGAAGAGCAGGAGCACGATGAAACGCCCCAGGGGGAAGCGGCGGCATAGGCCCTTCCTTTTCCCTCTTGGAAGCCCGGCTCAGTGCTGGGCTTCCAACGCTGTGAGGTTCCCGCTATGAGCTTCGAATTGATCCTTCCATTCCTTCGGCCCATCGAGGCGCTGCTGCTCGACGAGGAGGTTAGCGAAATCATGGGCAATCCGGATGCGTCCTGGTCTTGCGAGCGCGATGGAAGACTGTGCCAGGAACCGACCATTTCCTTCGACGCCGGCAAACTGCGCACCGGCCTCGAAGTCATCGCCAACCAACTCGGCAAAAAACTCGACGAAGACAATCCTAGACTGCATGCGCAGCTTCCGGACGGAAGCCGGATTGCGGCCTGGATTCCTCCGCTTGTGAGTCCGGCCCCGGCAATTGCGATACGGAAATTCACCAGCCGCAACTACACGGTCAATGATCTGATTGCTCGGGGCACACTGACGCAGGCGATTGCAGACCTCTTGGCCGAGCAAATTCGCAGCGGCAAGACGCTGCTCATCAGCGGCGGAACGGGGACGGGAAAGACGACGCTTTTGCGGATACTCGCCAACTCGATTCCGGAAAATGAACGCATCCTGGTTATCGAGGACACCCCCGAGCTTCAGATCCGGAAACCGAACATAGTTGCAGTCGGATGCCAGACCAGTACTTTCAAGAGCAATGTGTCTTTCGACGAATTATTGAAGGACACGCTTCGCTTCAGACCCGACCGGATCATTCTCGGCGAAGTGCGCGGAATCGAGGCGCGAACGTTGCTCGATTCCTTCAATACTGGCCATGCAGGTTCGCTGGCGACCATTCATGCCAATTCGGGAGAGAAGGCCCTCCGACGCTTCGCCAATCTTGTCATGCGTAGCCACGCGCAGACCACCTTCTCCGATACCGAAGTTGAGATCGGAGAAGCCGTTGATTTCGTTGTCCATGTCGAGCGGCAACCCGGCCGCCGCATTGTCCGCGAAGTCCTGGCGCTTCGGGGATACGACCGCGACGCGAAACGCTTTCTGATCGAGCCGGTGTTCGAGGTGCAATATGCCACGCCATAGACCTGGAAATGGAACCAGCACCGCTGCTGACTTTCTCACCCGTTGCTTCGCTCGGGACGAAACGATTGCCCTGCTTGTCCGCAGGGAATCACCGAATAAGACCTTTCAGCGAATTGCTACCTTGGAGCACGCGCTTGCGCCTCGTTACCTCGGCTGGCTCGCGCACGAGAACTCTATCGGCGCGAACATTTATGTGGCTGCCAATCCGCTTCGCTCTGGCAGCCGCAAACGCACCAAAGAGTGCATCGGCGCAGTGCGACATCTCTATCTGGATTTGGATACCGACGGCGAGGCTCGCCTCGCTTCGCTCCTGCTTTCTCATGCCGTTCCCACGCCAACCGCAGTCCTCTCGACGTCGCTCGGCAAATATCAGATCCTCTGGCGCGTGGATGGCTTCACTGTCGAGCAACAGGAAAGCACGCTCAAACTGCTCGCCTTCGGCTTCGGCGGCGATCCCGCTTGCACCGACTGCAACCGGGTTCTCCGCCTACCGGGATTCCTGAATTGCAAGTACGATCCCCCGTATCCCGTCACGGTCCGATACCGCAACGATTTCACCTGGAATCCCAGTGACTTTCGGCTGGATACTCCAGCGGCGAATCCCATGTTTTTGTCCAATACAATGCCGCCGCGACCACATCCCGATAAGGACAGCAATTCCGAACGCGATTGGGCCTGGGTTCTGCGCGAACTTGTCCGGGGAAAGGACCCCGCGAAGCTGACCCGATCGCTGGCTTCGCGGCGGGCCGACAAACCCCGTCCCCTTTATTACGCTCAGCGGACGGTCGATGTTGCATCGGCCAGACTTTGGCTCAGCGAAGGCGTTCCGATCGATGACGTTGTCACAATGCTTATAGTCCGCCGCCGCTTTGAGATTCCTCCTGCACTTTGCTCGGCTCGGGCGCGCGAGATTGCACAAACGGTGCAGAGGATGATTGCCCGCAGAAAGATTGCTTGATTCCACTACCGATGAGGGAGAACGAACATGCCACTGCTCGAGATCAACCAGATTCGCCACATCAGTGCTTCGGTTCGGCTGGATGAATCCACCGTGGCACAGGTCGATCAGTCTGCCGCTTTCCTGCGCGCATCCGCAGACGATGTTGTGGACAAGGCGCTCACCTATGTCTTTTCAAAGGCCCGCGACTTCCAGGAGTTTCTCAAGACGCCCCAGGCCAAGCAGGCCGCCTCCGCATTGCGTGTCCGCAAACCGCTAGTACTAGTCACGGTGCTGCGGAGCAACTGCCAACCAAGCCTACATCCGGTGTGGAGACCACGAGTTCTGCGCGGGTGATGAAGGCGTGATCCTGCACTCGAATTTCGTGCCGGAGCAAGAACGGCGCTTCGCGCCGGAAGAATTTTGAACCCTCCACCCCGGGAAGGGAACCGCCGAGCTGGTTTCGTAGCTCGTTGGCTGCCACTGAAAACAGACGACTTGCAGAAACACGCTAGCGAACAAGCTGCCGCAAGCAAGCCGCCCCGTTGAGGTGAACCACTGACAATTCTGACCAATGCAAGAACCGATCACGACACGGAAGTTAAAGTTAAAGGGCCGCAGACGGCGCGCTGTGACTCCCAGACCCAAGGTCACATCACGGGAGTTGGACTTGATCTCGGCAGCGTCTGAGGCCGACGGACGCACGCTAGGCGAAGGGGTTCGCGAAGCGATTTTGAAGGCGGCTCACTCTTCATCCGCCGGTGTCGGGGCGGATCATCGCATGACCGACCTGGCCGCTTTACAACTTGTTCTTGACCGACTTCCTTTCGCCGGTTGTCTGCGGTGAACCAATGAGCGCTGAGCAGTATCAAGAGTTGATGCGGAAGGTGAATACCAACAAGCAGCGCGCGGCCCGCGAGGTCATTGCACAGCAGGTCGCAAAGAACGAGGACGAACACCATGCCTGAAACAAACTGGGGAAGAAAAGAGACCATCATCTGGCCCCCGCACAGCCCGATTTATACCTTTGGCGCGGTTTTTCTTGCGTTGATTCTGACAGGACTGTTCGTCTACCTCCGCTTCGCGTTTGCGCTCTCTCCGCTGGAACAATTTTACCTACCCCTTTACCTCAAAACCTCTATCGCGCCCAGCCTTCGCTCGTCTGGTAGCTACCGGATGCTGCTGTTGTCTGACAGGAAAAGCCGCGCCTGGTATGCCCGAGAGGTGGATGTCGCAGTGGGCTCGACACCGCAAGCGAACGCCCAGCCCATCCCACTTATGTTATCCGACTCCGCTCGTCAGCACGGCATGATCCATCTCTATCGCAGCGCTCCGAACGTCTACCAAAACAGCGTTCTTGGAGGCTACCTCAAGCAGCAGGTCTACAGCGGAGCAAGCATCGTTGATCTGTTTCAGTGGCCGCTTATCTTCGGGGCAATCGCGTTGCTCGGGCAACTTCCGCTGTCCATCCCCAAGGACATTCGCCGTCGTAAGCAGATCAAGTACGGGCGGCGCCTGAAGGGGCCGATTCTCGTGAGGCCCAGGCAATTTAACAGAGCTTTCGAAGGAACGGGCATCGGCCTCAAAGTGGATCGATGCCGCAAGATGTTGCGTGTCCCGCAGCGCGCCGAGGATCAACACTTCGAAATCATCGGCGATACCGGCAGCGGCAAAACGACCATCATCCTGCAGATGCTGCGCCAGATTCAGGCGCGTGGACACTCCGCTATTGTCCACGACCCCGCCTGCGAATTCATCCAGCGTTTTTACGATGAAAGCCGCGGCGATATTGTGCTCAATCCGTTGGACCGCCGGTGCCCCTATTGGGGACCGTCGGAGGAGCTTGTCCGGCGCACTGAAGCGCGAACGATCGCTGCATCGCTGTTTCAGAGAACCGCCGACCGGAGGGACGAATTCTTCGTCGAGATCCCGCAAAAGATATTTGCTCATCTGCTTCTAGAATTGCCCACGCCCCAGCAGTTGGTGCAATGGATGTCGGACCCCGAGGAGATCGACCGCCGCGTCCAAGGAACGGAGCTGGCCTTTCTGATCGAGCCATGCGCTCCCCATCAACGGATGGCCGTACTCGGCTGGTTGAGCCTCGTCGCCGACAGTTTCCGTCTACTGCCCACGAAGGCCGAAGCCAAAATCCACTGGACAGCCCGCGAGTGGTCCAAGAATCGACAGGGATGGATCTTCATTACTGCGCAGCCCCCCGAACGCGAAGCTCTCCGTCCGCTGCACAGTCTTTGGATCGATATGCTCGTTCTGCGGCTGCTCAGCGCGCCCATGCCCGAGCAGCGTCCGGTGTGGTTTATCATCGACGAGGTGGCCAGCCTGCAGAAGCTGCCACAGCTGCACACCGCCATCACCGAGAATCGCAAGTCCCGCAACCCGCTCGTTCTGGGTTTTCAGGGCAAGGCCCAGTTGGAAGTTATCTATGGACACTTGGCCGAGGTCATGCTCTCTCAGCCCGCCACCAAGATCTTTCTCCGAACCACCGAGCCCAATGCTGCCGAGTGGGTGAGCCGCGCCATTGGCAAGGTGGAGATTGAGCGCATGAAAGAAACCCACTTCGACGGCCACCGCAGTGGTCGAAACTTCGCGCTCGATCGGCAGACCGAGCCACTGGTGCTCGACTCAGAAATCGCCGGATTGGCGGACCTTCACGCCTATCTCAAGTATGGAAATTACGTAGCGCAGTTCTCCTTCCCCTTGCTCGAGATTCCCCCGTCCAAGCCGAAGTTCATCGAACGCCTGGAGGACGACTACATCGTGCGGGAACCGCCCAATGATCAGCCCCAGGCTGCAAAGCGTGAGGACCCTCCAGAATGCCCGGAACGCACGGAAGCGGAGCCCATAAGCGATGGACACAATGGGCAAAGCGCCGTGACGAAACCGGCCCCCCAGGTTCAAGAACAGCGCCAAGGTGAACTCAGCTTTGGCCCGGGATTTGAGCGATGCTGACAATCTCAAAGCCGCTTTCCGCGGGCCAGGCGCAGACCTGCCAGCAGCAGGAGTTCGCCGCGAAGGAGCAGAATAATTGGTCGCCACGCGGTGTCATCGCGGGCGAATGGCAAGGACGACTGGCCGGCCAGTTCGGCCTTGCCGGGACCGTTTCTGCGAGGACTTCGCGAAACCCAGACGGGGCCAGCATCCACAGTCGGGCGAGCAGCCCGTGCGGCAACGAGCGTCGTATGCATAGCAGGATGCCGACGGCAAGACAATCAAGACAACGGAGACGCGATGATAGATCTCAGCACAGGACCGCTTACTCGTCGAGCGGTCGTTGCCGGTACCGTAATCTGCACCGAGTCGGGCTGCGTCCAGACGGCCTTGCCGCTCGTCAGATCCAAACGGTTCATAGTGACTTTTAGCCGCTGCCGGTCTACTTCGAAAGCTCTGTTAAATTGCCTGGGCCTCACGAGAATCGGCCCCTTCAGGCGCCGCCCGTACTTGATCTGCTTACTTTGAAAAGGATCGTCGGTCGCACGTTCAATTGGATAGGCGTGAGCCCCCCCTCCCCCCGAGACAAAATAAATGACGCCGCCGTGTTCGTGGCGCTCGTAGTTATGCACGTGCCCGGAAAAGACAACGATGCGGAAGCGAGAGTGCGCCTGGCGCTCTTCGAGCACCTTTGCCAATGCCTGTTCGGTCATGCGCGCAGAGTGTCCGCCGCCCAGCGCCTTCGCGTCGGAGGAACTGGTGTAAGGCGGATGGTGGAACATCAGAAACACAAAGTCCACATCCGAGGGAACGTGATCGAGTTGGTCCGCCAGCCACTCGCCTTCCGGACCGCCGGTTTCTTGCAAAGAGCTGTCGAGCACGACCGTCAAAGTGTTGGCTGCGCGCACGGAGTAGTATCGGCTATTCTTCAAATCGGGGAAGCGCTGAAAGTAGTTTCCCAGCGCCACGTTTGGGTCCCCATGCAAGTCATGATTGCCCAAAGCGGGATAGACAGTGATTTTCTTGTCGCGCCAGATGCTGGTCTCGCTGTCCCAGACCTTCCAATCATTGCCATCATTGCCGTTGTAAACAATGTCGCCGGTAAAACAGATGAAGGCCGGATTGATTTCGGCGATGGCCTCGACCAGCGCCACACGGACTGTAGGATTGGCCGCGTTTGTATCTTTGGGATCGTGAAAGCGCGTGTCCCCATAGGCTACGAAGCGAAACGGAGGCTTCAGATCGACTTGCAAATTCACCGGAGCTGTCTCGCTGGTCTCGGTGGTTTCGGTGTTCGATTTCCTGCAGCCGCTCAGGGCAAGCAACGTTAGGGTAGCAAGCAGAACCAGCACGGCCTGGGCGAGAAGGGTGCGTCGCGAACTCATAGGGAAGGGCCCCGATTTCGAAATCATAGTTTTATTTGGCTACGACCAGCACTTCGAACTGGCCATTCTCCGCCGCGGAGAGGAAAAGACGATGAGTACTTGGATCGAGAGCCATGGTCTTGGCTCGCGGCACGGTCTTCACGGTTTCCACGAAAGAGTACTGGTCAGGACTGTCCTCGTGAATGACGCTGATGGTGCCATCGCCGTTGGAGTTGAAGATCAGCTTCGTCTCCGGATCGAAAGCAGTGGCATCGACGTGATCGCCGATGGGCAGCGTGGTGATGACTCGACCGTCTGCGGCGCTTACGACGGCCATGACCCGGCTCCGGCAGCCGAGGAACAGACGGCGGTTGGCGCGGTCCATAGCCATGCTGCTCGGCGAAGCGCACGGGGCCGTAGGCCAGCGTTGCTCCACCTTGAGTTCACGGGAGTTGATCTTAAGGAGCAGGCTTTCATCTTCCAGGTTGTCGAAAACAAATCCGTTGCCGTCGGCCGCGGCAAATTCAGGTCCGCCTTCCAGATTGACCGTGCCAGCGACTTTTCCGGTAGCGGCATCAATCGCGGTTGCGCTGTTGCTTCCGCCATTGAAGGCGAAAACTCGCGACGTGGCCGGATCGTAGATGATCGCGTCCGGCTTTTTGCCACTCGGGATGTCCGCGATCGGCTTCAGCGTCTTCAAATCGAAAATAGTGACCGTCGAGGCCTGGCCGTTGCTCACGAATCCACGGCCGAGTTCCGGAGCAATTGCAATGCCGTGTACGCCGGGGGTTTTCGGAATATTACCAACCACGGTCAGCGAATCGATATCGAGAACGTCCACTTGCGTTCCGTGCGAGACGTACAACCGGCGGCCAGCCTGGTCGACAGTAAGATAGTCCCAACTGCCTTGCCCCGGGATGGAAATTTTCTTGATGACAGAATAGCCACCAGACGACGCGGCAATCGCCGACAGAGCACAGTTCAAAATCAAAAGTGTCAGATATAACTTGCGAACGAGCATTGAACTTTCCTCATGCGCAAGCTTAGAGCCCACGCCTCAAATTTGCCTGGAGTCGGCTGGCGCGGTCCTCAGAACCGAGCCCGCACCATAAATTGGATTTGCCGGGGCAACCCAGTGCCGGTGTTGGGCGAGGCTGCGTTATCGTTATTGTTGTTGAAATTTACCGTGGAACTGATCACTCCGAAGTTCTGCGGAGCCGTAAGGTTGGTGACGGTATTTCCGATCATTGCTCCGGGGGCGTAACTCAGTGTAAGAGCGCCCGGGTCGCCCAGTTGAATGTGGTTGAGAATGTTAAATACCTGAACCGCGAACTCCATCGATACCCGCTCCGTAAGTTTCGTCTCCTTGGTGAGTGCCAGATCAATCTGCCAGGAATCCAAGGCTCGGATCAGGCCGTTGCCCGCGTCGCCGAAGTGGAGAAAATTTCCATTCGCGTCTACTGGTGGCGCTTGGAATGCGGCCGGATTAATCATAGGAACGCCCGGAGAGGAAGGGCTCGCTGGGTGCTGGCCCGGCAAGGTCAGCGGCACTCCCGGAATGATGTCCGGGCGCTGGCTGGTCTGATCATTGCCATCCGGCAGAAGGTAGGTGCTCGGGAAAGGGCTAGTTGCGTTGTAGAACTGGTTGTTCGGATTGACGATAGGCCCGCTCAGATCCATCGAAACCGTCAACGGGTGCCCGGTATGCCAAAGACCGATGCTGCTCAACTGCCATCCCCCCAGCACCTTGCCGACGATTCCCGGCGAATTGAGAAACGGTTTTCCCGGGCCGAAGGGCAGTTCATAAACTGCATCTACGACAACGTTATGCCGAACATCAAATATGCTCGGCCCCTTATCGCACGCGAGACAGTTTACATTTTCCGGTCCATTTGACTCACCTCCGCCAACCGATCCGTCGTTAATCGAGTGAGACCATGTATAACGCGATTGGAAGGATAGTCCTTTGCTAAAGCGGCGCTCCAGAGAAAGTCCCAAAGCGTTATAAGTACTCGATCCGATATCCTTCTTGCTATCGACGGAACCGAAGGGGTTCCCGCCCGGATAATATTGGTCCAATGGGCGAACGCAATCGCCGTCGACCGGATTGAAGGTCACCGGAGAAGTGCATAGGTTTACTCCGCCGCGCGAAAACAGTCGGTTGCCGCGGCTCCCTAAGTATTGGGCGGAAAACAGTAAACTCGATGGCAATTGCTGCTCAATGGTCAGGCCCCACGTCTCGGCGTATAAGTCCCGACGGCCCTGGCGCTGCAAAGCGCGAGGATGATTGGCTTGCTTGGAGCCGCCTAGGCTCGAGAGATCGGGATCCGTTTGCTCAAAGGCGGGACTTAGCGGCTGCGCCGAATTCACCAAAACCCGGAATGTGTCGCTCTCAAGGCCCGCATTTAGGTCGTCATTCTGGGCCGCACCGTGATAGATGCCGAAGCCGGTACGAAACACGGTTTTCCCCTGTAGTGCGCCGGGCGCCCAGGCGAGAGCGATCCGGGGATCGAAGTTCCTATAGTTTGGATTGTAAAGCGCCGGATTTTTCGGACACGGTGGAGTGTTGATCGGACCCGGACTGGGTGCAACGTTGAACGAACCTGATCCGAGGCAGACACCGTGAAACTGGTTGAGGTCAAAAACGGTGGTACGGTTGGTGGCTTCGTTCGCAACTCCATAGTATTCCCAGCGAAGCCCCGCCGTGAACGTAAAGGTTGGAGTGACCTTCCATTCGTCCTGAAAGTAGGGCATATAAAACATGCGCCGCAGCCGATGGCAGCACCAGGGGGCAATGTAGTTGATGTTGGAAAGGGTCGCAGTTGTCATTGAGGCGTCGTCGGAGAAGGTTAGGGCGTTATTGGAAGTTTGCCCCTGATTCAGCCGCACACGCCTGATCTCCATTCCCATCTTGAAAGCGTTTCGGCCCCGGTTCCATGTCAAGTTGTCGACGATGCCGAAGGTCGTGCCGATTTCGATGTCAGCGCTGTTGTTGTTCAGCCCGACGAAATCATTGGTAGCCACGGAGAACGGGAGGGCGCTGGCTTGCGGATTGTGAAACGGGGCGCGATTAACGTAAAACTTGCCTTCATTAAACAGGCTCGGACTGAACGTGTGCTCAAGGGCGAGCAAGTAGTTCGCCGGATGGTTGATAGTTTGGAGCTTGTCTGGGGGAAGGCTAGCCCCGTTCGGTGCGTTTACGAGACTGATATCGCGTTGTGCACGACCGTAGAGCAGAGTGTTAGCGTTGATCTGGTGGTCAATCCGGACCAGCCAAGTGTCTTCATGAACGGTCGTAGGCGTCGCCGCCGTGACCAGGTCGTCGTTGCTGACGTTCGACAAGTTGTTGGGATCTCCCTGGTATTGGAAGGCGGAATCGGGATACACAAATCGCGGTGCGCAGCCATTAATCGTTCCGACCGAGGCACGCCAGGGATAAGCCTGCATGATGCGGCACATCTGGGGCGATTGTGTCAAAACGTACTGCTGGAATGAAGTTTGGAGCGCGGATTGGTTCCCGGTTATCGGGTCCGGAAGGGCGCCGCAACACGCTCCTGAGGGCACGGTGAACTGTTGCGTGATCGATTGCAACTGCCGCAGTCCTTCATAACTGAGGAAGAAGAAAGTCTTATCCTTCTTGATCGGCCCCCCCACCGTCAATCCGTACTGTCCCATGCGGAAGGGTGGGACCTGCGGGTTGCCGGCGAGGTCATAGTCATTGAAGTTGCGCGCATCGAAGACCGAATTCCGGAAATATCCGAAGACCGTGCCGTGCCATTCGTTGGTTCCAGCCTTGGTCACCACATCGACCTGGCCGCCGGCCTGCGTGCCATACTCCGCATCGTACAAGGCGCTGTTGACGCGATATTCTTCAATCGCATCTTGAGAGATCTGCAGACGGGTCTGTGATTTTTGCGCCTGCTCCTGAATGCCGCCTGCATCGACACCATCGATGGAAAAATTGTTGTCGTCGCGGGCCCGGCCGGCAAAGCGGATGGTGCGTTGATCGCCGCCGCCGTCGTCCTGGGCAAAGGGCGCGAGCAGCGTGAAGCTTGCCCAATCGCGTCCATTGTTGGGAAGATTCGCAATTTGGTTCGTGTCAATCACCGTCGCAGCCTCGGCTGAGCTGCGGTCGGCAGGTCCGGTCGAGGCCTTTACCTCAATTTGCTCGTTAATCGCTCCCACTCCAAGTATCACGTCCAAAGTTCGGGTTTGGCCGACTCGCAGGATCACATCGTCGACCAGCTTGGTTTTGAAGCCCGCATTGGCAACCGTTACCGTATAGCCGCCTACGGCCAGGCCAGAAACGCGGTAATAGCCCTTTGCATTCGTCTGTCGTTCTTCGCTCAGGTTTGTATCGACTGCGAGGACCTTCACGCTGGCGCCTACAATCACCCTTCCGGACGGGTCAGTAACCGTACCTTCGAGCACGGCGCGATCTACCTGGGCGAAGGCTCCGGTCGTTCCGATCACGGGAAGCAACGTGAAAAGGATAAGCACAGGGCTGCATCTGAGAACGAAAGAGATGGATGAACGGAGGCGGTCGGTATTCATATTCAGCTCCATTGCGGCACGGAAAGTGCTGCGGCGGGAGACTCTCTTTCGGCAGACCAACGGCCACACCGGCAGAGAGGTTCTCCCCAGCTCGCTCGGAAATTCGAAAAGAACTGATGAGCCGAGATCGTAGAGTCAGGGTGTGACGCAGGGATGAATACAAGGTTAATATTTTTTCAGGTTCCCGGTGCGAATCCGAATTTCGGTTTTAAACTGGGGAAGCCGTCGACCCGATTTCCGGTGAGAATGCCATGAACTTGCTGATCGTAGAGGACGAGCACCGTATGGCCGAGCTTCTTCGCAAGGGGCTGACGGAGGAGGGCCATACCGCAACCTGCGCGGTGGACGGCGCCGAAGGCCTGGCGCTGGCGCAATCCTATGAATTTGACGTCATTATTCTCGACGTGATGATGCCAAAACTGAGCGGGTACGAACTCGCACGGCGTCTGCGTGCGGACAAAATTGGCACGCCCATCCTGATGCTGACGGCTCGCGATTCCGTGCCTGACATCGCGCGAGGACTTGATCTCGGCGCCGACGATTATCTGACCAAGCCGTTTTCGTTTGAGGAACTGATGGCACGCCTCCGCGCAGTGCAGCGGCGAGGACGGGTGGCCCAGGACCCGAATCTGCGAGTTGCCGACCTGGCGCTCGATCCTGCCAGCCGGGCAGTATTGCGCGGCCAAGAGCGTATCTGGCTGACGCGCACCGAATACAATTTACTGGAGTCCCTCATGTACCGCGCGGGCGAGGTGGTTGCCCGCCGCGCCCTCATCGAAGCGGTCTGGGGTTTTGACCGCGACGTCGAAGAAAATAGGCTCGACGCATTCATGTACTTGTTGCGCAACAAGATTGATCTGCCGGGACGCCCCAAGTTGATTCACACCGTGCGCGGTGTGGGCTACATGGTTGGTAGCGATGGTCAGGTATGAGAAGACTCTCGATCGGCGTGCGCCTCACACTGTGGTACCTGGCGATTTTCGCGTTCGCCCAGTTGGTCTTCGGCACCGGCATGTGGTTCGTCCTGCGGCATCATCTTTATGGCTTGATCGATGACGGCCTCGTGGGCCAGGTCGAAGACTTGAGAAATTTCATGGCGGCGCAGAAGAAAGACGCCACGATTGCCAAGCTGCAGGAAGAGGTCAACGAGACTTACGCCCTTGAACATTCCGGAGACTATCTTGAGATGTATTCGGAACATGGCGACCTCCTTTATCGCTCTGCCTTTCTGAAAGACCATCCCGTGAAACTCACGTCGGGCACAGCCAATCGCACTGTCTTCACCGATGTTCGGATTGACCACCGACCGTTCCGCTTTACCTTCCAAAGGATCGAGAGCAACGGCCACACCTACAGCGCAACGATGGGAGTTCCCACAAGGGAGGTGGTCGAGACACTGGATCTTTTCCGGGCATACCTGCTGATGTTCGCTCCACTGCTGTTTCTGGCGGCGGCCGGTGGCGGCTATTGGCTGAGCCGGAGGGCTCTGTCTCCGGTCGATGATTTGTTGCGGGGTGCACGCCTGATTAGTGGAGCGAATCTCAACAACCGGCTTCCGAAACTGGATACCCGGGATGAACTGCAGCGCCTGTCGGACACGCTCAATGAAATGCTCGACCGTATTGAATCTGCATTCTTACGGATCACACAATTTACCGCCGACGCCTCGCACGAATTGCGAACGCCGGTATCTCTGATCCGCACTGAGGCCGAACTGGCGTTGCGGCGGTCTCGGGGAGCGGCCGAATACAGGGAGTCGCTGCGCCACATTCTGCTCGAGGCGGAGCGCACCACCTCTCTGATCGAACAGCTGCTCTGTTTGGCTCGGGCTGACTCGGGCCGCGAGACGCTCCTCATGCAGCCGGTGGATTTGCGAGAAACAATTCGGAACGTCGTGAACGGCTGGCGGCAGATGGCTGCGATCCGTAACCTCCAATTCTCGGCCAGCGTCGCCGCACGAGATTTGTTCGTCCTCGGCGATGAGACCGCATTGCGACGATTGGGCGATATCCTGCTCGACAATGCGTTCAAATACACGCCTTCGCCCGGCACTGTGCATTTGTCGCTTGAACATAAAGGAGATAGCGCTGTGATCGCGGTCGAGGACTCGGGGATGGGAGTCGCGGAGGAAGACCAGGGCAAGATCTTCGAACGATTTTACCGCATTGACAAGTCCCGCAGCCGCGCGCAGGGAGGCGCGGGTCTGGGTCTTGCCATTGCCCAATGGATCGTCCTGCAGCACCGCGGCTCGATCGCGGTCGTAAGCCGTCCCGGCAGCGGCGCCGTCTTCCGGGTGAAGTTGCCCAAAGTCGCGGCGCCGGTCGAGAATTCAGGGGTCCTCTGACGATCTTGGTCGCGCGGTCAGTCGCCCCTGGCTTGGAGATTTCACAAGCACCGGCATGCGCACAAACAATGGTGGGGCACGAACCTAACCTGAATCAGGTTACGCGGTGCCGATAATGTTGCGTATCGATCTGAGGGTAGCTGACGGCTTTGATTTGGCTTGGCCAGGCGGCGCTGCCTGATCCTGTCTGTGACTCAGACCTCGAGCGTTCGGCAGGCCAGCAATTCGTTTTTCGCCTCTCCCATTCGCTTCTGAGCGGAGATTCGATCCGCCGCCGCGGAGGCCCTTTGGGTGACTTCCATCCGATTCATTGCTTGCCCATTCGGCATGGCTCAATCATTCTGAGCAACCCATCTTTGACCTTTGATCGCTGGACGTCGCTCTGGAAAGTAGCGGTCGCAGATGCGATTCGTCATGTCCCATGTACTTTCGCGTCGAGACGCAGGGGCCCGGAACAGAGAAGCGACCGCAGATGAAAAGAAATCGCCGGCAGCAAGATTCAACAGGCTTCTGACCAGATTGATCGGTTGAGTCGGCATGGAGAACTCCTGGAGGAGATTTGGCGATAGCGTTTGCCTCGCGAAATCCATTCTGCCCACTCTGAAACAGGTAGCTCAATAGGGCCGATTGCTGATGACGGAAGGTCATGTCCCATCTCGCGTAGTCAGCCAGGGCAAAACCATCAATCTCCATCTGGAGTGGGTGCGAGGACCGCAGTGCCTCTGCAACCCTGCAAACGTACCAAGCGATCTCCACCCGAATGCCGGATCTGTAGCTGGGTCAGTTTGAATATCCACAAGTGCGCTGCACTCGCCGATGGTCAGAGCTTAGGCCTCGTCCGTCTCGTGGCAGGGATATCGGCTAGGTTGAAGTCCTCGGAGTGCCTCAGCTTAACGTGTGTGCCAAAGGCCTTTTCGACGCAGATGATCTCATGGCACTCAGAACAATTGCCGAAACAATGGAAACAATGACGGGCGCGATCCATTTCGTCCCTTGGCCCAAGCCATCCCGAGTCGAGCAATTCTGCATTTTTCATGTCCTCGGTTTCCCGCCCGCCGAGGCCGAAATGCCAGAGCTGTGCATCCCAGAACTGCACCAACCCAGAACTGCATCAACTACGATCGCTAGGAATGCGACCAAGAGCAAAAGCCCGCGTCTTCAGGTCTTTCAGGAGCCTCATCTGGGGGGCGTTCACGGCTCGATCCTATTCTAGGCAGCAAAGTTTGTCTCGGGTCTTCGCTGTATTGCTTGGCAGCGCCCTTCTCGGTAGCCTTTCCCCTGTATCCCCAAAGGATTCGTCTCCTAAAGGGTTCGCTCCGGACAAACGGGGCCGCGGGGGCTATAAGGGTTAGCGTCAGACAGCCGACATTGTCCCTCATCGCCCCTTTTGACTGTCTCGGCAAATTTTGACGTCCTTGTGGGAGACTGTCCACCTGCCAAAGCGTGAATTGCGGTTTGGCAACGAGGCATCGAGCGCCACTGTCGCGATCTGCTCATGCTGCAACAAGCAATTCAAATCCCACCTTCACGACCTGACCAAGGCAAGTGGAAAATATCAACCCGCTTCCAGGAGCACAAATGCAGGCCGTCGAACGAAAACCAGTAACGCGCTCAGCGGGCTGTAAGAAAAACGGTCAAACTAGACCTTCCGGACACGATTTAACTTCGGCGTGTATTATCGGTGCGTATTAACTGACAAACAACGCAGTGTCTTGCTTCAGGTCGCACTTCGGACAAACTGGCAGGGGAACCGCCCAGATTCTTCCCATTGGTCCTGTCATGAAAAACGTGGTGTCCAGGTGCATCATGATTGATCCGCATTTAGCACACTGGGCAGGCGGAGGTTTGGTGGACAGACGATTGAATACCTCTTCAATTCTAGAATGGAGACTCTGGGACATCTCGCTAAGTTACTCTCCAGGCCAAAACCGAGATGATCAATATTGCTCGCTCTTGCGCACAGAAGGCTTAGCCCTTGCATCTTTATTTTCCCGCGGCCGGACCTCTGCGAAAATGCCAGTGCAGGCTACTCTGCTTCCCGTATCTTGCGCCCCGCTGCGCGACAAGTTCGAGCAGCGCGGACAGCCTTCGTGCGATGCCGTGCCAAGCATCAGCGTAGGAGGACCCGAAGAGCGAAGAGCCGGCATTCGGTGGGGCGAGGTTAACCCGTGCAGGCCTGGGGCAGGGTGAGC
>Ga0207062_1042_pt1 | contig 34256 bp, 26 predicted proteins | sample Alteio_BWMinCont_28_FD_153266 | JGI IMG/M metagenome (GOLD analysis project Ga0207062, IMG submission 153266) | Enriched cells from forest soil in Barre Woods Harvard Forest LTER site, Petersham, Massachusetts, United States -... | ecosystem: Environmental > Terrestrial > Soil > Temperate forest >... | reverse complement strand
AGCAAATTCTGTTGGAAAAGCAGACGTTGAATATTTTTGAAAGCCGGCATGCCGACGCCCTGGTCGAGCGCCTGGGAACTCATGCTGAGTGTGTGGTGTTTGGAGTCGTAACGGAATATTGCGTGAGCTTCGCAGTCAAGGGCTTGCTGGAACGGGGACGGCGTGTAGCCGTGGTCGAAGATGCGATTGAAACCCTGAAGCGGGAGGACGGGGAAAAAGCGATTGCGGAACTGAAGCGCCTGGGAGCCAGGCTGACGACCACGGAGCAGGCTCTCAGGGCGCTTAGCCGCCTGAGAGCCTGGCCGCAACGCTAGTGGTGGTCCCCGTGGTTGTGACGCCAGGTCCAGTATTCTTTCTGTTCTTCGTGCGGAATCCTGCGGAAATCGCGGTGCGGGTCGCGGTGGGTTTCATTGGCCCAGCGATTGTAGTAACCAACTTCTTCGCCGTTCCACACATGGTAATCGGTGTAGTAGGGATCGTACACGCGATAATAGTGATGATGCTCGCAGGCGATTCCGGCCAACGATGAGATCAGCGCAGCCGCCAGCAGCAGCGAACTCAAGGGATGCCAACCACGGCTCATGTTTTTTCTCCTTGGAAAAAGAAACACGTGTCCGATCCATTAGTTGCTGAAAGATGTTGACTGGTTTTAGAAAAGTGCGAGGGTACCGCTTCCTCTTCGAATCATACTTGTTTTTCTTTTTTCTTTTTTCTCTTTTCTCTTTCGAATGGTTTTCAATCGCCGCGGTTGTAATAGACTAAAGTGTCTTGGTAGCAGGGAGATTGAACTTTGGCCGACCCGTTATCTACGCTACTGGATTTGCCGCAACAGGAAAAAGCCGAGCGCGGGCTGGAGCACACGCCCCGCGAAATCTGGCAGCAGCCCAACACTTGGGGCAAGACCTACCAACTCTGCCAGGACCGGCACACGGAGTTGAACGATGTTCTCCGGCGTGCGGGAATCGGCCGGGGTAATACTTCTTCGCCTACCGTATACCTGGTGGGCGCGGGCACCTCGGATTACACGGGAAGAGCGCTGGCACCGTTGCTGCGGCGGCGATGGAGTTGCGAGGTTTGGGCAATTCCCAGCACCACCCTGTTGACCGAATTTGAAGAGTTCCATCGCCCGGGCAAGGAATATCTGTGGGTTTCGTTTTCGCGTTCCGGGGAGAGTCCGGAGGGCGTGGCGCTGCTGGAGCGGGCGCTGCAGCAGCAGAAAGCGATTCGGCATCTGGTGATCACCTGCAACCGAGAAGGACCCATGGCACAACTTTGTATGCGCCATGCGGATCGGGCTCTGGCGCTGGTGCTGGACGATGCCGTGAACGACCTCGGACTAGCCATGACCAGTTCGTACAGCAACATGGTGCTGGCGGGACAGTGCGTGGGACATCTGGAGGATTTCTCGCAGTTCGGGGATGTGGTCGCAGAAATGAGCGAGATTGGCCGGCGGTTCCTTCCGGCCGCGGCCGAAGCTGCGGCGGCAATTGCTTTGCTCGGATGCACGCGCACTTGTTTTGTGGGAACGGGAGTGTTACGGGCCGTGGCGGATGAATCTGGGCTGAAAGTGATGGAACTCAGCGCCGGGAAAGTGACCACGCTGGCGGAAACGCCGCTGGGATTGCGTCACGGCCCGCTGTCGAGCGTCGATGGACAGACGCTGTTTGTGGCTTACCTGTCGAGCGAGGCTCGGCGGCGTGGGTATGAGCTGGATCTGCTGCGAGAGATTGATCGCAAGCGTCTGGGGCGGGTGCGAGCGGTGGTTACAGCGGGCGCAGTCGACGACGTGGCGCCGCTGGTCGACTACGGTTTGTCTCTGAATAGTGCCGCGAATTTTCCCGACCACTATCGACCGGTGCTGGATGTGATGCTGGGGCAGTTGGTCGGACTGTTCACGTCGATGCAATGCGGGCTCAAGCCGGATCAGCCGAGTCCTGGCGGAACCATCACCCGAGTGGTCGCACCCATCAAGTTGTATGCCTGAATTTTCCTTCGCAAAAGTCATCCCCTCGGCTGCCGCCATTCCCGGTTCCTGAGGGACCGAACAACGCCTATGGCCACGAGGTGGGAGATGCCTTGTTGAAAGGGTTGGGGGAAACCGTGGTGCAGGGCCTCTTGCCTCAAAGGCAACGACACTGAATCGGACGAAGCGCAGCATTCCAACAGCCGTATCCGAGTGTGCTGTACAGCATAGGCAGCCAAATTAAAAGCTCAGAGAAGAAATCTGAGAGATCCCTGGCTGACCGAGCCAGGATCTACGGTTCCCGTCTACAGGTTTCGCGAACTTCCTCTAGCAAAATCCTAAGCTGCTGGACGGCGGGAGCTATCTGCGACAAAGCTATCCTCAACATGAAATCGCGAGTTTTTTATAGTTTCTAGTGTCGATTTGGGGCCTCGAGCACGTCGCTCTATCGAGGGCCAAAGGGACACGAAGTCCCGCCGGCCGGAGGAACTGTATGAAAAACCGTCGTTTGCTTGCGATTTCGAGCTTGTTTTTAGCCGCGACCGTCTCCGCAGGCGTTGCGGGAGGGGCTGGCAATACCGAGGTGGATTCTGGAACGGCCTTTTCACGCCTGAAGGCACTGGTCGGCGATTGGGATGTCGAGAGCACTCAGGGCAGGGCTCACAGCAGATTTGAGCTGATTGCCGGAGGCTCCGTGCTTCTCGAGCACTTCACCGAACCAGGCGGGCAGGAGATGCTCACCGCGTATCATCGGGACGGCAGCCGGCTCGTTCTGACACATTACTGCGTCGCGGGCAACCAGCCGCAGATGGTGGCGGAGAAGTTTGATACGGCGTCGGGCGAACTGGATTTCGCGTTCGCGGGTGGCTCAAACATCGCCCCCGGCGCGGGACACATGCACGACGCGGTGTTCCATCTGGCGTCCAGCGATCAGTTCGACGCAAAGTGGGATTTTGTGGAGGCCGGCAAGGTTAAATTCAGCGAAGAGATCCACTATAGGCGAACAAAGTAAGGCAGCTGATTTCCTTCCCCTGAGGACCGGCCAGTCGGCGATTTCATCCGGAGGCTTTTGGCGCGTCGGCCCGGAAGGAGGGAGGATGACACTGTGAACTTACCTTCCTGCACGCGGCGTCGCAGTTCTTTTGCTGGTCCGACGCACATGCCGGCGCGCCAGGAAGTTGTTAAGAGTGAAAGCACGTCAGATAATCCCAAAAAAAGGAGAAGAAACATGCAATTTCTATTACTGATCTACGAGAATGAACAACGTTTTGCTTCGGGCTTCAATCCTGCCGAGATGCAGGAATACGAGGCGTTCGGGCAGCAGCACGCCAGCGCCATCAAGGGCGGGAACGCCCTGCAGCCCACGACCGAAGCACAAACCGTGCGCCTTCGAAATGGAAAGGCGCTGACCACTGATGGCCCGTTCGCGGAAACCAAAGAGCAACTCGGCGGCTACTATCTCGTTGAAGCGCCCGACAAGGCGGCTGCAGCGGCGATGGCGGCGAAGATTCCCGGCGCTCGTTTTGGTTGCGTGGAAGTTCGTCCTATCATGACGTTTTCCTGACGCGTTACTCGTAGGCTTGGCAGCTTGGCGGACGCGCAGCTAGTAACAAAGAAATATCTGCTCGGGAAAAGGAGATGGCAATGCGGTACATGATGTTGGTTTATACGCAAGAAATAGAAATGGAGAAGGCTTCACAGGAAGAGATGGCCAGGGTCTTTGCCGGGCACATCGCCGTTCAACAGGAGACCCGGCGGCGCGGCATTTTTCGGGCGGCTGATCCTTTGAAGTACACTTCCACTGCGACGACAGTTCGCCTTAAGGAGGGGAAAACGCTCGTGACCGACGGGCCGTTTGCCGAAACCAAAGAGCAGCTTGCCGGCTACTACATTCTCGACTGTGCCGATCTTGATGAAGCGCTTGAGTGGGCTGCCAAGATTCCCACAGGCTGCGGCGGCTCTACCGGCTGCGTGGAAGTCCGACCGATTCACGAATTCCCCAAGGGGCCGCAGGGTGAGCCCATCTTGGCGACTGGGCGCGGCTGACCTTGCTGTTAAACGCCGGGCTTCAGCTGAGCACGGGTTTGATTCTTCGAGACGGATCCGGAAACTTACGACCGACAACTGAAGGATGACTGATTTTCGCAGCGCCGTCGAGGAGGTCTTCCGAAGGGAGTCTGGCCGCATTATTGCCGGCTTGATCCGCGTCTCACAATCGTTTGATTTGGCCGAAGAGGCCATGCAGGACGCGCTAGCTTCTGCGCTAGTCGATTGGCAGCGCAACGGCCTTCCGATGAATCCTGCGGCGTGGATCAATGCCGCTGCGCACCGCAAGCTGATCGACTACGCGCGGCGCGATCAGACGCGGCGCAGCAATCAAGATCAACTGCTTTACGAAACGCCCAAGTCCATCGCGCCTCTGCCGGTTTGTGGCCATGCTCCCGTCGAAGAGATGAACTTTCCCGACGATCGGCTGCGCCTCATTTTCACTTGCTGCCACCCCGCTCTCCATGCGGAAGCGCAAGTCGGCCTCACCTTGCGTACGCTTGGCGGACTTACCACTCCGGAAATTGCGCGAGCCTTTCTTCTGCCCGAGTCTACGCTGGCCCAGCGGCTGGTGCGAGCGAAGCGCAAGATCCGCGATGCTCGCATTCCCTATGAAGTCCCTCCAGAACGCGCGCTGCCCGAACGTCTGGCTGCGGTCCAAGCCGTTATCTACCTGATATTCAACGAAGGATACGCCGCCAGCGCGGGAGATGCGTTGGTGCGCCGTGAACTCTGCGCGGAAGCCATTCGCCTGGCGCGAACCCTTTGCGATCTGATGCCGAACGAGCCGGAAAACCTCGGCTTGCTCGCGCTAATGCTCTTGCACGATTCACGCCGCGATGCGCGGGTCAATGCCGCCGGAGGATTGGTGCCGCTCGAAGAGCAGGATCGCTCCGCCTGGCACGCGGCGCAGATTGAAGAAGGACTGCAGCTGGTGGAAAAATCCCTCCGTATGGGCAAAGTGGGACCTTACCAGCTACAGGCGGCGATTGCAGCCGTGCACGCCGAGGCTAAGACGGCACAGGAAACCGATTGGAACCAGATTGCCGCTCTTTATGCTGTTCTTGCGCGAACCACGCTTTCTCCGGTCATCGCGCTCAATCACGCCGTAGCCGTGGCCATGAGCCGGGGATTTGAGGCAGGCTTAGAGCAGATTGACCAAATCGCGGCCCCCGGCGACCTTGATTCGTATTACCTATACCACGCCGCGCGGGCGGACCTGCTACGCCGGCTCGGGCGGAATGAAGAAGCGCTGGCTGCTTACGAGCGAGCAATGAGCCTTAGCGCGAATGCCGTGGAGCGCCGCTACCTCCGCCGGCGTATGGCGGAACTCAGCAACGTTTAGCAAGCCGCTAACGTCCGGATTGCCGGTTCGCGGCCGGTGCGCTCTTTATCGCCGAACATCGGCGCTGAAACGTGAATTGGTTGGTACCGCGAACGCGACTCTTGGGCTTAGCCGCACACGTCCCCACAGGTTGTCAAAGTGTTAGCCTAGCGGCTCGATGGACCACCACACAGTCGCGGCTGTCAACATTACCGGTACATGCCTTGATGTGCTCGGTAGTCTGTATCTTGCCTACGACTTGCTGGGTGGACAACACGGTCCGTTACGACTGCTTACCCGCGCTGTCACGTACTCGATAGTTTTTGGAATCGGGTACGGTTTGTTGGGAGGTCTTGTCTTTGGACTTGCGTCGGGAGTTGCGACCGGGATAACTCTATCGATTGAATTCAATCGAGCAGCTCGTGGGCTTGATCATTACTCATTGCCGTGGGAAGGAGTGTTTTCCGCGATCCGAGGATTTGGCTTCGGAGCTGGACTATATAGGACTTTGGGCTTGCGATTCGCAATCGCCTTTGCCCTTCTCATCACGGTCGGCCAAATTGTGGCTTACTCTCGCGGGATGAGTGCCCAAGCGGTTTATTGTGACGCCAAAAACGCCGCAGCGGCGCGGATTTGCTCCCTGTCGAGTTGCTTCGCGATGGAGGTCATTTCGGAGGCGGGCGCGCGATCCCCGGCGCGAAAGCGCATTAACTGGTTGGCCAGGTAACTGCTGTTCTGGCCGGCAATACGAGGAGCTGTACCTCCGGCACCATTGGTGCCGTGACAGCTATCGCATTTGTGCGCTTTGAAGATCGCTTCCCCATTTAACTTCGACGATCCGGTGGTTGCATCGCGTTCCGCTGGCGCAGGTGAGGACGATCCGGAGGCCGGAGGTACCGCTACAGAGGCGGCCTTCGACGGTTCGGCTTTTGCGTCTGGTTCCACTTTAGCTGGCGCAGGTGAGGGCGACCCGGAAGCTGGAGATGCCGCCACAGGGGCGACCGCAGTTCCCCCGAGGCTGGCCAAGTAGGAAACCAAAGCTGTCATGTCGGCAGCACTCAACGTCAGAGGGACCATGCCGGCAGCCTTCATGTTGGCCCTCGGCGCCTTCAGAAGTGCTGTCAACTGAGCAGACGGATATTGAGTGATGATATGAGTCAGCGAGGGCCCGACGCCACCACCTCCGCTCTGCCCATGGCATCCGCTGCAGCGGTTAGAATCAAAGATGGTCTTCCCCTCGGCGATGGTTGCATTGCCCACCGAACTTCCAGCCTTTGCTTTCGACGGTTCGGCTGTTGCATCCGGTTCCGCCTGAGCTGGTACATTTGACGACGACCCAGAAGCCGGAGGTACCGCTGCAGAGGCGGCCTTGGACGGTTCTGCTTTTCCGTCTGGTTCTGCTTCAGATGGCACAGGTAATGACGATCCGCGAACGGTGACTGCCTCGGCAGAAGGAGGCGCGGTTCCCCCGAGGCTCGCCAGGTAGGAAACCAGAGCTTTCATATCGTCGGCGTTCAGAGTCAGAGGGACCATGCCTGCAGCTTTCATTTTGGCCCTTGGTGCCTTCAGAAGTGCTGTCAATTGAGCGGGCGGATACTGAGTGGTGATATGAGTGAGCGATGGCCCAACGCCACCACCACCGCTCTGCCCATGGCATCCGCTGCAGCGGTTAGAATCAAAAATAGCCTTCCCCGCGGCGGCGGTTGCGTTGCCTGATGAACTTCCAGCTTTTGCTTTCGGCGTTCCGGCGGCTACATCTGGTCCAGCCTCAGGCGAGCTCGGTCCGGATGCCGGGGGTGCCGCTGCTGATGCTGCGGATGTTCCCCCAAGGCTGCTCAGGTAGGAAACCAGAGCTGTCATTTGACCTGGATCCAAAGTCAGAGGGACCATTCCAGCCGCCTTCATGTTTGCTCTGGGCGCCTGCAGAAGTGCTGTCAATTGAGCAGGAGGATATTGACCAATAATGTGCTTCAGCGATGGCCCAATGGCGCCGCCTCCGCTCTCTCCGTGGCACCCACTGCAACCGTGAGAATCGAAAATGCCCTTCCCCTGCGCCACGGTTGGATCTTCCGAGGTTGACGCACTCACCCCAGAAGGCGACGGTGCCGAATACGGTTTAAAGGCGGAATAAAAGTACGCATGTTCTTGTTGGTCCTGTTCAGCGAGTTGAGCAGCAACGGTGGTGTCGCGGGAATCTTCAAGACGACTCGCCATGCCGAGCCATAGCAAACCGACCAATACAATGAGGACGCCGCCGACGGGAATAGGTCTCCGCCACGGGCGGCGTTCGAGCCCGCGGTCCATGAACGGAAGCAAGAAAACCAGTCCAATCAGAATTGCGGGGATAACGAAGGCGCCGATGACCGTGCTCCACCCCTTCCAATACTTCAGCCATTGGAACATGGGCAGGAAATACCACTCCGGACGAGGTATAAAGCGGGTATTTGCGGGGTCTGCCTCGGGTCCCAGCAATACAGGAACAAAATGTGCCAGCATACCCAAGACACCCATTACAACCAGCACAAACGTCATGTCGATTAGAACTTGCCTGGGGTAAAACGTTTCCGTGGGCAAGTGCGGCTTGACGGGATCTTCGGTCGCCGGACCCGCAGCTCCTGCTTTGCGAAACAAGAAAAGGTGGATGGCTATACCCGAAAAGATGACACCCGGAATAATCAGAACGTGAAGAACGTAAAATCGTGAGAGCGTCAAAGCTCCTAGCACCGCTCCGCCCTGCAATAGCAATCTGAGGCGGTTACCAATGAATGGCACCTCTCCAATAATGTTCGTACCGACGCCGCCGGCAGAATATCCACTCTGATCCCAGGACAAGAAATATCCGGTGAAAGCCATCGCCATCACAAGGAGCGCAAGAGTGCCGCCGGCAATCCACAGGAGCTCTCGTTTCCCTTTGTAGGACCCGTAGAGAAGCGTCTGCAAGAAATGCAGAAGCAGAACCACGAGCATGGCGGTGGAACCATAGGAATGTAGACTTCGGAGAAAAGATCCTGCCGCCACCTCCTTAACGATGTACGCCACGCTCGAATGAGCGTTCAAAGGAGAAGGAACGTAGTACAGTGCCAAGCATAGGCCGGTGACGATCTGCGAAAGGAAAATGAAGAGAAGAGCGGATCCGAAAACATATGCGAACCGCGCGCCGCCCGGGACAGGTTCATCCAGGGAGCTGCGAAGTATCTGGTCCGCTCCAGTTCGTTGGTCTATCCATCTCCACAGGCGACCAAGCAGAGTTGGCTTGCTCTGACTCTTTTCTAAGTTCGCATCCGGCATCGACGATGTAGGCTCGTGATTCAACTGACCTCTTTGTAAGGCACGTCCGGACGGAAATATTGGTACTTCACCATTAGCTTGTCGCCGGACACTTTGGTTTCCAGCGAATCGAGCGAGCGACGCGGCGGCCCCGAGATATGCGTGCCGTCCGCAGAATAAGTGCCGCCATGACATGGGCACACAAATTCGTTTCGGCCGGGATCCCAAGGGACAGTACAGCCGAGATGAGTACAAATAGCCGACAACGCCTTAAGCTTGCCACCTTCTTTGATGATGTAGACGATCGGTTGACTGGCTGTCTCCAGCCAGCCGTCTCGCTGCTTGAGGTCGAGCGTCTTGCGCAGAGGCGTTTGGATGTCGGAAATACTTGCCGCCGAGCCAACTTCCGCCCAGTTTGAATCTTCGGCGCTAGCTGTCAGCGGATAGAAGATGTAACGCAGGACGGGAATTGCCAATAAAACGCCAACAAACGTCGATGCCAGCCCCAGCAGTACACCAAGAAAAGATCGACGGGAGGCATTCAACGGAACTGCCTGTTGTTTGTCATCGTGTGATTCCATTAAGGGCCTACCCTCTCGAAGTTCAGCCACAAACCGACATACACTAGGCTGTTCGCCGAAGCATCTTGGCCAAATCCGTCGCGGTGGTGGGTCCCTTCATTGAATTTCGTGTATTCGCTATACCCTGCTGATAGCTGGACGTTCTGTACTGGCCAGAACCAGCTCGACTGATCGAGCGGATCGTAATTTAGGCTGCCCAGCGCGCTGGCGGTTACAGGAGCAGACTCATGCAGAATGTCCTGCCCGTTTGCTTTTGCCTGGTGTTGTTTGATTGGAAGTTTCGATCTCGTACACCCAGGCGCGAGATTGGCGGAGTGCCCGGCAGGGGGCTTTGGTTTCTGTGCCGAGTACCAAGCGGCCGCCTCCTTAATTTCTTGCTGAGTTAAGGCGTGAGCTATTCCAACCATATTGGCAAGTGCCTCCGGGCTGCTGCTGGCGGCTATCTTCTTGGACTCGGCGTGATTGAAGAGCCAATAAAGCAGTTCGTCAGACGGCGGGGTTGGCGCTGCCCGAAAGGCCGCAATCCTTTGTTCGATGTATGACGCGTCGAGCCCGGCAAGGCTCGGAAACTCCGGCGATGGCGCGTTGCCGTGGACTCCATGGCAGCCGGAACAGTTCCAGGTGACAATTTGAGGTGGGGTGCTGCGGACTTTTTGCGCGAAAGCTGGCGGAGAAATCGCGAGCAACGCAATGACGCCGCTTGCGACCGAAACTGCGAACCTAAGGCGGGTGTTCATTCTCAGTTTCCTTTCCCATCAGAACGCCATGAACAAGCTCATCCACAACGTATTATTGTCGCCCGGACTCCGCCGCATCCCGTCGATGTTGCTCGTGAGGCCGTTGAATTTGTAGAAGCCGTTGTACTGCATGGTGAGCTTCAGGTTCTGCGTAAGGTTGCGGTCGAGTTCCAGCGTGTAGCCGGTGGTGTTGGGCGAGGCGGTAAGTTGGCTGCCCGAGGGCGAAGTGACGGCATAGAGTGCCGCGTTATTACTGCTGTTGTTGACGAAGAAGCCGGCGTTGAACATCCAACGGTCGTGAAGGGTATAGGTGCCGTTCAGGTTTAGTGACTGGATGTTTCCGTTTTGCGTAGATGAAGCACCTTGCGGGAAGCCGGCATTCCACGACTGGTTTTCATAGATGTAGCTGAAACGTAGAGAAGCCTTATTACCACCCCCAAGGTAGTCATACTGCGTATCGAATCCGTAGTCGTTGAAAACATTGGTGGGCCCGCTGGGCGCAGCACTATTGGGATAGACGGTCGAGTGCATGCCGGAAGTACCCACCATCAGAACGTGAGGACCGTGCTGCTCGGTCCAGTAGACGCGCCAGTATGGGTTATAACCGTCGAGGTAGTTGGCCCCACCGCCGGTAAAGGATGTCCCTGCGCTCATCCATCGAAAGAAGTTGGTGGCGACGCGGTACATCGAGACTTCCGCATACACCTTGCGATTGAGGAGCGCATACACACCTACGCTTGCCGCCTGGCCGCCCAGGCTGCTGATCATGGGGCTTGCCGGTCCGCTCATCGCCTGTGGCGACGTATAGAAGGGATAACCCCAGCTGGGCAGCGTATTCCACACGTCCTGCGACGTGGGGTTATTGTTGCTGTCGATTCCCACCAGAAGTTCCTGACCACCAGGATGAAAGAAGTGAACCGCTCGGACATCAGCTGGCCCCCCTGCTCCATTCCAGCCGGGGAAACTGTTGCCAATTTGGTATTCGTAGAAGACGCCGAGAAAGTCGGTCAACTTGGTGCCGACTTCGCCTGTGAATTCATACGCCGAAACTGATCCGTTCGGCGAGACCAAAGGTTGTCCTTGCGAATTGTTGGGCTGGCTCGCCCAGGTTGCGCCGAACTGCCCGAACATCCCGACGGGCACATAATTAAGACCGATGCCCTTGTCGCCAAAGAGCGATTTTCCCGCCGTGTACCCGGAGAGCTTGAAGAATCGTCCCCACGGCGTGAGCTGCGGCCAATTTCCCCCGACATGACAGCTCGAACACCGCTGGCCGGTCTGACGCGCAAACGACGGAAGAGCGTGTGCGTCGGGAGACACATTCACTATGAACAGCAAAAGAACCAGACTGCTACTCAGCATGCAGGCTGACATGCCTTGCTTCATGTGTGTCGTCTCCAAAACCTCAGGTCGTCGGATCAGTATCAGTAAATTGTGGTAACCCGTTTTGAATCTCCGCAGGTTTCGAAAGCCCATTCTCTATAGAAACTAAATTGAAAACTGTGTCAAAGCGCAGCGGGCTGATCGCGCGCACGGGTTTGCGATCCGTCCTCGCTGCGACAATAGTGCTGCCAGACGGCGAAGGTAACTGGAGGTAGATCTTTCCAGTCCCGCTTATCTCCCCGACCGAACAGGCAGCTCGGCTCAGAGATCCCTCGCGGAACCTGCGCCCGTGGTTGCGAAACGCTGATCTATCCCCGCGTGCTTGTCTTTCGTTTGAGCCGGCACAAAGTCAAGGACCACGCGTGAGGGCACATCGCCGTGTTCGAGGCGGTCGAATATCTCATTGATCGAAGATAACTGCTGCAACTCGATATCGGCTTTAACCTTGCCTCCGACAGCGAAGGCGAGGGCTTCCGCCATATCTTGTCGCGTACCGACGAACGAACCGCGGATGGTTATGCAGTTCGCCACTACATCGAAGAGCGGAACTGGAAATTCGCCTGGGGGCAGTCCGACCAAGACGCAAGTGCCACGCTTCCGGATCATGCCGACGCCTTGCTTGAATGCAATGAGCGAAGGCGCCGTAATCAGAACGCCATGAGCTCCGCCGCCGGTCGCCTTCTTGACAGCAGTTGCCGGGTCTCCAGTCTTGGCATTGATCACGAAATCGGCGCCAAGGCGCGTGGCATGGGCCAGCTTGCCATCATCGATGTCGATTGCGCAGACGAGTAGTCCCATGGCCTTCGCATATTGGATGGCCAGGTGACCGAGCCCGCCGGCGCCAGAGATAGCGATCCATTCGCCGGGCCGTGCCTCGGTCTGTTTGATCCCTTTGTAGGTCGTGATTCCAGCACAGATCAACGGTGCCGCTTCCGTAGCGGTAAGACCCGCCGGCACATGGGCAACGTAGTTTGGGTCGGCGATGACGTATTCGGCAAAACCCCCGTTCCTGGTGTAGCCGCCGAACTGCGCCTGAACGCACACCGTCTCCCAGCCCCTCAAGCAGTACTCGCAGTGACCACACGCCGAGTAGAGCCACGGTACCCCCACGCGGTCGCCCTCCTTCACAATTGTCACGCCCGATCCAACCGCGGCGACCAGACCGATTGCCTCGTGGCCAGGAATGAACGGGAGTGTCGGTTTCACCGGCCAGTCGCCGTGAGCCGCATGGAGATCGGTGTGGCATACGCCGCAGGCCTCGGTTTTCACTAGAATTTGGCCTGCTCCGGGAGAGGGAACGTCCCATTCCAGGAGCGCCAATGGTTCTCCGAATTGCTCGACAACTGCGGCGTGCATCTTGCGTCGCATGGCTAACTCCTCTTTTCAAACCTGGGACGGGCAGATAGCGAGAAATGCTACCCGGATTCACGATGCCGTGACTGTTCAATAGTGCTCATTCTCAAACGTCAGAGAGAAACAACCTCGTGGTGTAAATCACGTTAGGTGGCGAGCAAGTTGATCCTCCAGGGCGACGAAAGACTCAGGGTCAACTTCCATGAGCAGTCGCGGAAGAGTGCGCGATTTTGACCAGCTTCTTGGGGCACTTCGTTCCGTGATCAAAATTGGGAGGAAGGCAAACCGCGACCTTCGAGTCAATCGCAGCGTCGGTCCCTTGGCGCTGAGAAGAGGGTGAGTGAGAAGAGCGTGAGGTGAATGGAGCTCTTGAGAGCCCGCCTCTCTAAAGAGGCGTTGTACGAACATTGTGCGGGAAATTTTATTGCTTGTAAGATATTGATAATAATGGAGATATTGGGGGAAGCGGGAGTCGAACCTTCCAGCATCATTTAGATTCTGTAACTTGCTGATTCAACAAAAGGAAGAAAGTGCCAAAGGGCCTACATAAGCCTGCCCATCGTACAATTATCGTACAAATTTGTTCGCTGAAAAGCGGGGCTTCCGGAAACAAAATCCATTCGACAATGGGTGTCTAGTGATCGCGGTTTCAGAGTCGAAGGCACCATTTGTTGTTATTAGGCTGTAGAGCGTTTCGACCACCTCAATCTTTTGCCGAGTTTGGCGGCTTGCATGGCGCCGTGATGTCCGGCAGCGCCGGAGCCGATCACCACCATGTCGTAGTGCTTTGCCGAACTATTCGTTCCGTTCATCGGACCTATTCTCCTGTAGAAGTTGGCACAAACGAGAAGCAATGAGATGCCCGGGCAGAATGTCATCGATGTCGCATTCAAGCGCGTCCCACCAAAGTTCCGCCGTGATCGCAGAAGTCACAAGTACCATTGGAGTGTGGATCTCAGGACACCTGACCCATTCGACGAGGTCTCTCCAATTGCCGTCCGGCAGGGCAAGTTGCGTGACAATCACCGTCTTCTCGCGCTTCGAGTTGAGCAAATCAACTGCCGCCCTGATGCTGGGTGCCCATCGCATCTCAAGTCCGTACGCTTCGATGTTCTGCGCGACCGTGGCCTCGGGGCTCGTCGTGGACACAAAAATCACTGTTCCTGCTCGTTTGAGAGTCTGCATCGATCTCTAATAACTACCTGATTCACGTTATGCCCGCTGGCCTTCGATTGGCCGTAAGCCGCCGTAAGCTCGCCGTAACGTTGCGAAGCTTTGTGGAGCATAATGAATGGGGAAAAGAAGCGAGTGCCAACGCCGCCATTATCATCCGGAAAATCTCTCGCCAACTCTGCAGCCGACCCCGTTCCGGCGACGGCGGTTCGCGACCAATTGGCGCGCGTGGTGAATAGCCCTGGTTTCGCTTCGTCAATCCGGCTGTGCCGGTTTCTGACGCACATCGTGAATCGGACAATCGATGGAGATATCGATAGCCTCAAGGAGTTCTCGATTGCAATGGAGGTGTTCGACCGCACCTCGGAGTACGATCCGAACATCGACGCAATTGTTCGGGTCGAGGCTCGTCGTCTCAGAGCGAAGTTGAAGGCCTATTACGAAGGGCAGGGTACGGTTGACCCGGTTCTGATTGGATTGCGGCCGGGCAGTTATGTCCCGGTCTTCCGATGGCTTGATGCCCAACCAGCAAAGCATCGCGAAGAGATTGGCGCAGCTCCGCCACCGGGCCGTATATGCGTTGCCGTGTTGCCGTTCGTGAACATGAGTCCGGAGCCGGAGCAGGACTATTTTTGCGACGGGATCAGTGAAGAGATCACGAACTCGCTTACGCGGGTATCCGGTTTGAACGTGATTGCGCGGACATCGGCCTTTCACTTCAAGGGTGCCAACATCGATATCCGGGAAGTAGGGCAGCGTCTTGGCGCGAATCTTATCATCGAAGGAAGTGTGAGGAAGGCCGGCGAACAGCTGAGGATCACTGCCCAGGCGATTCAGACCGAATCGGGTCATCACGTCTGGTCGGAGACGTTCCGTCGCGAGCTACCGGACGTGTTTGCGATCCAGGAAGCGATCGCACAATCTGTGGCGGACTTACTCCGGCTTCACATGCCGGAAGTACAAGGGCCAGTGCGGCCCTCCCCTCCTGATCTTGAGGCATATACAAGGTACCTGCGAGCTCGATTTCTGATTCACCAGCAGTCGCCTGAAACGCTGCACGCCGCCCTGGAGCAGCTACGAAGGCTCACAGAGACTTATCCCGATTACGCTCTTGCTTACAGTGGCATGGCTGCGGCGGGCGGCATTCTTGCCCAGTTCGGGATGGTCTCCGGCCGTGATGTGTATCCAGAAGTGAAGGCAAACGCGGAGCGCGGTTATGCGCTCGATCCTGAATCCGGTTACACATGCACGGTGCTGGGCGCACTTCGTGCCTGGTTTGAGCATTGTTGGGATGAAGCGCACAGGATGTTTGACCACGCGCTAAAACTACAACCCGGTCACGCTCCGGCTCACATGTTTCGTGCTATGGCTTTGTTGTGCCAGGGGGACATCACCGCGGCAGAGTCAGGACTTCGCCGCTCGACTGAACTGGACCCACTCTCGGCCAGCGACTGCGCGCGGATGGCTTATCTTCACTACGTAAAAGGAGACTATTCATCCGCCGCTGAGCATCTCCGACAGTCTTTCGAACTGGATCGAGACTATCCTGAAGCGCGATTGTATGAAGGACTCTTGCACTTCCAGCAGCAGCGTTACGACGCGGTGATACAGTGTCTCTCGCCGTCTGCCTCACCATTGGATATCGGTTTGCTTGCCGCAGGACATGCCCAGCAAGGCAGCTTATCGCGAGCCGAAGAATGTATCGAGAGACTGCATCAACTCGCGGGCCGGCAATACGTCACTCCCCTGGCAGAAGGTTTCGCTGCAGTCGGCATGGGAGATTTCGATATGGCACTGCAGCGCCTGGATGAAGCGATCAATCACAAAACAAACTTCGTGAATCTCCTGGCGATCGAGCCGTTTTTTTATCCTCTTCACGCTGACCGCAGGTTTGCCAAACTCCTGAAAAAGCTAAACTTGTCGCACTGACAGGTGCCGGAAGCAGTGCCGTTAGCTTACGTAGGGCTTACGTACGGCTTACGAGCCATTACTCCCCCCGCTTCCGCGTTCGAGGCACCATTGCTTCATGAAACGACGCACTCGAACAACCTGCTTGGCCTTCACCTTGGGGACGCTGGCGCTGCTGGCGCGAGGTCAGGATCTCGCACCTCTGTCCCCCCCGCCCACGGTTGAACAGGCGGCGGGACAACAGTCAAACCTCCCTGAATTGACTCTCGAACAGGCGCTTGAACAAGCTCTTGCGAACAACAGCAGTCTGAAGATCGCCAGCCTCGATACACTCCGGGCCGCTGACGATCTGGCGGCGAATAAGACAAGACGCTTTGCGAATACGCAGCTCACTGCGCTCGGCGCCCAACTCGTCACGAAGCCATCTGTTACTTATCCGGCAGGCTCGCTTGGCGTATACAGCGCAACCGGGCCGATTCCGGCGACCAATCAGACGGTCGAGATTCCGCGAAAACCCGTAGGCATAGTGAATGTCCTGGTTGCCCAGCCGCTTTCGACCCAGTACCAGCTGCATTTGCAATTGAAGGCTCTTGCGCTGGGGGTGGAAGGTACGCGCCAGGATGAGGTGAAAACACGTCTGGAGGTGGTCGACCAGGTTCGACGTGCTTACTACGCCGTTGTCGAGGCACAGAGCGCTCTGGATAGCCTTCAGGCGTCACTCCCTTATTACCGGGAATCGCATCGTCTGGCATTCGTGAACCGCGGTCAAGAGACGATTCTCGAATCGGATCTGCTGAATGCCGATGCGCAGCTTTTGAAGATACAGAATGCCATCAGCGATGCGAGCGACGCGGTCGCGGCGACGAGCGAAAGATTGAACGATCAGATGGGCCGGGACGTACACACGCAGTTCCGGGTTGCGGCGATCGGCGACGCAGATACCGATCTCGCCACACCCGAAGCCATGGAAGCCCGCGCTCTTCAAAACCGGTCCGATGTGAAGAAGGCGAAGCTTCAGGTGCAGCAAGCCAACTACGACGCGCGGGCGAAGAAGGCGGAATATATTCCCGACGTGAGTCTGGCATTCAGTTACTACACAACAGCGAATTTCGAGAATGTTTTTCCAAGCAACGTCGGAACAGTGGGCATATCGGTCCGGTGGGAACCGTGGGACTGGGGACGCAGGCACCATGAATACGGGGAAAAACGGGCGAAGGAAGAACAGGCCAAGGTTGGAGTCGGCGCTACCGAACGCGCCGCTCTTCTGGAGGTGAGAAATGCCTGCAGGCAATTGGGGAACACCCGCCGCCAACTAGCCCTGAGCGATGCAAGCGAACGTGCGGCCCGGCAGAAGCTCAAAGAGTTGCAGGAGAAGGTGAAGCGCGAGGCTGCGTTAAGCAGAGATTTGTATCAAGCACAGTCGGATCTGGCTTCCGCCGACAACCAGCAGCAACAAGCCCTCACCGCTTTCTGGAAGGCCAGAGCAGATCTAAAAAAAGTGATTGGAGAACAATGATGCGTATCTCAATTGGAATTCTAACTCTTGCTGCGCTTTCAGTTCTCGCCGGCTGCGCAAAGACGCAGAAGGCGGGTCCAGAGCCGGTTCCCGTTGTGACGGAGATCGTGGCTACGCAGTACGTCCAGCCCAGTTGGACTTACTCCGGCGAGATTCGTCCGGAAACTGAGGTTCAACTGGCCTTCAAGGAACCCGGTTATATCGCCACTCTGTATCGCGTGAAGGGCGTCGATGGTCGGATGCGTGATGTGCAGGTAGGCGACGCAATACCTGCCGGCGCCACACTGGCCCGACTGCGCAGCTCCGATTATGAAGCCTGGCTCAACTCCGCCGTCGGCCAGCAGCGATCAGCGCAGGGTACGCTTGACGCTTCGCAAGCGGAACTCAACCGAGCAAAGGCCGAGCAGGCAAAGGCGGATCTTGATTTTGAGCGAGCAAAAGCGCTCTATGCCGCCAAAGCAATGACCCGCCCGGATTACGATGCAGCGGTGGATCAGCACACCTCGGCGACCGCCGGTGCGGAAGCCGCCGTGCGTCAGATCGAGGCGCGCCGCGGGCAGTTGAGCGCCGCGTCGGCGCAAGCTGTCTCCGCGCGGATCAATCTTGGCGATACCAGCCTGAACGCTCCCATGCCTGGAGTCGTCGTCGAAAAGGGTGTGGAACCCGGCAGCCTTGTTGCTGCAGGGACAAGAGCATTCACCCTCGACGACACGCGTGTCGTGAAGGTGAACTTCGGAGTTCCCGACAGCATGCTGGCACACCTCAAGCTAGGAGCACCGGTGCCTGTGCAACTTGATGCCTTGCAGGGGCGGACCTTCACAGGGCAAATTACCGGAATCTCCGCCTCCGCCAATCGTGAGTCACGGGTTTTCAACATAGAGGTTACTCTGCCGAACCGAGATCGATCGCTCAAGGTGGGCATGATCGCCCGCATCCGGATAGAGCAAGCAAATACGCAAACTGTGCCTGTAGTACCGCTGACTGCCTTGATGACCGCGGAATCCGGTTCGAATAACTATTCGGTCTTCACTGTATCGGAGCGCGATGGAAAGCAGTTTGCGCAATTGAAGAGTGTGAGGATTGGTGAAACCTTCGGCAAGTCGGTCGTCATCGACGAAGGCCTTACGCCCGGCGAACGAATCGTTGTCAACCGTACTAACCAGCTAAGCGACGGAAGCCTGATCCGGCTGGTCAACCAGGAGACGCAGCAATGACAAACGCGCAGAACGAACGGTCCACGGACAAGAACAATCTCGCCCGCTTCTTCCTCCAGCAGAAGCACGTAGCCTGGGTCTCTCTCGCGGTTGCGATCCTCTGGGGAGTCTACGGGCTATTGAAAATGCCTCAACGTAAAGACCCGGACATTCCGGTACGCCAAGCGATGATTATCGTGCCTTGGCAGGGAACATCGGCGGAACAGGTCGAGCAACTGGTGACCAGGAAGATCGAGCAGGCTATTGCTTTGAATCAATGGGTGACGGAGATCAAGAGCGCCTCCAGAACCGGCTCGGCGATGGTTCAATTCGAGCTGGCAGAAAAGGGAAAGTACGACAGGGACAAGGAACTGGACGACGTCAAGATCAGGCTGGACGCTATCCACGACCTGCCCCAGGGAACGGGGCCCATTCTGTACATCAAGGACTTCGGGGATACGTCCGCGTTGATGCTCACAGTAGCGAGTCCGGCGGCCGATCCAGTACAGGTCGCCTGGATAAGCAAACTAGTTGAGACAGAGCTCCGGCAGGTTCGGAGTGGTTTGGATAGGCATACTCAGTCGCGGCGTTCCATTGTTGTAGTTTTTCCGAAGTCTATCGACAGCGACGACGTCGAGCGCAAGTTGTCTTGGGTGACCCGAGACATGGCAACCCAACATCTATGTTCCGATATGCGAGTGTTTTCGGGAGCGGGGTTCACAGGGGTGGACCTGGCGACGAACCTCAGCACTCCTGATCTGCAGTCGGCCTTGAGGAAGTTCGCAAATCAGAACCTGCAAACCGACGAGCTTCATCCAGATGCATGGGAACCTGCGATCATCGACGAACCGGCAAACACCACCGCGGCGCTTCAGGCCGTGGCCGGTGACAAGTACACTTATCGCGACCTGGACGACTTTACCGATACCCTTCAGCGAAGCCTCAAAACGCTGTCGATCGTGGCGAAGGCAGAACGTTCCGGGGTACTGGACGAGAACGTATTTCTGAATTTCTCGCAGGAGCGCCTGGCGCAATACAAGCTAAGGCCGGCGGATCTTTCCAGCATCCTCGCGGCCCGGAATCTACCGGAGAGTGGCCAAACTCTCAATGCACGCGGACGTACGGTCAGCGTCAACACCACAGGCGAGTTCAAGAGCATCGACGAGCTGCGGAATGTAGTGATAGGCATGTCACCGAACGGAACGCCGCTTTACTTGCGGGATCTCGTGGACATCGACAGAGGATATGAGAATCCCCCATCGTTCCTGAACCGCTACACGCGCCGCGACGAAAACGGAAGATGGATTACGACACGCGCGATTACGCTCTCGGTCCAGATGAAGAAGGGAGAACAGATCGGATCTTTTGGAAAACAGGTGGACGCCAATCTCGCGAGCGTCAGAAAAACATTGCCGGCCGACCTGGTGCTGGCCAGGACCTCGGACCAGCCACTGCAGGTACACGACAGCATTGAGCTCTTCAGCCACAGCTTGATCGAGGCGCTGGTGCTGGTGGTAGTTGTGGCTTTGATTGGCTTCTGGAGCTGGCGGACGGCCATTCTGATTGCGGCGTCCATGCCGATTACGCTGGCCATTACGTTTGGGGTCATCAACACGCTCGGGATCGACCTGCAACAGGTCTCTATAGCTTCGCTGATCATCGCGCTCGGACTATTGGTCGATGTTCCGGTGGTGTCCGGCGACGCAATTGTGCGCGAACTGGGTGCCGGCCAGCCACGGTCCGTCGCCGCGTGGCTGGGACCGACAAAGCTATTCAAGACGATGGCGTATGCAACCGTCACGAATATCGTCTCCTATCTTCCATTTCTGCTGTTGCCTGGAGATACAGGGAAATTCCTGTACAGTCTGCCTATCGTCATTAGTTGTTCTTTGCTGGCGGCCCTGCTCGTCTCGATGACCTTTGTGCCACTCATCAGTTCGTTTCTGTTGGAAGCCAGGAACGAAACTCCTATCGCCGAGAGGCGGCAGCACGGGTTTACAGGCTGGTATTTCCGCACTGCGAAGAAGGCCATTGAGCACAGAAAGGTGTGCCTGGCTGGATCGCTTGTCCTGCTCATATCAGGCGGCGTCGTGTTTTCCAGACTGAAACCGCAGTTCTTTCCAAAGGATCTTCAATACTTTTCTTACATCGACGTGTGGCTGCCTGAAGACACTCCCGCGAGCGCGACCAGTTCGGTTGCTCAGCAAGTGGAATCCATTACCCGCCGAGTAGCGGAAGAGTATGGTAGAAGCCATCCGGAGCACGGACATCCGAAGGATGTTCTGCAATCGATGACGACTTTTGTGGGCGGCGGCGGTCCGCGCTTCTGGAGCAGCGCCACACCCGAGGACAGGCAAACCAATTATGCTCAGGTGATTCTGCGCACGAAAGACAATCATGATACGACACCTCTGCTTGCCCTTTTGCAGCCGGAATTGGACAGGCAAATTCCTGGAGCAATCATTGATACGCGGACTCTCGAAACGGGCAAGCCGGTTGGAATTCCGGTTCAGGTCAGAATTTCCGGCGAAGATCTGCCACGTCTCCGAGCGGAAGCCGAGCAGCTGAAGCAAATCTTTCGCGACATCCCCATCGCCGCTAGAGTTCGAGACGATTGGGGCGAGCCGAGTGCGAGAGAAGTAGTGCACGTCGATGCGGACCGGGCAAACCTGGCGCACGTCACAAACGCAGATGTTTCCGATTCCGTCGGTGCGGCTCTTCATGGCATTACGGCTGGAGTTTTGAGAGATGGCAACAAGCAGGTTCCGATTGTTGGACGCATGCAGATGGAGGAGCGGTCCCAACTCTCCGATCTGCGCAGTCTATACGTCTTCTCGCGGCAAGACACCCCTCCAGTGCCTCTCGATCAGGTGGCGACGACTGCCCTCAGTCCGGTAACGCCTAAAATCCGGCGCTTCGATCAGTACCGGACCATTACCGTGCAGTGCTGGCCTACGCAGGGGCATTTACCTTCGGAGGTAATCGCAGCGGCTATGCCAAAGCTGGAGGCATTCCAGAAGCAGCTTCCCGACGGGTTTATATTCCGCTTCGCAGGGGAGCAAAAAGAGCAGGTCAGCGGCTTTGCTGATCTCACTACGGTGCTGCTCATTTGCGTTACCGCCATTTACTTGGCCCTCCTCGCACAGTTCAAGCATGCGTTCAAACCCCTCATCGTCTTTGCTGCGATTCCATACGGCGTTGTCGGTGCAATCTTTTCACTCGCGATTATGGGCCAGCCCTTTGGATTCATGGCATTCCTTGGGATCATCAGCCTCATCGGTGTAATTGTGAGCCACATCATTGTGCTGTTCGAATTTATCGAGGAGCGACGAGAAGAGGGCGAAGAATTGGAGTTGGCGCTGATCGATGCCGGCATCCTTCGTTTGCGGCCAGTGATGATCACGGTTGCGGCCACAGTGATTGCGCTGTTTCCGTTGGCTGCACACGGCGGTCCGCTTTGGCAGCCTCTTTGCTATGCGCAGATTGGGGGACTGACGATCGCCACTTTCGTGACGCTGGGGCTCGTTCCCGTCCTCTACTCCTTCGTCGTGCTGGATCTGAAATTGATCCGTTGGGAACAACAAGAGCAGCCTGATTCTGCTGCTCCGGAAAAACCGTCAGCGATGCCTCTAACATCCGGGATAGCCAGGTGACCACTATGAACTTTGAACACGCCATCCAATACGCCACATTGTTATCACTTCTGGTGGGGGGTCTCGGTGTGGTTGTCGCGGTCTTAAATCACCGCGTGCAGGTGAAGACGCAGATCTTCCTGGCAATGTCTGCCCAGTATGACGAACTGTTGAAGAATTCTTCCGCGGCATTCTGGCTGAGTGTGCCAGTTGGCACGGAGCTTCCTGAGCGGACGGACGATTTAAGCATCTCAATGTTGCGATTCTGCACGCTGGTTTCATTAACCTATCTTCTATTTTGCGAACGCCGCGTACCAAAACGAATGTGGGAGTTGATGCTCCGTTCCGCTGAGCGGAGGTTCCGCAGTCCCTTATTTGTGCGGGAGTGGGAGCATTTGAGGATTGAATTCGAATCATTTCCGGAGTTCGTCGCTCTTGTTGCTTTAGTGCATCGTATGCCGACCCATATTGAAAGCCTTGGCGCTGGGCCCGTGCTACCCGCACAGAAAGATGTACACCAATTGCCATGCTGACATCCTCGGAGTTGAAGAAAATACCAATCTTTTCTTGCTTGAATGACGCCAACCTTACATGGCTCTCGCAGCAGGCTGCCGATCTTCATCTGGAACCGGGTGAGTATCTCATTCACGAAGGGGAGCCCACCCCTTTCTTTGTAGTGATGGAAGGAACCACGGAAGTGCTCAAAGACGTAATGGGGCGTCAAACTGAAGTCTCAGAGCACAAGCCGGGCGATTTCTTTGGCGAATTGGCCATTCTCATGGCAACGGCAGCTCCCGCCTCCGTCCGCGCGAAGACAGCTTGCCACTTGGCACGGCTCGATCCGCAACACCTCCAGGAATTGATCCGACGCTCCCCCGAGTGCAGCGCGGTGATCTTACAGACCCTTAACGAGCGGGTACAAGTCGTGCAAAAGTACATGCTGAATCTTCCATCCAGCCGCGTCCAGATAGTCGGATCGAAATTTGATGACGACTGCCGGGAGATTCGCGCCTTCCTGAGCATGAATCGAATCCCTTATGAGTGGGCCGAGCGCGATCATAGCGCACATCGCGCTCCGACTGACCAGGCTTGCGAGGTTGCTGGCCTATCCGTCGTCGTGGATGGTTCGTTCTGCGTCAGCCATCCTCCTACGATTCGTAAGGTAGCTGAAGCGCTCGGATTCCAAACGGCTCCCCATCGCCAAAGTTATGACGTGGTGATTATTGGCGGCGGCCCAGCAGGACTGGCGGCTGCCGTCTACGGAGCCTCGGAAGGGCTCAGCGTCTTGTTGGTCGAGCGCAAGGCTCCCGGCGGTCAGGCTGGCACATCTTCTCGAATCGAGAATTACCTCGGCTTCCCCAATGGCATCTCAGGAGATGACCTCAGTCAACGCGCATTCAGGCAGGCGGTTAAGTTCGGAGCCGAAGTGGTTCTCACCCGAGAAGTCCAAGAGATCATTCCGCATCCCGATGGCGCATACACGATTGGACTCGATGGCAGCGATAGGGTTGCCACAAAGACGGTGATCTTGGCGACCGGAGTTGCTTGGCGCAGACTTGAGGCGGACGGCGTCGATCGCTTCATCGGGCGTGGAGTCTTGTATGGTGCCGCACGTACGGAGGCCCCCACGGTGGCTGGAAAGCGCGTCTTTATCATCGGCGGCGGCAACTCTGCCGGCCAGGCTGCCCTGTTCTTCGCAGATTACGCGAGTTCAGTGACCATACTGGTTCGCGGCGAAGATCTGAAGCACAGCATGTCGCAATACTTGATCGATCAGCTTGCTCTCGCGCCCGGCATTCGGGTGGAGAAGGAAACTCAGGTGGTCTCTGCAGACGGCACGGACTGCTTGAAAGCAATAGAAACCCGGAAAACGGGGGAGCCTGTCAACCGGCGGGCTGCAGATGCACTGTTTGTCATGATCGGTGCCGATGCAGTCACCCATTGGTTGCCACCTCAACTCCAACGCGAAAACGGCTATGTCCGCACGGGGCGCGAGGTGAGCGACCAGCCAGGTTGGGCGGCAGATCGTGCTCCATTTCTGTTGGAAACAAATCTTCCGGGCTTCTTCTGTGTAGGTGACATTCGCTGCAACTCGATCAAGCGCGTTTCCAGCAGCGTAGGAGAAGGCAGCATGGCCGTTGCTTTCGTGCATCAATATCTCTCGTTACCCAGCCGCGCCAGACCTATTGTGCGAAATCAAAATGTGTATGCAACTGATTTATAATAAATGAGATATTAGTGGAAATGGTGCAATCCGGTTCTCCAGCAAAAGCAATGCGATTCCCGAGGCAGAGGCAGCAAAGAGAATTGAGGCGAGCAGAGCGGCACGAATACGGTCAAGCAAATATCCCGTTCCGATGCGGCCGATCATTACCGCTGCACCAATCAGCGAACTGCCTGACGCCGCTGCACGCATGCCTAGGTTGCGGTCACTGAGCATGGGCGCAATGTGGACCACACACCCTTGCACACTCGCGCTGACCAACGTAAAAGCGAGCGCCATGAGCCAAAAATCTCGACTCCGCCATGCTTCCCGTGCAGTCAGACCATGTGCCACCTCTGCAATAGTGTTCGGTTTTGCGGCTCTGCCATCAGCTTCAAGACCCAACTCCGCAGGGCTTTCCTTAATTAAGCAGGCCACTACCGGCCAGCAAATGAGCAGAGCCGTTGCGCCGAGAATTGAATAAGCAGTCTTCCAGCCGAATCGCGCGATCAATGCTTGTGCCAATGATGGCATGATCTCGCTCCTAGGAGGATGCCCGATTCCGAACATCGTTAGGCCCAGAGCTAATCCGCGAACTCTGTCAAACCAACGCGACACTAAAGACCCATAGGGTATTGGGCCAACACCTCCGACAGAGAAACCCAAGAGCACAAAGAAGCAGTAAAACTGAGCGATGCTGCCGGAAAACAGCCGGTTCGCCAGCAAGAGCGAAGCAAAAATTCCGGTACCTGTTAGGATGACCCGGCGTGCTCCGTAACGGTCCGTCAACCAGCCTATGGGAGCAGCACAAAGTCCGGCTGCAATGAGCTTCAGTGTAAAAGCTAGCGAAACCGCGGCACGACTGGCATGGAACTCCTGCATCAGCGGTTTGAAGAACACGCTGAAGGAATAAACGGTTACGGGTACACCCCAGAAAAGTCCGATTGCCGACCCAAGCACGACCCACCAGCCATAAAAGATCGGACTAGAACCCAGCTTCGTGGTTGGTGTCAGCAGCAGTTGCCGATTCTCCTGCGCCTGCACCGTCGGTGAAGTGCTCAACCGTCCGCTCTGGGCAGCCACACCCGACGTCAGGTTTCCTCCCGCTGCCAGTTTGAGAAGTTTGTGGGTCTTCATTTGGGAATTCTCATTTGTGACTTGGCCAGGCTCATTGTCCGTGGATCGGAGTCGTTGAAGCTGTCCTCCGGCGCTGGCCAGTTTGCCGTTCGTCGGAGGACAGGGTGAGGCTTACTACGCAACCGTTTGATTAACGCTGCGGAGCAAGCTTCGCTGTTGGTTGGTCACCACATGTCACGTGGGTGCATCGCCAGTCGGGTAGTGTGCTAGCGGCCGACCCACTGGGAATTGGGGGTCGAGTGCGCCGCTTAAACTCCGGCCTCGGTGCTGCCGACGGCTGGGGCGTTTCCGCTTTCAGCTTCGCCATCATCTCGGTCTTGTCTTCGAGACGTACATTTTCGTAGCCGAGCCGCAAGGCGACGATGCGATAGCTGAAGCTGACGTTCGACTGTCCGCCGCCGAGTTCTCGCACCTCGAAGCCGGAAGCCGTCTTGTTGCTAACGTAAAGTCCCCGGCAATCGCCCTCGGGCGTGAGGAACACGTGATAGTCGGATGACACGTTCACGGTCTCAGCAAAAGTTGGTTCTAAAGCCACCGTTGCGCTGCCGCCGGCTAAGCGACTGCTGCCGAAATCCTCGAACCAGCTTTGCGGCGATCCCACCGAGTAAACGGCGACCTGTCGCTGACCGTGGGCCGCGGGCACAAGCTGATTGATGTGTCCCGTACAATTCAGATTGCCGTCCGTGTCGCTGGTGCAGGAACCAAACGCGCCCGCGGCGAACAAGAGCGCGACGTTGTGCGTGCTGTTTTCGAAGTTTTGAATGTTGGCGGTTAGATGGGTGGTGCCGTTGTTGAAAGCTCCAATCGCCTGACCATCATCAGCCGTGCCAACCACACCCGCGGCACCGCCTCCGTTCGAACTGGTATCGCCCCACACACCCACCGCGCAGCAGCCGATGAGCCCTCCGGTCTTACTGGGTCCAACCGCGAAGCCCCACACGCCAGTGCCGGTGGGGCTGTCAGCCTCTCCAACGGTGCCACGGGTCGGGCCGCGGGTCGCGATCGACTCACCGTAAACGGCCGCCGCGAATTGGTCAGTGGCAGCGTTTGAGCCAAAGACACCAAAAGTCACGCCGCCGCCAGTATCTGTAGCAGCCCCCACGACTCCTGAAGCGCCATCGATGTTTCCGCTCGTGACCCCAGTCACGGCCCCAGCGTCGCTGTTGGAGATTCCAATCTTTGCGAGAATGGCATTCCCAAACGAGTTGTTCCACTTTACGTCCAACCCTGCGACAGGATTGGTATTGTTAATACCAACAAAACCACCGTCGACGATGGTGAACACATCGGAAGCCGTTTTGAGTTCCCGGATGTTCAACTTCCCTGCACCTTGCGCGGAAGTGTTGCCGGTCGCTAGAATCTCCCAGCCCTGGCCACCAGAGCCGGTGGTGTGCAGTTGGAGACCTGCGCCGACGCCGCTGACGGGCCCGTCCACGAACAAGCCGATCTGGTTGGGAGCGCTGATATCAAAAGTCGCCCCCGGAGTTGTTGTGTTCAGGCCGATCCGACCAGAACTGGATTGAAACAGCGCCGAGTTGCCGAGGATGTTGCTGCTTGTCCACAGGGGCAGAAAATCGGTCTTGCCGCCCGGAGTGACGACGGTCTTGTTGCTAAGCGGAGTAACTGCGTTCTTTGAAAACGAATCGAGAGTGCTCATGCCTGAAGACGAGCTTCCGCTGTTCGACGGTTCATTACCGCCAGCGGCCCCTGCTTCGGGATTCGCCCGAACAAAAGCAGACGGAGGCAAGCCGCCGATGGTCGCAGCGTCGGCCGCCTTGAGTGCATATGGCACCGCCATCAGCAGCACGCGGGACTGTTCGGCTTGCCCCGAGATTTGAATCGCGAGCCAGCGCGCCTCGCCGGAGTTGAACTCTTCGAGGGGCAGTCCGTCGGGCTTGGTCGCTCCTAATTGGACGGTGTAATGTCCTTTTGCATCAGCCTGCACGTTTTGGGTTTCCATCCATAACGGAGCGCTGCCCTGCTCGTCGTGATAGAGCAGAAAGGTGATGCCGATCGTGCCGGTCATCGGTTTGCCATCCAAGTCTTTTGCGATGCCGCTGAACTGCACCAGTCGCGGCACTTCGGTGGGTGTGGAGGCAGAGGCGGCGGTGCTGGAGGTCAATTCCTGCCCTACGGCGCCGAGCCCCATGGACAAAACAGCGAAAATTACAAACTTGCGCATCCTCATAGCATTCTCCTTTGTGATGTGAACTATGGGGGGAAACTCTTGGAATTCGTTTTCACCGTTTATTGCTCGTCACTCCTCGGTGACGTAGGAGCCACAGGGTCTTGTTTCGCGAGGACAATGACCTGGACCAACGAGTGACATGGCGCAGGCCGCTCGCACAAGCGTCTTTTCAGTTTCTGTTCCAGGCGGTCGGCGAAGGCAAGACGCCTACCGGCATCACTGATCGACGCGGCCAGGGAGGGCACGAAAATTGCGCGGAAGAAAGCGGCGTGACGGCTACCGAGAGATTCCACATTGCCATCCAGTTGGTAGTCAGTCCACGCCGTGTCGGGCAACTCGAACACATCGCAACGTTCGACGTTCAGCGTTCGGAATTGACCTTCCCGCGCGAAGGGCTCGAGAAGCTGCGCGCGTCGTCGCGGGTAGGCCCCCAAAACCATCCGTTTGCGCTCATCGGCCCCGAACACTCGCTCATCGACCATTTCCCCGAGAATCTCATTCGCAGAATTAAAGAGGGGTTCGAATCCTGTGACACCTTCATCACTTAAGCCCGGAAGCACGACAACCAGACGGCCGCCGGCTCTCAGTTCCCGGGCACGCAGCGAAAGAAAAAGTCTCCAGTCACCCGCTGCTTGAAGGTCGAATGCTGCCCGCACGTCGCCAGTGCAAGCGACCGACATGAAGTGTCCCGGTATTAACGCCGGAATTCGGCGGAGCCATACGGCTGCATAGGAGCACCACCCGAGGTCAACCTGTTCTCCTGGAAAGACATTCTCGTAGAACGATCTTCCAATCGCGAATGGGAAAACGTTTGGGTCATCCACCGAATATCGATCCGAATCATTGTGGAGTACATCGAAAAGAGTATTGAAGTCATTCGCATGTTGATCGACGTGAACAACCATTACGGCCCGCTCGCTCCCCACACGGCTGCGCAGGCATCGGATGGCAGTTCGCATCGGAGCGAGAGAGTTCTTCCCCTGCGAAGAGCCATAGTCGGCGATGACGAGTGGATCCGTTCCTGGCCGAACCGCTAAGGATCGAGCCGCGTCCTCCAAGTAAGGCAACGCCAGATTGGCGCCTCCGGCGGGAATCCTGGCGTGCCGATTATAGGAACCGCCTCCTTCCATCACGCCGTGAGTTGATATGGTCGCAGCTGACATTTGTTTTTCTCGTCTCTTCTGGCGCTTCTCCAACTTCGAGCGCCGCCTCTCCTCGCTCGGCTTGCGGCTGTGAAATGGGTCGATACGGATGCCTTCCCTGATTGGCCCACCGCGGATATGACCTTTGGTTTAATTCCGCGGGTCCTTCGCCCGGGCTTGTAAGGGCGCCCCAGAGCTAGAGTCGGCGCCCTCGCCCGCCAGCGAGTCGGTTTGACAAGCCTTCCCTAGTGGACCTTGCCTAACGGGCCGCTTAGCGGCGCAAAGTTTCGTGTGCTGAGGGCCTGTATTCCTGCGGTGTGAGTGCCATTAAACGGCGTCTCCGTGCTCCCACAGCCCGCCGAGTCGGCGTCAGACGTCCGATTGAACCAAAGTCCCAAATGGTACATCTGTATTGGGTTCGTGGCTGGGTTGATGGTTGCATCCGGAAAGGGCCCGCTTCGGAAAGTGTCCGGCGCGAAGGCCGCTCCGGGAGCCACCACGAATGTCTCAATGCTGAAGCGCCCAACAAAATCTCCCACGCCCCTTCCGGTGCTGTCGGTTTGGATGTCTCCTTGATACCAAGCCATGCCGAACGGTTTGTCGGGAACCTGGATTACAAAAAAATCGAAGTCGACATTGGGTGGGAGCCCAGAGACCTCGACGTGCAGGTCTTCCACAGGCCCGAGAGGATGGACTGTAACCCGCCCAATGGCATTGGGAAGACATCCAGCCGCTACGGCTGCGGTGGATCGTGCCATGTTGAAGATAAAGTTATTCTGAGCTACTGCTGGGCCCGCCAAGGTGACCGACAGTGCCATTGTCGACATCAGCGCCAAGAATCTGGATTTCATTGGATCATTCTCCTGATTAGATATTTGTGAGTTCAGTAGAAATGCACCTGAGAGTCCCGTTCGTAATGAGAAGTTTCGAGTTTGCTCGCCTACATCATCGAACGGTGGCATCTTTGCCCTCTTGGCAGAGATACCAATTGATCCCGATCGATCTGTGAGTGCGCGTATGCGCCGGCGCCTTTGAGCGCCAGCAACAAACGACAGAACGGTAGATCGTCCAAGAATCGACAGGGCTTTCATACGCTCACCTTTCCTTCGAGCGTTCGCCACTGAGCTGGCCGCCCGCGGCTCCTGTTTTCTGCCGCAATTAGTGGCAGGGGTCAATGCTCGGGCAACCCTCCTTCGATACCCTCTCAATCCCCCGATAAGTCGTTTGCCCGCAGTGCAATATCGGCGTCGCACTGTGATTGAGGGCGTGCTAAACTTTCGAACGATGTGAAGCACGCTGATGCCGTCTACCCTCCCACCACGGGTACGCTTCGCGAATTTCGAGGTAAACCTTCGCGCCGGAGAGCTGCGAAGAGAAGGCAGCAAAGTACGGCTGCAGGAACAACCGTTTTCGCTCCTGACGGTGCTATTGGAATCAGCCGGCGAAGTCGTCTCTCGTGAAGAACTTCGCAAACGCCTCTGGTCGGAAGATACCTTCGTCGATTTCGACCATCGCCTCGCAGTGGCTGTAAGCAAGCTCAGGGATGCACTGCTAGACTCTGCCGAAAAACCACTGTTCGTCGAGACCGTAGGGCGGCGTGGTTACCGGTTCGTGGGCCAGTTGGAATCCACTGATTCACTAACTGTGGATTCAAAGAGCGGAGTAGGCGAGATCTCCTTGCCTTCCTCTCGACCACCTGCAGAAGTAGAACTCCCCAAGGTAGCGCCTCTGGGATCAACACGACCACGAACCAGCAGGCTCATCTTCCTCTCCTCCGTTGGATTCGCCGTGCTCCTTGGTGTGATCATTCTGCCGAAGTCTCTTCACATGCGATCTGCGAAAGAGCAGTCCTTGAGTCCCCGGAGCCTCGCGATCCTACCGCTGCAAAATCATGGCCCGGATTCGAATAGCGACTTCCTCGGATTATCTCTAGCGGATGTACTGATCACGAAATTGGCGTATGTACACGCCCTAAGCGTTCGTCCTTCTGCCGCGATTGAGAAGTATCGAGCGACGGCCATTGATCTTCAGAAAGTTGCTGCAGATCTCAACGTGGATACGCTTCTGACGGGAAGTTTCATTCGAGACGGTGACAACTTGCGGATTACGTACCAACTGGTTGATGCCAAATCCGAGAAGATTCTAGGTCAAGGAGTGATCGACCTGAAGTATGACAATCTGCTTGCCGTCCAGGACAAAGTGACCAGCCAGCTGATCTCAGAACTGCAATTGACTTTGTCTCCGACCGAAGCAGAGCGTCTAAAGCCGGAAGCCGGGGTTAATCCACTCGCGTACGAATACTTTCTGCAGGGGCTTGATTTTCATGGGCAGCACAAATTCCCCCTGGCGATCAAGATGCTTGAAAAGTCCATTGAAATTGATCCCAACTACGCACCAGCCTGGGCCTATTTAGGAGCGTCATACACTTCAGACGCAGCATTCGAGCTTGGCGGCCGCGAGCAATATCGCCGTGCCCAAGCCGCCTACGAGCGCGCTTTGGCGATACGACCGCATTTGCTTGATGCGCAAATGTTCCTCGCCAACTTCTTGATAGACACGGGGAAAGATGAGCAGGCTGTGCCGCTGTTGCGTGACGCCTTGAAGACGAATGGCAACTATGCCGCTGCTCACTGGGAATTGGGATATGCCTACCGATTCGCCGGGATGTTGGACGAATCCGTCGCGGAGTGCGAGCGGGCGCGCCAACTCGCTCCCTTTGTCAAGGCCAACGGCTCGGTGTTCAACACCTACCTTTATTTGGGACGATACCAGAAGTTTCTCGAGAGCCTGCCAGTCGAAGATTCCTCGTTCATTCTCTTTTACCGTGGCTTTGGAGAATTTCACGAGAAGGAGTTCGACCAGGCTTCACGAGATTTCGATCGTGCATACGAACTCGATCCCACTTTGTATTCGGGAATCGGCAAGGCCCTCAGCGACTCGATTCATCAACGCACGGCAGAAGGCCTGAATCTCTTGGGCGGGTTGGAGAGCAAGATCCGAGAGCGAGGAGTCGGTGATCCAGAAGGCACATACAAGATCGCGCAAGCGTATGCCGTATTGGGAGACAAAACTTCCGCCCTGCGCGCGCTGCGCATGAGCGTTGAATCTGGTTTCTTCAGCTATCCGTACCTTTCCAAGGACCCGCTGTTGAATGATCTGCGCCGCGAACCAGAGTTCGATCAGACCTTAAATACAGCGCGTCAACGGCACGAGGCATTCAAAAGCGCTTTCTTCAAATAGATTGCTTCACCGTTTGCGCCAAGCCGATCGCATCGGATCCCTACTCCGGCATCCGACCGCCTTCGGCGTAAGAACAAGGAGAAGAAGATAGAATCGGCGATTCCTCATCATCTGCAATGTCCACGTACACGTCACCGACGGCTGGCAGATGATTACGCTCGACCCTATCCAGCCACGTAGCTCGTTTCAAAGCGGTTCGTGATCGGCGAGAAGGAAAACCTTGAGAGAAGCACGGCGGAGAACCCGCCACCGCAGAATGCTACTGTACGAAATTCCATTTCTTCGGTACGCGGGCTTGCCGTTGCCCGCCCTGGCCATCGCTTTGCCGAATGGTTTACTTCGCCCAGCTTGGACTCCCGCCTATGGTCGAGCGGTCGGCTTAATCCGCTGAACCGCCGGATGCGGATCCGCATGTCCGGTGGTGTGGCGGGGGAGGCGGAGCAACCCGTCCCCCTATGCCGATAGAATGGGAGACCTGCCGTTCTGTTGGGGCACGACTCTCCCACCTGGACCGCAGTTTTGGTGGGTGTTCGAAGAAAGCTCCGAGCTACCGCTCAGCGGCCCGACAACGCCAAAACCCCTTCCGGATACCTAGCCCCTTCGATCCTGATGTTCGAGGAGGCGCTTTCGATGGCACGGAGGTCTTCAGGTGTAAGGTCGACGTTCGTCGCTCCGAGGTTTTCTTCAAGGCGATGCAGCTTGGTTGTGCCTGGAATCGGAACGATCCACGGCTTCTTGGCAAGCAGCAAGCAAGCGCGAGCTGAGCAGGTGTCACCTTCCTCTTTTCCGCGAATTTGCTGAGCAGATCAACCAACGCCTGGTTCGCTCTACGGTTCTCCGGGTTAAAGCGTGGGATGGTGTTGCGGAAATCCGTGTTATCGAACTTCGTGTCTTCGTTGATCTTGCCTGTCAGAAAACCCTTACCAAGCGGAGCAAATGGAACGAATCCGATCCCGAGTTCTTCAAGCGTCGGCAACACCAATTCTTCCGGCTGCCTCCACCAGAGCGAGTACTCGCTCTGAAGTGCGGCGACCGGCTGAACCGCGTGTGCGCGACGGATGGTCTGCGCTCCTGCTTCAGAAAGGCCGAAGTGCTTAACCTTACCTTGCTGGATGAGCTGCTTCACCGCTCCGGCGACTTCTTCGATCGGCACGTTTAGATCGACACGATGTTGGTAGAACAGATCGATCGCATCCACCTTGAGCCGCTTGAGCGACGCCTCCGCGACCTTCTTGATGTGCTCAGGGCGACTATTTAAGGTGTTCCACTTGCCTCCATCTGCAGGATTCGCCTCCCAGCCGAACTTCGTTGCGATCACCACCTTGCCGCGGAAGGGAGCTAGAGCTTCGCCCACTAGTTCTTCGTTCGTGAATGGACCGTAGATTTCTGCGGTATCGAAGAATGTGACGCCGCGTTCGACTGCCGCTCGAATCAGCGAGATCCCGTCCTTCTTGTCCATGGCGGGACCTAAGTTAAAACTCATTCCCATGCAGCCAAGTCCGATCGCCGATACTTCCAGGTTGCCGTTTCCAAGTTTGCGTTTCTGCATTGTTTCTCCTTTGGGGTGTTTCTCTCATCTCCAAGGCTAAGGTCAAGCGTTGTGGAACCGGTATCCTGATCCTTCCGATTCATTGCCTATTCCTGTCGCTGCCTACGATTTCGTGCAGATCTGTTCCCGATTCAGCGCTATTCTGGATCCACCAAGGAGCAGGTCGTGATACACGCGGGAAATCAGAAGATTACAAACAAAGAGCAGTCTCCACGCGTAGCTGAGTTGAGGGGAGAACTGCGGCGCAAGATTGCCGCTCACACTCCGAACGCAGGAGCCCATGCAACCGCGATACCAGGCCTCACCCTGTACCACCGCACTGCACCGAGTCCTTGCTATCCCGCGATGTTTGAGCCCAGCCTCAACGTCTTCGTTCAAGGGCGGAAGCGCATAACCTTTGCCGGAATGACTTACCTATGCGACGAATCGACATACCTCCTGAGCTCCATTGACGTGCCAGTGGTCAGCCAAATCGTCGCAGCAAGCGAGGACGTTCCCTTGCTGTCGTTGCATCTCAAACTCGACATGGCAGTAGTGCGGGAAATTCTCAGCCAGGAGGAGTTCCATGCACCTGATGGTTCATCCCCAGCTCGTGGCATCACGATTGGGAAAACGACCGTCGATCTGCTGACGCCCTTTTGTCGGCTTTTGGACCTTCTTGACGCCCCAGCGGACATACCGTTCCTTAGCAACCTGATCCAGCGTGAGATCGTGTATCGCT
>Ga0207062_1041_pt1 | contig 34793 bp, 29 predicted proteins | sample Alteio_BWMinCont_28_FD_153266 | JGI IMG/M metagenome (GOLD analysis project Ga0207062, IMG submission 153266) | Enriched cells from forest soil in Barre Woods Harvard Forest LTER site, Petersham, Massachusetts, United States -... | ecosystem: Environmental > Terrestrial > Soil > Temperate forest >... | reverse complement strand
AGCCGCTCAAGCAAAATGGCCCGAGTTCATCTCACCGCAGATTTCGAATTCTTAACAAGGTACTGGCTGGGCTGCTGCTGGCAGACCCCATCCTCTCTTACTCACCCTGTGGAAGTCGCCTGCCCAATGGGACAGGACGCGCAGAGGTAACGGTCCCTCCGACCTGTGAGAAGATCTCGCCGCGCTCGTTCGAATCCTAGGACATTGTTGACCGCAAGAGCTTGGTCAGCAAAAAAATCGGGGAAGTTAGAAATGTTGTGAGGGGAGATTCGAACGAGCGCGGCGAGATCTTCTCACAGGTCGGAGGGACCGTTACCTCTGGTCAGCAAAAAAATCGGGGAAGTTAGAAATGTTGTGAGGGGAGATTCGAACGCGCGGCTGAGTGATTCAAAAACAGCGAGGGGAAAAAACTGAGCCGGGGCAGCTTCGCTGAGGGGCCAAGGCACCCCGGCTTATCCTGCCCGCCTCCGCAGTGAGCGAGCAAGAAACTTGTCAGCTAAAACGTCTCGAAGTTATTTATCCTCGTCGCCGCGGAGGAATTCGTAGCGTTCGATGGCGGCAACCACGCCGACCGCGCCTTCATCGCGCGACTCGGTGCGCTGCACGCGGCCGAGGCAGCGTACGCGGACGGGGCCGGCCAGGGTGATCTCATTGGGCAGGGTCAACAGAATTTCAACGGGCGAGCCTTCCTTCACATCTTTTTGAAGGAAGAAGTAGACACCGCGGGAACTGACGTCCCGGGACTCGGTGCTGGTCTCACCAACCGCAGCTCCCGTGGTCCAACGAACGGTGAGCGGCAGCCGCATGGAAAAGCGCTGGGTAGTGCGGCGTTCTGAGCCAGTCAAGGAAATCCTCCTAGTCGAAGACAGAGTGTATCCGGGTGGGGCCCAGGGAACAATAGGACTCCAGGCACAAAATCGATTCAATTCAACAAGGTACCGATGTACTAGGACGGGTCTGCAAAATGAGGCCTCCGATTGAGGATCCGTGTTCAGTCGACGACAGACCTTCCACCAGAGTCTGACGCTGAAGGAGGCCCACCCCTGTGTTTTTTGTAAGTGTTGCATCTAAAAGAGTTAGGCTTTCCGTAAGTCTTTTGTTTGCAACACTTGCGGGGAGGTGCATAAGTGTTGCAAGTAAAGGATTTATGGGGGCTGTCTGTTGACAAGAGAGTAATGGCGTTGGATGGGGAGATTGCGAGAGAGTGAGATCGAAGATCGTCGGAACGTTTGAACGTTGGAAGGTTAGGAGGTTGGGAAAAGCAGAAGGAAATGGAGGCTCGGCGTGTGTGAGAGACGGGCGAGCGGGGATGCGATTCGGGATACACGGGAGAGGATAGCATGGGAGTGGCGAGGGGCTAAGTGAAATCCAGGGAATGGGGAGAATCGAGGATTGAATGGTTACGGAGGAGGGGTTAACGGTATCCGTGGGACAAGAGGAAGCGAAAAGTGGCCCAAACTTACGCTACGAGTTCTGCTTATAGTGTTCAATGATCGATCGCCGTGCCTCCGCACCGCTCGCCTTATAGACAATCTGTCCGTCATTCCACATACCCACGACGGGTGTTTGATATACCTTCCCGATTCCCGGAACCCGCTGATCGATACCATTTTGGTCGGCGCAACTAAGGATGTTAAATACCTCCACACGCTCCTGTTTTGCGTGCCCTTTGGACAAAGACTCCGCAACTGCGTCCAGAAGCTGCAAGTCCTCCAGCGAATACGGCGCTATTCCAATCAGGGTTCTGCGTCCCGAACGCGGTGCAGACGTCTCGGCGCTCCATATCGTAATTTCAGAATCCGAAAACACGTCTGGGAGTCTTTTGGTGATGTAAGTGGACTGCTCCCCAGGTGGCAGTCGTTTGGCAGCTTCGAAAAGTTCGGTAGCTTTCATGGCATGGTGAACACAACGACTCCATTATTTATCCAAGTGCCGCCGGAAACAAGGATACGCGCAATTTCACTTGACTGGACGCCTGGTCCTAGGACGGGTGGCCCGGCCGTGGACTTCCTTCTTTTTTCTTGACGGCAACATACGAACAGAGGATATCACTTCTGCAAGTCACGGTGGAGTAGTGTGATGAGGGTGCCCCGTCCTCGGTTTGTGAGGGCGGGGGTTTTGGTGTGGGATGCCCAAGGGACTGAAGCGCTACTACGGTCAGGGCCAGCTGCACTTTGTGACGTTTAGTTGTTACCGGCGGCTGCCGCTACTCGGCAGGGTAAAAGCGCGAAATCTCTTCGTGAAGGAACTGGGCAGAGTCCGGCGGGAGTACGGATTTCTTCTGGTGGGATATGTGGTGATGCCGAATCATGTGCATGTGCTGATGAGTGAGCCGAAGAAAGGCACGCCCTCGACGGTGTTGCAAATGCTGAAGCAGCGGGTCTCCCGCGGAATGAGGAAGGACAAGAAGCTCGCGACGCCGAAGGGTCAACTACCATTGTTGTTTCCGAAGTTCATCGCGGACCTTCCGCAGTTCTGGCAGCCGAGGTTTTACGATTTCAACGTGTACAGCCACGAAAAGAAGAAAGAGAAATTGGAGTACATGCACGCGAATCCGGTGGTGCGTGGATTGGTGAAACATCCGAAGGATTGGCCATGGAGTAGCTTTTCGTTTTACGCAAAGGACGAAAAAGGGTTAATGGAGATCGATGTAATCGACCTATAGATGCGGCTCGGTAAGAAGAAAGCAAAGTCAACAGCCCCACCCTCAAAAACCGAGAGCGGGGCACCCAAAATCGTCCAGGGGCTTACGTCTAGGCCACCCGACCACCACGGTGAGAATCGGGAAATCCGGGGCGAACCGATTGGCGGAGTCGTGTGCAAAATTGAACAGACAAATATTTCTGGGCCTTCTAGCATCCACCTCCTGAGCATTGTTTGCGTGCAGTAGCAGAGAACCAGAGGCGGTATTGTTGTGTAAATAAAAGATTCTGACCCAGTCGTGCGAGATCAAAGTGAAAATGGAAAGGTGGATTCACTCATGAAGAAATATAGCAAGCCGAGCCTAAGGTGTTTGGGACTCCTGAGGCTGGTTACGAAGTTCAGTTTCTAAGCAGATCGGCAATAAAAACAATCGAGGGCGAGGAGCGCTGGCTTGGCAGTTCCGAAGCGGCGTTTTGCTTTCAGAATTCGCGGTGACGGGCTTTGCATATAGCTTGGCAACACGCGTAACTGGGTAGACGTGTGCGCGTTTGCGTGCGTGTGAAGCACCGGACAGCGAAGCCGTCCCTTACGAAGCGCCTAGCCATGGAGTGGCCGAGAATACTGATGAAAAACACAGCGGACTTCGATAGCCGCCCCAGACGCCAGGAGCAGATCATCGTCCAGAAAGGGTCGAGCGAGGTACTGCTCTTCAACATGGATGATGGGAGCTACTACGCGCTGAACGAGGTCGGCAGCAGAATCTGGGAACTCTGCGACGGAACGCATGGCGTAGCGCAAATGGTGTGCACAGTGGCGAAGGAATATGGCACCCCCACTGAAATTGTCCAGACGGACGTTCTGGAACTGCTCGATGAGCTGCGAACCAAGAATCTGATCGTCGAGAGCAGCAGATCTGGTATGGATTTCGAAGCTAGCGGAGCGCCTCAGGGATCTCCCTAAGCGAGGCGATGCGCCAAGAAATGTCCGTCGCACTCCGGTGTGTGGCTGCACGACCTACAGACAGAGTTCCGTGGCCAAAGGGCATTCGAACGCGGCTCCACCAGTGTCCCCACGACCTCCGTAGACCTTTAGAAGCCCCGGATCGATTGCTGACGAACTCCGTCGACACACCAAACGCGTAGGGCAAGTATGAGTAGACGATCCATCTCCGATGTATTTCTCTTTCTTCAGATATTGTTCTTTGCCGCCGTCGTTCCAATCCTGCTGCGGCTAAAACTATGGCGAGTAGAAGCTCTTCTCGAGCCGCGAATCCAAGCGACGACGGACCGGGATCGCGTTGAACAGATTGCGGAGTACGTGGAAATCGCCATTCGCGAGGGGCGCCCCTTAGTGCATCAGGGATGCCTGACCCGAGGCGTAACGCGATATTACTTCTTCCGCCGGGACGGCTTGAATGTGTCGCTGTGTTTTGGCGTGGGCCGAGTCGATGGTGAGTTTGTCGGCCATTGCTGGTTGGTCAAGAACGGAGTGCCCTTTCTGGAAGCGCGGGATCCGCGACCTCTATATACGGAGATGTACCGCATTTCAAGCGCTGGTGGCCGTGGAGTGAAAGCCTCCCAAAATATTGGATTGGAGCAATCAGGATCGTGAGCGATAGCCGGCGCAGACAAACCTACGGTTTCCACGGCCTGAATCTCGAGGTGTCCTCGTCGGCTGCGATTGCAACTTGCCTCGATTCCAGATTCCAAATGCTTCCCTCGAATGGGAAATGCGCCGAGACACTTTTTTTCGACTTCGAGTGCGTTTCGAATTCGAAAGTGCATCGCGTTGGGAAACCGTCCGGGCAGGCAAAGCCTTTTTATCAACTGGAGGGCGGGGAGGCGAGCTACTTTGAAGCCGAAGACCTACTTTACCTTTGCTACGGTGATCGCGTGCGCGTGTTGTGCAGTCCCGACTCTGGTGTCGCGTACTTCTCCGTGCTCGAGCCGGAGACTGAAAACCTGTGGCTAGCCACTCATCTTCTGTTCACGATATGCCTGGTGGAAATATTGAAGCGGCGCGGGCTGTATAGCCTGCACGCGGGCGGATTGAGCGCGAACGGCAAATGCCTGCTGATTCCAGGCACAAGCGGAGCAGGAAAGTCCACTCTAACGGTCGCGTCGCTCAGAGCCAATTTTGACTACATGAGCGATGACATGGTCTTTCTAGATGGCCGGACGGATGGGTTCAAGGTCCTGGCATTTCCTGAGGAGGTGGATGTTAGCGATGAAACCGCCGCCTTTTTTCCGGAGCTGAGTTTTCTTTTGAGTGCTCCCAAGCGTTGCGGATGGCGGAAAAAGCAAATCCACCCGATGCAGATCTATGGCGCGAAAGTGGCGCCCCAGGCGCGGCCTGCCGCTGTTGTGATTCCTCGAATTGCGAAGTCTGAAAGCAGCGTTGTAACAAGGATGGATCCTGACGAAGCGTTGCTGGAGATGGTTCCCAACGTATTGCTGACGGAAGCGAACTCGTGCCGTGCTCATTTGGATGCGCTGAGCGAACTCGTGACGTCCACGCCGTGCTACCGCCTCGAGACGGGGCGTGACTTTGATCAACTCTCCGTTCGATTCCGGGAGCTACTGTGCTCATGATGCGAAACAAAACCATGCCGGAACCGACTCGGCGACTCCCAGGCACGGCGCCACGCGCAGAAATGGAACTGCTTCTCTGTTGTACCCGCAGTCGGGCCAGCACCGAAACGACGAAGCGGATCAGAGCGGCCGCTCGCAAAGAAATAGATTGGGTCCAATTCATACGACTGGTGCTTCGTCACGATATGCTGCCGCTCACCTATCGGAACCTTCACGTAAACTGCCCGGATATTGTCCCAAGTGGCGTCCTGGAGCCGCTACGAGCGCGGCACGAGGCGGAGTCTGCAGAGGGCCGGGCACTCGCCGAGGAATTGGTGGGCATTCTCGGCGTGCTTGAGTCGGAGGGTATTCCGGCAGTGCCCTTCAAGGGCCCCGCACTGGCCGTCAGACTCAATGGCAATTTGTCTCTCCGGGCGTTTGGTGACCTGGACATCCTGATTGATGAGGAGAACGTGCTGCGCACGCGGCGCGTCCTGTTCGACCGAGGTTACGCGCCTGAAAGGGTGAACACTGGCGATCTGAGCCAGTTCTTGGGCGAGCACCACGAAATGCTCTTTTATCGCACAGATGGCCAGGTGCGTTTAGATCTGCACTGGCGATTCACCAGTCGATCCGCGTGCCTTGCGGGAGATCCTGAGCGTTTCCTACGGCACCTGGAGGCGGTCTCGGTGGCAGGAGCAGAACTGCGAAGTCTGCGGCTGGAAACGTATCTGTTAGTGCTCTCGATGCACGCGGCCAAGCACCAGTGGGTGCAACTCAAATTGATCTGCGACATCGCCGAGATCCTGGCGGTGCCTGATTTAGACTGGGAGTTCGTGCTGCGTGAAGCACACGACCTGGGTCTAAAGCGTGTCCTTGGGACTGGGCTTCTACTAGCGCAGGATTTGCTAGAGGCGGTCGTGCCTCCAAAACTCGCCCAAGATTTGAAGATCGATCGAACTGCGAAAGCCCTGGCCGCACAAGCCCGGGCCCGCCTCTTCGAAGAGCCAGACGAACGCTGGGGTTTGCAGGGTGGCATTACTTCTCAGATGGAGATCCGTGAACGTTTCCGCGACCGGGCGAAAATCTTCCTCCGGCATTTCTTACCTAAACTTAGACCGAGTGAGCGTGACCGCTGGTTTCTGCCGCTGCCGAACGGTCTCTCTGCCGTATATTACGTTGTTCGACCGGTTCGGTTGGTCCTTCAGAGAATGGGTCGGACAGACCAACTCCCCTAATCAATGGTTGAGGCAATGCCGACCTGAGCCGCGGTGATGACCGGGTTCGCACTGCCCAGGCTGGCCTGGAGAATGTGAAGCGCGAACCCGGCGCTAGGTTTACTTTCCGTCGGCGATGGTCAAATCAACGGAACTTCCCGGGTTGCCCGTGACAGCGACCCGAACGGTGTTGGAACCATGCACTAAAGCGGATGAGATATCTAACTTCTTGGTTTGCCCATTCGAAAGGCGAGTTCTAAACTCGGATCCATTGACCCTGATGATCAACAAACTCACCCCGGGCGTGTCATTTTGCAGGAGTACCATTCCCTCCGCACGACTGATGCCGTTGAAGTGAGTGACTTCCCGATGATTGAAGTTAAATTCTGCGGCATGCTGGGACGTAGATGCCGGAATGGCGATCGTTGCAAAGACTGGATCAAACACGGTTGTATGGCCACAGAGGTCTACAACCGTCAGCTCCACAACGGACGATTGAGACTGATTGATCTTCGTGGCGGTGACGCCCAGAGCCATGGTCGTTCCACTGTCAAATGTGGGGATGGCGACCGTAGCATTGGTGGTCGGGGGAGTATTGGCGACCAACGAGAACAATCCGCCCGAAGCTTGAACCGAGAAAACAACTTGCTTCGGCGGACCTGCCGTCTGAGTCGTTACGGTGACGGTGGGGGAAGCCGTCGTCGAACAGCTTCCAGTTGATCCAGAACACGTTGCAAAAGTTGTGTTCGAGACAACCGTACCGCCATCGACCGCGGCAACAATGGAATCTCCCGCCGATGAGGTTACGGAGGGCGAGTTAATCGTGAACGTCGCGGTACCGGAAGCATCCGTGATAGCGGTCCCGCTCTTGCTGGCGTCAGGACCAGTGATTGTAAAAGTCACGACGGTACCTGCGACGGGAACCCCATTCGACAGGACGACTGCGGTTTTGGTGATGGATGAGCCAGCGGCCCCGCAGATGATCGATGAGTTTACAGGCGAGACCACGACGGTCGGCACGACGGGCGTCCCCGAAGAGCATCCACTGATGATGGTCTCCTTGGAGCTGATCGTGACCGTTCCGTTTCTAGCCAGCGCCCGGCCTGCCAGGTTGCCACCGTCGAGCGTGATGCTTGCTAACGCCATAATATTTCCCGCAAAGTTGTTGCCCGTCTGTATCGTCGCGGAGGAACCCACTTGCCAAAACACGTTGCAGGGCGACGCGCCGCCGGCAAAAACCACTGAGGCACCGGTGGCGGTCGTAAGGGTGCTACCGATCTGGAAGATCCACACGTCGGTGGAGCTGCCGGTCAGCGTCAAAGTGCCATTGAGCAGCGCCGCTGCCGAATAGCAGTAAAGTCCCGGGCCCAGATTAGCGTTGGTCCCTGTGCCCAGCGCGCCGGTTAGCGCTGTACACGACGGCCGACCGGCCGCGTCAACGTAGGCGGCTGTTAGGTCCGTCTGCGCGGTTGTCAATACGGCGTTCGCTGCAGTGTACAACGTGCCCGTGACCTGGCTTGCCAGAAGTCCCGTGACTGTGGGTGTGGGCGAACTTCCGACATTACCGACGATCGTAGTTCCCGCGTCAGCGCTGACAATTCCGCCCCCGGCCAGTACTGCAAACTTTCCCGCTGTTTGCAGGTTAGGTGCTTGGGCATGGACATTCGACGCCAACGCCAAGAAAAGCAATAAAAAAATGCCACGAAATCTCATCTTTTCCTCCAGAAGCATTCGCAGAGTAGGGCTGGGTGCGGAACTCTTCGTAGAGGCCAGTTTGAGGTCTCAAATCAGTACTGTCTGTCCGTTCTTGGACAGAAACGGAAGAATTTCGTGCAATTTGAGAGTAATGGGACTGGTGTAGAGCAGAGAGTGCTGAAAGGCGTCCCGCTAGAGAACACCGGGATGGTGCTAGGACTGGTCGATTAGTCGATGGTGGATCGCATAGAGCGCGAGTTCGAGGCGGTCGGAGACGCCGAGTTTGTCGAAGATGTTGTGCAAGTGGTTCTTGACAGTTTGCTCGGAGATGAAAAGTTTTTCGCCGATTTCTTTGTTGCGGAAGCCTTGGGCGACGAGCTGGACGATTTCCTTTTCGCGGTCGCTGAGCAAGGGCTTTTCGCGGCGCGGGCCGGATTCGCTGGACTTCGAAAACGCCTTCATGACTTCGGCGGTCATGCGATTGTCGAGCCAGATTTCACCGGCGTGCACGCGATGAATACTTTTTACGAGGAGATCGGTGGCGGACTGCTTCAAGACGACGCCGCGCGCACCGAGGCGCATGGCGCGGACGACATCGCGATCGTCTTCGGCAGCAGTGAGAACGACGACGCGCGTGGGCAGCGTATCAAAATTGACTTCCTCGAGGACGGCGAGGCCGTCTTTATCCGGCATGCGGAGATCGAGGAGAAGAATATCGGGCTTGAGCTTGGCGAGAAGCTTGATGCATTCGGCGCCGTTCTGCGCTTCGCCGACGATGGTGATATCTTCGTCGGAATCAAGAAGCTTGCGGAGGCCATCGCGAAAGATCGCGTGGTCGTCGGCTAGTAGTACCCGTATCTGCGGTTTCGCTGTCTTAGCCATAATATCTTAGGGTTCGCAAAACAAACCCGTTACCCGATCATCATAAGGGTTTGTATGTACAAACCCTTAACCCAGCGGAACTTCGATCGTCAGGCGCGCTCCATGACCCGGGTTCGACTCGACGGTCAGAACCCCGCCCACAGTTCGCGCGCGCTCCTTGATGGAAATGGGACCCAGCCGCAGACGATCCAGTTCGTCGCCAGTGAATTTTCCGGCGAAGCTAAACCCCTCACCATTGTCGTCTACTACGAGTACTAGACGGCTGTCGTCCTGCGACAGTTTTACCACGACATGGGAAGCCTTGGCATGCTTTTTTATGTTGTTGAGTGCTTCACGGTAAATCTGGAAGATCTCGCGGCAGACGCGGTCGGGAGCGCGAAGTTGCGTGGAATCAATGAGGAGGTCGAGGGCTACGGTGGATTCGTTGCGGTAGCGCTCGGCGAAACCGCGCATGAGGTCCACGAGGTCGGCGCTCTGGACGCGGAGGGGGCGGAGGTCGGTGACCGTTTGGCGGAGCTCCGCGCCTTCGTTTTTGACGGTTTGCTGTAGGGTAGAAAGGCTGATGACGGCTTGCTCAGGGGCCGAAACCACGCGGCGGCGAAGGACATCGAGCTGGATTTCGATGCTGAGGAGGGTCTGGAGGATGCCGTCGTGGAGGTCGCGGGCGATGCGGCTGCGCTCGGCTTCGATGGCGCGGGCACGTAAGTGCCTCAAAAGAAAGATGTTCTCGAGGCCAGCGGCGATGTGGGAGGCGATGTCCTCCAGCCAGGCTAAGTCCTTTTTATGGAAGGAATTGCGGCCGTTAATGACGAAGAGGCGGCCGGTCGCCTGGCCTCCTTGCTCGAACGCTACGGTCATAAGGGAGTGGATCTTGAACTCCTGTTGGGCAGGGCCGGGGAGCCGGGGCAGATTCTTGATTTTGCGGCCGTCGCGGCGGTCCCAGCCAAAGCCGGAACCTGGGCCCGCGAGGGAGTTCCAGCAGAGGGTCGCGTCCATGTCATCCAGCAGGAACCCGTCGGTGCGCGAGAGCGGCATGCTTTCCGGGACGAGGCGCTCGCTTTCGCCGGCTCTGAGGCGCCAGAGGAAAATGCGTTCAAGATCGGTGTCGCGGTAAAGGAGAAGAGCTTCTTCGGCATGGAACGTGGTGGCGAGTTCCTCGAGGAATAGGCGTAGCGACTCGGCGAGGCCTTGATCCACTTGCATCGTGGCGCTGATGCGCGACAAGAAATCAATCTCTGCGGCGAAGTGGCGGTTGTGATCGCCGAGAAAGGCGAGACCAGCACCTCCCGCGAACGTGCCGGTAGTCAGACCGAGCCAGGAGACGACGCGCATCCAGTCGAGCTCGCCTTTGCCGGCGGTGAGCAGCACGAGAACGAGGGAAAGCGCGCCGGCGAGGGGGAGCGTGGCGTTGAGGCCCCAACGAATTCCAGCCGCGTAACAGAGAAACATATAGGGAAACCAAACTGGCACGGTCGAAGGGCTGACGTACATGAAGAAGCCAAGAGCGAGGAGATCGCACGCGAGAGGAAGGTGCCAGCCGCGGCTCCGGAGAAGGCGCTCGACTTGCGTGACAAGCAACGCGACGAGCAAGTAGGCGACTAGGAATGAGACGGAACGGCGCGCCGCAGGCGAAGGCGGTTGCTCCAGAAGAGCGAGTAGCGCCAGCAAAATGAAAATCGGGCGTGCGTAAACGATCTGCCGCTCGAAATGGCGCCGATCCGTTTGATGGGGGTTCATGCGCGGGGACGGGTATCCTGCGAATTAGTCTAACAAGGGCGGAGGAGTGTCGAGCCGCGCGCGTGAGCAAAGGTTTCCAGCTTGCAACGGGCGGGATGGGTGATCAACCTAGTCGGTGTACTGCTGATAAAAAGTCAGTTGGCGGGCGATGCTCTCTCCGGCGCGTCGAAAGACTCAGCGCTGAACGTCACTGTGGAAGCTTCCAGACTCCGTACAGTTCCCCCAGCGGAATAGGGGGGATGGCCTTGCCGAACGAGCGGGAAATAGAGAGGCGATGAAACCACTCCGTCGCGGGGATTTGGTGTTGCGCGAGACGATAGAGGATGTAGTTCAAAGGCAGCGAAGCCAATTCTATCGCTGTCGGATTGTGGTCCGAAAGTCCCCGACAGCACGACCAGTCCCCAGAGGTTAGGCTGTGAAGTCGTTCCTTCCACACTTATAATTGGTCGGCAAAATTCGCGTCCGCGGATTGCAGCGGGCGCAGCGGACTCTGCGCTTTCAGGCGACTAGTGGACTTCTACATGTGCCCGGTCCACTACCAGATGGGAAGGAAGAAGATGACCCGCGGAATCAAAATAATGGCGTTGGCGGCGTTGTGGCTGGTGCCCCTCATAACTCTGTCTCGCGCATTCACATCCGACTGGGCTTCTGTTTGGCAAAAATTCCGTTTCCCAGTGTACTGGGGGCCGTTCATGGACCTTCAGGCGATTACAAGCGCGGTGAGGACGCTGGAGATGGGCGGGAACCCGATCCTAAGCAACCCCGCGGATCGGTCTCAACGGGCATTGCCCTACCCAAGGATTTGGCTGCACCTATTTTCCTGGGCGGGAATCAACGACTCCAATGTTTCGATTGTTGGAGTTAGCTTCTGCGTCGTTTACTTGATCTGTGTGTCATGGCTCATCATCGGGAGTAGAAGCGCGCTGGGTGCGCTCATATTGCTAGTTGCAGGGCTGTCATTATCATCATTCTTCGCGATTGAACGAGGAAATATTGACCTGTTCATCTTCTTCCTGGTCTTTCTCGGATGCGCTGCAACGAACAAATTCTTGAAGTCGGGCGCATATCTTGCCGCAGCTGCACTCAAAGTCTATCCCATTGCAGCCTTGGTGGTTGACATGATCCGCCGTCCCCTCAAAGTCAGTGTCGTTTCCATTGGCGCGACGCTTTCGGCTATCGCGTTGTTTGCCTGGCGGTGGCGTGAACTTAAAACCATTCAGCACACAGCCCCGATAAACGCGTATTTCGCCTTTGGCACTCTTTCCTTAAAAGCCCAAGCCGCCTGCATGAGCTGGAAGCTCCAAGCATGTAGTTGCTTGGTAGCGGCCCTGATCGCCATAGCCGCCTGGCTAGCTCGTCCCAATCTCGATGAATCGGCATTGAACTCAAAGTTTTGGGAGTTCTTCCTCATATTCGGCGGAATTTATGTGTTCACCTTTGCGGTTGGCTCAAACTATAACTACCGGCTCATTTTCCTTGTACCGACCCTCCCCATGACAATCGAGCTGGTGCGAAACGGCCTTCACGCACATTGGGGAATTGTCTATATCCTCTTAGCTCTGGTGGCGGAAAACTCGTTTGCACGCGAAATGTTCCCTGGTCTTCTACTCAGCGACATGGTGACATTCGCGCTCTTCGCAATGATCCTGACGGTCCTTTTGAAGAAAGCAAGAAGCTGTTTTGGGGATGCCTTCGGACTTTTTCAGGCCCCCGCGAGTATTGGGCGCCTTCCACGATCAGGTAGCGAGCTGACGTGAGTGACTCATTCGTGCTTAGGCCTCCTGGCGTTTCCAGTCGGCGCAGCCAATGGTTCGGCCATCACCTGGAATCAAGCTGGCTTCCCACTCGAAACGATTATTTTGGCGACGAAGCGAATTTTCCACGCCGCTGAAGCGGCCTGCAAATTCTGCCGCATAAAACGGTTCTGTTCTCATCCTGCTTGTAACCATTAGGAAATCGCAGTGGCGGCGGCACGCAGCTGCTCCGCCAATTGCGCCATACTTTAGACTGCCAGAGCGGAATTGCCAGCGTTCACGCTTGGAGCCGCTTGGAGAGGGAGATCCATGGTTCGCGGAACAAGAATGTTGGCCTTGGCCTGCCTGTGGCTGGCTCCGCTAACGATCCTTTACATCGCCCTGGCCTCCGATTGGGTTGACACGTGGAAGACATTTGCTGTGCCGTCCTTTCGGCCGCCGTTCATGGATCTTTGCGCCATCACCAACGGAGTGAAGGTACACCAACAGGGCGGCGACCCGCTCCTCGACAATCCCGAGGATCCCTTTCACAGAGCTTTGCCGTATCCACGGATTTGGGTGCAGCTATTTTCCTGGCTCGGAATCCGCGAGTCTCACACTCGTATTCTTGGAATTACGTTTTGCGTTTTGTATTTGATTTGTATTTCCTGGCTGATCCTGAAGATTGAAAGCAGTCTGGGAGCGATACTCCTGATGATCGCCGCGCTTTCCCTGGCGCCGCTTCTCGCCCTGGAGCGTGGAAACATCGATCTGTTTATTTTCTTTCTCCTTTTTGTCGGATGTAATGCGACCAATCGATTTCTGAAGTCCGGAATATTTCTTGCGGCCACGGTGCTCAAGGTCTACCCCATCGCGGCACAAGCGGTTGACGCGATCCGTCGCCCTCTCAAAGAGAATCGCGTCGCCATTACCGCCGTAGCCGTGGCCGCCGCGGTATGGATTTGGAAGTGGCGTGAACTGGGCGCCATCCGGCGCGCGGCGCCGGTTTCCACAACACTGGCGTTTGGGATGCTTTCGCTTAAATTACAGGCCGAGTACGTAAATGGGGCTCTTTTGGCGATTTCCTTGGTGGCTTGCGCGGTAATTCTGGCAATGGCCTGGATGGCGCGGCCCAGTCTGGACGGAGTCATTCGCAATTCAAGATTCGGAGAAATGTTCCTGGTCTTTGCAGGAACGTACGCTTTTACGTTTGCCGTCGGTTCGAACTACAACTATCGGCTGATTCTCCTGATTCCCACGCTTCCGCTGGCCTGCGAGCTCGTTCGAAGCATAGAGCATCGAAAATGGGGAATCATTTACATTGCTTCCGTGCTCGTCGCGGAGAATTCGGTTGCCCTGGGAATGTATCAGGGCATACCGCTTGAAGATTTGGCGACATTCACGCTCTTTGCGATGATTCTGCCGATCGTGCTGGAACAAGCGAGGGAATTTCTGCTGGACGCTGCCACACTCTTCCAGCCGTCCGCGAACGTTGCGGTTTCGCACGACAAAGTGGCTGGGTAGAGGAACCACATACCTTCAGGAAGGAGACTTGGCGCACGACGAAGAAAGTGCCTGGAACCGGCGCATGCAAAGTCTCAACGAGCTCTGCCGCCGAACGCATTCATTTTGATTCGGATTAGTCCTACCCAGGTCATCTTCAGCAGCAGCAACCCGTGGCGGAAACGCTGGATATTGGTTTCGCCGTAGGTGCGCGCCAGGTAGCGGATCGGAATGTCCACAATTCCTAGTCCCAAAACCGCCGCGGGGAAAAGCAGTTCAAAATCGCCAAACGGGTCGAAATCGCCGAAGTCACGCCGCCATGCCACCATGCGCTGATAGTCGTAGCGCGTCACCAGTTTTGTGCCGCAGAGCGAATCGCCGATGCGAACATCGAGGATGGTGCTTAGCATTTTGGCGAAGAAAACATTTCCCAGCCGGTTTAGAAAGCGCATGGCTTCGCCTTCCATGGGATAGACGAGCCGCGACCCGTTTATAAAATCGCCGTAGCCCTGGCAGTAGGCTTCGTAGAAGCGCCCGAGCATTTCAGGGGGCATGGTCAGGTCGGCGTCGAGAATGATCAGCAGCGGCTGCGTGGCGTTAGCAAAGCCGAGTCTTACCGCGTCGGCTTTGCCCTTGCCGGTCTGTTGCAGAGCTTGAATTCGATAACGGTTTCCGTAAAGCGCGGCCACGCGCTGAATCTCTTCCCACGTTCCGTCGTTTGAATGCCCTTCCACAAAAATGATTTCGGTGTCGCAGTCCAAGTCTGGAAAGCGCTTCACGGCATTTTCAATGTTGCCGCGTTCGTTGCGCGCCGGAATAACGCAGGAGATTCCCGGCCGCGACGTCGCGGCCAGCGGACGCAGCACCACAATCGAAGTCAGGCTGAACCAGCGCACCAGCGGAACCAACGGAAGAACTCGATTGACGGCGTCGCCGAGCCCCAGCAATTTCCAAGGAAAGTAAATGGCCAGGCGATAGCGAACAATTTCGTAGCCCGACACTTTGACAATGTTTTGAAGATCGACGCGCGTCAGAAAGATGCTGGGCAGTTCGCCTTTCCGAACACCCATGCGATTCGCAAGATTGTAGAGCCAGCGCAGATACGGATTGTAAAGGACGGCGATTACGCGGGACGTTCGCGAAAGTTTCGATTTCAACTGCACCAGCAAGCCCTGAATATCAAAGTCGTGGTTGAACGTGCCGTTGACCAGGATCGCGGTGCGCCGTTCGATTTCGCCACTCAGGTCGGGGAACGGTTCGCCCCTTCCGATGGTCTGCTTGGCGGGCGCATCCATCGCGGCGAGCAGCATGCCGCTGTCATCCTCGCGCGGCAGCCACTGAATCAAACGGTCGTAGTATCGCGTGAGAGTAGAAAGCTGCGCCGCTAGATACGCGTTGACATACTTCTTCCAACCGGGAGCGTCACTCGTGCCCATATCCCTGCTTTTCTTTTCCTCTTCTTGAGATGACGAAGCGGGCTGCGTCTCAACGGTCGTAGTAATGGCCGGCCTCAATTCCGTCGCCGCATGGCGATTTCGCAAATCTAACAGGCAATGGAACTCTCACGCGCGCATCGCCAGTCTTGCGTTGCTTTCGAACCACTGAATCGTTTCGCGCAGGCCTTCGCGCAAAGGCGTTTTCGCTCGCCAGCCAAATTCCGCGACCGCGCGCGACGTATCGAGGCAGCGCCGCGGCTGGCCGTCAGGCTTCGTGGCGTCCCAGCGAATCGTGCCCTCGTAGCCGACCAGCGAGCGGATTTGCTCGAGCAAGTCGCGGACGCTGATTTCTTCGCCGCAGCCGAGATTCACAAGGTCGGGCTTGTTATATTTTTCAGTGGCCAGCACGATGGCCTCCGCGGCATCCTCAACGTAGAGAAATTCGCGCGTGGCGCTTCCCGTTCCCCAGGCCAATACTTCCGGAGCGCGCGCCTGCTTGGCTTCCCAGCACTTGCGAATCAGCGCGGGAATCACATGAGAAGTCTCCAGGTCGAAATTGTCGCGCGGGCCGTAAAGATTCACAGGCGTCAGGTAAATGCCGTTCATTCCATACTGCTGCCGGTACGCTTGCAACTGCACGAGCAGCATTTTTTTCGCCAGGCCGTACGGCGCGTTGGTTTCTTCCGGATAGCCATTCCAGAAATCTTCTTCGCGGAAGGGCACGGCCGTGAACTTGGGATACGAACAAATGGTTCCCGCGCAAACGAATTTTTCAATTCCAGCAATGCGTGCCGCCTCGATGGCATTCAAGCCCATCGCGGCATTCTCGTAGAAAAAGCGCCCCGGATTGATGCGGTTGGCGCCGATCCCGCCGACGACCGCCGCTAAGTGAATAAAGATGTCCGGTCGCGCATCTTTGTAAAGACGCAGCGCTTCCGATTTTTCGCGCAGGTCGTACTGCGCGCTGCGCGGAACTGTGATTTCGCCGCATCCCGCCGCGCGCAGCTTCTCCACAACAAAAGATCCGAGGAAGCCGCCACCGCCGCTCACGACCACACGTTTGTTCGTCCAAAAACTCATCCTGCCCCTTTAGTGCTGCGACGCGCGCCCGCTGACCGCCTGCACCATGCTCGTAACAGAAGTTTGCCAGCGGTTCCAATGACCGATTTTCTGTTCCAAAATGGCCTTGCCTTCGCCGCGCGGCTTTAGGCCGGCCGCTTCCACATCCGCATCCACCATGATGGCGACCAGGTCGCGGAAACCGATCTTCGATTGCCAGCCAAGCTTCACGCGCGCCTTGCTCGCGTCCGCGATCAGCACGTCCACTTCGAGAGGTCGCAGGTAGCGATCGGAAATCTTGACGTGCTTCTGCCAATCGAGGCCCGCATAGACAAACGCCGCTTCCACAAATTCGCGCACGGAATGCGTCTCGCCGGTCCCAATCACGTAATCATCCGCGGAATCTTGCTGCAGGATTTGCCAAATCGCTTCCACGTATTCGGGCGCATAGCCCCAGTCGCGCCGTGAATCCAAATTGCCCAAGTAAAGCGAATCTTCCCGGCCGGCAAGAATCGCGGCAACGCCACGCGTAATTTTGCGCGTCACAAACGTTTCGCCGCGCCGCGGGCTCTCGTGATTGAACAGGATGCCGTTGGCGGCGTAGAGGTGATATCCCTCGCGGTAAATGCGCGTCATCCAATGCGCGTAAACCTTTGCCGCGGCGTATGGGCTCCGCGGCTGAAACTCCGTCGTTTCGCTTTGCGGCGGCGGCGCAGAGCCAAACATTTCCGAACTCGACGCCTGGTAGAAACGCGTCTTCGCGCCGCTGCGCCGAATCGCTTCCAGCAGACGCATCGTGCCGAGTCCAGTCACGTCGCCCGTGTACTCGGGAATGTCAAAGCTGACCTTCACGTGGCTCTGCGCCGCGAGATGATACAACTCGTCCGGCGCCAGCGAGTAAATCAGATTCAGTATCCATTCGGTGCTGGAGAGATCCCCATGATGCAAAAAAAGCTTTGTGCCGGGATGATTGGGATCCTGATAGATGTGATCGATCCGCGAAGTATTGAACGTGCTGGCGCGGCGGATGATGCCGTGGACCTCGTACCCTTTCGAAAGCAGCAACTCCGCCAGGTAGGAGCCATCTTGCCCCGTGATTCCCGTAATGACTGCGCGTTTCATCGTGCCTCTCGATCCGGTATGCGCTCCCAAATGTAGGCGTTCCACTCCCAATAGTGTGGACTCGACGGGGTGACTGACGCAACGCGGCGATAATGAGAAACCAGGTAGTTGCCAAATGTCTGATCAAAATCCACACCGAATCGAAGCACATTGTACTCCGGAAAGATACGGTTGGACCAAATCAGGTAACGAACCCGTCTTTGCTCGATTTGCTGGATCAAATCGTCGGTCATTTTGCCGGGAGCGAGCATGCCAGGTGTAAACGCATAGACCCGCGTTGGACAGTCAACTCCCGACAAAAAGTACAAGCTAGTATCTTCGGGAATGGAAAGAACCGCTTCGCCAAGCGCATTCTTCTCCTTCATGAACTCCATTGCCGCCCAATAGTTTTCCGCGGTTTGTTTGGGCACGCGGATGCTCCCGCGCTCGGTCGTTAGCCACGCCGGACGCGGCTTTGCTTCCAGCACCTCCCGTGAATAGAGCGCTGGCGCCGCCAAACAGGCAAGGCAGAGCGCCACTTCCGACACTTGAACGAACCGTTTCGAATGCCCGGACGCCGGAATGAGCGAACGCATCAGCAACAGGAAACAAAGAATTGCCGGGCCGTCGTAAAACACGGGAAAGTCTACCGGCAAAAGCTTGAACGTGATTCGGAACGCGAGCAGCGTCGAAAGACTGAGCAAGAGCGCAACCGCCAGCGCGTTCCGGGATTCCGGGCGCCGCAAGAAATGCCACCACGCCGCCAATGTGGCCACGCCTACGTAGAAGACCATGTCTTGCGGGAAGAACACCGCGCACAGCTGCTTGAACCACGTCAGATATATAAAGATGTAGCCCAACGCGAGAACGAAAAGAGCTCCGCGCAAAAGCATGGTGCGCCGCTCCGGCCGCCTGCTGCTGAGGAACATGTGCAGCCCCTGCAGCAGCGCCAAAAAGACCAGCAAGCGTTTCGCTGCATCGGCGAGTATCGGACCGCTGATCGTGAATCCCGTCTCCGCCAGCCAGAACTTTCCGTACGTCCGCATGAAAAATGTACCGGGCCAGCTCATCAGGTTTTCCTGCGTCAGGAACTCCGCCCCGCGCAAGGAAATCATCCAGGTTATGACCATGCCGCATGCCACCACCCCGGGCAAGCAAGCGCCAACATCTTGCGCTACTGATTTCCATGACCTTTGCTGAAAGCCGCGGGCGGCGATCAAGAGCCCCAATGTGAGATAGCAGGCCATACCGAACTCGAGCTTCAGTAACAGCGCGGCGGCCGCGGCAATGCCAGCGCCGAAAATCCACGCCACGTTTCTGGACGTCGCTGCGTGCACCACCAGCCAAAAAAGCAGACACGAGACCAGCAGGCCGTACACACACGCGTAGCTATACGGCAGGGGAAATGAGAAGAGCGAGGGATGAAATGCCTGAAACAAAACGGCAGCTCCCGCAGTCCAACCCGCCATCGCCGCGGAGAGTCGCATTCCGGTGCGATACAGGAAAATGGCGCAGCCCAACGCGGACAGCGAACCGGCCCAATAAAGTACCGTCAAATGCACACCAAACATCCCGTATAGCAAGCTGTTCCAGTAAGGGCCCAACGGCCCGTACGGATACCAGATGTCCTTGTAGAGCGTTTTTCCATGCAAGAGAACACTGGGCACGTACATTTCGCGGCCGCAGTCCGCCGTCAGTTCTCCCCAGCTCGCCCAGGTTCCGTGGAACCACGCGGCCCACAGAAGGACCAGCGCCAGAAGGCCCCCAAGTGTCGTGAGGTTCCACGGGACCACCGCACCGCCCGTCAGCCGCCTGAAATAAGATTCCAGCGCGTTTGGCGAACCGGCAAACGCTGTTTCTGGCACGTTCGGCGCAGTAAGTGTGGAAATGGCCATTAGAGCGAATTCCAGAATAACAATAGTGTGGAGGCAGATTGCTGCCAGAAGCAGCGGGCCGTGCCTTAGATGAAACATCTCGAGCCACTTTTCGCTGCGCGGGAATTAGCGTAAACTGAAGGCGTTCCTCGGCGGTGGGAGTAGCTCAGCTGGTAGAGCGTCGGTCTGTGGCACCGAATGTCGCGGGTTCAATCCCCGTCTCCCACCCCAACTTTCACTTTCCGCAAAAAATCAATTCCACCTTGTATTCTTGAAACATGCGATCGGCGGTTAGCAGAATCATCTCTTTTGAGAGTGCCAGCTTTTCATCACTTCTTTTCCGGCTTTGATTTCCGGCCCTCGAACAAATCCAAAAGATAGTCGGGCAGTGGGGCGTCGAAGTCGTCGGGAACCTTTATCGTATCGCCAAAAATTCCGACTTTCCGGATGGGCTTGTCAGGGAGCAAAGGAACTAAGCGGGCGACCGGAACGCCGCAGTTCGCAATGATAATCTCCTCGCCGGCAGCCGCGCGGCGCAGCAGCCGCGACCACTGAGATTTTGCCTCCGTGATACTCACTGTCTTCACAGGTTCATGTTCGACCCCTTTGCTGCACTAGGTCAACTTACCCGCTATTTTGCGTTTCGTTGTGGACCGCTTTCTCCTTATTATCAATCATGGTCCCTGTTCCCTGTCGCGGGGTGCTCTTCGACATGGACGGCGTGCTGGTGGATTCCACGCCGGCAGTAGCGCGTGTCTGGAGCGGCTGGGCGCGCGAACATGGATTCGAGCCGGAGGCGGTGGTGAAGCAAGCACACGGCCGGCCCAGCATCGCCACCATCCGGGAACTGCTTCCCCATGCGGATCACCATGCGGAGGCTCGCGAAGTTGAGCGGCGCGAGCTGGAAGACCTGGAGGACGTCGGCGCCTTGCCCGGCTCCGCGGAGATGTTGCGCACGCTGCCGCCGAATCGCTATGCCATCGTAACCTCCGCGACGCGACGGTTGGCGGAAGTGCGACTGCGCGCCGCGGGCCTTCCGATTCCCGAGCACTTCGTCACCGCCACGGACGTTAAACGCGGCAAACCGAACCCCGATCCGTATTTGATGGGCGCGGAATCTCTGCGCGTGCAACCAGCCGACTGCATCGTAATCGAGGACGCACCCTCGGGGGTCCTCGCTGGCAAGGCTGCCGGAGCGCGCGTGATCGCCCTGCGCACAACATCCAATGATGCGGAACTCGGCCAAGCAGGCGCCGACTGGATCGTGAACAACTGCGCCGACCTGTCTGTGGAGTCGAAGAGTCCCGTCGGTCAGTTTTTCCTTCTCATCCGTCAAACAAACTAGCTCCAGTCTCCTAATAAACAGGTAGAATTCCAGCCTTGCCAAACGACGCAGTAAGAATCTCTTTCCCAGGAGAGCCTCGATGATCCGAGTGAAAAATATGCTCGCGCTGCTAGCGCTCGCTTTGTGCACGATCGCGTTCCAAGCGACCGTGCGCGCGCAAGACAAGGATGCCAAGCCCGCTGATAAGCCGGCCGACGCCGCGACTCCCGCCCCCGCCAAGGAAGAATCGTCCGTCACCGATCACACCATCAAGCTGGGCGGGCAGACTATTCCTTACAAGGCGACCGCCGCCACGATCCTGTTGAAGAACGAAAAGGACGAGCAGATCGCGCTTATCTATTACACCGCCTATACCCGCAGCGACGTAAGGGACTTGAGCCAGCGGCCCGTCTCCTTTCTCTACAACGGCGGGCCCGGTTCCTCATCCGTCTGGCTGCACATGGGCTCATTTTCGCCGCGCCGCGTGCTCACGGTGAATGCCGATGCCACTCCGCCCGCGCCATACAAGCTGGTTGAGAATTCCAATTGCCTGCTCGACAGAACCGACCTCGTCTTCATCGACCCAGTAGGCACGGGCTTCAGTCACGCCGTCGGCAAATCCCAGGACAAGGATTTCTGGGGCGTGGACCAGGACGTGAAGTCGCTGGCGCAATTCGTCAATACTTACGTCAGCCGCAACAGCCGCTGGAATTCGCCGAAGTTCCTGATCGGCGAGAGCTACGGCACGTTTCGCTCGGCCGCGCTTTCCGGCTACTTGCAATCCCACGATGGCATGTACTTCAACGGCATCGTCTTGATCTCCTCCGTGCTGGACCTCGGAACCATTTCCTTCAACGCCGGCGAAGACATGCCCTACATTTTCTATCTGCCCAGCTACGCCGCCACCGCGTGGTATCACAAAGTCTTGAAAGACCGTCCGGACAATCTGAATGCTTTTCTCGACGAGGCGCGCAAATTCGCGCAGACGGACTACGCCGGCGCTTTGATGAAAGGCTCGAATCTGGGCGAAGCGGAAAAAGCAGAGGTCGCTAAAAAGCTTTCGCGCTTCACCGGCTTGAACGAAGACTATCTGGTCAAAGCCGATCTGCGCGTCAACTTGCCGCAATTCATGAAGGAATTGCAGCGCGCCCGCGGACTGACGACGGGGCGCCTGGATGCCCGCTTTTCCGGCTGGAGTTACGATCTGCTCGGAGAGTACGCGGAATACGATCCCCAGGACACTTCGATCACCGGTCCATTCACTGCGGCGTTCAACAATTACGTTCGCGATGAACTGAAATTCGGACAGGACAAGGTCTATCATACCGGCTCCGACGACGCCAACAACAGCTGGGACTGGAAGCACCACACCGGAGATAATTTCGGGTTCCCCGGTTCACCGAACGTCGAAGGCGATCTGATCCTGGCGATGCTCACCAATCCCCATCTGCAAATCGAAGTGGAGAACGGCCTCTACGACTTGGCCACACCCTTCTTCGCCACCGAATACACCATGGAACACCTCGGCCTTCCCGCAAAACTCCAGAAAAACATACACCTGCAGTATTACGACGCGGGGCACATGATGTATCTCCGAGACGAAGATTTAGCGAAGCTGAAAACCAACATCGCGGCCTTTATTGACGGCGCTTCCAAGCCCTAGCGTAACGATACTCGGACAGCGAGTGCGCCGGATCCCGGCCACAGCAGTTAAAGCTGCGGCCCTTTTCCCGCACTCACCTGTCCTTCCGGCCAGTTTGTCTTCACGAAATGCCGCCGAAGTCCCCTATCCTGCGGAATGGTTCGCTCGCTTACACTATGGATGTCGATGAGTTGAGTGTAGCGACACGACGATTCTGCAGATAACCCGCCCTCCCTTCCTTGGGCCCCGAAAGGATGCGACATATTTCATGAGTACTCCGACGCAAACGCTGCCACCGCAATTGAATTCGGCGCCGGCGCCAGCACCAGTTTCAACGCCTCCTGTGCAGCGAACGATCCACACCGCGCAGCTTGTCACCGCCATGCTAAAGTCCAGCCCGCACGTCAGCGATTTGATTTTTTCTCCCGGCCGCGCGCCGCAAGTCGAAGTGAGCGGCCAGCTCGTCGAGCTGAAATACAAGGGTCTGGAGTGTCTGAGCTCCGACGACACCAGCTCCATTGCCAAAGACATCATGGGGAAAAACGAGACGCCGGTTCGGAACCTCGAGAAAGACGGCTCCGCAGACCTCTCCTACGGCATTACCGGCGTCGCGCGTTTCCGCGTGAATATTTTCAAGCAGCGTGGAAGCTGCGCGGTCGTCATGCGTGTAATCCCGGATAAGATTCCCGGATTCCAGGATCTGCACTTGCCCGCGGCGCTGAGCGAAATCGTGGAACTCCGGAATGGCATCGTCCTCGTGACCGGCCCGACGGGCTCTGGCAAATCCTCGACGCTCGCCGCGGTCCTCGACAAAATGAACGAGGAAAAGGCTTATCACATTCTTACCATCGAAGATCCCATCGAGTTCCTTCACCGTCACAAAAAATCAACCATTCATCAGCGCGAGCTGCATACCGATACGCCAAGTTTTGCGCTCGCCTTGCGCGCTGCTCTCCGCCAAGCACCGAAAGTAATTCTTGTGGGCGAAATGCGCGACCGCGAGACCATCGAAATCGCTCTCGAAGCTTCCGAAACCGGGCACTTGGTTCTCTCGACCCTCCACACCATTGATGCCGCGAAGACCATCGAACGCATCGTGGGCGTTTTTCCGTTGTCAGACCAGCAGGGCATCCGTACGCGTCTCTCGAAAGCGTTTCGCATGATCGTTTCGCAGCGCCTGCTTCCCAAAAAGGACAAGAAAGGCCGCATCGCTGCCGTGGAAATCCTGAAATCCACCATGCGCACCCGCGAATACGTCGAAAAAGGCGAGAGCGAAGGCAAGTCGCTGCTCGACGCCATGCGCGACGGCTCCACCGAAGACATGCAGTACTTCGACGGCGAAATTGAGAAGCTCATCCGCGCGGGAATCGTCGACTTCGAAACCGGCTTGACGTATTCAACCAACGCAGGAAATCTGCGCCTGGAAATGGCCGATTATGCCGACGAGCCCCGCAACCGCCGGCCCGCCCCGGATCCAAATCAAACCGTCGACGTCGAAATCGAAAGATAGGCACTCGACGAAAAACAATGCAGTGACTCAGAAATCGGTTATCCTCTATCGGGCATGACGATACATCCAGGTCCGGGATCCACGACTATTCTCTGAGATGAATCCTTGCATCGGCAGCATGACGCTGCACTTCTCCTCCACCTTCTGTGAAACTCTGCTTGTCGCTGCCGCATTCCTTCTGCTCGCCGTGTTCACGCCTCGCTCCAGCAGGGATCTGTTTCGAGTGATCGAAACGCGATTCGCCAAGCTAGCGAAACGCAAAACGCTTACGCTCTGGCTCCTGTTTTTCTCCGTGATCGCCGCGCGCCTGGCTGCTCTTCCGTTTCTTCCAGTTCCGATTCCCGGTATTCACGACGAATTCAGCTACCTGCTAATGGCCGACACCTTTGCGCACGGCCGCCTCGCCAATCCCACCCACCCCATGTGGATGAGCTTCGAAACGTTTCATGTGAACTGGCTCCCCACCTACTCCTCAAAATATCCTCCAGCGCAAGGATTCGCGTTAGCCCTGGGCCAGTGGCTTGGCCATCCATGGATCGGCGTGCTCCTCAGCGTCGCCGCGATGTGCGCGGCAATTCTTTGGATGCTGCAGGCGTGGCTGCCCGCGCGCTGGGCCCTTCTCGGTGGAGTGCTCGTCGCGTTGAAGTTCGGCGTCGCCAGCTACTGGATCAACAGCTACTGGGGCGGAGCAGTCGCAGCGCTTGGCGGTGCGCTGGCGCTGGGAGCGTTGCCGAGAATCGCACAGCAGGCACGTACGAAAGATGTCTTATTGCTCGGGCTCGGCATCGCGATCCTCGCGAACAGCCGGCCATACGAAGGTCTGCTCTTCTGCCTTCCAGTCGCAATCTGGTTGCTCTGGTGGTCGCGCAGAAAAACAAATTCGCCCGCAGCGCTTCGCGAACGCGCTGCAAAAATACTGCTCCCACTGGCCGCCGTATTCGCATTGACCGCCGCTTTCATGGGCTATTACAACTGGCGGCTGACGGGAAGTGCCACTCGTTTCCCGTACTCCTTGAATTCTCAAACTTACGAATCCGCCGGACTCTTCCTTTGGGACCATCCCCGCGAGCCGCTGCACTACAACAACCAGCAGTTTGAAGATTTCTACAATGGCTGGGAGCTCGACAACTACCGCAACACCGGGCCGGATGTTTGGAGAGTAACCGCTGAGAAATTGACGCGCAGCGCAAGCACGTATTTCTGGTGGGGATCGCTGCTGCTCGTCCCCGGCCTGCCGTTCGTGTTTTTCGATCGCAAACTGCGTCTGCCGCTGGCCACCCTTCTCGTCGTCACCGCTGGATTTTCTGCCATCATCTGGTCCATGCCTCATTACGCTGCTCCGGTCACCTGCGTAATTTTCCTACTGTTGGTGCAAGCTGTCCGGCATCTGAGGATTATGGACGTCCGTGGACGGCCTCTCGGCGCAGCACTTTCGTGCGCCGCGGTCGTTCTTCTCGCCCTAAATACCGCCGTCGCCGTAGCTCACCGCGCTTGCGACCCGCTAAGTTGGGCGTGCCAGGGCGACCCGAGCCGCGTTGCAGTCATGGAAAAACTTTCACATACTTCCGGAAAACACCTGGTCATGGTGCGCTACCCGCCGGACTACAACGTCCATGACGATTGGGTTTTCAACGGCGCGGAAATTGACGGAGCCAAGATTCTGTGGGCGCGCGAAACCAATCCCCAGCAAAACGAAAAGCTCTTCGCGTATTTCCAGGATCGTCAGATCTGGCTCATCGAACCCGAAGAGGACAATACGGAATTGATTCCCTACCCTATCGGGGAACCGCCGCCCCAACACTGAAGACCAGCGCTACGTGGCTTTCTTCAACAGCGACACAAAATGTAATCCGCGTCCGACTACTAGACTGAACGGCCCCGGGTACAGCGGAACCTTCGTCGTCCAGCTGACTTCCGTAAGTCCGCAATTCGAAAAGTGCTCCGCCCACTGCTTGCGGCTCTGATAGTTGTACGTGAGCACCACGCCGTGCGGCCGATTTCCCACCCAATCCATCAATCGCAGTGTCGCATCATCAAGAAAGTTTTCGCCCAGATGATCCTTGAGCAACACGAAAGAATTGCTGACGCGCGCGGCCTCGCGAAGCAAGACCTCCGGATTTTCCGTGTGATGGAGAACATCCACAAACAAACAAACATCGAACGAAGCACCCGCAAACGGAAGCGAGGAACCATCGAACGCGCGGCATTCGATCTTGCAGCCCGGCCGCACCAGGTATTCCACGCCCTGAATCGCAACGTCCGGGCGCAGTTGCTTGATCAAGCTTCCGACTGTCCCGTCACCACAGCCGATATCCAGCACCGAAGCACGCCGCGGGATTTGCGCCGCGAGCAGTTCTGCCAGCACACGCGTGCGCCGTTCGAATACAAACGCATGATGCCAGCGCCCGATCCAGGAAAGTGGCCACGAGGTCGCCCGGGATGTCTGCGGCGGCGCGGCCATTTATTTTAGGTCGTAGTCGCCGATGAACGTGCCGCGGCTGATGCCCAGCATGCTCAGAAAAAACGAAGCAAAAATCACCTGCAAGCCCAGGAACAGCCACATGGACCAGAAAAGAACTTGCCGCACCTCATGAAGTGGGCCGAAGCCGCTCGCCGCCCACTGCCAGGTGATCCACGCGCAGCCCGCAAATCCCGCGAGGAATAATCCCCCTCCAAGAAGCAGACCGGATTCGAGCGTCACGCGCCGCAGCACGCGCTTCAACGAAACCGTCCCGCGGTCAAACCGCTCCGCATAACTGAAAACTTTCGCGAACGCGCCGATCGAGAGAACCTGCGCACCCATCAGCGTGAAGATTACGCCGAAAATCATGGTGTGCAGGTCCAGCGTCACGCGCGGCGTAATCGCCCGCGGCCCAGGAAGCAGCCAAGACACTAACGCTAGCCCCAAAACAACCAGCAAGGCTCCTGGCAGCAAGAAAAGCCAGTTCGGCGCGTACAACAGCATGAACCGCAAACTCCGCCACCCGTCGCGGAAACTTCGCAGATGCGGCGCCCGCCCGCGCTTGTCCGGCCATAGCACTATGGAAATTTCCGTAATCCGCGCGCCAATTTGCGCCGACTTGATAATCATCTCCAGCGCAAATTCCATCCCGGAGCTGCGCACATCCAGGCGATCATAGAGCGCCCGCGAAAACCCGCGCATCCCGCAATAGCTGTCCCCAATGCCCACATGAAAAAGCAGATTGAGCAGCGCGGTGAGCCCGGGATTGCCAAAATATTTGTGTAGCCGCGGCATCGCCCCAGGCCGTATTCCGCCGCTGAACCGATTGCCCATCACCACATCAAAACCCGCGCGCAGTTTCTCGACGAATCGCGGCACCTCGGTGAAGTCATAGCTGTCGTCCGCATCGCCCATAATAATGTACGGTCCGCGCGAGGCCGCGATCCCCGCGCGCAGCGCCGCGCCATACCCTCGTTCCGCCACGTGCACCACTCGCGCCCCGTGCTGCTCCGCAATCACCACTGAACCATCATTCGAACCGTTGTCCGCCACCACCACTTCCCCGGAGAGACCCGCATTGCGAAACGCATTCACCGCTTTATCAATGCAAAACGCCAGCGAATTCGCCTCATTTAGGCAAGGAATCACCACGGAAACATCCACTGGCTGCATCGCGCCCACCGCTTCACGCAACGCGCCCTCGGAAGTCAGCGCACTCTTCATACGGGAACCCATCATAACCCGCTCGCTCCAACTTTTCACCACGCCAGCAACATCCTCCCGACAATGTAAGTCAGTCCGGACTGGACTCCTTGGGACCCTGATTAGTACCGAACCCTCGGCGTCTCTTGCAGCATCAAACTTAATGTCCGGCGCGGGCCGGGCGGGGGTATACGTTCGTGGGACTATTGACGCAGGGGGGAGCGATATCCATTGGATGTCAGGGCGCGCAAGAAAGCAGGCCATCTAGGTGGTAACTATGAGCAACGTAGAAACGAATCGTGGTTTTGGAATCGCTGTCTTTCCGCTGCTGCTCCTTTTGCTCTGCACAACACTCGTCGTCCCGCCCGCCAACGCAGGTGACGCCCCGCTCACCGTTCCTAGCGGAACAATCCTGCCGATTCGCTTGAACTCCACTATTTCCTCCGCCAAATCTAAACCAGGCCAGATCATCACCGGCAGGATCATGCAGGACGTTCCATTGCCATCCGGCGTACTCATCCGCGCGGGCAGCAAGGTCATCGGCCACATCGTGGAAGTAACTCCTGCCACCGCCGGCGCGCCAGCCCGCATCTCCCTCCAGTTCGACAAACTTGTCTCCTCCAACGAGACCATCTCCCTCACTACAAATCTCCGTGCTATCGCCGGGTTCATGCAAATCCTCAACGCTCAAACACCCGAGACCGGTCCGGGCGAAAGCGATGTTTTCGATTGGCTGACCACCATCCAAATCGGTGGCGACATTGTCTACGGGGTGGGCGGCCCCGTCGCAGCCGCAGAGAACGCCAATCAAATTATCGGAAAATCAGTCGGTGGCGGTGTCCTGGTGCAAGTCAGGGCTAAGGAAGGCACGAACTGCCGCGGGCCTGTCGACGGCAATGATAGTCCTCAGGCGCTCTGGGTATTCTCTTCCGATGCTTGCGGCACCTACGGCCTCGCGCACGTCAGCATTACGCACGCCGGCCGCACCGATCCCACAGGTGTGATCGTCTTAGCTTCCGACAACGGCAACGTTAAACTTCCTAGTGGAACCGGAATGCTCTTGCGCGTCACCAGCAATAACCGCTCCTAGACTCTATCCGGAACTTCGGTGACCGATCAGAACGGGAAGGCGACCACGTACGCGTATGACGATGCGGACCGGCTGACTTCGGTGAAGGACGCGGCGAGTAACGTGACGACGTACAGCTACGACACAGAAAGCAATTTAACGAGCATTGAGGACGCCAACAGCCACAGCACTTCTTTCACTTATGACGCCTTCGGGCGCGTTACGAAGACCACGTTCCCGTCCGGCTATGTCGAGACGTATGGCTATGACGCGGTCGGAAATCTGACTGGCAAAACTGACAGAAAGAACCAGCAGATTACCTACACTTACGACCAGTTGAACCGGCTGACGGGAAAGGCGTATCCTGATAGCACAGCCGTGAATTACACGTCACATTATTCTTTCCAAGATTCCGTACTGAAAAAATGTGACAGCCGTTTGACGCAAGTGACCGACCCCACGGGCACGTACCAGTTCACGTTTGACAACATGGGGCGGCTCACCGGGGCCACAAGCAGCTATTCCTTCCTGACTGGGCGCAATTTCACAACGAGCTACGGCTACGATGCCGCCTCGAACCGCACGGGGCTCACCGATCCGGAAAGCGGAGCAACGAGCTACGTGTACGACACGCTGAACCGTTTGCAAACGTTGACGCCACCGAGCGCGTTCAGCGGGACGAGCTCGTTCGGCTTCACGTATGACGCTCTCAGCCGCCGCACGCAGATGACGCGCCCGAACAGCCTGAAGTCCGTCTATGCCTATGACACTCTGTCGCGGCTCCAGAGCGTCTTGCACCAGAGCGGATCGACGACACTGGACGGCGCGGCTTATACCGTAGATAACGCTGGAAACCGCACGTCGAAGACGGATGAGTTGGCGAGCGTGACGTCGAATTACACGTACGATCCAATTTATGAGCTGACGCAGGTCACGCAAGCCGCAAGCACAACGGAAAGTTACAGCTACGATGCAGTGGGCAATCGGACGGCTTCGCTTGGTGTTTCGTCGTACACAAATAATTCCTCGAACGAGCTGACCGCGACCTCTAGCACGACGTACGCGTACGATTACGACGGGAACACGACGAGCAAAACGGATTCCACGGGGACGACGAGTTACGCGTGGGACTTTGAGAATCGATTGACCAGCGTGACGCTGCCAGCTAGCGGCGGCACAATCAGCTTCAAATACGACCCATTCGGAAGGCGGATCTACAAGTCATCGTCCGCCGCGACCAGCATCTACGCCTTTGACGGCGACAACCTCATCGAAGAAACAAATTCCTCGGGAACCGCAGTCGCCCGATACTCACAAACACAAAACATCGACGAGCCGCTGGCGATGCTGCGCAGCGGCGCAACGAGCTACTACCACGCCGACGGCTTAGGCTCGATCACTTCTCTGAGCAATGCCGCTGGCTCGCAAGTGCAAACCTACCAGTACGACTCGTTCGGTAAGCAAACGGCCTCCAGCGGCTCGCTGACGAGTCCATTCCAGTACACGGCGCGCGAATTGGACCCCGAAACGAGCCTGTATTACTATCGCGCCAGATACTACGATCCCGGTACGAGTAAATTCCTTAGTGAAGATCCAACAGGGTTCGATGCAGGGGTCGATTTCTACTCGTATGTTGATAATAACCCAACAAATTTCGAAGATCCGCAGGGATTGCAGAGATACAAGTGCCCACTCTTTGGTCCTTGCCAGCATCTTACAAAAAGGGGACAGGCGCGTGCCTCCTGCTGTGGTGGACGCGGACCAGACTTCTACAATCTGAGCGTCGGCTATGGGCCCAATGTGGGTCCCGCTGGGTCCTTGAGTATTGACAGACGGGGAAACGTCTATGTTGGTCTTGGGATTCAAGTCGGCAAATCCCCAACTCTGTTGGGGGGTAGTGTAACTGCAAACCATCTCGACTCATGTCGGCCTACAGGGAAAGAATTGGACAGCTACCTATCGGGAGGCAATATTACCGCCACCGCAGCTCTCGGTTTAGCGGTCCAGCAAGGTGTGTCGCCAACTAACGCCGCAGCGGGTACGGGATGGGCAACAGGGTACGGGATTGGCACTCCCCAGGCGGGCGTTTCTGGAACGTTCTCGCTCACGCTTGGCACCGCTATAACGGTAGTGGATGTTCTGTCCAAACTGCTCCCGTGAGAACGTCGAGCGCGGAGACTCTAAACGTGAACAGCTCAACTGTTAACAGCGATTTCGGCCACCTGGTGGCACTCTTCTTTTTGGCAGTAGGTGTTTGTACACTGGTGTTTCCATACAGAGTCCAGGCAGCGGCCCTCAGGAAATGCAAGACGGTTTGGGGATTTCCAAATCCTTTCTTGGGTTGGATGGAAACCAAGGCTTATATTTGGATGCTTCGCGCACTGGGCGCGGTTTCGAGTGCTGCAGCCCTACTCGTTGAGATTGTTATTCTAGTTGGGAGATAAGGCAAATTTCAACGCTGGGTCCGAGTTTAGAGTCAAATTCACTCTGACCATAACCGAGCGTCCCACTGCGATCCGCGCTGTTATTGACACGACGACACCTATTACATACTGTGCCTCGGCTGACGGGGAAGGCGTATCCTGACAGGCGGGTCGCAGGCCCTTAATACGTGGGCACGGATGGGTGGCGGACCCTTTGGTTTGGAGCTGTGAAGAAACCCTCTGAATTTCATTCTTGAAAAAAAGATAGGGTGCCGTAAGCTCGCGGCATGAGCCAAGAAAATCCGAGCAACAAGCCGCTGATCCGCTACGTGAACCGGCAGCAGATGAGCTGGCGTGCGGTGGATGTGGAGAGACTCGTCGACGAAGAGCATCCGGCGCGGGCCATCTGGCGGGTGGATCACCCTTAGCGTGCGGGATGATTTTGACTTTATCTTTATTTCTGGGGTGGCCCAGCCCTTCATGGTCTTTATGAAGGGTGGGCCACTCTTCGCTTTGCCTTGTGCCACTGATACCGTTAACCCCTCCCCCGCAACCATCCAGTCCTCAATTCTCCCCATTCCCTGCATTTCACTTAGCCGCTCTGAACCACCGCCTCGAAAAGAGCCGCGAACTGTGCGAAACTCCCATACATGACCACATGGCCGAACAAAATTGCTCTCCTCGCAAATGAAGGATAGCTTCGACAGTCCAAACTTGGCTGCTTCGAATGCGCTCGCAACTGATCCTTGGGAAGCTGCCTACCTGCGCTTCGAAACGCCGCAACAAGAAATCGAGAAATTTATCGCGCGCCTTCAAAAATTGGGCGCAAGCGCTTTGCCGCGCGATGCAGAAATCGTGGAGCTTTTCTGCGGCCGTGGCAACGGACTCCACGCCCTTCAGCAACTCGGATTTACCCGCCTCCAAGGCGTGGATTTGTCTCCTAGTTTAGTCGCGCAATATCAAGGTCCCGCAAAATGCGCCGTCGCCGACTGCCGCCAACTGCCCTTCGCCGATCGCACCAAGGACGTTCTCATCGTGCAAGGTGGTCTTCACCATCTGCCGGCGTTACCGGAAGATTTGGACCGAACTTTTTCAGAGATGCAACGCGTGCTGCGAAAAGACGGCCGCGTCCTCTTCGTCGAACCGTGGCTCACTCCCTTTCTGAAATTCGTCCACGCCATCTCCGAAAATGCTCTGGCGCGCCGCCTTTCGAATCGAATCGACGCTCTCGCCACCATGATCGAACACGAAAAGCGCACCTACGAGCAATGGCTCTCCCAGCCCGATCTAATTCTGAAACTGGCCCGGACGCATTTTACACCTCTCCACGAATTCTTCGCATGGGGCAAATGGAACTTCGTCGGCAAGCCGCGCTGAGATTCGAATCGTTCGTCCGTCTAAACACGCAAGCTTCTGGCCACGTCGAACGTGCGGCCCGCCGCCCGTGACTTCGCTCTTGCAATTCCAGCTTCCGCGGTTATGATGGCCGCCTTGCTTCACTCGCACATTTTTCCCGCTAGCAGGAACCATTGACCACCACACCGCTGGCCCATTCGAATCCTCCGCTCGCTACGGGAAAACTCCTGAAAGTTCTCGGCATGTGGTTCGGCATGGCCGCCGCTATCGGAAATACCATTTCCGCCGGCATCGTTCGGACACCCGGCGAAGTCGCCGGACTCCTGCCGAATCCATGGCTCTTCCTCGGCGTCTGGATTATCGGCGGACTCTACGCGCTTTCCGGCGCGTCCGCCATGGCCGAACTCGGCGCCGCCATCCCGCGCAGCGGCGGCCAGTATAATTTTTCACGCCGCGCCCTCGGCGACTATGCCGGATTCATCGTCGGCTGGAGCGATTGGCTTTCCACCTGTGGCACCGCCGCCGCCGTCGCATTTGTAATCGCTGAATATAGCGGCGCGCTTTTTCCAAAACTAATCGCTGACTTCTCCATCGCTAGCCACACGATTCGAATGCAAGTCGTCGTCGCCGCGCTCGTCATCATCGGTTTTTTTGTTTTGCAGTGGCGCGGAATCCGCTGGGGCAGCGGCGCGCAACTTATCACTGCAGGGATCAAGACAGGAGCATTCATCATTCTGGTGATTGCGTGTTTTCTTCTCGGCGGGCCGGCGCACCACGCCGCCACGCAATTTGCCGCGCGCGCGCTGGCGCTGCCGTCGGGGTGGCCTTTTATCGTTGCGTTTATGCTGGGGCTGCAGGGCGTCATCTACACAGTAGATGGGTGGGATGGCGTGATTTACTTCGGCGAAGAAGTTCGCGAGCCCGGCCGCGACATTCCGCGCGCGATTTTTGGCAGCGTCTTTTCCATCATGGGGATTTATCTGCTGCTGAATCTGGTGGCGCTATACATTTTGCCGATGAACGAAATTGCCGGAAACACTTTTGTTCTCGGCACCGTCGCGAATCGCATCTTCGGGGCCTTGGGTGATCCGATCATTCGCTCCATCATGATCATTTCCATGCTGAGCTGCCTCAATGCCAATCAGCTTTTTTGTTCGCGCACGCTCTATACCATGAGCTGTGACGGACTATTTTTTCGCCGCGCTTCCCGGGTGAATGCAGGCGGGACGCCAGTGCCAGCGTTGTTTCTCAGCACAGTGGTCGGTTTGCTTTTTCTGCTGACCGGAACGTTTGAGCGCGTGATCGCGATGCTGTCATTTTTCTTCGTCGCGAATTATACGCTGTCGTATGCCTCGCTGTTTCTGTTGCGCAAACGCGAGCCAGAAATGGAACGTCCGTACCGCGCGTGGGGCTATCCGTGGCTCCCGGGGATCGCGCTGATCGCGTCCGTCGTCTTCCTGATCGGCTCGATCGCCACGGACCGGGAAAATGCGCCGTGGGCGCTCTTGATGCTACTGCTCAGTTACCCGATGTATCGCGCGCTGAAGTGGGCCGCCAACCGTCCGAGCGCCACAGCGTAACGACGATCTTGAAGAACGTTTCCTGTTTGATTCACTTTCTTCGACCACCACTAATTTGAAACTTTTTCGGCGACAGACTTGCCTTGCAGAAAGAGCAGCAAATAATCTTTGCCGCCGGCTTTGGAATCCGTGCCGGACATGTTGAAGCCGCCGAAGGGATGAGCGCCGACCATCGCGCCGGTACATTTGCGGTTTAGATAAAGATTGCCGACGTAGAACGACTCTTCGGCCTTTCTGATTTTTTCAGGATTCCTGGAATACACCGCTCCGGTCAATCCAAATTCCGTATTGTTGGCAATTTCCAGCGCGTGATCGTAGTTTTTTGCTTTGATCACCGCGAGCACGGGACCAAACACTTCTTCTTGCGCGAGCCGCGCGTGCGGATCGACATCCGCAATAATCGTCGGCTCGACGAAGTAGCCGTCGCCGGCGGCGCGTTTGCCGCCGGTGAGCAACTTCCCTTCCTTCTTTCCGATTTCGATGTAATCGAGAATCGTTTTCATGGCGGAAGCGCTGACGACCGGACCCATGTAATTGTTCGGATCATCGCTCGGGCCGACGGAGATTTTTTTCGTGCGGTCCACCAGCTTTTGCACGAACGTATCGTAGATTTTCTCCGAGACGATCACGCGCGAGCACGCCGAGCATTTCTGCCCCTGGTAGCCGAACGCGGCTTGCACCGTGCCTTCCACCGCGGAATCAATGTCGGCTTCTTCGTCCACGACGATCCCGTCCTTGCCGCCCATTTCAAGCACCGTACGTTTGATCCAGATTT
>Ga0207062_1013_pt2 | contig 35584 bp, 35 predicted proteins | sample Alteio_BWMinCont_28_FD_153266 | JGI IMG/M metagenome (GOLD analysis project Ga0207062, IMG submission 153266) | Enriched cells from forest soil in Barre Woods Harvard Forest LTER site, Petersham, Massachusetts, United States -... | ecosystem: Environmental > Terrestrial > Soil > Temperate forest >... | reverse complement strand
AGGCTGTCCGTCTTCAAAAGGGTTTATCGTGTAGCGCCCTCCAAGTCTATTTTTTCTACCGGACTTTTGTTACTAGCTCTTGATTTGTTACCTAATACATCTCCATACAGGATAGTAAAAAATTAGTTTACTTTACTATTGCAGTAAAATCAAAATTATATTATAATATTAGTAAATTATTGAGAAAATAAAGGAAAACTAAATGAAATCAGACAAAACGAAGAACAAAAAACCTTTAATTGGCATTCTTACAAATCTTTTAACTGTTGAAAGCGGCGTGTTTTCCGGCACAGAACGAATTTATGTGAACCGCGACTATATCACCAGTATTTTACGAGCTGGCGGAACCCCCATACTCCTTCCAATCATCTCAGATTTTGAGGCAATGTGCCAACAAATTGAATCTGTGGACGCTATCCTTATCTCCGGTGGTCAAGACGTACATCCGCTTCACTACAAGGAAGAACCTTCCCGTTTATTAGAAGCCGTATGCCTCGAAAGGGATGAATATGAAATGGCTGTCATTAAACATGCCTTTCAACTCCAAAAGCCAATTTTCGGCATCTGCCGCGGCCTTCAGCTCATCAACGTCGTCTTTGGCGGCTCCCTTTACCAAGATATCGCTAACGATTTCCCAATGTCATCCTTTCAGCACACACAAAAATCTAAAAAAGATGACGCACTGCATACCGTCGATATCGCTCAAGAGTCATGGCTCTCTAATGTCCTGGAAAAAGAAGTCCTTTTGACCAACAGCTTTCATCACCAGGCAATCAAAAATTTGGCTCCCGGATTCCGGGCAAGCGCCTGGGCAAAAGATGGCGTGATCGAAGGAATTGAAAAAATTGATGGTCCTTTTATCGCGGGTGTCCAGTGGCATCCTGAGATGATGACCGAAAAACATCTTGATATGCATCAGCTTTTCTGCGCCTTTGTCGCAGAAGCAAGCAAAAATATATAGGCTTAATAATGTCATCAAAATCGGTAAAAAAAATCGGCCTCTTGAGCATGGTTTTTCTTTGCTTAAACGGCATGGTGGGTTCGGGATTATTCCTGCTTCCGGGTCAAGTGGCCGCGGTCGCCGGGAACTGGGGTCTCGCAATCTATATTATGGTTGCTTTGATCGTCATGTCCTTAGGCTGGTGCTATGTGCAATGCGCCAGCCGCTTCAGCCGCAATGGAGGAGCTTACCTTTATGCTAAAGAGGCCTTTGGTGATTTTATCGGATTTGAAATCGGACTGATGCGCTGGGTCGTCGGAATGATCGCCTGGGCATCTTTAACCGTCGGATTTATCCTCGCGCTGGGCACCCTATATCCACAAGTGATGGTTGCGCCCCTTAAACAGATCCTTATCGTCGGAATGATCGCGGGGTTGGGACTGGTCAATATTTTTGGGGCAAACGCGATCAAGAAAATCAACGATGTCATCACTATCACAAAAGCTGTGATCTTATTTATCTTCCTTGCCGCAGGGATATTTTATATTGACCCTCAACATATCAATGTTATTGAGGAAAGCTTTCCCATAGATAAGCTAGGGGTTGCTTCTTTGATCATATTTTTTGGCTTTACAGGTTTTGAAGCGTTGACTATCGTCGCTGCCGAGATGGAAAATCCTAAGAAGAATATCCCGTTGGCAATGATGTTAGGGATTGTTTTTTGCTCTGTTCTTTATTTCGTCGTTCAGCTGATCTGCATGGGCGTATTGGGAGATAATCTCGCTCATTCAGCTTCACCGATTGCGGCTGTCGCTGAAGTATTGGGTGGAGAATGGGGTAAATTATTAGTTTCTCTGGGCATGCTGATTTCGATTGGAGGGGTCATTGTGGTCTCGTCATTCATCACGCCCCATAGTTGCCAGGCTTTAGCTGAAGACCACACGATTTTTCTCAAATTCGTGCGGCAAAATAGCTTTGGAGCCCCCTATGGCGCCATTATTATCTCCACAGTGCTTGTTTGCGCGATTGCCCTTTCCGGGAGCTTTATGGAGCTTGTCACTATTAGTGTGATCTCACGTTTTGCGCAGCACATTGTCACCTGCCTTGCGCTGTTTTCCATGGAAAAAAGCGGGGTCATGCAGCCGTTTTCACGGCCTTGGAAAAGAGCGATCCCTGTATTTGCCATTGCAAGCATTCTGTGGCTGCTGACAAATGCTGAGCCGTATCACATTATCTATGGACTCGGGGCTTTAGTGGTCGGTGTCCCGCTCTACTTCGTACAAAAGTGGCTGGATGTAAAACCTTCAGAAATCATTCTTACCAACTTAGTCCCTGAAGTTTGACTTTAATTTACTAGTCCATTAAGATTATTATTCTGCTTAAAAAAATAAACAGATTTTGTTAAATAATCAATATGGAGAAAAGTAATGTTAAAACTGATAATTGCACTCTGCCTATTAGCATCAACCACCATACAAGCGGAAACTCGCGTATTAGCATTTTCCGGCAGCACAAGAGCCGAATCCTATAATCAAACCTTAGCGACTGAAGCTGCCCGGATCGCCCAAGAGATGGGCGCTAGCGTGACGCTTATCAATTTAAAGGATTACCCTCTTCCATTTTACGATGAAGACCTGGAAAGAAATGAAGGCATGCCTGCCAATGCCAAAAAATTACGTCAATTGATGATCCAAAGCGATGTAATCTTTATTGCCTCTCCCAATTACAATGCTTCCGTCACAGCAATCTTAAAAAATACTCTGGACTGGTGCTCAAGAAGCGAAGAGGGCGGATCTTCACGCGAAGCGCTTAAGGGGAAAAAGGTGGCGATGATGTGTGCCTCTCCAGGCGCTAAAGGCGGCATCAAAGGACTCGTTCATTTGAGAGATATTGTTCAAGATATCGGAGGCATTGTCATGCCTGATCCAGTGGCAATCCCAAAGGCGCATGAAGCCTTTGATGAAAGCGGCAAACTCAATGATCCCGGCTTAAACATGAACTTACGTCAGCTAGTCCAGGAATCATTAAATTAGGACGAACGACAAACAACGGTAAGAGACAATACAAAAGTCTTAGGGCCAAAGCGAAAGAGGACTTTCGCACTCCAAACGCTTCGCGATGCTAAAGGTTCAACTAGTTTAGACATCTATTTCGCGAAGCGTTTGGAGTGCGAAAGTCCTCTTTCGCTTTTGGCCGATCACACTTTATTATTTCATAATAAGGTGAAATTCAGCTCTCCCACAACCAGAACTAACATTCTTCCAATTTGGCCCCACTTTTTCTTTGTCATCAATGCGCTTGCCAGAAACAATGATGTTCATTTTATCAATATCAAGATTGGGGTGTTTTAAATGGATAAGCTCTTTCAAATCTCCAAAAGTCCCAATCTTGAGATTCACCCTAATGTTGAAGCTTCGGCCATCAAGTGGCTTCAGGCAAACTTCCCCCTCAAAGCGCTTCATATCTTCTTTTTTGAACAGTTCTTTACATGTAATATCCGGCGTTTTAAGGCTGCTGGAACCTTGTATTCGACATAAATTTTCCCAAAGTACCGGATCATTTGCATAGAGATATGTCCGTCTTGAAGTCCCTCCAAACATCGAGAGTTCAACTGGCCCCAAAAAAGATAGAATAAACCTATGAAGCTCTCTAGGAGTTTCTGACCAAAAGCCCTTTACATTAAGTGTTAATCTGACAAACTGGTCACATGCTTTTGATGTCAATTCGCTCATGTGCTGAATTGTTTCATCATTGATATTTGCACTTTGAGCAAGCGCCTTAATATCTTTTTGAAGATTTTCAAAATCACAGAGATTGACTCGTCTCGGATCCCACTTGCCCACGGATACAAGTTCATCAAACCGGTCAACTGTATTGTTTATCTCACGTATTCTAATGTCCAATAATTGTTTATTATCGAAGCAATCTACAATCCCATCTTTATTATCGGCTTGATTTCCATATCCAATATAATTTTTAACGCCTTCGCAAACATTTGAAAAATAATGCATAAAACCCTCAATTTTTTAATTTGTTAAAAAAACAATTGTAATTAAATTCATATATTAAATCAAGCACAATTAACCACTAGCCCTCTGCGTCTCTCCGCCTCCTGCGCCTCTGCGTTAAAAAATAAAATATAGCCATGCAAACTCTTATCGCTAATTTTAACGCAGAGGCGCAGGAGACGGAGAGACGCAGAGAGGAATAACATCACAAAAATATTCTTGACGCAAAGGCCTGCATCACTCATTTTTGAGCACATGAACGCATCTATTTCCCGGGCTACCCAATGAAAAAAATCTTCTATTTACTCTGTGCATTCGCTTTTTTTCAGACAACCTTATTTTCTGCGGAACCTAATCTGCACATTTGCACGGTTGCTTCACAACATACCAAAGGTTTAGACCAGCTTCTGGATTCTTGCGACAGGTATGGGATTTCCATTGACGTTTTGGGATTGGGCAAAAAGTTTAGGGGCCTCTCTCATAAATTGATCTATGTCAAAAAATACATTCAAAACCTACATGACAATGATGTTGTGCTATTTGTGGATGCCTATGATGTGCTTTTTTTTGCCACTGAAGATAAAATCATGAAGACCTTCCTGAGAATGCGTAAACCCTTCATAATTTCCGTCGAAAGATACTGCTGGCCCTATTCTGACCTTGAACCTCATTTTCCAAGAGGGCCGACATCCAACAGATATATCAATAGCGGTTCATTCATGGGATATGTCTATCGCTTAAAAGAAATTCTCACAGACATTAACCCGCGACCTTATGAGGACGATCAAGGTTTATTTACCCTCCATTATTTCAAACATCCGGATCTGTATACCTTTGATGCACATTGCAAGCTTTTTTTACCAATGGCCGGAATCATTATGTACGAGCTTAAGCTTGATTATTTAAAAAAGAACGTGGCTTTGAAAGAGACAGGCATAAAGCCTTGCCTCATCCATGGCAATGGAGGCAGCAGGCCTATGTATCAAGAGATCTACGATGAGTTCTACCTTGAGGATTCTGATTCAGAAGATGCTTCTTGAACCAGCCTCTGGCCACCCTGGCAACTTCCTCAAGGGTACCCGGCTCTTCAAAAAGATGGGTTGCGGTGGGAATCACCTCAAACTCCTTTTCGCACTCGATCCGATCGAATGCCTGCTCGTTCAAACCGATGACGCCATAATCCTCTCCCCCGACAATGAATAAACTGGCCCCGGTTACCTTGTGCAAGGATGCCATGGCTAAATCCGGACGGCCGCCTCTCGACACTACAGCGTGGATTTTATTTCCTAATTTTGCGGCGACCTCAAAAGCTGCCGCGGCGCCGGTGCTGGATCCAAAAAGGCCTATCTTCAGGGAGTTTGTGTCAGGCTGGTTTTCAAGCCACTGGACGACCAGGCTTAAGCGTTCGCTCAAAAGTTCGATATTAAATCGGGTTTGATAGACCTCATCTTCCTTTTTTGAAAGGAGGTCGATGAGAAGAGTGGCAAGGCCGCCCTCGTTCAGTATGTTTGCCACAAAGTTATTGCGCGGTGAAAATCTGCTGCTGCCGCTTCCATGGGCAAAGAGGACAAGGCCTTTAGCGCCTTCAGGGATTTTAAGCATCCCCTCCAGATCAACGCCTTCATCGGTCACATGAATCAATTTTTCCATAATCACCCGTTACCAGTAGAAAAATGCTTTAATATGTCGACGACCTCTTCATCTTCAACTTGATCAAATTCTTCGTAGTAGGCGCCTACAGCGCCCATGAACATGTGCTCAGGCGGGATTTCCGCAGCGATAAAGTCGTCGGCCATCTCTGAAATTTTATCGGCGGTCTCACGTGGAGACACCGGGACAACAGCCACAATTTTACTTGGGTTGCGATCTTTTAATTCAAGGATGCCCACTTGCATCGTCAGGCCGGTAGCAATGCCATCGTCGACAATAATTGCGACCTTATCTTCAACGTCAGCATCTTTTCTGCCTTCCAAATACAATTTTCTTTTTCGTTTAATCTCTTCAATCTGCCGCAGTTTTTCATGCTGCAGCCAAGATTCACCGACAGATTGCAGCTCATGAGGATTTCCCAAGAGATGGCCGCTTTCGGAGACTGCCGCGATTGCGTACTCTGAATGATAAGGATGCCCAATTTTGTGGGCTAAAATAAGGTCCAGGGGGGCATGCAAATATTTTGCGATTTCTGCGGCAACGACAACCCCACCCCTCGGGAGGGCATAAACGACAACATCCTGACCTTTATATTTTTTCAGAAGTTGGCATAGCTGTTTGCCGGCGTCCTGGCGATTTTTGAAAATCATGCGTCAACCCCAAAAATGGACTAAATGGACTAAATGGACTAAATGGACATTTGAGAAATAGCGACATATTTATGCTTTATATAATCCCGCATCTTCATATAAACACATAACATTTATTCTGTCCATTTAGTCCAATCTGTCCATTCTGTCCATTTAGTCCATTTAGTCCATTTAGTCCATTCTGTCCAAAATTTAGGTTAATCGCTATAATGATCTTCAACCGGGAGGCAACCGCTATGGCTCAAAATTTTACCGACAGCGTTACCGATGCTCTGCAACAGGCATTTAGCGACGCCGAACGCCGAAAAAATAGCGAAGTAACGGAAAACCATCTTTTAGAAGCTTTTCTCAATGACCCTAACGGCTATTTTTGTTCTCTGATCTCCAATCTCAATCTCAATTCCCAAGCTCTCATCCACAGGGTCCAGCAAGAGCTCAACAAGCTGCCGACATTGTCCAGTACGCCAAAGTCTCCCCTGCCCCCTTCGTCGAGTCTTCAAAACCGTATTAACGAAGCGCAGCAGCTGGCACAGAAGTGGAACGATAGTTATGTCAGCAGCGATCATTTTTTCTATTGCTACTGGAAAAATGGCGGCGAGCCTTTTGCTTCTTGGAAAGCTCAGTCAGGGATTAATTTAAATCAAGTTGAAGAGCAGATAAAAAAGATCCGCGGCGATCGGCATATCGATTCCCCGACTGCGGAATCAGGATTTCAAACCCTTGAAAAATATTGTAAAAATTTAACCGCATTGGCCAAAAAAGGCGATCTGGATCCGGTTATTGGCAGAGATGAGGAGATCCGCAGGAGCATTCAAGTCCTCAGCCGCCGCACAAAAAACAATCCCCTATTGATCGGCGCTCCAGGGGTAGGTAAGACAGCTATCGCCGAAGGGCTCGCGCAACGGATCATCCAGGGCGACGTTCCCGACACCCTAAAGAACCGCCAGCTTATGGCCCTGGATATGGGGAGCCTGATCGCCGGCACAAAATATCGCGGCGAATTTGAAGAGCGCTTAAAGGGCATTCTCAATGATATCGAAAAGAGCGAAGGCCGGGTTATCCTTTTCATTGACGAGATCCACACTTTAGTCGGTGCGGGCGCCACTGAAGGTGCCATGGATGCCGCCAATTTGCTGAAGCCGGCGCTTGCCCGCGGAACGCTGCATTGCATCGGTGCCACAACTCTCAATGAATACCAAAAGCATATTGAAAAGGATGCTGCCCTGGAGCGCCGCTTTCAGCCGGTATATATCGATGAGCCAAGCCTCGAAGATTCGATCGCCATCCTGCGCGGCTTAAAGGAAAAATATGAAATCTTCCATGGTGTAAGGATCACAGAGTCCGCCCTTCATGCGGCAGTATTTTTATCCGCACGCTATATCACCGATAGGCAGCTGCCGGATAAAGCCATCGATCTTATCGATGAGGCTGCCAGCTTGATCAAAATGCAGATCGGCAGCAGGCCTTTGCCGATAGATACTAAGGAACGTGAATTATCCGGACTGATCGTCGAACAAGAGGCCCTAAAACGGGAAAATAGCCCCAGCGCTAAGCAGGAAATCGAAAAACTTGACGGCAAGATCGCTCAATTAAAAGAGGAGCTGGCCGCGCTGAAACAACAGTGGGACCAGGAAAAGCAGCTGATTGAAAAGGTCAAGGAAAAGAAAAATGAACTTGAGAAGCTGCGCTTTCATGAAGAGGAATATGAGCGGCGCTCAGACTATAATAGAGTGGCGGAATTGCGCTACAATGAAATTCCGGCTGTGCAAAAAGAGATCGATGAGCTGCAAAAGAAACTTAATGACAAGCCTAACCGCCTTTTAAAAGAAGAGGTCGATGAACCTCTGATCGCGCATATCGTCTCGAAATGGACGGGAATTCCCGTCAGCAAAATGCTTGAGGGTGAAGCCGAGAAGCTGCTGAATTTGGAAAAGGAGCTGGAAAAGCGTGTCGTCGGTCAAGACTTTGCCGTCAAAGCTGTCAGCGAAGCGATCAGGCGCTCTCGCTCAGGTCTGAGCGATCCGGGACGTCCGACAGGGGTATTTCTATTTCTCGGTCCTACAGGCGTGGGCAAAACAGAACTGGCGAAGGCCCTGGCTGTGCAACTTTTCGATAAGGAAGAAGCGATCATCCGCCTGGACATGTCAGAATATATGGAAAAGCATAGCGTTTCAAAATTGATCGGATCGCCTCCAGGCTATGTGGGTTATGATGAGGGCGGCCAGCTCACAGAGGCGCTAAGACGCCGCCCCTATTCGATCGTGCTATTTGACGAGATCGAAAAGGCGCATCATGACGTTTTCAACATTTTGCTGCAGATCTTTGACGATGGACGCATTACCGATAGCAAAGGGCGCGTGGTCAATTGCAAAAATGCCATCTTCATTATGACATCCAACCTGGGGTCGCAACAGCTTTTGGAGAAGATGGAACATAGCCATGTTGAACTCTCCAAAGAAGCGATATTGGATCTTCTTGAACCGATCATCAAAAGCCACTTCAGGCCCGAATTTATTAATCGTCTCGATGAGATATTGCCTTTCCTGCCTTTGAGAAAAGAGGATATGGAGAAAATTGTGGTTATCCAATTGAACCTCCTGGCCCAGCGCCTCGCAGACAGGCATGTCACCTTGACATGGACCAAAAAGCTGCTTGCCTATTTAGCTGAAGCAGGCTACGACCGCTTCTTCGGCGCGCGTCCGCTCAAGCGCCTGATACAGCAGGAAATTGTCAATCAGCTTTCCAACGCTATCCTGGATGGAGAAATCCCTGGCGATAGCATGGTGGAACTCAGTTACGAAAACAACCATTGCACATTTAAGGTCAGAGCTCCCGTGTCGAGGTGATAGGGACAGGGACAAAATTTAACCACAGAGAGCACAGAGATCACAGAGGGGTTGTGAGAGTGCTGAGAGGGTCCTAAATATATTTTCCAATTTTCAACCCTCTCAGCACTCTCACAACCTCTCTGTGATCTCTGTGCTCTCTGTGGTTAAATTTTGTCCACTAACTTTTTGCATGCAAATTTTTAGCGCAATATTGCTGGGTGCGGTTAATGCAATCGAGAAGGACAGGAACAAGAACAACAATTCTTTCGAAAAGATGAGTTAGTTTTTCAACGATATACTCATGGGATATCTGATTGCGCAACCTTTTCATCTCCACAAGAGATTCCGCGCTATCGATAAGTTGATTTTTTTCAGCCCGATTGATGGAGTCCCGGATAGTCCCTTCGGGGGTTAAATTGATCTCATCGATCAGACGAAAGATTTTTTGGATAAGCAGATCGACAAGACGGGCAAACCGGCTTGAGAGAGCCTCAAATTCTGTGAGTTCTTCAAATGTGTAATCCTTTTTCATTCCTATCTTGTGACAGATTTTATAGGATTTTGATAGAACTAAGGCCCCTTTCTGGAGCATTGTGAGATTTTGACCTAAAAGCTGATAAAGTTCCGCATCGATATGAGTCATAATCTAATTCCGGTTTTTAATGCGATTTTCACAAAAGGTTGAGAGCTATCTTTGGCTATGACAATATCGACTTTTTGTTCTTCGATTTTTTCAAAAAGTGCCATCTCAATTTTTATTTTATCGATATCATTTAAGGTGTTAGAAAATACAAGTAAATCGATATCTCCGCCTTTTTTCTTGTCGTCTGCCCGCGATCCAAAAAGATAAATTGTCGCCTTGTCATCATATTTGAAAATGCTGGATTTGATCGATTCAATTTCATATGGTGATAATCGCACAGAAATGCTCCTGTCTTTAATCAAATGGTACCATATTCATAGACTCTTTGCGAAATAATTCACAAGGTGACAAACTATTTAAGCCCTTTCTAGCCGAAGCCATATTTGAAGTCAGACTTTGGGATTGCCCCGGCAAATAATTTACTCTTTAAATAATGTTCTAAAATCTCAGATTGAATCCTCTCAGGCAGGTCATCGATGAGGGTTTTATCTTGCGTAAATTTTTCTATAAATTCTTTTCCCGATAAGATCCCTTTGCTGAAAAATGTTTTGAGGGTCGACGTATTGGAACTATTTAATATTAGGACCGCAAAATAACTGGCAGTCCAAGTATTAAATTTCGCGTTCAGGTTGACATTCCGTGACAAATACCACTCCTTACACAATGAGGAGAATTCAAAAAGGGCTTCTTCAGACATGAATTCGTAATTATATATATAGTCGATGACAGGGCCTACAGTTGTGCTTTCCAACATTTGGCTTGTAGATATCTTTCGATAATCCATCAATTGTGAAGCACGTTTTGCAATCTCTTCAAATGAACGGAGGCATCGCGACTTTTTGTTCCATTTGATACTTTCATAAATCGATTTCCAGTTACTCCAAAACTTTGCTGTGATTGGAAAAAAACTTCCATCATGATATCCAAAACCCTGCGAGGAATGCTCAAAATATTCACGGAGGATGCTCAAATCAATATAATTCGGATCCTCCAAATGCGATTTAGACAGCAATCGCTTTACCGCTGGATGATTCAAAGCTAAAGCCACTTGAAAAGCGCCATGCAAATTCTTTTTATTTAGCAGTATTGAACCGACCTCCAAAAAGATCTTGATTAACTCGTATCGTTTTTCAACATCAAATTCTCTGACAATTTCACCGCTTATCCAATTGACCGTTTTATTAAATGTTTTTTCTAAATCTGAAATTGAACGCGGATTAGCAGAAACATGATGTTTCAACCATGGTTTGATATCTCGACTAATCTCTATAGACTGCATCAAGGCAGCATCTCTCAAGATTATTGCCTCGGCGATCTTTTCTGTATCCAACATACCCCAATTAATAGCTGTATTTTTACGCAGGGGTTTTTTCACGCCTTGCTTCATTTGCAGGCACTCTAATTGAAAGATGTTGATTTTCTCTGGAAGATCAAATTTCTTTCTCAATCGCTCTAATTGATCTTCGGCTGAAATCATTTGGCTAACACCATTGGGATAATCCTGATCCACGATCATATCCAAAAAACTGCAGACAAAATCTTTATTTTTTTTGTCAAAATTTGTTAACTCGTGGATAACAACCTTGTCTTCAATAAAAAAAGAATAACTGAGGGCCAGAGTTTTGATGACTTGCTGATCTAGCTTTTTTTTAGTCCCTATTTTTCTGAAAACTTTCAAAAAATTTGATGTAATCGGATCCTCTATCACGTCAGGTCTGTTTACTTTTGTGAAACAACTCTTTCCCTCGTCTAATTCATAATGAATGGAGATTTTGTAATCATCGCTCTCTGAACTAGTGCTATATTGAGCACGAAAATAATTTAATAGATTACCAACGTTTGACATGTTATTTTTAAATGCCAAATCTATCAAATATCTATATTCATTTTGCAAAGCAAATTGAAACCTCGATAATAAGTCTTTTGTATCAACTAGCTCGGCAATTAATTTAAGAGCTTTCAAAGCGTCGCAAAGGTGCATTGCACAAGAAAGATTTGATATGCCTTTTATAACTTTGTCATTTGAGATTTCTTTATCGTTAGCTCTTTTCAAATTATTTAAATGTGAACAATTGGGTATTTTATGAGTTGGTAAAAAAATTTTCAGAGCCTTCATGCTAATTTCTACCCTTTCATTGAAAGATGAAGAGGAATTCTCAGGTGCTATCGTTTGGATAGGGAAAATAATATCACCACCATCGCCAGAAGAGTTACTCAACTCTCCTGAATAACAACAGGGATAATATGCGCTGGTACTTTCCATGGCAAACCTTTCTTAATATTGAAATAAGCTTCATAACAAAAAACAATTTATACTAAAATGGCCTTTAAAATGCCATACATTTTTTCGGAATGTATCGATTAAAATTTGACCTTATTATCATTTATGTGATAAAATGTACTTTTTAAGAAAGGTTATGAAGTCTATATCTCTCAGGACCTTATAATAGTCTAGTCAAAATCATCCAATTTAAGGAATAAAAATGCAAGTTAATCATACTAATTTTTCAGAAAAGCCCCTTTTTTTTAAAGATACTGATAGCTTATTGAATAATAAAGAGGCCCAACAAGAATTAAAAGATTTAGAAATTTTTACACTTTTCCTGGATGATCTTGTATCAATCGATACAGCTTTTGACAATATTCTAGAAAAAACGAGAAATTGCGGTTTAGATCCACTATTTTTTTGTAAGCTAGCGCAAAATAAATTGAATGATCAAAAACTTCTTAAAGAATCAGATCTTATCAAGATCAATGAGCTTTCTCAGCATATCCAAAATAGCTTTGATGGGGAAAAATCATTTCATGAACTTGCTGAAAAAATCATCGCCCTCTCTCCTGACATTGAAGATTTTTTCAAGCAAAATGTCGATAATTTAATTCTGTTCTTATCTAGAAAGCACAAAGAGATGCTTTCTTTGTCCGGCGATAAAGCTGCAGACAGACAAGAAGGATTTAGACATATCAAACGCACTTTCCGTGATTTCTTTCTCGCCTTAGCAAAAACTAAAAATGTGCAAAAATACTATAATGGCATCTTGGAAAGCAGCCTTGGACGACAGCATTCAGCTGACAACTATTGTTGCTTTTTTACATTTCCTAGGGAAGGAACTAAAAACATGCCCATAGATTCTATGAGACTCTTTATGAATGAGCTTGTCCATTTCCGCAAAAATTACTTATGCCGATATTCTATGCATAAAGTCAAAATGGCCATAGAGGAGAAAATCAAGCAGATTAGATATAATTTATTTAATATACAGTCAATTAATGATGAAACAAAACAAATGGTAGAGGACACAAAAAACAAATCTATTGAAATTAGTAATGATTGCCTCTTCCTCTTAAACACAACAATGCTTCATGGCTCACGTTCCCCTATTTTATCTAATTTTCCTAATTCTGACATGAAACTTCTTCCTGTGGGACACTTAATTTATAAAGGAATTATCCCCCTTTCAGGAGAATTACAGGAAGGGGCTGTACTAGATGAGAGATCGATAAAATATTCAGAAATTGCAGCGACAACTCTGGATGACGGATCTAGGCCGTTAGATTATAGCCATTCCTTCCCCTCAAATGCTGATTATGAAAAGAGACTTCTAAAATCATTCATAAAAGAATTTGATGTAAAAAACAATCTCAAGACATTTGATTTAATACACGAAACTGTAAAATGGGCCAGATTCAGTATTGCAATACTTCGAGTGCGCTTAATGGATGAACAATTTTTCAATGAGCATAAAGAAAAATTTATCGAGGGCTTAGAATATTTACAAACAAATTTCGATTGGTTTAAAACTACGGATCAATATAAAAAATGCATGCCAAAAGAACTCGATCCTGATGGAACCCTTGGATATAAGCATCATGATGAATATTATTATTTTTATTTCGATAAATGCCAGATGAATTTAAATAGCTTAAAAAAAGCTCTCACTCAACCCGTCGTAAAAATTGAAAAGACTGAAGATTTTAAAGCTCCGTTCCCAATAATTTTCGGTTCCACAAATATTCACACAAAATGGTCGCCTACTTACAACTATTTAGAAAGACGTACTCAAAAATTCTGTCAATTAGGAAAGGATATTGATTTCATCTCTGTAGACAACGAAAATATAAATGAACTGGATGCATATTTAAAGAGGCATAATTTACATAATAAAGTAAAAATTGTAAGCAACGTGACTTTAAAAAATTCGATCCTTTTAAGTCAGCTCGCTTCCCATTATTTTGTTGATTTTGCTTCCTGCAAAAAATTAGCTAAGATCCAGGGAAAATCATTCAATATCAGCGATGTCGACCGAGTTCAGCATACCTTATTCCAGAAATTTTGGAATACCTGTGAAGTTTTTTTTAACCAAATGTATGATCCGGGAATCTGATGGGCTGTTTTTCTGCGCAGGAATAACTTACAACCCTAAAAAAAGTACCTAATATGTATATAAGAAATATTTACAATAAGCTTACAAATCTGGGAACTAGCATCCCTTTTCCAACATCAAAAACACCCCAATTTAGATTTGCTGACTTACCTTTCTCTGGCTGGACGAGGATGCCAACTGAGGAACAGTCAAATCCGACGATAAAAGCCATCAACGCTTATAACCCGTCTGAAGGCAAGCATCTTATTCTCAAAACGAATAATGGCAAAACACAACTTGAGATCACTTCCAAACGCGATATTCCCGCGATGTTATTTAGAAAAGCTAATGATTATCTTATCGCCTCGACCTCCTCGTATAGCCTCATTGGATCGGTCTTCAGAAAAATCGATCAATATTTAGGTGAAGACAACAGCTCCTTAATCAATATCGCTAAATTTCTCAAAGCCCATGAAAAGGAAATCTCCAAAGCTAAACAAAATATAAAGATCATTCCAAAAGAAACTTTAAAACAGTCATTTATAGATTTCGAAAACAAAAATCATATTCAATTTACATTTATTGAAAAATTATTTGGGAAGCGCACGGGGAAGCATATCCACCATCAATCTAAATTACATGATATTATTGACCAATCTCCTATCGCAAAATCAGATGTTAGCCTTGACAATCTGTCTAAAAAAACCAAAGCGGAAATACAACAGTCTATCGGTAAAATTTTCCAACATAGTATTTTGCCTATTTATAAAACTCCAATGCCTGAAATTGCTACTTGCCAAGTCGACAAAAAGGATTTTATCAGAAAGTACATCTACAACGATGCCAGGATCATTGAGCATTCAACAGTAAGATGTTGGCATGACTCTATGCATGGGGCAAGAGTCGCTTTTTGGACTCAAGTGCTGATTGAGCTTTATAAGAAATATGGTAGAGATTCAATTCCAAACGTCATTCTTGCAGGCGCAGGTGGTGGATTTCATGATACAGCAAGGGAGCATGAGGGAACTGACCATTGGGACAAAGAGAGCAGCCTTCTCTTTAATTATTTCCTTAAAAAATTGGATATCCCACGTGAAGAAAGAGAAATTCATGTTTTCCCCCTCCGTGAAAAAGATCCGCAAGATGGACAATTTACGACCGATGAGCAGCGCATCGTTCATGATGCCGACTGTCTCGATATCATCAGGGTAGTACGCGATAGCTTCAAACCTGATTTCTTATGTTTTTCTAAATTTGAAGATGGCTCTTTCGACAGGAAGGAATTTATAAAAGAAGCTGCTGATTTTATCGCCTATACAGAAGATCCGCAGCTTAAATATCGGTTTGAAAATGAAAGCAGCGATTTTTATGGCGATTTGATCCGGTTATTATTCAAATTAGAAGAGCAACAGCCCGGACGCTTTAAAATCATTACCTCCTTAATCGAAACCCCAATGGCATGGTATCGCGAAAGCATGGACAATAGCTTTATCACTCAGGTAATTGTTAAAAAAGAAGAGGGTAAATAAGCACTAGCTGCTACAGACTACGATAAAGGACGAACGACGTAAACGACAAACACCCGAACTGCTTTCAATTCGGGTGTTTTTAGGATTTTACCTCTCATAGGCCGCGGCCTTTAAATTTTGACGGAAGTAAGCAATAGCTTCGCCGGAAGCAAATCCAAAAAGCGACAAAAAGATGCTTGCGATCTCTCTGGGAAACTCGATCGGATAAATGCGAAAGAACACAAATCCAGCGGCTCCGAAAAGTATCGCCAGAAGGGCCGACATAAAATTTCCCTCTCTTTTAAACAAAGCGATGAAAATAGGGATAAAGAGGCAGCTGACAGATAGCTCATAGCTCTGAATCAAAATGTCGACAATATTGTCAAAAAAGAAAGCAAAAATAATGGCGGCAAGCGAGATCAAAAAGGTGATTCGCCGCACCGCAGGCATGCTGTCATTAGTTTTTACACTGATAATGTTGAAATCGCTCGAGAGATTAGAGCTGATGGCATTTATGAGCGCTGTAGCGGTAGAGATCATTGCAGCCAACACGGCGCAAGCCACCAAAGCTGATAAAATTGGATTGGTCGTCGCAATAATCGTCGTCATAAACACGCTCCCGCCAAAAGGCACCTCTAGCTGCATCGACTGGGCAAGAATTCCAAAAAATACAGGGATCAATGAGATTACCAATGTGCATATCCCTGCCGCAATTGCTGCACGGGAAACGATTTTTGGCGACGCACCAGCAAAACATCGCTGCGCAATATCTTGCTCTATCAGCATGAAAAATAGCGGCATAAACAGCCACCCGGCAAATTTTGAAGAGACCAATCCCAAACTTTCAAACTTTGGCATAGGAATCGAAGAAACCATCGGTTCATAATAAACGACGTATCCAAAGCAAATCAAAAAGACAGCCATGAACAATAATGACTGGACCACGTCTGTAGAAATGACGGCTTTCAATCCTCCCTGGACGGTGTATATGATCACGATAGCCCAAAAAATCACAAATAGCGGAGTGCTGCTGATGCCAAGGCTCACGAAAAATTTGCTTGAAGCGACAATCTGACCAATAAGGATCATAAACAATGAAGTCATAGAAAGGATGGAAGCGGCTTTTTTTAACATCGAAGAGCGATAAACAACTTCAAAAATTTGAGCTACCGTCGAAACAGAAAACTGGGCTAAAAGCTTGCCAAGTCCCGCCCCAAGTATCAATAGCCCTAATACTCCCCCTAAGGGGTAGAAAAATACCGGCCAGCCATAAAGGTAAGCTTCTTCGGCAGAACCCAGCACAAGGCCGCCTCCCACAATCACACCGACAAAGGTCATCATGAGCGGAAAGAATTGGACTTTTTTCCCTGCAAGGAAGTAGTCCTGTTGGTTTGCAACATCTTTGGAAGAAAGGCGGGCGACCTTCCAATAGATCAATTGCAATACAAAAAGCACGCATATAAAAATTGATAAATTCATCTTTAACCTTGTTGTAAGTAATTGATATTGGAGGTTTTGTTCTTAAAACTGTAGTCTAATAATTTTCCCGCTAGAATTTCTAAGGGGTCCACGATTTTCTTAGAGCTGTCTGAGAGTTCCTTTCTATATATGGAAAGCTCTGTACATCCCAGTACGATTGATGATGCTGTTTCGCTAGTTCCTGGTTTCATAAAATTCCTAAAAAAAAATCATTATTTCAAAAAATCTAAACGGGACATATCAAGCGATGAGTTTGTTTTGAATCGTTACAAAGTCAAAACGCAACACTTCGCAAAGTCGATAGTTCCGGCTTATGCTCGTGATTCACTGTTGTCAATTGCGACAATATGAATAAACGATAGTAAAAAATTTATAGAGGATAGGGAAAATTAATGAGCTGGATGCTCATGATGATGGAAGGAATGAACGGCAGCAAAAAAGTCTACGGGCATTGGTGAAAACAGTAATTTTAAACAACAACGTTTGAGATCCATGATATCCTCCTTCTGGATTAAACCTCTAAAAGAAAATTGTAAACAATTCCCAATAAAATTGCAATACAAAAAAATAGAAATTTCAACAGGCCCGGAGGGCCAGGAAACGTGCCTGTGCCTATGCCCGTGCCTGTGCCCGAAAAATTTGGGTCGGGCACAGGCACAGGCACGTTTCCTATTACCCATTTGTTGAATATTCCCCACCAAGATTAGGCCCGGAGGGCAGACATGTGTAAGCCCAGAGTGAGCGATAGCGAGCTCTGGGGATTATGATAAAGGGCCTAAGTCCCGGAGGGCGCGACACGAAAAACCGTCTAAAATGAACGGCTTTTCGTGTCGCGCCCTCCGGGACTTATTTTGTATATATCTATTCCCAGGGCTCGCTATCGCTCACCCTGGGCTTACACATGCCTGCCCTCCGGGCCTAGGGGTGATTTTGAAAATATGGGTAGGATGCAGGCACAGGCACGTTTCCTGCCCTCCTTGCCTATTGATTTGCCTCTAAATCTAAAAGAGTTTTTTTCCTATCGATACCGCCTGCGAAGCCTGTCAAACTGCCATTAGCAGCGATCACACGATGGCAAGGAACGATGATTGAGATCGGATTGCGCCCGCAAGCTGCCCCTACAGCTCTGAATGCCTGTGGCAGACCCATTTTTACGGCAATATCCTTATATGACCATGTCGAGCCATATGGGATTTGCTTAAGAAATGCCCAAACCTTTTGTTGAAAGTCTGTTCCATGTGCTTCCAAAGGCAAATTGAATGCCTTTCTTTTATGCATGAAGTATTCGTTAAGCTGCTTTTCAGCCTCTAAAATTAACCCATCCTTTGTATCCTCGATCATCTGATCCAGACTGACGCGATTAAACTTTTCATTATCCCATAGAACTGCCGACAGAGATTGGCCAGCGGCAACGATCTTGAGGGATCCCACAGGGCTTTTTATGATTTTATATTTAAGCATTTTTACTTTCCCCCATTTTTGTTTTTCGGATGTCTAAAATGAATTAAAAGTTTATCCTTAAGCAACATTCCAAGCAAGGCGAAGAGCATTTATGAAAATCGTCATTCAGCGGGTCACGCAAGCAAAAGTCGAAGTCGAAAATAAAATTGTTGGCAGCATTGGCATAGGAGTCGTTGTTTTTGCGGGTTTCACACACGGCGATACTGCAGAACAAGGGGCATGGATGGCAAATAAACTGATCAATCTGCGAATTTTTGAAGATGAACAGGGAAAAATCAATCGTTCAATATTAGACTGCAAAGGCGCCGCTTTGATCATTTCCCAATTTACACTCTATGGCGATTGCAATGGCGGCCGCAGGCCTTCATTTACAAAAGCCGCAGATCCGGAGATTGCGAAGCGGCTTTATGATCAATTTATCGATGAGGTGCGAAGAGGAGGCATCCCTGTGGAAACAGGAATCTTTGCTGCCCAAATGAAAGTGGACCTGATCAACGACGGCCCTCTCACGTTTGTGTTAGAGCGATAACGTAATTTTTTTAACGCGAGCTTTTTCTCTGTGTGCTCTGTGATCTCTGTGGTTAAAATTTATTACCACAGAGATCACAGAGCACACAGAGAAGGATTTAGAAACAAATCAATGGAAATACCCTTGATTTTGATTTGATTGCAAATAGGAATTGTAAAGGGAATTACTGTCATCTGACATTCCGGGCATCGATCCTGGAGGAGGATAGGGGTTGATGTATTCCCCATAAAATGGACTACCTACATAGGCTCCCCCACCATAATCTCCGCCATATCCGCCATAATTCACCCGATTATCATAATTAAACATTGGATTATCACCACGGTCTAAAGAGTCCCCCCTTCCTCCAACGCGATCGGCAGAAAGGAATAAGCTTGCGAATAGAAACAGCATACTAAGGGCTATGATATAATGTCTTATGTTCATATACACCTCACAGTTTTGGCTATAAACAAGAATAACCAGGCCATTTCTCATTATACAATTAAAATAAATCTTATACAATACCAATCTAAATTTATAGTTTACCACTGTTGCAATTCATATAAAGTTCATCAAATCCCTCTTCGAGCTCGCGTTTTACAGACTCTAAGATATAGGGTTCAACCGCAGCGAAATGGGGAACATTTCCAAAGGATTTATGCTTTTCCGTAAAAGACCCTTCTTCAGAGACAGATTTTTTAGGAAGCTTCCAATGTCCTTCTAAAATATCGACCTCAACTTTTTTCTGGTGATAAATCACCAGGGCAACCACTCGCATCGTGCCATCGTACATTTTACTATCAAATTGGGGAGCTTCCACATGGACAGATTGGATAAACTGTTCAACCAAGAACTGTTTTCTCTTATCATAAGCCCAGTAACTATAGGTTTGGTCCGGGTTTCGTGCGAGGTTTCCTCTGTTTTCTTTTTGTAATATGAGCTTTAGTGTACTCTCCAGATTTTCTTTTTCGGTAATGATCACGCCATATCCTTTCGAGGCATGTGCAGGTTTTATCACATAATAATCGCCTTTTATATCCTCCATTATATCGGCAACCAACTCATTGGAAAATTCTTTGGGGTAAATCTTGGATTTAGGCCTGAGCTCGCTCAATTTAGGAGAGCTTTTCAATAAAGCGTCCATCGACAGTTTATCTTTAATATTTGAATATAGAGCAGCATCTAAAATAATCATCCCCGGATATTTCGACCTAAGGTCTTCCAACCTTGCAATATCCTTAGGTCTTACATATAAAATTCCGTGATAGTCATAAAGATTATGGGGATCATTCACCGGCAATTCAGCCAGTCTCATAAATTCTTTATCGGAAGACAAATCTTCGAGGCTGAAAATGTTTTCCCATCCCATTGCATCGAATTTTCTTTTGCATTTGCGGTCGCAAACAGCGCTGTCCATATACCACAGATCGCTTTGATATTTTAAAATAGCATCGCATAACATATCAGGGACCAATCCATCCCCTTCCATCAGAAAGTCATATCCACTGAATACCGATACCCCTCCGGGCTGAATTTCACAAATTTTAACACCATCTTCGTGATTATATTTCAAATCAAAGATCACAAAAGAAATATCCGCAGGAAATTCTATCAGTTTATTGTTGCGTTCATTGGAATAGGCTGAATCAACAAAAAACAAGATGAAAAGAGTCAAATAACTAACAATCGTTCTCATAGGTACTCCTGAGTAATGTATAAGAAGTCTTATAATCTAAGCCGGCATTATGTAACATACAATTATTTTTCTAACATCGCTTCTTTTCAACCGTGATAACTTGTGCATTAATTTCGCTATTAGTAAAATAAATTTTTACTCATTAGAAGAATATTAAGAGGCCAACTATGCGCTTTGTGACTGCTTTTACCGTTTGTGCGATCCATTTTGTTTTTGCCAATCTCACGGCTATGGATGCTGAAAGTTCCTCCTCAAATCCTTCGGATGCATACCAAATGCATATTTGTGCTTTCCATATCGCCAAAGAAAATCCCAATGTCGTGATAGAAACTCAACACTACTGCAGTGCTTTAAGCGATGGAATTTTCCAATGTTTGCTGTATGAAACGACGGCACAAGGAAAAAAACCAAAATTGTTGGGAGTCGAATATGTGATTAGCGATGAGCATTATCAAAAGCTCTCGGCAAATGAAAAAATGTTGTGGCACCCCCATGACTATGAGGTTCGTGAAGGGCTCCTGGCATTAATAGATGCGCCAAAAAAAACTGATGAAGAAACAATGAAACTTCTGGTTAAAACCTGGGGCAAAACCTGGCATACATGGCCTGATCCGACAACAGAGATCCCCATAGGCTATCCTAGCCTGATGTGGTCGGCCGTTAAGCCTGGAGACGTTCCTCAACGGATGATCCAGCAAAGAGATCAGCGCTGGGGAATTAATACAGCTGAGCTAAAGAAAGCAAGAGCGGAATATCTGCCTGCGCCTTCTGTAAGTGATAAATGAAAATACTCATCCTAATCTTGTTATTTCAGCTCTCTAGCCTTTCAGCTTCCGGCCTTCCCCTTCGTGTGGGCATGGAACTCTCCTATCCCCCTTTCGAAACCGTTTGCAATGACGGCAAACCCTGCGGGATCAGTGTCGACATTGCCACAGCACTGGGAAAATACCTTGATCGCCCTGTCCAGATACAAAATATATCGTTTACAGGTCTTATCCCTTCCCTCAAAAACGGGAACATTGATACGATCATCTCTTCGTTGACGATCACGGAACAGCGCAAGAAAGCCATCGATTTTTCCATTCCCTATGCAACCACAGGGCTATGCCTGCTTTTGAACATCCATTCTGAAATTTCTGATATTGATCAGACAAATAAACAAGGAGTCGTTATCGTCGTAAAATCGGGGACAAGCGGAGAGCTCTATGCCTCTCAACATCTGCAAAAGGCGACAGTCAGAGTCTTAGATAAGGAATCTTCCTGTGTGCTGGAAGTCATTCAGGGAAAAGCCAATGCTTTTATTTACGATCAGCTTTCAGTATTTACAAACTGGAAAAAAAACCCTGACACAACCAAGGTAAACCTGACAGCATTCCAAAAGGAGTATTGGGCCTTTGGCATCAGGAAAGACAACACGGAACTTACCGGCCAGATCAATCAATTCATTGAAAAATTCCGAAACGAAGGCGGATTCGACAAACTGGCCGATAAATACCTGCCGGAGCAAAAAAAGGCCTTTAAGGAAATGGGGGTGCCCTTTGTTTTCTAGACTTTTTTCACTCCTTATCCAAATTTTTATTGCTCTCATTTTAATTTATTTATGTTTTATCGTGGTCAATCAAAAACTCGATTGGTCTAGCGTTTGGGCTTATCGGACAATGTTTTTCAAAGGATGGTTGATCACCATAGGCTTATCGATCGCCAGCCTTCTGCTTAGCTTGTTGATAGGATTAATGGCAGCTCTATGTTCCCGGTCGAAGATGCCCCTGCTGACATTCATCTCTCACCTGTATATAGAAATCATCAGAGGCACTCCCCTGCTTGTTCAGATCCTCTTTTTCTTTTATGTGGTCGCCAATCATATCGGACTGGAGAACAGGTATGTTGCGGGAGTGGTCATCCTTTCCCTTTTTAATGGCGCTTACATCGCTGAAATGATCCGCAGCGGCATCGAAGCAGTCAGTGCGACACAATTGGAATCGGCGCAAGCCATCGGCCTCTCTCCTTTTCAAGCCTACAGATTTGTGATTTTCCCCCAGGCCTTTCGACAGATTATTCCTCCTTTGACCGGACAATTCGCCTCTATCATCAAGGATTCTTCACTGCTTTCCATCATCGGAATAAATGAATTGACGAACAGCGCCCAGCAAATTAACAGCGCGACCTACAGCACCCTTGAAACCTATCTCCCCCTAGGCTTAGCCTATCTTGTGCTTACCCTTCCGATTTCCTTGTGGAGCAAAAGATTAGAGAAAAGGTTTCGATATGAAACTTGAAATCAATCAGCTGATAAAAAGGTTTGACTCGCAAAAGGCGATCTCTATCGATAAATTGACTGTCGATTGCAATACTCTGGTTTTTCTGGGACCTTCAGGAGGCGGGAAATCCACCCTTTTACGACTGATAGCCGGTCTATTTTATCCCGATTCCGGAACGATAGCTATCGATAATGAAGAGATCATCTATAATGAACAAGAGCTTCTCAAGTATAGGAGAAGTATCGGAATTGTCTTTCAATCCTGGAATCTGTTCCCTCATCTGACAGCATTAGAGAACATTATCCTCCCCTTGCAATATGTGCATGGCAAAAGCGAAGAGGAAGCCACCATGATCAGCCTGGACCTGCTAAAACGGTTCGGCTTAGACAACCACGCGAATAAAAAGCCCTACGCCTTGTCCGGAGGCCAGACCCAACGGGTCGCTTTAATTAGAGCCCTTGCAGTACAGCCTAAACTCCTCCTTTTAGATGAACCGACTTCCGCTCTGGACCCCTTAATGACTTCGGAAGTGCTGGACTTGATCCTTGAGCTGAAAAACGAAAAGCGCGATTTGATATTGGTGACCCATCATCTTCATTTTGCAAAGCGCATCGCTGAGCGCGTGCTGTTCATTTCAGAGGGCAAGGTATTGGAAAATGGAACATGTGAAGAAGTGTTCGAAAGCCCGAGATCCCCGCAAGCTAAAGAGTATATGGCCAAGGTTTTGGCTTATTAGGACAACCTAGTTTCGGTTCGGAAAGAAGAAATTAGTTTCGGGCACGGGCACGGGCACGGGCACGTTCACGATATTTGTTTTAGAAGCTCAAGTTAAGTCCGAAAAAGGTGTATAAAGCAATAAACAAAAATCGTGAACGTGCCCGTGCCCGTGCCCGTGCCCGAAACTAACTATTCCTGCCAGCACCCGAAACTAACTATTCCTGCCCGCAACCCCTCTGTGGTTAAATTTTTAAAACCGTATTCTGTTCATCCTGTGCTTTCCGTGTGGCCAGAACGCGCTTTTCAAAGTCGAGGAGGGTTTTCATTTTGACATTATTTTCAGGGAAGCCGGCCTGCGGACGTTTCTCTTTGACCAGATCAAAAGCTTCCTTCGCAGTGAAATTATGGTATTTGATCAAATAGCACATGACGATCAATGCGCTGCGGCCTTTGCCTGCCTTGCAATGGACATAGGTTGTGCGCCCGTTCTCTAGATTCCAATTAATATATTCAACACCTCTTTGAATATGATCCAAAAGGATGGTTTCAAAATCAGGCGTCGGCAATTGAAGCTCCAGAATCTTCAACGCCTCCCATTCTTCTGGAGTCACAGGATTAATGATAGGTCCGTTTGAATGATTTTCAAAAACTTCTACAGCGCTTAATACAGCTCCAATGCCTAGCTTCTTTAATTCTGCGGCATCATCCCTGTCCTCAATATGTACTGGCAGACCTCCTAAAATCAGCTTTGCACCATTTTTATGTTGAAAAATGGTGCTCCAATGGTTCCATCTTTTTGCCGTGACCATAATCTGATTGATGTCGAGGGCAGCTCTATATTTCCCATAGTATTTTAAAATTCCTGGACTTTCAGCCTTATAGTTATGGCTGGTTTTCATCAACAATTGCCATTCCGTATCAGAAAACGATTCTTCCGGGCAGTATGGAAGGCAAACTGTGTCATCATATTTCCGGATGAGAGGACAATCGGGATTTGTCCATTCCTGGCTTTTTTCTGCGGCCTCGTGAATGGTGGTCTCGATGGATTTAATAGTTTCCTTCAGCTGCTTTTTTATTGAAGGATAAGTTTTCGGCAGACCGCCAATTCCTCCCTTTTCTTCTTCTCCCCTTAAAGCATGTTCAAATGCAGCGCGCGTCAGCTGCAATTCATGGAATCTTTCTTTTTTTAGTTTGGCGTCGTTGGTATTATGACCTTCTTCATAAGCTATTTTGACGGCATTCGTGATCTTGTCCGCAAACTTTTGAAAATCCTCTAAAAACCCTTCAGGATTAAGCCCTTTCAATAACGCTTCGGAATCCTGGACAAATGGCAAATTGCTATATTTTCCCGCGATAGGTTTAAAATGATGGGTGTGGTCGCGATGAATTCGCGTCTTAGGCTGAAGCCTGCTAAACATATCAAAATCGATGAAAGAATCATAAATATCCGGATTTGGCTGATGATCCAGAGAAGAATTCATAAAGGCCTCCAAAGCAATATTGTTGAATAGAAATGGAGGCTGCTACCGCATCCATCTCCAATTTGAACGTAAATGCTGGAAACACTGAATTGCAAGTTATTTTTTTAAACTTAAGTTATTGACAATAATTACGATATCTGCTATTATTAGTTTTTAAACATATAATTGGATTTTTATATGCGTCGCTTGTCCTCTTTTGCCTACTTTTATTACTTTTTTGAAATACCCATTAGGCGGGAGAGTTACTGACGCTTGTAAAAAATTGACAAGTGTACAAAAAACCCCGCCGCAAGCGGGGTTTTTTTTTGCCCAAAAATTTATGAACAATAAGGTTTAACTTAAATGTCCTACGCCAACAACTTTTACTTCTATTTCTATTATTTTACTCCACCCATTGGCGGGAGATGAGATGCTGGCAATAAGTTAAGCCGGCAGAAATCAAGCCCCGCCTCAAGCGGGGCTTTTTTTTTGCCCAAAAGAAAAGTTTGAAAATTAACGTCTATAAACAAAGGAGAGAGTCTATGAATTTACTAAACTTAGAAAAAATGGTCATCGCAGGGCCATGCGCGCTTGAATCGCGCGAGCAGCTTAGAGGATGTGTACAAGTTTTAAAAAAAATGGGCGTATCAATGGTCCGCGCATCTCTTTGGAAACCCCGAACACAACCTGGATGGGAAGGTCTCGGATGGATGAGCCTGCCGGTCCTACTTGAAGAAACAATCCCCCACGGGATGATCCCTGCCACTGAGATTATTACCGCCGAACATGCCCTCATGGTTGTACATGCCCTGGAGCATTCAGGTCCGGATGCCCGCATGATCGTCTGGCTAGGATCCCGCAATCAAAATCATCTGGAGCAAAAAAAGATCGCAAAAATCTTAGCTACAGGACCAGAAGGCATTACATTCATGTTCAAAAACCAAATGTGGGATGACGAAAGACATTGGCTTGGTATCCATGAACATATCATTACAGAAGGATTCCCTCGTGAACGCTTAATGATCTGCCATCGCGGATTTTGCCCGGGCAAGGCCCCCAATGCCAAAGGATATCGCAATTTGCCGGATTTCGAAATGGCCATGCGCATTAAAGAAAAGACAGGACTCCCCATGCTGCTTGACCCTTCGCATATCGGCGGCTCTCAGGCAAACGTCCTTGATATCTGCCATCAGGCATCAGATTATAATTTCGATGGCTACCTCATTGAAATGCATGGCGATCCTGACAATGCCAAAACTGACGCTAAGCAGCAGCTCACACCTGGGCAGCTAAACGGACTATTGCATACCCTTCGAGGGGCTGCAGTCACTAAAGAGGTCGCATGAAAACTATCGCTTATCAAGGGGCACTGGGAGCATTCAGCTATATCACTGCTTTAAAGGAATTCGGTGAGGGGACTTTTATTGCACTGCGCACCTTCAAAGACGTCTTTGAACTCGTGGACAGTGGAAAAGCAGATTATGCAGTGGTTCCCATTGAAAATAGTTTGGCAGGCTCTATTTACGAAAACTATGATCTCCTGAATAGTTATGATATGCAAATTGTTGGGGAGCGCTATACTAAAGTCGGGCACTGCCTGCTGGCAATCCCCGCTTTGCAAAAAGAGGGAGCGCTACAGAAAATCACAAAAGTATTGTCGCATCCGAAAGCCCTTGAACAATGCTCTTGTTTTTTTCAGGAACACCCTTGGATTGAAGCTGTTGTGAGCACGAATACCGCGGCGGCAGCATCCGAAGTTTCCGCTATGGGAAATCCGGCATACGCTGCTATCGCCAGTGAAACGGCAGCTCAATTTTATGGCTTGGAGATTCTCAAAAAAGGTCTTGAAGACGACCCTGAGAATTATACCCGCTTTGTGACAATTGCGAAAACGGGAAAAACTGATCATGATGCCGACAAATGCTCTTTGTTATTGACGCTTAAACATATTCCAGGAGCTCTTGCCGACATGCTGAAGCTTTTTGCCGACGGGGATATCAATGTGACAAAAATAGAATCCAGGCCTCTGAGAGGCAGACCCTTTGAATACTTGTTCTATGTCGATCTGGAGTTTATCGGAAAGCGGCAACAAGATGTTGAGCAATTGCTGCAACAGCTTTGGAGCAAAGTCCAAACATTAAAAATATTAGGATTTTATAAAAGTGAGGACCTTCATGGATAGGTTAAATAAATTGCGTGAACGCATCGATTGGCTGGATGCCCAAATTGCGTCTTTGCTGAATGAAAGAATGATGGCAGCGGACCAAGTAGGAAAGATCAAACAGACCGAAGATCAGGAGGTAAGAGATCCCTCCCGCGAGATGAACGTTTTGAATCAAGTGCAAATGCTTGTCCAGCATCCAACACTTAAAGCCAACATCGCGAATATTTATCAGGAAATTATGCAGGAAGCGCGGACAGCCCAACAGTTCTTTCGCCATCTTTCCCAGCCCTTTCGGACCATTGGAATTATTGGATTGGGTTTAATGGGAGGCTCCATTTGCAAAGCGCTGAAGACAAAAGATTCGAGCATCGAGATAGCGACAATCACTCATCTTTCAGAAGATGATTCCCTTGCACGCCAAGGGGGATGGATTGACAAGGAATATTCGACTGTTGCCGATCTGGCTCAAAATTGTGAATTGATCATTCTGGCAACGCCTATCTCTAAAATCCTTGGTCTTGCCGAAGAGATCAAACGATCTGCCCAAACACTCACAAAATTGGTGGTCATAGATATTGCCAGCGTTAAACAAGAGATTGCGGAGACATTTGAAAAACTGTCCTGTGACGAGATCGATTATGTCCCCACTCACCCGATGGCAGGAAAAGAAAAAGGAGGATTCGCCAATAGTCAGGCCACTCTTTTTGTCAATCGGCCCTGGATAGTTGTGCCGCATAAAAATCATCGTTCCGAAACGTTAGATCACATTCAGGAACTGATCCAGTTTTTGGGAAGCAAACCGATCAGCTTAGAGGCTAAAGTCCACGATCAACAAACTGCCTTGGTGTCGCATATTCCATCGATCTTATCGAAATCTTATTTGGATTTTATCAATTCCATCGATCCTGAAAGCCTGAAAATCTCAGGCCCCGGATTTGAATCTTTCACTCGCCTGGCCTATGGAAACGCCCAAATGCGCGCTGAAATCTGTGCCTGCAACCATGAAGCGATCGAAAATTACTTAACTCAATGGATAGAATTCTTAAAAAAGAGGCCTACTTAAATGAAAATTCTCTACGCTTTTGTACCACTAAAATCTCTGGGAGTTCATAATATGCTTTATTGCGGACAAGTTATAACGTCTGATAATGGAGATTGCTCATGAATCATTACCTGGTAAAAAGATCGGTCTTGAAAGGCGAAATATCGATACCTGCTTCAAAATCACACACTCTAAGGTCGATCCTATTCGCGTCTTTAGCAAAGGGGAAAAGCATTATTCATGGCTATCTTGACTCCACCGACACTCAAGCGATGATCGAAGCCTGCCGTCATTTTGGGGCAAAACTGGATGTGCATCCTGACAGGATCGAAATTGAAGGCTTAAATGGAAAAATTGTCCATACCGAGGATGTGATCAATGCCGGCAACTCGGGCATTGTCTTGCGCTTTTGCGCCGCGGTTGGAGCACTCGCAAAAAATCCAATCGTGATCACAGGGGATCACTCTATCCGCCATCAAAGGCCGGTTAAAGCCTTGCTTGAGGGCCTTTCCCAACTCGGAGTTTCTACAGCTTCAATGCGCGGCGATGGCTATGCGCCTATCATCATCCAAGGGCCTCTTAAATCGGGAAAAGTCCTCATTGACGGTCAAGATTCACAGCCTGTCTCGGCATTATTGATTGCGGCAGCCTTTGCTAAGGGCCCGATTGAAATCAATGTTAAAAACCCGGGAGAAATCCCGTGGATCTCACTGACATTAGACTGGTTCGACAGATTGGGAATCCCTTATGAAAATCGCGATTTTAAACAATATCGCCTTGCAGGCCATTGCAGCTATAACGGCTTTGAATATCGTGTGCCCGGAGATTTCAGCTCGGCAGCTTTTCCTATCGCCGCAGCCCTGGTCACACAATCGGAAGTGACCATAAAGAACATCGACATGCAGGATTCTCAAGGGGATAAGGAATTGATTTCTGTTTTCCAAAAAATGGGAGCGAATATCGAAATTGATGAAAAAAATAAAACCTTGCGGGTAAAAAAAGGAAAGGCTCTGAAAGGAGTAAAAGTGGATATTAATAATTTTGTGGATGCCATCACAATTATGGCGGTCGTGGCCTGCTACGCTGAAGGAGAAACACATATTCACAATGCCGCCATCGCCAAACAAAAGGAATGCGATCGCATAAGCTGCATCGCTACGGAGCTGCGCAAAATGGGCGCGGATATTTCTGAAACGGATGATGGCCTGCGCATAAAGAGATCGGTCCTTAAAGGTGCGAATGTAAAATCCCATAATGACCATCGAATGGCGATGTCGCTGTCAGTTGCCGCGATGGGGGCGGAAGGTAACACCAAGGTCTCTCCTGTGGAATGCGTCTCTAAAACATTTCCGACATTCCTGCGCGACTTTATTGCTTTGGGCGCGAATATAAATCAGGATCGGCTATGAATATTATTTTATGCGGACTTCCCATGAGCGGAAAGTCCACGATAGGAAAGTTGATCGCGGAAAAATTGAACAGGACGTTTATTGATACCGACAGGCTCATTGAGAAAACCTATAATATGGCAAAAGACAAAACATATACCTGCCGCCAAATTTATTTTTTGGAAGGGGAAACGGTATTCCGAAGGCTGGAAAGCCATCAGATCGCCGCCTTGAAGAACGCCAAAACAAGCATCATTGCGGTTGGGGGCGGCAGCCTGATCAATCCTGAGAATGTCCGTATTATCCAAGGGATAGGCAGCTTGATCTATCTGAAAGTATCGCCCGATATCCTTTGGAAACGCCTAAGCGCTAAATCACTCCCGACCTATCTGGACCGTGAAAACCCGGAAAAAGACTTTTTCAATCTGGCTGAAAAGCGCTGCCCAACCTTTGAAGAAGAGGCGCGTTTTATCATAGAAACGGATGGGTTGAGCGAAGAGCAAACTGCGGAGGCGGTCATAAAACTAATGGAGAAAAGTAATGGCAAGTAATACATTTGGAAATATATTTAAAATCACGACATGGGGAGAATCGCACGGCAAAGCTATCGGAGTGGTCATCGACGGATGTCCTGCAGGCCTTGAGATCAGCGATGGCGAAATCAATGCGGCATTGGCCTTGCGGGCCCCAGGAAGAAATCCCTACACCTCCCCCAGAACAGAAACGGACAAAGCGGAAATCCTTTCAGGTGTCTTTGAAGGCAAGACCACCGGCGCCCCGATCAGCATCATCATTCCAAATAAAGATGCCGATTCCAGCAAATATGAACCGATCAAAGATCTGCTTCGGCCAGGGCATGCCAACTACACCTATTTAGAAAAGTACGGGATCTTCGACTACAAAGGCGGAGGCCGCTCTTCAGCACGCGAAACAGCTTGCCGTGTGGCCGCAGGAGCCGTAGCCATGGCATTTTTGGAGCAGCATGAAATTCAAATCACTGCCTATATCAAACAGATCGGAAACATAGAAGCCAGCATCGACACCACCGATTTCGAACTTTTACGTACTTCCACTTATTTGAGCCCTGTATTCTGCCCTGACGCCAACGCCACAGCTTCTATGACAGCCTTGATCGAACAAGCAAAAAACGAGGGCGACTCCCTGGGCGGAGTCGTGGAATTTATTGCTCTGGCAATTCCAACAGGCCTCGGAGATCCTGTCTATGAAAAGCTTGAGGCAAATCTTGCAAAGGCCATGATGAGCCTTCCGGCCACAAAAGGATTTGAAATGGGATCAGGATTTCGGGCAGCCACAATGCGCGGATCGGAACACAATGATATTTTCATCAATAAATCGGGGAAATTTCAGACAACGACAAACTATGCCGGAGGAACCCTTGGAGGGATATCGACAGGCATGCCGATCATTGGAAGGGTTGCCTTTAAACCCACATCTAGCATCATGAAACCGCAAGAGACTCTGACAACCAACGGAGAAGAAGCTTCCTTCAACCTGCCGGCCGGATCGAGGCATGATCCCTGCGTAGCGATAAGGGCTGTGCCTATTGTCGAAGCGATGGCGGCTCTAGTGTTGACTGATGCCATTCTCTTAAATAGGTGTGCAAGGCTATGAGCGCAAAATTGACATGCAAAATCGATAGGGCGGCGCAGGAATATGATATCGAGATCCAACACGGAGCGCTAAAGCTGCAAGCTGAGTATCTCGCCAAACTGTCATCCAGGTTTGCGATCATCTCTGACGACATCGTCTTTTCCCTTTATGGAAAGCAGCTTCAAACTATCCTTGCAAATGAAGGTTTGGAAGTGCACCTGTTTTCATTTCCTCATGGCGAACAGCATAAAAGCCGCGAAACTAAAGAGCTTCTGGAAAACCGGCTTTTTGAAAAAGGGCTGGGCAGGGATACTTGCGTGATCGCCCTTGGAGGCGGTGTGGCAACGGACCTTGGCGGCTATCTGGCTGCAACCTATTGCAGAGGGCTGCCTCTGGTCATGGCCCCGACTTCGCTTCTGGGCATGGTCGATGCAAGCATTGGCGGAAAGACAGGCGTTAATGTTCCCTATGGCAAAAATTTACTCGGATGCACCTACCAGCCCAAAAAAGTCATCATTGACACTTCCACGCTTCAAAGCTTGCCGCAAAAAGAGCTCTCCAATGGAGTAGTGGAAATGATCAAGCATGGGTTGATCGCCGACCTGAAACTGTTCGAATATCTTGAAAGCCATAGCCGCAAGCTTCTAGGGCTGGATTCTGAAGTCCTTGAAAAATCGATTTATGAAAGCTGCCGCATTAAAAAAGAGATCGTTGAAGAAGATGAAAAGGAAACGGGAAAACGGCGCCTGCTAAATTTTGGACATACTATCGGACACGCCCTTGAACGCATAAGCAGCTACTCTCTGGCACATGGCGAAGCGGTTGCCATTGGAATATTAGTGGAAAGCTATCTGTCTGTACAACTTGGATTTCTACCTTTAAAAGATCTGGGCAGGATAAAGAAGATTTTCACAGATTATAAGCTCCCCTTGCAACTCCCCTCTCAATTCTCGGCCCAATCAATCCTGGACGCGATGGCCTTAGATAAAAAATCCGTTAAAGGCCTTCCCCGCTTTGTAATGATCGATGCCATCGGCTCCTCTCAAGATTTTGGATCCAGCTACTGTACACATGTCGAGGAATCTCTTATCAGAAAATCACTAGAATGGATTGATCATGATCTGCGTCGCAATTAAAGGGCCTTCATTTAGTGAAATCCGACAGCAAATTGAGAAGGCTGGACCCAATGCGGATTTAATCGAACTACGTCTTGACGGCTTTACGAATTTAAATCTGGATGAACTTAAAAGTTTACGCTCGGAATATTCCATTCCCATGATTTTTACCCTGAGAAGTCAATCGCAGGGCGGAAATTATTTAAAATCTGAAGAGCAAAGACTTGCAGACATTCGTGAATTGGCAAAGCTTGATCCTGAATACCTTGATATCGAAAACGATGTTTTTCCCGATTTCATCCATGAAATTTCTTCTCAACATCCTAAGATCAAGATCATTTTGTCCTATCACAACTTTAATGAGATCCCTAAAGATCTAAATGAGATCTACAGGAAGATGCAAAAGTCCCCTGCACATTATTATAAAATTGCTGTGACCCCTTCAAATTGTCTGGACACAATCAAGTTTATGTCATGGTCGAAAAAACACAAGGGTCTTATTGCCATTTGCATGGGCGCTCAAGGCCAAATTAACCGCATTCTCGGGCCTGCTGTTGGCTGTCCGATCACCTATGCGGCTATCAGTGAAAATTTGCAGTCAGCTCCCGGTCAATTATCGGCAGAAACCTTGATCCAAAAGTATCATCATCGCAAGCTCAATCCAGGAACGGCCATCTATGGCTTGATCGGCGATCCCGTTGACAAAAGTATCAGCGATACCACTCACAATGCGCTGATTGCAGAATGGGACTTAGACGCTGTCTATGTAAAAATCCAAATCAGAGTCGAAGAGCTGGAGGAATTTTTAGAGCACGCAAAGCAATTGCCGTTTGCGGGACTTAGCGTGACTATGCCTTTAAAGGAGCATGTGCTTCCCTACCTTGATACCATTGATCCTAAAGCCCTGGAGATTGGAGCTGTGAACACTCTTCTTTTTGAGAAAGGGAAGATCTTTGGATATAACACTGATGGCATAGGCGCCCTAAATGCTATTGAGAGGGTTGCAAAAGTCAAAGGAAAAAACATGGTCATTATCGGCGCAGGCGGAGCCACAAAAGCAATCGCTTTTGAAGCTTTGCAAAGAGGCGCCCGCGTCACAATTGTCAATAGGGACGCCGACAAAGCCGCAAAGGTTGCCCAGCAGCTGGGATGTGAAAGCAAAGGTTTGGACCGATTTGAGGAGTGCTCAAAAGAGGGCTACGATATTATTATCAATGGCACACCTGTTGAGATGCCGATTTCAGCCGATGATCTTCTTCCACATACTATTGCGATGGATATTAAAACCAGAGCTATGGAAACCGCATTCTTAAAACATGCCAAGGAAAAAAACTGCCGCATTGTTTACGGCTATGAAATGTTCGTCGAACAAGCCGCCGGCCAATTTCAACTTTGGTTCGACGACAAGATCGATTTGGAAAAAAGCCGAGAATTTTTAAAGCATCAAGCTGAACAATGCTTGCAAACGTAGCTCGGCCATTCTTACCGCAGAGCCGCAGAGGACGCCGAGGAAGCGCAGAGATTTTTGAGGGACAACAAGGGCGGCATCTTTGTTTTAGCCTCGAATGGGACTATGGAGTTTGGCGTTTTAGCCCCCTGCTGTGGGACACAGCAGGCCACATGTAAATTTACCCATGCTGTGGAAGGTGCTAAGAGTATGTGGCCTGCTGTGTCCCACAGCAGGGGGCTAAAACGCCAAACTCCATAGCCCCGAATGGGGCGGTAGGTCTATAGCCCATAGCGTAGCCCTGGAAGGGCAAGCTATGGGTAAAATAAACACAAAACAAGAGTCCCGAATGGGACGACAGGTCTCTGGCCCTAGCATCAGCCAGAGACCTGTCGTCCCATTGAAGATGGTGTGCAAAACGTAGCTTGGCATTCCAATGCCGAGCGTGGACGTGACGAGATAAACCCTTGGGCACAGGGTGTATAAATTACAAAGCTTGTTTGCTGGACGTTTTCTATGGGCACTCCACGCTCGGCATTGGAATGCCAAGCTACGTTAGGCCTTGAATGGGGCGACAGGCTTGTCGCCCCGCTCACGGCTGATCTATTTGCAAAAAGCTACTTAGCTGTTGCAGGAGCGACTTTCTTGTCTAGTTCAGCGATTAATTCTTCTTTCTTTGCATTAAAGTGATTGAAGATTATCTTTGTTGATACGGCTGCAGCAGCAAGTAGGGATGCGGCAACGGTTAATTTCGGCATAGGAGAAGCCATTGAAGCACCTAGAGTAGCAAATAATGCTACTCCTGAAAGTATAACGTTCTTCGGTTCTTTGAAACCGATGCTATCTGTTAATGCAAGAGTTCCGGTACATGCTGCCATTGCAGCGGCGGTAGAGGCAACCATACCTACAGGATCACCAACATATAAAGGACTAATGGGAGCAAAACGTTCAAGGAAGATTGCATACGCGCCAAAACCCAATCCACCAAAAACTGCACCCACAAGACAATCCATGCCAACAGCTTTAACAGTTTCGACTGCTCTGTAATTGCAAACCTTTTCAATTTTTGCTTTTTCGGCCTCAACGGCTTTTTTCTTTTCAGTTTCTAACTGAGCAGCAGGAACCGCAAAATCAGTCACTTCTTTACCGTAGAAACATAGGTTCCTCACGTTTTCAAAAATTAATGGAACACCTACAGTCAAGCATGTCATGACAATAGCGCCGATTCTTTTAAGAAGAGACGCCAGTTTGTATTCTTGAGCAACGATTATGTGCGTAACACCATTTTTTTGAACATTAGTTCCTTTCGTTTTGAATTCTGGAACCTGGGTCCAGCCTTCGCCATTAGTCGCTTGACTAGATGAATCTACAAATTTAATGGACATATAATAACCTTCCTCTTTTATAGTTGTTAAATAAAACAGCTTACTATTTAATAAATAACAAACTTATGATTGCACTAATTTAAACAGGAGCTACTATGTTAACAATTTAAACATTTAATATCAAGCGTATTATACGATTTGTCTAATTAAAAAAAATCCTTGAAGATGGTGTGCAAAACGTAGCTTGGCATTCCAATGCCGAGCGTGGACGTGACGAGATAAACCCTTGGGCACAGGGTGTATAAATTACAAAGCTTGT
>Ga0207062_1039_pt1 | contig 35993 bp, 32 predicted proteins | sample Alteio_BWMinCont_28_FD_153266 | JGI IMG/M metagenome (GOLD analysis project Ga0207062, IMG submission 153266) | Enriched cells from forest soil in Barre Woods Harvard Forest LTER site, Petersham, Massachusetts, United States -... | ecosystem: Environmental > Terrestrial > Soil > Temperate forest >... | reverse complement strand
AGGACTTCAGAGTTGCAAACTGATCAGGAAAGTTATCCCAAATCAAATAAAACAAAATACCAAAGAAAATGAAATTGAGAATGAATCTCATGTAAAGCCTCCTAAGCGGGAGAAATGCGTCCCAAACTTTGTTTTAACAAAAAACCTATTTAAACTTCTTTTTTTAGCATACGCCCGAAAAAAAAAGCGACTTCATTCACGTAAAAAATAAAAAATTCTTTGGACTTCTTGGCGAAAGGGAGGATATGAACATGCGTTTCGAAAGGGGATAGACAAGCCCCGTAAATCTATGGACAAGATTTATCTAAAATCTCAATGAAACAGTAGGCACAAATTAACCCTGATCATTTTTCCCTAATGAATTCCTCTTCTCAACTAATAACTTTAACGGGTTGTTCTAAATGGGTAACGGCCTCTTTCGAAAGGGACTTAACAGGAGCTTCTGTATTTGTTCCGGTCGGAACCAAAATTTTTTCTCCAGCACTTGAAGTTCGGCTGGCTGAATCAGCCTCCTTACCTTTCTGTTTTTGAATCTTACCTTCAAATTGTGTAATAAGACTTTGTACGTTTCTTCCTTTAACACCGTCTGTATTCATAAAAACCTCACTTAATTATAAATTTAAGATTTATTAAATGAAATGAAACACCCTCCACTATTCTAGAATACTAATTAACGCGATATTTGTAAATTAACATTTGATCGGCGAGCAAGCGGGATATATTTAATCCCTTTCCTGACAATTAACAAACTTGATGATTTTTATTGTTATTTTGACTGCAATTTGTTTTTAAATATGTAATAAACTATAAGGTTTTAAAAATGATTAATTTTCCAAGCAATAATCCGCCATTCTCAGATAATACATTACCTAATAAAGCACTCATGCTTGATGAAATTAAAATTCCAATTTTGACAAGCCCCAAAGGGGCGGTAGGTCTATAGCCCATAGCGTAGCCCCAACGGGGCAAGCTATGGGTAAATTCAAAAACTATTCATAGCCCCAAGGGGGCGGCAGGTCTTTTTCCCCGGGTGTAGCCCCCAAAGGGGCAAACCCGGGGAAACGCGTGACAATTTAGGGATTATCAATTAACGTTATATACTTAAGCTTTCATTGGTCACGCATTCCCCGGGTTTGCCCCTGTGGGGCTACACCCGGGGAAAAAGACCTGCCGCCCCGTTGGGGCTAAGATTTTTTTATATCTTTTACCCACAGCTTGCCCTTGCAGGGCTACGCAGTGGGCTATAGACCTGCCGCCCCCTTGGGGCTTTGTCCCTTAGGCCCCTTCTCCTGCTGCGAGACGCAGCAGGCCACATCCTGCTGCGAGACGCAGCAGGCCACATTTAGGCAAAAAAAAAGCCCTGATAATCGTAGATTATCAGGGCGTGAATAAAAAGCTTGGCAGCGACCTACTCTCCCACACTCTTGTGTGCAGTACCATCGGCGATGAAGGGCTTGACTTCTGAGTTCGAAATGGGATCAGGTATTTCCCCTTCTCCATAGCCACCAAGCAAAAAACGTCAGGCAAATGAAATATAGTTATGTAGAACATATTCCTGCTGCGAGACGCAGCAGGCCACGTAATCACAGGTAAAAAACGGCGCTTGAGGCTTCTCACTTCAAAACGGCGCTCATTTATTACTCAATGCTTGTGAACTTTTTGTATTTGCTTCCACTCTTTGTCTTAAAAAAAAGGTGGTCAAGCCGTTGGACCGATTAGTATTGGTTAGCTCAACACATTGCTGTGCTTACACACCCAACCTATTTACCATGTAGTCTCCATGGGGTCTCATTGGGATATCTTATCTTGAGGGAGGCTTGGCGTTTAGATGCTTTCAACGCTTATCCTTTCCGAACGTAGCTACCCGGCTATGCCCTTGGCAGAACAACCGGAACACCATTGGTTCGTCCACTTCGGTCCTCTCGTACTAGAAGCAGCTCCTCTCAAATATCCTGCGCCCACAAAAGATAGGGACCAAACTGTCTCACGACGTTTTGAACCCAACTCGCGTACCGCTTTAATTGGCGAACAGCCAAACCCTTGGGACCTTCTCCAGCCCCAGGATGCGATGAGTCGACATCGAGGTGCCAAACCGCCACGTCGATATGAACTCTTGGTGGCGATAAGCCTGTTATCCCCGGAGTACCTTTTATCCGTTGAGCGACGGCGATTCCACTTTCCACCGCCGGATCACTAAGTCCGACTTTCGTCTCTGTTCGACTTGTAGGTCTCACAGTTAACTTACCTTATACCTTTACGCTCTTCTCGTGATTGCCAACCACGATGAGGTAAGCTTTGAACTCCTCCGTTACTCTTTAGGAGGATACCGCCCCAGCAAAACTGCCCGTCTGACAATGTCCGCATCCCAGCTTCATGGGATTGCGTTAGATTCTCGACTTACAAAGACCGGTATTTCAAGGACGACTCCACCACTCCTGACGAAGCGGCTTCGATGTCTCCCGGCTATCCTACACATTGCAAGTCAAGAGCCAATATCAGAGTACAGTAAAGGTTCACGGGGTCTTTCCGTCTTATTGCGGGTAAACAGCATCTTCACTGCTACTACAAGTTCACCGAGTCTCTCGTTGAGACAGTGCCCAGATCGTTATACCATTCGTGCAGGTCGGAACTTACCCGACAAGGAATTTCGCTACCTTAGGACCGTTATAGTTACGGCCGCCATTCACCAGGGCTTAAATTCAAAGCTTCGCTTTTAAGGGCTAACTTCTCCTTTTGACCTTTTGGCATTGGGCAGGCATCACACCATATACTTCGACTTAGACGTCTTTGCATAGTGCTGTGTTTTTGTTAAACAGTCGCCTGGGCCATTTATCTGCGGCCCCCCGACGCTCATGGAGCAAGTCCAATCACGACAGAGGGCTCCTCTTCTCCCGAAGTTACGAGGATAATTTGCAGAGTTCCTTAACGAGAGTTCTCTCGCGCGCCTTAGAATATTCTTCCCATCCACCTGTGTCGGTTTTGGTACGGTCGCCATCGACGATTAGAATCTATTTCTTGGAAGCATTGCGCTACACCATCGGTTCCCCTTGCGGTTCCCCTTAGCTGCCCCCTGGATTTATGCTGGCGGATTTTCCTACCAGCCCTCCTCAGGGCATCACGGACACTTCCGATCGTCCGCGTGCTTAACTTACTCCGTCAATCCTTCATCGTAGTCTTAGGCGGCGCAGGAATATTTAACCTGCTTTCCATCGCTTACGCCTTTCAGCCTCAGCTTAGGGACCGGCTAACCCAGGGAAGACGAGCTTTACCCTGGAAACCTTAGATTTTCGGCGAGGGGGATTTTCACCCCCTTTATCGTTTACTCATGCCATGCATTATCACTAGTATGCGCTCCAGCACTCCTTACGGTATACCTTCGACGCACATACTACGCTCCCCTACCGCTCATTCCTTACGGAATGAACCCGCGATTTCGGCTCTATACTTTAGTCCCGGATATTATCGGCGCAGAGCTTCTCGATTGGTGAGCTGTTACGCACTCTTTAAATGATGGCTGCCTCTAAGCCAACATCCCAACTGTTTTAGAAACTCCACTTCCTTACTCACTTAGTATAGAATTAGGGGCCTTAATCGGCGATCTGGGCTGTTCCCCTTTTGACAACGAAGCTTATCCCTCGCTGTCTATCTCCAGAACTGCAATGCAGTATTCAGAGTTTGATTTCCTTTGGTAGGCCGGTAGGCCCCCGCGTGAATTCAGTGCTTTACCCCTGCATTGTATTGTTCCAGGCTAACCCGAAAGTTATTTCGAAGAGAACAAGATATCTCCAAGTTTGATTGGCCTTTCACCCCTATCCACAGCTCATCCAAGACTTTTTCAACAGTCACTAGTTCGGTCCTCCACTCGGTGTTACCCGAGCTTCAACCTGGCCATGGATAGATCACTTGGTTTCGTGTCTATGCCACACGACTATGCGCGCTTTTAACACTTGCTTTCGCTTCGGCTTCAGAACGGATGTCCTTTAACCTTGCCATGTAGCATAACTCGCTGGCTCATCATGCAAAAGGCACCCCGTCAGCCATTACCATAAAATGGTCATAGGCCTTCGAGCGTTTGTAAGCTGCTGGTTTCAGATTCTATTTCACTCCCCTAACAGGGGTTCTTTTCACCTTTCCCTCACGGTACTTGTTCACTATCGGTCATCAACGAGTATTTAGCCTTGGAGGGTGGTCCCCCCAGATTCAGACCGGGTTTCACGTGTCCGGCCCTACTCAGGTGTCAACCCTAACAGCTCTTTCTTTCGTCTACGGGGCTATCACCCTGTGTCGCTCAACTTTCCTGAAGTATTCGACTAAAAATTGCTGTTGTTTTGGCTGATCCTACAACCCCGAGGTCAAAGACCTCGGTTTGGGCTCTTCCCATTTCGCTCGCCGCTACTCAGGGAATCTCGATTTGATTTCTTTTCCACCGCCTACTAAGATGTTTCAGTTCAGCGGGTGTCGCTTCTGCAACCTATGTATTCAGTTGCAGATGATGGGAGATTAATCCCACCGGGTTGCCCCATTCGGAGATCCACGGGTCAAAGCTTTTATACCAGCTAACCGTGGCTTATCGCAGGTTTACGTCCTTCATCGCCTGTTGATGCCAAGGCATCCACCAGCAGCCCTTATTAGCTTGACCAAAAATATATTTTGTCAAAGCTGAATAATAATGAGCAAATTCGATTTTTTGTTTGAATGTTAGTTAAAACATTCAAACTCTTTACGCCATTTTGATGTGAAGAATATCCTCAAGCGCCGATTTTTATCTGTGACTCGGAAAACTGTATATTCTACATGTTCTCTTTGTTTTGACTGTAGTTTTAGCTACAGTCCACAAATTCATTTAGGCATTTTATTGCTTAAATTAAAATTTGCGCTTTAGGATACTTAACTTATTTCATTTGCCTTTCAAGATAACAAAAAAAATAGTAACAATAAATTGTTACATATTTTCTTTTGGCTGTTTTGACAGCAAAAGGGAGACAATGTGCATCAAATATGAAGCTTGTATCAACCTAGGATGGTATTTTGTACCTGCTGCGAGACGCAGCAGGCTACATTACCAGTCCATGTCCTTTAAAGGAGGTGATCCAGCCCCTCCTTCCGGAAGGGCTACCTTGTTACGACTTCATCCCAGTCATCGGCCTTACCTTAGACGCTTCCCTCCTTGCGGTTGAGCCAGCGGCTTCGGGTAAAACCAACTCCCATGATGTGACGGGCGGTGTGTACAAGACCCGGGAACGTATTCACGGCGATGTAGCTGATTCGCCATTACTAGCAATTCCATCTTCATGTAGTCGAGTTGCAGACTACAATCTGAACTGGGGCCGGCTTTTGGGATTTGCTTCACCTCGCGGTTTCGCTGCCTATTGTACCGGCCATTGTAGCACGTGTGTAGCCCCAGACATAAGGGCCATGCGGACTTGACGTCATCCTCACCTTCCTCCTGGTTAACCCAGGCAGTCTCATTAGAGTTCCCACCTTAAATGTTGGCAACTAATGATAAGGGTTGCGCTCGTTGCGGGACTTAACCCAACACCTCACGGCACGAGCTGACGACAGCCATGCAGCACCTGTGCAGCAGTCCCGAAGGAAGACTTCATTTCTGAAGCTGTCTACTGCATGTCAAGCCTGGGTAAGGTTCTTCGCGTTGCATCGAATTAAACCACATGCTCCACTGCTTGTGCGGGTCCCCGTCAATTCTTTTGAGTTTCGGCCTTGCGACTGTACTCCCCAGGCGGTATACTTAACGCGTTAGCTCCGGCACAGCCAGGGTTGATTCCGGCTACACCAAGTATACATAGTTTACGGCAAGGACTACCAGGGTATCTAATCCTGTTTGCTCCCCTTGCTTTCGCGCATCAGCGTCAGGTATAAGCTAGAAAACCGCCTTCGCCACTGGTGTTCTTCCACATATCTACGCATTTCACCGCTACTTGTGGAATTCCGTTTTCTCCGCCTACCCTCTAGATGATCAGTTTCAAATGCTGTTCCGGAGTTGAGCTCCGGGATTTCACATCTGACTTAAACTTCAGCCTACGCGCCCTTTACGCCCAATAAATCCGATTAATGCTTGCACCCTACGTATTACCGCAGCTGCTGGCACGTAGTTAGCCGGTGCTTCTTTACCTGATACTCTCAAATTCTCTGGATATTAGCCAAAGTTTCTTGTTCCCAGGCGAAAGTGCTTTACAACCCGAGGGCCTTCATCACACACACGGCGTCGCTTCGTCAGGCTTTCGCCCATTGCGAAAGATTCTCGACTGCAGCCTCCCGTAGGAGTCTGGGCAGTTCTCAGTCCCAGTGTTGGCGGTCAATCTCTCAATCCGCCTAGACGTCTTAGCCTTGGTGAGCCATTACCTCACCAACTAGCTGATATCCCATGGGCCTCTCTTTAACCGCGAGGTCTTGCGATCCCCCACTTTAATGAACCTAAGATGCCTTAAGCCACCACATTCGGTATTAGCGATCGTTTCCAACCGTTATTCCCAAGTTAAAGGCAAGTTACCCATGTATTACTAACCCTTCCGCCACTATTCATTTAGCAAGCTAAATGAACCGTTCGACTTGCATGCCTCATCCACGCCGTCAGCATTCAATCTGAACCAAGATCAAATTCTCAAATAAAATAATTTTTGAAAACTTTACTCTAGGTAAAAAATTCTATATAATCGAAATTTATAAAACTGTAAAAAATTCACAGGTTATAATCTCGCACAAGCTTCATATTGTCGCTTGCACATTGTCTCTCTTTTACTGTCAAAACAGCTTATTGAACGTTCTGAGACGCTCTATTTTCGACGCTTTTGCGTTTTGCTTTCGCTTCGCATTAATTTGCGGTCGAAGTAATCAACTTATCTCAAGTGGGTCTATTCCCGCAACAATTTTTCGCGGCTTTTTTTAACTTTTTAAAAAAATAAGCTGTGGAGACCGTGTAAGGGCAATTTTTTTTGCCCTTTTTTTTTCTGGGGGGAATTTTTTTGTCTTTTTTTATGAGTTTTTCTGATTTTGCTGGCTGAAAAGCCAGAAAATTACTCAGGCACAGGCACAGGCACAGGCAAGGGCAAGGGCAAGGGCAAGGGCAAGGGGGATATTTCTAAATCTTTAGATTTGCAAGCCTCTTTTTAAAAAATTCAGAGGGGTGTTTTGCCAATATGTCATAAAATGCTTTGAAATTTAGCGGCAGTTTAATCCCATTTCGGTTGCGCGATTCCACTAGCGCAGCCATAGCCGCCTCTAATTTTTCAAAATTACATTTGGCAATCCAGGATAGGAGATATGCGCCGGTATGACCTGAAGCTAATTGATCCGACAAGACTTTGCCCCCATCGGTGTCGTAAATTGGCGAGGGCTCCCAAACACCCTTCTCGGTACATTTCTTATTTAAGTCATTGAATATTTTAGCGGTTTCAAATTCAAGTAATTGTTTTTGATAGGCAAATTCTTCCATGTTTATGGAACACATTCTCTCATTCAGGTCCATGAATGGTTTGCTATTCTTTAAATTAATTAATTCGAAAGCGATGATGTTATTCATAGGGAGGGCTTTTGTGCCGGGGATGGTATAATCATTTATGAATATTTTTCTGCCTTCATGGAAAGTCGAACCTCCATGCCGCATTCCTCCGGCATACTGTAAAGTGAACTTTCCGTCCTTTTCGACATCCTTCCATAAATTTCGTGCTTCTGGACATTTGAAAAAAACTTTCTTTGCGTCTTCAAGCTTTTGCTCACAAGTCTCAAATGAGCTGTTGACGTTGAAACTGGGCTGTACAAACTCAGAAATGCCTGCACACAAACTATAGGCACCTATTCCAACGATTACCAACCCAAGCGAGGCCATGCCTAATCGCATAATTTTTTCTAAAATGGCTTGCTGGGGCATATCGACTGTTTTTGAACGGTGTGATTTTAACATCTTGGGGACGTCTGCTTTCGCCATTAATGAAATTCCAAACCCCATGAGCAGAGATCCGCCAACAACATTACTAATTCTTTTATCGCTCGTTCCAATTTGAATGGCGGAGGATAAAGCAAAATTTAGAGCGACTTTAGCAATTTCATAAGAGTAGTTATAAAATCCTTTAGATGGATCATTTATTCTATTCATATTATTCCTATAGTATTAACAAATGAAAACAGATTCTAACTTAATCCTATAATTAATTCAACAACTAATACTACGATTGGCAGCAAAAATTCCCGCGCCTGGTCCCAGGGACAGGGACAAAAGGGACCTAAGGGACCTAAGGGACATAGAGGCACCAAGGACTTAGACTAAAGGATAGAAACATATATAAATGTCCCTTTTGTCCCTGTCCCTCGGACTACATATCTATTTTTAATTTTAAAATTTTGCTACGCTCCTATTTATGGAAACAGGGTCAACATATCTCATTTCGCAGGGGTTGTTCCTCAAGGCAGTCGCCTTTATCTATTTGATCGCTTTTGCTTCTTTGGCAGTACAAGTGAAGGGATTATATGGGGCAAAGGGGATTGTGCCAATCGACAGCCTATTGCAGGCAGTAAAAAAAAGATATACAGGAAAAAGCCAATACCTGAAGCTTCCTACAATTTTTTGGATAGACGCCTCCGACCGCACGCTTATTGGTACATGCTGGGCGGGCATTATCCTGGCAGCCACAGCAATATTGGGCTGGTATCCTGCGCTTTCATTATTAGTCCTTTGGTTCCTTTATTACTCGTTCATTGCAGTAGGCGCCCCTTTTCTCAATTTTCAGTGGGATATCCTGCTCCTAGAAGTTGGTTTTTTAGCCTTTCTGTTTGCTATCCAGTCTCCTCCGCCTTTGTTGATGGTGTATCTGCTCTGGTTCCTGTTATTCCGTTTCCTATTTGCTTCCGGGCTGAGCAAGCTGCTTTTGGGAAGCAGGGAGTGGCGCGACTTTACTGCGATGGACTACCATTATGAGACCCAACCTTTGCCGACAAAGCTTGGTTATTATGCCCATCAGCAAGCTAAATGTATTTCCAAACTCTCAACGCTGGGAACCTATTTTTTCGAACTTATTGTTCCGCTATTTATTTTCAGCCCGCCGATCATCCGAGTGCCCGTTTTCTGGCTTTGTGTCCTATTTCAACTTTTGATTATGCTTACGGGCAATTATGCGTTCTTTAACCTCTTGACCATCGCGATGTGCATTCCTTTACTGCCCGATGCTTATCTGGGCTTTTTTGAAAATATCTCCTCGTTCACTCCGCTTTTTGGCGACAACACCTATGTCTATGTCCTCTTGACTGCTGTTGCCGCTTGCCTTCTAATTCTTAATGCCATAGAAATCGTTGCGACCTATGCCAAGGTAAGTATGCTTTACCGAATCCTTTACTTTTTCAGGGAATACAATCTGATCAATCCTTATGGATTGTTTGTGAACATGACTACAGTTAGAAATGAGGTTGTTATCGAGGGCAGCGGGGACGGAGAGAGCTGGAAGGAATATGAGTTCAGGTGGAAGCCGGGGGACCTTCTGCAAGGCCCCGGACTTGTAGCGCCTCATCAGCCGCGCCTAGACTGGCAGTTCTGGTTTGCCGCCCTTAGCAATTATCAAAGGAATCCTTGGTTGGTGAATTTCATGATCCGCCTTCTTGAAGGCTCTGAGGATGTTGTCAAGTTATTGAAAGAAAATCCCTTTCCTGACAGCCCTCCTCGCTACATTCGCGCCAGGATTTACCGCTATCATTTTACGGATCCAAAGACCAAAAGCGAAACCGGCAAATGGTGGACGCGCTTCCTGCTTGGGAACTACACCCCCACCTATTCATTGCAAAAAACAAAGGAGAGCCTTTAAGAATGTCTTTTTTGACGTTCGTCCTTTCTAGACCGATTAAATAATTTACTGTAGGATCAAGGTCTAAAAGAAAAGAGGGTTATATGTTGGAACTATTTATTATCAGGCATGGCCTGGCAGGCGATCCTTTTGAAGACATCGCCATGGACAATGAACGCCCCTTAACAAAAAAGGGCAAAGAAAAAATGAAAGAGATCGCCAAAGGCATGCGAAAAATGAAAATGCACTTCGACATCGTACTGACAAGCCCTTTATTAAGGGCAAGAGAAACCGCCGAGATCATCAATGCCTACTGCGGAAAGAATGAAGGTCCGATGGAAACAGAGCTGCTGGCTCCAGGCGCTTCCTACAAAAGTTTGATCAAGTTTTTAAATACGCATAAGGATGCTGACAGGATAGCCATCGTCGGCCATGAACCCTTCCTGAGCGGCTTCGCGTCATATTGCCTTTCAAATCATGAAAACTCCTTTATATGCCTGAAAAAAGGGGGAGCCCTAATGCTTGAAATCGAGAAGGCCCTAAAGCCCGGCAACTGCACCTTAGCGTGGCTCATGGAGCCTAAGCATATTATACAATGCAATGCGTAACAAATTTTTAATCCGTGAAATTAGCTGGCTGAGCTTTAATGCTCGCGTTTTGCAAGAAGCAAACGACCCCACATTGCCTTTAAAGGAAAGGATCCGATTTTTAGGCATTTACTCTAACAACCGTGATGAGTTTTTTAGAGTGCGGGTGTCGATGCTGACAAAAATGATCCAAATCTACCGGAAAAAACATAAACGGTACTTCGGAAAGAATCCGCAGAAAATTTACGATCAGATCCATCATATTGTCATCAGGCAGCAGGAAGAATTTGACCGGATTTGGGAAAAGATCATCCTTGAATTGAAAAAAGAAAAAGTCTTTTTGCTTGATGATACCCACCTTAGCCCAAAACAAAAGATATTTGTCAGAAATTTTTTTGATCAGGAGGTGAGCTCTTCGGTCATTCCGCTATTTATCGAAAATATGCCTCAACTGCCTCCCTATTGGGATGACAATATCTTTTTAGGAGTGGTATTGCAGAAAAAGAAGGGATCTTCCGACAAAAGATTTGCGATCATTGAAATTCCAACAAATATTCACAGCCGTTTTGTCACATTACCTTCTGCCCCTGGGGTGCAGAACATCATGCTTTTGGAGGATGTCATTCGATTTAACCTGCCCAGGATTTTTTCACATTTAGGTTATAAGAAATTCATCGCACATATGTTCAAAATTACCAAAGACGCTGAAATTGACATTGACACTGATGTTTCAACATCCTTTATTCAAAAAATTGAAAAAGGATTGAAAAATCGGCGCAAGGCGCCAGCCATTAGATTCCTATATGATAAAATGATGAACAAGGATTTATTGAAATTGTTAATTCAAAAACTCAATATTTCCAACAAGGACAGCATTATTCCTGGCGGGTATATCCGTAATTTTCGTGACTTTATGGATTTCCCTGCAAGACTCCCAAATGAACAACAAAGACTTCGGCCATTTCAACATCCTGCACTGGCAAAATCGTTAAGCATTTGCGATGTGGTTATGCGGCAAGATGTCCTTTTGAATGTACCCTTCCATTCTTTTAATCCTGTGATCGACATGTTGCGTGAAGCTGCGATGGACCCTGATGTAAAAAGCATCAAGATCACAGGCTACCGTTTGGCGCCAAATTCAAAGATCTGCAATGCATTGATCAATGCCGTACGTAACGGCAAGAAAGTTCATGTCTTTTTGGAATTACGCGCCTACTCCGATGAGGAAGCGAATTTGGCATGGAAATCCAAGCTTGAGGACGAGGGAGTGCAAGTTTTTGTCGGACTTTCCACTCTGAAAGTACATGCGAAAATTTGTGTGATCGCAAAACAGATGGGCAATGATATTAAGCAGTATGGGTTTATCGGAACAGGCAACTTAAATGAAAAAACTGCGTTAAGCTATATAGACCACTTTTTGCTGACAAGCGATCGCGGTATGATGGCCGATATTAATCATATCTTTAGGGCCTTAGAGCATCCTGAATCTGATTGGAGAACTCAATTAGGCTTATGTAAAACATTATCGGTCAGCCCATTGAATATTCGAAAGGTATTGCTGTCCAAGATTGATCGAGAAATAAAATTGGCTCATGCCGGCAAATCATCGAAAATCATTGTCAATGTCAATTCGCTGAGCGATGAGAAATTAATTATAGAACTTTATAAAGCCGCTATAGCGGGTGTAGAAGTGCAATTAATCGTACGAGGGATTTTTTGCGCGGTGATTGATCAAAAGGAATTTGCAAAGCCTATAACAGCGATCAGCATCGTCGATGAATATCTGGAGCATAGTCGAATCTGGTTGTTTCATAATGACGGTGATGAAGAAATCTTTATCTCTTCTGCAGATTGGATGGTTCGAAATCTGGACTATCGCATTGAAGTTGCTGTCCCAATCAGGGATGAGCATATCAAAGCCGAATTAAAGCATATCCTCAAAATCAAACTCAGCGATAATGTCAAAGCACGTTTGTTAGACAAAAAGCTTTCAAATCAATTTGTCGCGTCAAAGGGGAAAAAAATTCGTTCTCAAGAGGCCATCTACCATTATTTAAAACGGAAGAGGTAAAATTTTTTATGAAAATTGCCACCATTGATATCGGAAGTAATGCCGCACGTCTATTAGTTGTTGATGTCGTTGTCAACAAGCAGAGAGTTGCGGAATTTAATAAGGTAAACTTCGTAAGACTCCCGACATTCTTGGGATTCGACGTTTTTGAAAATGGACAAATTAGCGACGCAAAGGCCGAAAAGTTTGTGTCTGCCCTGCAAGTTTTCAGCGATTTAATCACTTTTTATGACGTCAAACATTATAAGGCATGCGCGACTAGCGCCATGCGCGACGCTAAGAACGGCAATGAGATCATTGAAAAGGTAGAAAAGCAAACCGGCATCAAAATCAAAGTCATTAGCGGGGATGAAGAAGCGATTTTAATCAATGAGAGTCATATCGCTGAAAATATGGACCGTGAGCATGGTTATCTTTATGTCAATGTGGGCGGCGGCAGCACCGAACTGGTATTTTATGTGAATGGGAAATTAGCTTATAAGAAGTCTGTGGACATTGGCACAATTCGGTTGTTAAAAAATTTAGTCACGGAATCGCACTGGAATAATTTAAAATCTGAGCTCAAAGCCAATGTCAAAAGCCACTTGCCAATAGTTGTGATCGGTTCCGGGGGAAATATCAATAAAGTATTTTCACTTAGCAAAAAGAAGGAGCGCAAGCCCCTCACATTGGAATATCTTAATAGCAGCTATGAAGAGTTAAATGGTCTTTCTGTGGAAGAACGGATGCACACATATAATCTAAGTAAGGATCGCGCTGAAACGATTGTGCCCGCATTAAAAATCTATATTAATATCATGCAATGGGCCGGCATCGATGAAATGTATGTCCCTAAGATTGGTTTGGTCGATGGTTTAGCACAGGCCTTATATCAAGAGATTATCAATGAATTTTAGACCATCATCTAATCTTTCTCAAGCTGCTTACGAATATTTTGTAATTCCTGCCGGCGTTCCGCGTCAACCTTCGGATAAGCCATCTTAAGGTCACTGATGGCTTCAAGAATAATCCGTGAAACAATCAATCGGGCATTATGCTTATCATCTGCAGGAACAATATACCAGGGGGCTTGACGCGTGCTCGTCGCTTTCAGGCATTCCTCATAAGCCTTTGTATAATCCGCCCAATATTTCCTCTCTTGAATATCTGAAAGGCTGAATTTCCAATTTTTTTCCGGCTTTTCGATGCGGCTAAGAAATCTATTCCGCTGCTCTTCCCTCGAAAGGTGTAAGAAGAATTTGATGGTCCGTGTGCCGTTATTGTAGAGATGGCCTTCTAAGTCAACGATAGAACGATACCGCTTCTCCCAAATATTTTTATCTTCCAAAAGTTCCTTCGGAAGCCCCTGACTGAGGAGTATCTCCGGATGCACACGCACGACGAGCACTTCCTCATAATAGGAACGATTGAATATGCCGATTCGCCCTCGTTCAGGCAGGCGGCAGGTCGTGCGCCAAAGAAAATCATGCTCCAATTCTGCTTGACTGGGCTGCTTAAAACTAAAAACCTCACAACCTTGAGGATTGACCCCCGACATCACATGTTGGATAATGCCATCTTTTCCCGCTGCATCCATCCCCTGAAAAATCAGCAGCAAGGCATAGCGGTTTGAAGCATAAAGAAGCCCCTGTTTAGAACTTAACTCATCAACATGTTCTTGCAGAAATTCTTGATAATGCTTTTTTGAATTGTAAAAGGGCTTTACAATTGTCGCCCACTCTTTGAGCTTGACCTTTTCTCCAGGAGCGACACAGAAATCTTTTGTGTTGATTTTCATCTTGTTCCTTTATTTCGGGCACGGGCACGTGCACGTTCACGATTTTAGTTTATTGCTTTATAGACTTTTTTCGGACTTAACCTGAGCATCTAAAACAAACATCGTGAACGTGCCCGTGCCCGTGCCCGTGCCCGAAACTAACTATATATTATTTTAAGTTGATGCCATTACGCTATCGCTCACCCTGGGCTTACACATGCCTGCCCTCCGGGCCTAATGGGGGCACGATATTTCCATTCAAAGAAGAAGTTCTATGGCATTTTTCGGGGATGAACGACGGAATCCCTCTCCGTACCAATAGTCCTTCCAGATTTGTATAAATACCTTTCGTGCTCTCTTCTTTTTTAATTCATATTCTCTTTTTATCAACATAAATTCTTGCCTGGAGAACTGATTTTTGTAACGGACCAGCATAGACATCCCTTTAATCGCATCTTGGTGATCTCCAAGGACATCCTGAATCTTAATAGTTTTCTCAATAAATGGGCCTAAAGAGCACACATATTTACTGAACAAAGGTTCAAAAAATTCACAGACATATCTCAAGATTTTTATAGAGATCCGAAGTTTGTGGAGGGTTTTATCATCGGCACGTGCATCGATGATAGAAGCTATCTTCAAGACCCTGCAAAGCTTTTTCCTGATCCAATCCCTCGATATTTTGAAAATATTTTTTTTGCTTCTTTCAGCTTCCAGATTTTCAAGCCTTTTTAGCAGGCGCGCATAATGTTTTGATTTGAGCGTCGAAAGAATTTTATTTTGCGCCCGGCAGATTTGCCGATTTAATTTTTGAAGGGAAACCGACTCGGCATCAACAGTCTGAGAAATGAATGCGGAAAAAACATCAAGATCCCGTTTTTTACCAAGTTTCCTTCCCATTTTCCCGAGCTCATTGCGGATTTTTTTGGCTTTAGCGGGGAGAATCCTTTTGAAAACCCTAATCGCAGCCCGCAGCCTCCTAGTGGCTACCCGCAGATCATGGACCTTTTCCGGGTCCTTGTCAGAAGCGATAAGAGAATCCTGATTTTTTTTCAACTTATCTACGTTGATTTCCAGTATTTTGTTGGCAGCTTCATGGAACTTTTGTATTGCCTCTATGCCGGAAACTCCTTTTAAATGAACCATGCCCTGTTCGAACTTTGATGATTTTGAAGGAGTTAAAGGCAAAGAGGTCAGGTAACCGACAAATTCTTTGAATTTTTCCAGCTTCCCGCTTTTAAATTCTAATTCAATTTCCTTCATCCTAAACTTTTTTTCTCCGCAAAACATCAACACCTGATCAAAATTTGCCTCTGCACGTGTTTTACAAGGCAGGGTAATCATATTTATCTGCCGGTTGTTCCTAAGTTCGAAAAGCGGCTGAATATTCTTAAAATAGTTATCTCTGCAGTATGCCAAGACAGCCATCTTAGATTTAAGATCTGGAAATCGGATCGTCTTTTCATCACGGATGAAAATTTCCTGTTTGGGATCGGAAAAACTTTTCAGGGTCAGCTCGGTGTGTCCATCAGTGATACGGATTCGGCATTCAAGACCTGAGCTCAAAAAATAATTTTCTGGGGTATCCAGGTAGAGGTCTTTATTTTTCACTTGTTTAGGTTTAGAAATTTTGGCCCCAAAATCCTGCGCCAACTGCAACAATAGATGATAATCCCGAAGGGAATGGGCATTCCACTTATATTCAATTTCTTTGTCCATGATCGAGATCTCTTCTGATTGCGTTTGCCTGGGATAATATCCGCCGCGTCAAATTTTTTCACTAAAATATGATCAAAATTTTATAATTGTAACGATTTCAACTTTATGAAATAATAAAAATAGAGTGTTATCGTTAGTATTCACCCCTGCATCTAATTTGCATTAGGAGGTTTATATGAACCTTGATAATTCTGCTCGAGCCCCAAGTCCTGCACCCGCCTCTCCTCTTACAGCTACGCTTGCTCAGATGAGAGTCGCGAGAAGCGGAATAATGGCTATTTATCAAAAGCTTGATAATAACGAAATTTATAATCATTCCGATCTAAAAGAGATTAATGAAATCTACCAAGATAAAGTTTTGCCTTTTTATCTACAAAATAAAGAGTTTATTGAATCACCAGACAAATTTATCAAGGATAAAACCAGTAAAGAATATCAAGAGGTAGAAGTTTTCAGCCACAACTTAAATGATGTCAAAAACAGAATAATGGCAATCTATTTTAATCAATAATTAAAGAAGAATCCCGCCGCTGGCCTCAATATATTGCCCTGTAATCCAGCCCCCTTCCTCAGAAACAAGAAAAGCAACAACACTGGCGATATCCTCTGAGGTCCCAATCCTGCCAAGGGCTGTATTTTGAATAAAATTTTGCTTGCCCTCTTTTGTCAAGGCATTGGCAGCCATGTCGGTGTCCGTGACACCGGGAGCAACTGTATTCACGGTTATTTTCTGTTTTCCCAATTGTTTTGCCAGCATTACAGCTAAGCCATCAATAGCGCATTTTGACATTGTATATGCACAGAACGCGGGCATTAATAGCCTTGTTCCTGCTGTAGAAATATTGATAATGCGGGATCCCTCTTTAAGGCGCTTTAGGGCATACTGAGTGACAAAAAAGAGCCCTTTTGTATTGACGTCGAATATGTGGTCAAAGAGGTCTTCAGATGTCTCTTGAATGGTCGCTTGTTCAGCTACACCCGCGTTATTGATCAAAATATCAAATTTTGGCGACCCTGTGCGTTTGGAGAATTCATTATCCAATTGCTTAAAAAGCCCTTCAATTTCAGCCTTGGAAGAAAGCTCAGCTTTTACGGCAAATGCTTTACCCCCGCTTTTTTCGATAGTTTTTACCGTTTCTTCCGCTGCGGCAGCATTTGAGCCATAATGGACTCCAATAAGGGCTCCTTCTCCAGCCAGTCGCAATGCAATCGCCCGGCCAATTCCTCGACTTGCGCCTGTGACTAATGCAGATTGATTTTTTAATTTCATAATCCTCCAAAGGTTCATAATGTCCAGCGCACCTTCACTTAAACTATCATAAAATAATTTATTTTAAAAGAGCTTGCCCAAAACGTAGCTTGGCATTCCAATGCCGAGCGCAGACGTTGCAGGTCAAGAGTTTTGCACACTTGCCTTTTTCTAGGGCACGCTACGCTCGGCATTGGAATGCCAAGCTACGTTTGGCTGAACTCCTTAAACTTTAAGGCTTTAAAAATTGACTTTGAAATTAGTTGATTATATCGTATTGCCCGGTTATCAAAATACTAACAAAAATAAGGAACGAATATGCAAATTATGAGACGTGGCTTCAGTTTTTTAGGAAAAGTTGAAAACATCATCGCGAAAGCAGATCAAGAAGCGGGTTCCTGGGATGATAAATTCGATCTTAAAGACAACGACGGAAATTTCTGTACTATTAAGTATACTAGCCTTACAAGTCGTTGTAAAAGAAAACTCTGTATCGTAAATGATGCCTGCAGCGCGCTTGGGGCTGTGATCAGTGATATTAATTGTGGTGGTTTTTATTATGCGCAACATGAAGAATCTTTGTACACACCTAGAAATATGGTATCGCGTTTGGAAAATCAAGTTTGGCAAAACCGCAATTTACTTTCTTATGCTAATAAGTACGTCTTAAACAAAGGAAATAATATTTCATGCGAGCATTCAAAAGCATCTATAGATTTAAAAAATACTAGTAAAGCTATTCAAAAGTTTTTGGATAAAGTCGATTATCTGTTTAAATATATGAGTGATGCGAAACTGAACTTGAAGGAAGAAAGCGCGAAAATAGATAAGATCAAAGAAGAAGAAATTATCGAAAGCAAAGAGATTAAAGTTCAGGATACATTCTCTTCCGAAACGACACAGAAAACAAATTCTTCATATTGCAATACATTCACAAAGATCGCCATTGCAGTAGGAATTGTCTCATTTGTTGCATTACAGGCGCTGAAGTAATTTAGCCAACCTTTTCAATTCCGAGAAGAGTTTCAACATACGTTTCCGCATCGAAGACTTCCAGGTCTTCGATGCTTTCGCCTACGCCAAAAAACGTAGCTTGGCATTCCAATGCCGAGCGCAGACGTTGCAGGTCAAGAGTTTTGCACACTTGCCTTTTTTTAGGGCACGCTACGCTCGGCATTGGAATACCAAGCTACGTTTGGCCGAACTCATTAAATTTTAAGGATTTAAAAGTTGACTTTATAGTTAGTTTATTATATAGTTTTGTTTTGCATAGATAACAAAATACTAACAAAAAAATTAAGGAACAAATATGGAAAGTGTAAGATCAGCCCCCGTTTTACAAAAAGTTCAAAACATCATTGCTAAAGCAGATCAAAAAGCGGGTTCTTGGGATGATGAATTCGATCTTTATGACAATGATGGAAATTTCTCTACGAGAGAATATGATAGACTAACAGAGATTTGTAAAAGAAAACTCCCTATCGCAAGTAACGCATTCATCGAGCTTGGGGATGTGCTCAATGATTTACATTGTGGTGGTAAGACATATATCTCCTATAAAAGGGAATTGTCCACAACTTTTCTGGAAATGAAAGAACAATTTATGACAAACGTAAGAACTCTTTGTCTTGCTGCTAATGAGGTCGATAAAGAAAACATTAGTAATAGGTCCGAAGATTTAGAAAAGACAAGTGATGCTATTCTTGATTTTATGCGTAAAACCATCAATCTTTTGGATTATCTGGAGGATGCCGAAACGACAGACAAAAAGTTCAGAGCCCATCCTCCAAAGATTTCCGAAACGACACATAAAACAAATTCTTCATACTGCAAGACTTTCACAAAGATCGCCGTTGCAGTAGCAATTGTCTCATTTGTTGCATTTCAGGTGCTTTAGTAATTTAGCCCCCCTTTTCAATCCCCAGAAGAGTGTCAACATACGTTTCCGCATCGAAGACTTCCAGGTCTTCGATGCTTTCGCCCACTCCGATGTATTTGACAGGAATGCCCAATTGCCTTTGGATGCTGATGACAATGCCGCCTTTGGCAGTGCCGTCAAGTTTAGTCAGAATCAACCCTGTGAGAGGGGTGAATTGATGGAAAGTTTTGGCTTGATCGACAGCATTTTGACCGGTTGTCGCGTCTAAGACCAGCAATGTTTCATGCGGACTGTCCGGCACCAATTTTTTACAGGAACGCTTAATTTTATCCAGCTCTTGCATCAGAGGAGTTTTGGTATGCAGCCTACCGGCAGTATCAATAATGACGACGTCGGATTGCCGCGCTTTTCCAGCATTGACAGCATCGAAAACTACTGAAGCGGGATCGCTCTTGGCAGCGCCCTTGACAATATCGATCTTTAGACGGTGGGCCCACATTTCCAGCTGCTCCATGGCCGCAGCCCGAAAGGTGTCTGCCGCTGCCACTAACACTTTCTTTTTATTGTCCTGATATTTTTTGGCGAGTTTTGCCACGGAAGTGGTCTTGCCATTCCCATTGACTCCAACAATTAAAATAATATATGGTGAGCTATCAGTCAGCTGCCGGTCATTGGAAGGGACCTTAAGAATATCCAGAATTTCTTTGCGGATGGCTGCTATAAAGTCATCGCCTTTCATACCAGGATTACTGGCGTGCAACTCTTTGATTTTTTGGGTGAGATCAGTCGCTGTTTGGACTCCAAGATCAGCTTCATAAAGAAGCTTTTCAAGCTCTTCCAAAGCATGGCTATCGATCTGCTTAGAGAAGAGCGTGCGCAGCTTACTGCCTAAGAGCGAACCTGTTTTGGAAAGCGCCGCTTTGACTTTATTGTAGCTGGACTTGAGGAAATTTAGCATAAACAGTTGCTCCTTAGTGAAGAAAAGTATAACAAAAAACTCAGAAATTCTGAAACTTTTATATTAGAGGCATCCATGGATACCCATGAGCACCAAGCAAAAATCATCTTGCGTGAATTCAACATTCCTGTTCCGGACTTTACTGTGATTTCCCACTTGGCGGAACTTCCCGGTGCGCTGATGACTTTGGAAATCGAAGATTCCGCTGTCTTAAAAGTTCAGGTCCACGCCGGAGGACGCGGTAAAGCGGGCGGCGTCAAACTCGCCCGCTCCAGGCAAGAAATTGAAGATTACTCCAAGCAGCTACTAGGAATGAAAATTGTCAATAATCAAACCGGCAAGCAGGGCGTGGTTTCTAATACCTTGATGATCAGCACCCTTGTCGATGTTGAAAAGGAGTACTACTTAGCCGTGATCATCGACCGCCAGCGCGCTCAGATCCGCTTAATTGCTTCTCCGGAAGGCGGGATGGACATCGAAGAGGTCGCTGAGAAATCCCCCGAAAAAGTACGCAGCTTTCCCGTCGATAACGAGGGCCGCATCAAAGGGCATCATCTGCTTTTGCTATGCAAGCTGATGGGCTGGACCGGAAAAACCGCCGAGCAGGGAAAATATATCGCTCAGAAACTTGCCAAAGCCTTTGTCAGTACCGATGCCTCCCTTTTGGAAATCAATCCCTTGGTCAAAGATAAAGAAGGGAATCTGATCGCTTTGGACGCCAAGTTGTCTATCGATGAAAATGCGCTCTACCGCCAAAAGCTGATTGCCGACTTTTATGATGCGACTCAGCTGCCTCCGGCAGAAGCTGCCGCCAAACAGTTCGATCTGGCCTACGTTGCACTGGAAGGGAATATCGGCTGCATGGTCAACGGCGCAGGGCTTGCCATGGCCACTATGGACATCATCCACCTCTATGGAGGCACGCCCGCGAACTTCCTTGATGTCGGCGGAGGTGCCTCCGCGGAAAAGGTCGCGGAAGGCTTCAAGATCATTCTTGCCGATAAAAATGTTAAGGCGATCTTTGTCAATATCTTTGGCGGGATCATGAACTGTGAAACCCTTGCCGCTGGCATTATTTCTGCCGCTGCCCAAGAGCAAATTACAGTGCCCCTGATCGTGCGCATGGAAGGCACAAATGTCATCCAGGGCAAAAAGCTGCTGAAGGAATCCGGAATGAAAATCACTATCGCCGAAGATTTGGCTGATGGTGCAAAAAAAGCTGTCGAAGCCATTAAGTGAGGGACGTCCATGTCGATATTGATCAATAAAAAAACAAAAGTCATCACACAGGGCATCACGGGAAAATCGGGCCGTTTCCACACGGAACAATGCATTGAGTATGGCAGCAATTTTGTCGGAGGGGTCACACCCGGGAAAGGCGAACAGACAATTCTGGGCCTCCCGATCTTTGACACAGTCGAAGAGGCTAAAGCGGCCACAGGCTGCGATGCCACCATGATTTTTGTGCCACCCCCATTTGCCGCGGATGCCATTCTTGAAGCTGAAGAATGCGGCATTCCCCTAATCGTTTGCATCACAGAAGGGATTCCTATCCGTGATATGTTAGAGGTCAGCCAGGTCATGCGCAACAGCAAAACCAGCCGCCTGATCGGCCCGAACTGCCCGGGCATTATCACTCCCGGCGAGTGCAAAATCGGAATTATGCCGGGATATATCCACCAAAAAGGCTCTATAGGCATTGTTTCACGCTCCGGAACATTGACATACGAGGCTGTCTGGCAAACTTCCCAATTAAAACTTGGACAGTCAACTTGCGTCGGCATCGGCGGAGATCCCTTGAACGGAACAAACTTTATCGATATACTGGAGCTTTTTGAAAAAGACCCTGAGACAAAAGGCATTTTAATGATCGGCGAGATCGGCGGGGATGCAGAAGAAAATGCAGCCGCGTGGATCAAAAAGAAATGCACAAAGCCTGTTGCCGGCTTTATTGCCGGCCTGACTGCGCCGCCTGGACGCCGCATGGGCCATGCGGGAGCCATTATCTCGGGCGGCAAAGGCACAGCGATCGACAAAATCAATGCCTTAAAGGCCGCTGGGGTAGTTGTCGCAGATTCGCCGGCAGAAATGGGGATTATGATGCAAAAAGCGATGCAAGCTCAGAAATAGGTGTCTATCATTATAAGGCATACCATGTTAATGACATTTCCAGGAAAAATTACGCTGCGCATACAACCTGTATTTTGGATGCTGGTCTTTTTAATAGCCGCCATTAACAGTGATTTTTCCCCTATTGGCATATTGGTATGGGCAATCATCATATTTATTTCTGTGGTCGTCCATGAATTTGGGCATGCACTTACCGCCGTCGCTTTTGGACAAAAAGCGCATATCGACCTTGTGGCTTTTGGGGGCTTGACCCATAGGCATGGACCTCACCTCAACTTATGGCAGGAATTTCTCATCGTCCTCAATGGCCCTTTAGCCGGACTTGCCCTGGCATATGCCTGTCATTTTCTATCGATAATGATCGGGGACAAGTCGCCTTTCCTGTATTCAATTTTCGAAATCGGGTTTATAGCCAATATTTATTGGACGATTTTTAATCTGCTGCCTATGCAGCCCTTAGATGGCGGACATCTGCTCAGAATTGTTTTCGAAGGACTTTTTGGCCTCCGCGGCTTGAAGATCTCGCTTTTCATCAGTTTAGTCGCGTCATTGCTGTTATGTGTTATACTGTTGATGACCAAATTTTTCCTTTTGGGCATTTTCCTGATGATGTTCTCCTACGAAAATTACCGCTCCTGGAAAAATAGCCTTCAATTGACTGAATCCGATAAAGACAGAACTTTGCTGCATCTTGTTAAAAATGCTGAAAAGGACTACCACAAGGGCAATGAAGATATTGCCCTGCATAAGCTTGAACATCTCTTAAAGCAAACAAATAAAGGCATCATTTTTCAACGTTCTACCGAACTTTCCGCCAAAATTTTAGAGAGGCAAGGAAGATTTAAGGAAGCTTATCAAAAACTGCTGCCCCTAAAATCTAAATTATCGCCGGAATCCCTCCTCTTGCTGCATAAGCTGGCTTACCGCTTAGGCGAACTTAAAGAAGCGATCACACTTGGCACAATGTCCTTTCAACGCCAGCCCAGCTATGAAGTCGCTTTGATCAATGCCTTCAGCTATGCCCTTCTTGGCGAGGTAAAGCCGACGATCGGATGGCTTCAGTGCGCGATCAAAGAAGGCCTGCCCAATTTCAAAGAAATTATCAAAGAGATGGAATTTAATAATGTCCGCGGCGATCCGCAATTTCAAAACTTTGTAAATAGCAAAGAATAAAATTTCCCCTGCAAACCCCTCTTAAAAAAAATAATTGCTATAAAATACCTAACACACTATGCCTTAGTTAGAAATTAAACAATTATTTATACCCCAGTAACTTTAGGGTATATATCAAGCCTTACGGAGGAACAATGGAAAATTTGCCAGGAAAAAATGGTGGTAACAGAGATACGGCGAAAGACAATGGCTTCCTTATGCCGGGAAGAAATTTGGAATTATTCTACGGTTTAAAAGACATCCAAGACCATAGCAATTGGTTCTTAGGTGTGGGAATAGCCCTGATCATTCTAGGGATAATCGCTATTGGCGTCTCACCTTTTGTCACTTTGGCCTCGATGATATTCTTCGGAGCGATTTTGCTTGCCGGCGGGATTGTGCAATTAATTAATGCGTTTAAAACCCGCCATGGCGACGGCTTTTTTTTAAACCTCCTAGGAGGGGTGTTTTATATCGTTGTGGGAATATTGCTGATCATGCATCCAGTTGAAGGCGCAATCGCGGCCACACTCCTCTTGGCAGCCTTTTTTAGTGTCAGCGGCATATTTAAGATCGTGGCCTCATTGGTCCATCGCTTTGGACATTGGGGATGGGTATTGCTAAACGGTCTTGTTTCCCTTGCCTTAGGTATCATGATCTTAATGCAATGGCCGGCTTCCGGACTGTTCATTATCGGATTATTTATCGGGATCGACCTGCTGATGTTGGGCTGGGTTTGGGTAGCTCTTTCATTGAGCACCAAAAAATTAGATACAACTCCGAAGTAAATTCCAGAATTGAGATTCGGAGTAGGTATGAGATGCAAGGAAAGGCGTAGTTTACCGCAGAGCCGCAGAGAACGCTGAGGAAGCGCAGAGAATATTTTGTGAAAAAAAACTCTGCGATTCCTCAGCGTTCTCTGTGGCTCTGCGGTAAACTCCCGCCTCTATCCTTGCGTCTCGCACCTACTCCGAATCTCAGTTCCAGAATTTTGGTATTGTACAAAAACGTCTACCTTGGCATACTAGCAGTAATATGTTTGCGCCTGTAGTTCAATGGTAGAACGGAAGCCTTCCAAGCTTCATGTGTCAGTTCGATTCTGATCAGGCGCTAGTTTGCTCAACAAACTCTCAAATCGCCACTTGCCAAAGCTCCAATGAGCCACTAGGCAAGTGGCACTATTATTAACCAAGACCGAAATCCCGCCGCAAAAAAAATATGGTGGGATGCCGTCGTCAAATAAAGGGACAAGGCTTGGCGCTCCAACAAGAACAAATCACTATTAAAGACCTCTTAGAGGCAGGTGCCCATTTTGGTCACCAAACACGTCGCTGGAACCCGAAGATGAAACGTTATATCTTCGAAGCCCGCAACGGACTATATATCATCGACCTCGCAAAAACCATGCAGCAAATCCGCTTGGCCCGCGACGTTGTCAAAGAAATTATCGCTTCCCACAAATCAATCCTGTTTGTCGGAACAAAAAAGCAAGCTAAGGTCGTGCTTCGCGAAGCTGCGGAAGAATGCGGCGAGTTTTATGTCTGCGAAAGATGGCTCGGCGGAGAGCTGACTAACTGGCAGACGATCAAACAGTCGATCAAAAAGCTTGAGCGCATCGAAAAGCGGATCTCTACCGCCAGCGAGGATATGACAAAGAAAGAGCTTTCTCTCCTCACTAAAGACCAAATAAAATTAGACAAGAACTTATCAGGCGTCAGGGCTATGCGCAAGCTTCCCGGTCTTTTAATCGTCGTCGATCCAAGCAAAGAGCACTTAGCAGTCGCTGAAGCTAACAAACTAGGCATCCCTGTCATGGCGCTGGTTGATACAAACTGCGACCCTGACCCGATTACTTATGTGATCGCCTGCAACGATGACGCCCTGAAAAGCATCAAGATCATCTTGCAATCTCTAACACAAGCGATCATGGAAAAGAAGAGCGAACTGCGCGTCGCCTATGCCAAAGGCGATGAACCTGAAAGCGACAAAGATGAAAAGCAAGCGATGTACGCCGCCAAATTTTCTGATTCCGAAGAGGACGAATCTCAATCTAAGGGAGAGGAATAATCGATGGCTCAACAACCCGTTACAGCAGCTTTAATTAAAGAACTCCGTGAACGCACCGGCGTAGGAATGGGCAAATGCAAAGAAGCCCTAGAAGGTGCCAAAGGCGACATTGAACAGGCGATTGCCGACTTGCGCAAAGCAGGATTGGCATCCGCCGTCAAAAAAGAAGGCCGCGCGACTAATGAAGGGATGATCGGCGTTGCCGAATCGGCAAAAGCCATCGGCCTCGTCGAAGTCAATTCCGAAACAGACTTTGTTGCGCGCAATGAGCGCTTCCAGCAGTTCGTCGCGGACCTTGCTACTGCTGTCGCTCATGACTCGATATCCAATGCTGAAGAGCTTGCAAAGCACTCGATCTCAAAGAATGGCCAAAAGCACACTGTCGACCAATTCCGCGCTGAGCTCGTACAGACAATCGGTGAAAATATTCAGGTTAGGCGTGTAAAAGCATTCCCTAAAAAATCGGATAAATCGATCGGCGTCTACTCTCATCTTGGCGGTAAAATTGTCACTCTTGTTGAGATAGGCGGCGCTAATGGCGAAGAAGCTCTTGCAAAAGACATCGCCATGCATGTGGCTGCGGCATCTCCCGATTACCTTTCGCCGGAAGAAATTCCTGCTGAAATGATCGCCAAAGAACGTGAAATTGCAGAAGGCCAAGTCAAGGGCAAACCTGCAAATATCGTTGATAAAATTGTCGAAGGCAAATTGAATGCGTTCTATGACGCAAGCTGTTTGGCTCGCCAGAAGTACATCAGGGATGACCAATTGACAATCGCTGAACTTGTTGCACAACGCGCAAAAGCCACTGGCAAGCCCCTAAAGCTTGTTGCATTTACCCGCTGGAACCTTGGGCAATAAGGACAAACGACAATAAGGACGAACGACGATAACGACGATAACGACATTAACGACAAAATGGACATAAACATCTGTCGCTAATGTCGTTATCGTCGTTCGTTCTTTATAACCATTCAACTTTTTAACGATTTTGATTCCACTGCATCAACCTCCTCTCTGGCGGCAAATTCTACGAACAAATTTTGTCCATTGGGAAAAGCTGGCAGACTTTTTAGAGCTCTCTTCAGACGACAGAGCATTGATTGATCCTAATCCCAATTTTGTCCTAAATCTGCCACGACGTTTGGCAGATAAGATCGAAAAGAAAAACCTAAAAGATCCGCTATTGCAGCAATTCCTGCCGACACTTTCCGAAAAGGCCAGTATGCCGGCTTATGTCAATGATCCGACGGAAGATAGCTCTTTCTGCAAATCCTCTAAGCTTCTGCAAAAATATCAAAACCGCGCCCTGCTTATCTGCACAAGCGCCTGTGCAATGCACTGCCGCTATTGTTTCAGGCAAAATTTTGACTACGACCAGCAAGGCGCTGATTTTGATAAAGAAATCGACATTATTTCGCAGGACAGCAGCCTCCACGAAATTATCCTAAGCGGCGGCGACCCGCTCTCGCTTTCAAATGAGATCCTCGCGGACCTCTTCCAAAAACTCTCTAAAATCCCTCATATCAGCCGCATCCGCATCCATACCAGATTTCCCATCGGCATCCCTGAGCGCATAGATCCGCCATTCTTAAAAATCCTTGAGAACAGTTCAAAAATGGTGTGGTTTACTATTCATTCCAATCATGCCCGTGAACTTGATGACGAAGTGCTGGCCTCTTTGGCAAGAATCCGTAAACTCGGGGTGGTGCTGATGAACCAATCTGTGCTGCTGCAAGGTGTCAACGACGACATTCAAACCCTAAAAGACTTGTGTGAAAAGCTTGTGGACAACGGGATCATCCCCTATTACCTGCATCAACTCGACCGGGTTGCAGGCTCAAGTCATTTTGAGGTGCCTATTGAAAAGGGAAAATGGCTGATCAGTGAATTGCGCAAACAGCTCTCGGGATACGCAATCCCTATGTATGTCGCTGAAATTGCCGGCGAACATTCAAAAACTCCACTCAATTAATTGACAGGCCAAAGCAGCCACAAACCCTGCTCCAGGCAGCGTCAATATCCAGGCAAAAGCCACCTTTTTACCTGTATGCCACTGGACCTTTAAAGGCCCAGCCATGCCTACTCCGGTGATGCTTCCAACGATCATATGTGTAGAGCTGATCGGCATCCCTAAAAAGCTGGCTGCAAGGATAACAAATGAAGCGCTCGTCTCCGCGACAAACCCTTGAAGGGGATAAAGCTTAGTGATTTTAAAGCCAACGGTCCGAATGATCCGGAACCCCCCGGAGGCAGTTCCCAGTCCCATCACTATCGCGCAAGAGGCAATTACCCAAAGGGGAATATAGGGAGAGGCGATCACCCCTCCGGCATAAAGTCCGAGAGTAATGATACCCATCGTCTTCTGGGCATCATTCAGGCCATGGGCAAGAGCAACAAGGCCGGCAGACCCAATTTGCAGGTAGGCAAATATCCCTTCCCTCTGTTTAAAGAATTGAAACTTCATCAAAGAGTTGAGGCCTTTCAATAGAATAAACCCGATGGCAAATCCGAGCAAAGGAGAGACGACCATTGGAATAATCACTTTATATAGAACGCCATCCCACAAAATCGAACTGGCCCCCTCGTGCATCCATGAAGCTCCGATAAGCCCTCCGACAAGAGCGTAGGAAGAGCTGCTTGGGATGCCATAATACCATGTCAGGAAATTCCAAAAAATTGCCCCCACAAGGGCACAAAGAACAGTGAGCTGAGTAGCGGTATGAAGATTGACCAACCCTGAGGTGATTGTTTGGGCAACACCGCTGATCTGGGTAGCCCCCAGAACGTTAAGGACAGACGCCATCAGGATGGCCGCTAAAGGAGTCAGCACCCTGGTAGCAATGACCGTGGAGACAACGTTGGCCGAATCATGGAAGCCGTTGGTATAGTCAAACAGAAGGCCGAGAATAACGATCAGAATGACAACGTCAATGGAAACCAAGGCCACTCGCCCTCCTGGCAGATGACCAACCCATAATTTATCTTAAAGTTAATTTGCAATGATAAAGTGGGGTTTATAAAGCTGTTATAAAATTTTCGGCTTAGGCCAAAACACACCAGCTACTGGTGCGTTTTGCTGTCGAACTGGTGTGTTTATCAAAGCAACTGGCATAGAAAAATCCTGAAAAGTGAGGGGGACGGCAAAGGAAAACACCCGGGAAGGGCGTAATTGCAGCCCAGTCATGCTTGGCGCAATGCCTTCAATTCAAAATACTTCAGACCTATTTTGAGAGCCTCTTGTTCAGCCCCGCATGGGGCTAATTGTGTAAAGCCCATAGTGTAGCCTCGAAAGAGGCAAACTATGGGTAACTGACCTTGTTAAAATGTAAGTCCCGAAGGGGCGACTTGTGTAGCCTATAGAGATTTTTCAAACACGTTTTTGAAGCTTGCACAAGCCGCCCCTTCGGGACTTACATTTTAACTCATACAGACCCATAGTTTGCCTCTATCGAGGCTACACTATGGGCTTTACACAATTAGCTCCATTCGGGGCTGAACTAGATCCACTTATTTGCTCCAAGTGCGGTAAGACAATTAAGATTCTAAATTTTGTCAGGTAGTCTACTTCGAGATTTTACCGCCGCTTAAAAAAGTAAAAGAGCAAAAGTAAGAAACACCTGCTCCTCGATTACTTGTTGAAGACAAAAAATTTGCTGTTAACTCTTTTTCCAGCTCTCAAGCAGCTTGCCAATCTCATTTGGAGACGCTGCTTTCAATTGCTCGATGCGATCAAGACGTGGCCTACGGACTTTGAGAATAAGTCTGCCGCTAACTCCGTTTTTATCTTCGGAGCGCTCTTGTTGAAATTCTTCCCAGGTTAATATGTTTTGGATGGAAGATTGCTTTTGCTTTGCTAGTGCCTCTGGGAAATAACCAGAGGGATCACGCGGCTTTTTATTATATTCCTCGAAAAAGTCAGACTCAATCTCCGAGCTTGAACTACCATCCACACGTAAATCAAATCCCATAAATTTAGCTTCATCTTTCTTTTCCGATCGATCACTTGCCAGAACACAAACTGTATTATATCCAATGGCAGATCCAATAGGATGTTTTTGTGGATATTTACTTATATTCTTAAAGTAACACAAATCACCTGGGAGTATTTCTTCCTCACCTTGAATCTTTACCTCCTGATATAGTACGGATAAAATATAGGCCCCATGTTGAAGATATAGAGGGTTCCCAGGTAGGGAAAGAAAAGTATCAAAGTTGTCAAAACCAATGTAATCTTTCAGGGCTATCCATAAGGAAAGTTGCAATGCTGTGCCGCATTCCAGAAGTGCAAGTCCTTCTGTTATTTCCTTTAGAGCCTTAGAAGCAGCGACACCAGTTTTGGCCACAAAAACAAATTCTTTATCTTTTATTCGCTCAAGACATTTACTGCGAATATATCCTTTCTGACAAAGATTATTATCTTTAACCCAATCTACTCTTTTTTGCTGCCCCGCTGCCTGCAAGGCATCAAGGTATTCTGTTGGAAACCAAATTCCTTTATCTAAGTTTTTTTCTGCATTGTTTGTCTTCAATGCTTGAATAGCTTTAGCCTGAAAATGAACGAATTCATGAACGGTAGAATTAGTGTTAATTGGCGTCATAATTTAAAACTCCTTTTTAATATAAAATAAAAAACCAATAATATAATTTCTGAATTATTTTGTCGATATAGTTTTCATCTATTGTCGCGGCAAATTAAAAATTTCCGGATTCCAGGAAATTTTTAATTTGCCGCGACACAAAGAATTTTCAACTTGAATTTAAACTAAGTTTAATTTATAATTCTTATTAAACAACTAAAATTTACAAATTTTAAACAAAATGAACATTAATTACTTAGAGTCATGCTTAAAAAATTTATTTTGTTATTTGCCAGATAGCGAAGTGCAAAATGTTGGACAAATCTCAAAAGCTATGTGCAAGATAGCAAAAAATGAGCTGCAAGAACGCGACCAGAAACTAGAAAAACTACTTTCCACTTATACTTTAACTCATCAATTTAATATTAAAAATTTAAAAGAGGCAGCGTTATTTTTATTACAAGAACGCCATAGCAGTTCCCAATGTTCATTAGATCAAATTGAGCTGATCGTTTTCCTGCTATCTCGAGGACAGGTCATTATTATTTTCGAAGGGGAACCTTCCTTGGAAAAAGTATCCAATGAAAATCCCTATCTCAAACACATCCTTTCATTGACCAAATCAACTCACAAAGAAAATCTCTATGCCATTGGTTGGGATGAGCTGAAAGAAGCTTATGAATTGGACGCTTTGATTACTCAAGAATTCGATAAACACAATGCGCAATTAAATGAAAAAAGATATGCCGTTCTATTAAAAGCTGATGAAAAATTGGCGAAATTCTTTCCTTCAGGCGATGAACTCGAAGAATTAAAAAGATTAGCTACCGTAAAGCCGTCTGTACTGCAACCTCGAGCCTTTTCATTTAGTGAATATTTCACTCTATTTATGAAAAGGACGCTTGCCCATGGCGAGCGATTTCTATCACAAGAAATAGGTAATCCAGAATGTACTGCCATAAAAGAGAACCTTGATTTAATAGCAAATTTATTTAACACAGTTCAAAGCCCCTATTTAGACTTACAAATAAAAAGTGCAAAAGATTATAACGCAATGGCTGGTAAAACATTTCCTATACGAACTAAAAGTTTGACCAATACACTAGAGGGGCTTGATAAGTTTAAATCAGAACACTGCATTCCGAATGCTGTAGCAATATTAATTGCTGGTGGAGAGCATGTTAATTTCACTGAGGAAGAGCCTGATGATCCAAACTATGATCTTACTCCCATAAAAGCAGAATTAACTCATCATCGAGCGGTGATTTTACGACCAAAGTATCTATTCAATCAGGCCGAGACGGACTGCTCGCGCTCTCCATGTGATTTGCTTTCCAGCATTTAGATGGTTTTGCTATAGCCAATTTTGTCGAGTGACCAATCGACGAAATCCTGGTTTAACGATGGTCTGATCTGATGAGAGTTGTTTTGAGACCAGCTGAGGTTTTGAGAGGCCTGGTTCATTTCATTTAGAGCATTTTGGTGGCTTTCTTGAGACGATTTAACATTATCTAAACTCGGTAAATGCAGATGCCAGTTTTACCTCTTCATCGCTTATGAAAGAATGTGATTTATCTTGAAAAATAAAATTTTTTTCAGATTCTGAAATGCTAGAATTTTTTGAAGAATCAAAACAATTAATTTCTTTAGGGGATGTCTCATAGTTTTGTAATGTTTGAATTATTCATTTCTTAATTTCTGCGATTTTTTCTAAAGGCTCTTGATAATCAACTGTACGTTTAAAAAAAATCATTTTGTGCTGCTAGGCAGTCCAAATTATACCTTTGGAGAAAAGGTTGCAAAGGGTTATACGTATTACTTTCACCTTATTAGACGAGTATTGACGAGCCAAGCACATAATAAAGAGGAGCTCCCAGAGTTTTCATCTAGAAAATTAACCGAAACAAAAATGATAACATTAAGGGACAGATTGTAGCAGATGGCTCTCATGACCATCTTCTACAAACAAGTGAAGCCTATCAACGCTTATGGGACATGCAAGTCCTGATATGAGCTATTTATGATAAACCCTCTCTAAAAAAATCACTCGAACATGAGATTTTTTCTTTTTTTGTTAGTGAGAAGGGATGTTTCTGCTTTATTTGGGAGGGAAAAAATTGCAAGTCGAATCGCTTGCTATATAGTCCATCTCTAAAGTCTTCATATTAGCTGAACCTGGAAATCAACCTAGAAGAACCTAGAAAATCCAATCTTCCAGGGTTTTTCATAAATTCTTGAAAGAAAAGAATCTGAGTGAGAGGATTTGAACCTCCGACCCCTTGCCCCCCAGGCAAGTGCGCTAGCCAAGCTGCGCTACACCCAGATAAAAAGTTAGTTGGCGACCATGCCTTCGAATTGGAGGTCGGATTTTTTGAATTCGCGCACAGCCATGCGTGCGCAATCTTCGATGATTTTCTCTAGCGTATCGCTAGGGTCTACTTCAGCAGCTGAAATGTCTACAGCAATAGAAGTGCTAAAGGTTGTCCCGCCCTTAATCCCTTTGACGCGATAGTTGGCAAACATGCCATCTTTTTTCTTTGAAATACTAATAAATCGAACGAGGTAATTTTCGGCGAGATTGCTCATAGGGACCTATTATGCTTAGTGTGTATTGAATTCAGGCATGATCATAACCTGATACGATGTTTCCGGTCAAAAGAAATCAAGCGCTACTTAAGAAGAAGCCACTAAGATACCGCGGTAGCGGTCAACAGAAATTAGCCCCGCGTGAAGAAGCCGCAGGCGACTGAACGTGGGGCAGACAGCCAAAAATCCTAGCCGCGGTAGCGGTGTAAGAGATCGTTCTCGAGGCGAACAATTTCTAACACCGCTACCGCGGCTGTGATCCATTATTTATCTGACTCCCACGTTCGTCGCCTGCGGCTCCTTCACGCGGGGCTAGTTTTTGTTGACCGCTACCGCGGTATAGAGATTTAAAAAAAATGATTGAGTGAAAAGCATGATCGGAATGGCAAGCTAGTTCAGCCAATCTTTCTTCGATAGGCGAATACGGTAGATCTTTTCAACCTGGTCGATGCCGGAAACACAACAGTCAAGGTCTTTAAGGGTGCCTGTAGCAATATCATACACCCAGCCATGGATCCATAGAGGTTGATTCCGCATCCATGCGCCTTGCACAATGGTTGTATGGCAAACATTGAGCACCTGCTGCATGACATTCAATTCAACAAGCCTATTATAGCGCTCTTTAGGATCTTTAATCGCCTCCAGCTCATCTTTAAAATGGGCGTAGACATCCCGGATATTACGAAGCCAATTGTCCACAAGGCCCAAACGATGGTCTTCCATGGCTGCCTTGACCCCATTGCATCCATAATGACCGCAGATAATCACATGCTGAATTTTGAGAAGATCAACGCCATACTCAAGGACGGAAAGACAATTAAAATCGGTATGCGGGAAAAGATTGGCGACATTGCGATGGACAAAAAGTTCTCCGGGTTCAAGGCCTACGATTTCATTCGCCGGAACCCGGCTATCTGAACAGCCGATCCATAAGTATAAAGGATCTTGGGCATCGGCCATGCGCTGAAAGTACGCGGGATCTTTAGAAATGCGGCTTTTGACCCAATCCTGGTTATTTTGAAAAAGGATTCGAAGTTTTTGCATTGGCATTCCTAATAATTATGTGATCAAGGCTGCATCATACCAAATTTCTTTAAAGGCCTACAATGGCTTTTGCGGTAAAAAATATTTTGAATCTAGCGTTTGTGCAATTAATTAAAATAGATCTTGAATCTATTTTCCAAAGCTGCTATAATACAATCTTTATTAACTTAATAACAAAGGTTTATTATGAATGCAACTAACCCTATAAGCTCAGTTCAACCTAATTCAACTGATTTTAAAACATATATTATTGAAAAGGCGACTCTTCATCCGATTACCACTATATTTTTGGTAATTTTTTTCCCTGTTGGCATTGCTACGCTGGCTGTGTTGGGGCTAAAAAGAATTTATGAATCTTACACTAGCCCGACAACTGAAAAAGTCAAAACTGTCGACAGTCCTGTTGTCCAGCAAAATGTTCCCCCTGCTCAACCTGAAGTTCCTGAAGTTCCTGCAGCAACAAAGTCCTCTTTTACTGCTGTAAAAGCCACACAAGCTGCGTTGCTGGGCCTTAGCTTATTTGGCGCTTATATGAGCTATAATTATGGTTATTCGACAGTGGTTTCTGAAGCCGCAAGAGGCTATTACGCAAATTGGGCCCAAAACATTGTTGCTGATGCTTCTGTGGATTTGGCCACTCAATGCACCACGGCTTATTCGTTATCTCAAGGCGGCTATTCATATGGTCAATATCTATGGGCCCCATTTTATCTATACAACCTGCCTACGGTAATCAAAAACAATGTTACCCAGGTATGCACGGCAGCTGTGAATTTAGTCTCCCCAATTAAAGATGCACCTGTGATAACGCCGCCGCCAGCAAATGAAAATCAGCAGCCGGCTCCTCAGAAGGCATCGTAGAAAAGAAAAAAAAGCCCTTTCAGAGTTCACGTTAGGGCCAAAAGCGAAAGAGGACTTTCGCACTCCAAACGCTTCGCGAAATAGATGTCTAAGCTAGTTGAACCTTTAGCATCGCGAAGCGTTTGGAGTGCGAAAGTCCTCTTTCGCTTTTGGCCCTAACGTGAAAAGGCTGCTGCCTAGGTATCCGCCTTAAAGGCCCCCTGGCGGTCCACTGCAAAAGCTCCAAAGATATGCAAGAGCTCTTCAGGGATCTGCTCCTGGTCATAGATGATCACGTCCCAGGAATCGATAGTGTTTTCCACAAAATTGCGCGTATACTGAGCGACCATGTGGTATTGGTTTTGAGGGTCAACAATCGTGAAACCGGTATGATTATGGTCGAGGTACGCAATGCCGACATGATTACCATTACCATCATAAAAACTAAATTTCGCGGAGGCTTCGGTCACAACCTGGCCATCGATCATTCCCAGATAATTCCCTGCAGGGTCGTACACATCCATTTCAGTGCCCCAGTCATAGAATAGGCCAAGGGTCAGGATCCGACATATAGCCGTCGCCTGGTAGACCCCTCTGGCATCGTATAAATCATATGTTGTACGCAAATGAAAAGGACTTTTAACGACCGTGCCCACCATTGTTTTTTTCGAGTTCAATTCAAAGACCACCGAAGTCATATAAACTTTTTTCTTTACATTGTAAGACAGTGACTCATCGGCATTGATATAGACCGCAGCAAAAGACAAAAATAACAACACACTGATTAACGTTTTTTTTAACATGGGGATGTCCTTTTTTAAGATTAAAGTCGGTCGACAGTGACTTAGACAGTTGTTTAGTCTGCCTGTAATTGACCTTTATTGTCAATTGGAGGGCCTATGTGGAAAGAAAATAGTGCTATCAGAACATTTTTTTAGAAATCTTTTCATCCACTTCGACAACGATGATTTCCCCTGAAACGGGGTGGGGGAATTCAAAGCGGGAATGCAGCAATGCAATCGTGCCGCCGGGCAAAGCCTCTTTGCTGCCGTATCTGAGATCCCCGACAATAGGATGGCCTATAGAGGCCAATTGGATGCGAATTTGATGATAGCGGCCTGTTTCAAGTTCTATTTCCAGCCAGGCGTATTTTTCATCGCTTTTATACAGGCGGTAGCCAAGGCGCGCCAATTTCGCCGCAGGATTTTTCTTGTCCGACAATTCCGCGCGATGGTCTCCATGCAGTAGATAATGCTCTAAAACCCCTTCTTGTGGATTAGGGAGGCCTTCAACTTTGGCGAGATAGATTTTTGATGTCTGCTTGCCGCGCATCGAGACATTCAGACGGCTAAGAGCTTTGCTGGTGCGTGCAAAAAGGACAAGACCTCCGACAGGCTTGTCCAGCCGATGCAAGGCGTGTAAGAATACAGCGCCAGGCTTATTAAAGCGTTCTTTGACCTGCTGCTTGCACCAATCTTCCAAAGAAAGCTGACCGCTTTCATTGGGCTGCGTGATCACGCCTGGGGGCTTAAAGGCTACCAGAACATGGTTATCAAGATAGAGGATTTCTGGAGACATACCTCGCTTGTC
>Ga0207062_1037_pt1 | contig 36045 bp, 30 predicted proteins | sample Alteio_BWMinCont_28_FD_153266 | JGI IMG/M metagenome (GOLD analysis project Ga0207062, IMG submission 153266) | Enriched cells from forest soil in Barre Woods Harvard Forest LTER site, Petersham, Massachusetts, United States -... | ecosystem: Environmental > Terrestrial > Soil > Temperate forest >... | reverse complement strand
CTGAGGTCGTAGTGTAATTCCCATATTTCTTGGGAGCAGTTGTCCCGAAAACCTGCTTCAAGCATCTCCGGCCATTCACTGGGTGTAGAGAAACACGCCGCAAGGGAGTTGCCCTTTGTTGATGCTCTGGATAAAATAATCGGAGATTGTAGGTGTTCTCCGAGGAAATTATCCCATGGCCGTTAGATCGGAATCCGTCAGCGCTACGGAGCGCGCCCTGCGCATCTTTAAGACGCAGGGGGGCATTCTCAGCACCGATCAGGCCATCAAACTAGGTATCCACCCTAGGACTCTCTACGCGCTCCGCGACAACGCCAGACTGGAGCGGATGGAACGAGGTCTCTATCGACTCGCTGATGCAAAGCCACTTGGCAACCCCGATCTCGTCACCGTCGCTCTGAAGGTTCCGCGCGGTGTTGTGTGTCTGATTTCGGCTCTCGCATTTCATAGGATGACCACACAGGTTCCGCACGCCGTCTACCTTGCCATTCCCGCAAATGACCAGGCTCCTGCTCTTCAATATCCTCCGCTGCACCTCTTCTGGTATTCCAAGGCCGTATATGAAAGCGGCATCCTCGAGACGACGCTGGACGGTGCGAAGGTTCGTGTCTATTCGCCCGAAAAGACGCTTGCCGACTGCTTCAAATACCGCAACAAGCTCGGCATAGATGTGTGCGTGGAGGCGCTTAACCTGTATCGCCGGCGAGGCCGCATGAAGGTGGATCAGCTTGAGAGATACGCGAAAGCGTGCCGCGTCGAGCGCGTCATGCGCCCATATCTGGAGGCTGTCTTATGACGGTTCCGGTGGTCAAAAACATGGGAGCCTCGGTTCGGCAACGGCTGCTGAACTACGCAAAAGCCAGCGGTCGGCCTTTTGCGGAAGTGCTTCAGTATTACGCGATGGAGCGATTTCTTTACAGGCTCTCAGTTTCGCCGCATGGCGGAAAATTCCTATTGAAAGGTGCGCTGTTGCTCACCGTCTGGCAGGCGCCAATCACGCGGCCCACGATGGACATCGACCTGCTAGGCCGGACGAGCAATGAGATTGACGCCATTCTCCAGATCATGAAGGAGGTAGCCCAGCTTGAAGTGCCCAATGACGGCATCGTCTTCGATCCTGCGTCGTTTTCCGGCGCAGCAATTCGCGAGGATGCCGATTACTCGGGCGTCAGAGCGGTGTTCACGGGACGGCTCGATGCGGCCCGAGTTCACATGCAGATCGATATTGGGTTCGGAGATGTTGTCACGCCCGAGCCGGAAAAGCTCTCGTATCCGACGATGTTCGATTTTCCCGCACCCGTTCTCTTCGGTTACAGCAGGGAAACAGTGATAGCCGAGAAGCTACTGGCTCTTGTACAACTACGCATGTTGAACAGCCGGATGAAGGACTACTTCGACCTGTGGCTGCTTTCGCAGCACTCTGAATTGAACATAGTAACGCTCCGCACGGCGATCCAACGCACATTTGAAAACCGCGAAACGGAAATCGAGGCCGCCCCCATCGGATTCTCCCCGGAGTTCGGCAACGATTCGGGCAAGCGGACTCAGTGGCGGGCGTTCCTCAAACGCTCCGCGCTCACCAAGGCGCCGGAGAATCTGGCGGAAGTGGTCGAACAGCTGCGGACGTTCTTTGAGCCGATTCTCGGAGCTCTCGCGTGAAAGTCCGCAGCATATTGGTGATACTTCTGGGGGTGCTTTTTTCCCCGATTTCAATGCGACTCTGTGCGTTTGAGTGCGATGCGGGAGTGTCTTAAGAGCGCCAAGGCTTTGGCGAGCGCTATGTGAAGTCCACGTGCTATGAGGCTACGAAGGCCAGAGTAGTGCCTGAACCTGCTTACTCCCGACCGACGCACATTCCAGCTTTTCGATGCATGTTGCACTGGCCTGCACCGGATTACGGGAGTTAACCCACTGCCTCACAAATTGTGCTCCCGCAATGCCCCTTCTTACCATGGATTGGCCGGTTAAACGCTCAAAACCCCTCAACGAGTGCTAACGCTTGATCAAACAACCAAACGGAGTCAGTGGCCATATGCCATGACGATAGCTTCGGGAGGAGGAGAGGTACGCCCATCGAACAGCGAAACTTTTTCCCCGCGAAGTGTCTTGGTGAGAAAGTCACGGATGAATCGCGTGATCAGTCCAGATTGTGCAGCACAACAGGAGTCTCGGGAAACCCGTCCTGACCGTGCAAGAGAAGCGGCACATCGCTGAAGCTCGGGTGGGCGATCTCGGGAGAGTGCAGCACCACGGCGTAGGAGCCGGGGGTAATTCCTGAAGCTGCTGTTCCCTGACTCTTTATGTATTTCGCGATTTGGTCGGGCATGCCACTTATCCTATCGTCGGGGTGGTAGGCCTCGAGAAACAGGAGCGGCTGCCGCATCATTCGATCGTCCTCAGAGAGCGGGAGAGCGGCGACAGGCCCATGCCGCCGTCGAGGTCGACGCAAGCGTGGATGCGCGAGTCCTGCTGGCAGGCGCGCGCGGCGAATTCCGCTCCTGCCGAGTGTCCCATGGCCGCGAGCCGCTTCAAGTCGATTGCGCCAGCCAGCGCGGAGTGCTGCTTGTCGCGGTTGAGCTCCTCCATGCGATCGATCACGAACCGAACGTCGGCGGCCCCTTCGCTGATACCGATCGAGACTTGTTTCATCATCCACTTCGGGCGCTCGGATTGGGAGAGTCGGGCAGGCGGCGAATAGTTGTGTTGCGTGACAACTCTGCCGTCCGGGAACCAGATCGCCTTCGCCGTGTACGTGTGTTCAATGCTGGCGACGACGTATCCATAACTCACCAGATGTTCGATCAGCACCGTAAATTGGAACCCTGTGCTGCCGAAGCCGTGAGAGAAGGTGACAACCGGGAATGGCACGCCGCTCTTGGCGATCGGCGCGTGGTCAATCGCATGCGAGGAAATCTCTCCCGAAACAACCTGTGCCCAAGCGTTGCCGAACTCGCGGCTCATGATCTTATGGATCTCGGGAAGGGCGTCCATCTGAGCCGCGCTTGGCAAGTACTGTCCTTTTCTACTGGCGGTTTTCGCTGTCGGATACCAAAAGTAGACCATCGGCTCGCGACGTAGCTTGGGATCGTAGTCGTCGGGACGCGATGCGTCAGTCCAGTGATAGCCAATCCTGCCGATGCCGTAACAACATCCAATCTGACAACGGGCACGCAGGTCCTTTGATTTTATCTCCAACGGGATGCGCTCTACGTCTTCGACTATGGTGCTCCCACCAGTGATGGCCTGCCCAGGGCATCCACGGAACGCCGAAACCTTTTCGCGCGCGCTTGCCCAATATGTACGCGAGAAGAAGACGATCACGCTCATGGATGCGCCGCGAAAGTCGAAGCGAAATTACGCGCCGAATGGACCCTAACATCGGGTTCATCTGAGCATGAGCGGAATTGACACTGGCCGAACGCCATGGTCTAATCCGCTTCTCGCTGCGCACACACTTGTGTGCGTAAGAAAACAGATGTGAGGTATCATGTGATCGATTTCTTTGTGGACACCGCCAACCCGTATCCGGCTCACGAGCAAATCAAGGAACGAATCAGAATGGCGTTGGCGTTCGGCGAACTGCAGCCAGGCGATACTCTGCCTTCGATTCGCGAGTTAGGCGGTGAACTGGATATTGGCCCGGCAATCGTACGGCGCGCTTACGAAGAATTAGCGCGCGCCGGGATTCTCACCATCAGCCGGAGCCGTCGCGTTATCGTGAACCGGCAATTGGAGTATGGAGGACATCGCGAAAGCAGGAAACAGCAGGTGCGCAATCTCGCGGAGACAGTTTTGAAGCAGGTTGTGAAACTCGGGATTCATCCGCAAAGCTTCGCGCTGTACCTGCAACACCAGGTTCGCCAAGCTAAAGACAGCGACAACCGAATCGTCTTTGGGGAATGCAATCGCGTGCAAGCCGAGCAATTCGCTTCCGATATTTCTCAGGCCTGGGGAGTTCCCGTGCGCGGCATAGACTTCGACACCCTGCGGCTTCTACCGCAGCGGGAGACTCGGGGAATGCGGTATTTGTGCACCGTTCCGTTTCATTACGAGGAAGCATGCAGAGTTGCCCGCAAACACAAACTGAAAGTGGTGACCGTGTCGGTGCACTGGGATCAGAAGGTGATGGCGAGAATTGCGCGCGTGGCCCCAGGCAGCCGCGTTGGCCTGGTATTCAAGAAGCGCGATCTTGAAGAGTACGGTCGTCTGTTTCTGCGGCAGATTGAGAGCCTTTTTCCGAATGCCGGACTTGTCTTTGGGGCCCTTGCGATCGAGGAAATCGAACCGCTCGACAAGTGGCTGGAGCGTGGAGAATGGCAACTGCTGTTTTTCAGCAATCGCATCTGGGACGAACTGCCGGAAAGTGTGCGATTGAGATCTGATGTCGCTACGCCGACCTTGCGCGCCGATCCAGTTTCGCTTGAAAAAGCGCGATTGGAAGTCGGCATCCTTTCTTGAGAAACGACCGCCGGAGACTTGAATTGCCTATTAACGTCGCTACGGACGTCGGTGGAACTTTTACCGACCTAGTTGGCTACAACCGACGGACCGGTCAGCTCACCGTGGCGAAAGATTCCACTACGCCCCAAGATTTTTCGCGCGGGATCCTCAGCGCGTTGGCCAAATCCGGCATCCCTCCACGATCGGTGAAGAAGTATTTTGCGAACGGCTCAACCGTCGTCATTAATGCTCTTACCGAACGAAAAGGCGTAAGAACTGCTCTGTTCACTACCCGCGGCTTTCGCGATGTGCTCGAAATACAGCGCTCGAACCGGCCCGACATTTACAACTTCACTTACACCAAGCCACCCGCCTTTATCCCTCGCGAACTCAGCTTCGAAGCGCGAGAGCGCTTGGACGCTGATGGGCAAGTGCTCGAAGATCTCGATCTCGCGGACCTGCCCGCGCACCTTCGCCGCTGCAAGGAAAAAGATGTGCAGGCCATTGCGGTGTGCTTCCTCAACGCCTACGCGAATGGTGCGCATGAGCGAAAATGCGCGGACTGGATACGCAAGCATGCACCAGAGATCTTGGTCTGCTGCTCTCACGAACTGACGCAAGAATACCGGGAGTATGAGCGGGCCAACACAACGGTACTGAACAGTTACGTTCAGCCAGTCGTGGCTCGATACCTGGCAAATTTGGAGGATGGTCTGCGCAACGTTGGCATGGGTGCGCAACTGTATGCGATGGCATCGAATGGGGGCGTGATGAGCTTCTCGCAGGCCAAGCTGGCGCCCATTCAGGTTGTGGAATCGGGACCCGTTGCAGGGGCGATTGGTGCCCGCGCGATTGGAGAGTCGATTGGCGAGTCGAATCTGCTGACGCTTGATGTTGGTGGAACAACGGCGAAGACCACTCTAATCCACAAAGGGCAACTGCGCATTAACAGCGATTACTTCATCGAGAAGAGTCCGACTTCGGCGGGATACCCGCTGAAGGTGCCGTGTTTGGATATTGTCGAGATCGGCGCGGGGGGCGGAAGCATTTTCAACAAAGATGAAACGGGCGCGTTGCGGGTTGGCCCGGTAAGCGCGGGTGCAGTGCCCGGTCCTGCCTGTTACGGCCGGGGAGGAACGAAACCAACGGTGACCGATGCGTTCCTGCGAAGCGGCGTTCTGAATCCCGATTATTTCCTCGGCGGAGACATCCATCTGAACAAGGAGCGTGCATATGATGCGTTTGCTTCCGAGTCGAGGAAATTAGGGATTCCTGTCGACAAACTCGCTCAAGGAACGGTGCGGCTTGCCAACTCGCAAATCATCAATGCACTCAAGCTGGTCTCGGTGAAACGCGGCTATGATCCCAGGGATTTCACACTCGTTGCATATGGAGGAGGCGGGCCGCTGCATGCCTCCAGTGTGGCGCGGCAACTCGGTATCCCAAAGGTCTTAGTTCCACCATTGCCCGGAGTGTTCTCGGCATGGGGAATGCTCGTTGCTGATTTGCGGCGAGATTTTCTGCGTACCCGGATAATGCTTGTCGATCGGCACTGCGGCGAGCAGTTGCAGGCAGCTTTCGGCGAACTGGAGGAACTCTCCCGCAAGGCGTTTTCCGAAGAGGGCCGCGAAGAGCACATTCGTATCGAACGCTATGTTGATGCCCGCTATCGAGGCCAGGAACACAGCGTGAAAGTGCCGATAGCTCAGGCGACGTTAAAAACTCAGGCCCTCGAAGTCCTGCGCCGGCACTTTGAAGAGTTGCATCAACGTGCCTACGAGTTCACCCTCGCGGACCCGATGGAAATCGTTACCTGCCACTTGGTCGCCTATGCAAAGCTGCCCAAACCTCCAATCCGTGTGATTCCTCGGCGAAAAAGTGAGCGCGCGAAACCCAAGGAATCGCGCCTGATGCATCTGGAAGATAAGTCGGGACAAGTGCAAGTCTTTGAGCGCAGCAGCTTGCCACCGGGTTCGCGTCTCAATGGCCCAGTGGTCATCGAGGAGCCAACCTCGACCACCATCGTGAACCGTAGAGACCGCATGCAGGTCGACGAATACGGCAATCTGCAGATTGAAATTCGCTGACGCTAGCTCAAATGAAGTTTCCTCAGATCAATTTAAGCTGTGGGCTAATGACTTCCGCAATCGATTCTGCTTTTCTCGCAGAACCGCAGTTGCTTCCCGGTCGACCTGCAATGTCTCGCGATTGAGCACGACGCCATAGATTTGCTGCGCCTGATCGATCGTGAGGAATTCGTTGCGAACGTCGGCTTGAACGTCTTGTGGATCACGTTCGAACGCCGGCCCAAAGCCACCACCTCCGCCCGTGGCGAGCCGAACCATATCGCCCTGGCGCAGTTTTCTGGCTGCGATTTTGCCGCGCGATTCGGGAGGCGCTCCCGCAGAAAGAATCGACACGCCATTGCAGGTTCCCGCGCCACCTCCCGAGAGTCCCCACGGAGGAAATCTTGATCTTCCAAAGGAAGCAGTGAAATTGGCTTCGCGACTCAGCACGCGATAGTCCTTCACGACTCCAAAGCCCCCGCGAAATTTCCCAGCTCCCGCTCCTGCTTCAGTGTTCAAGGCATACTGTTCGACGCGGATCGGGTATCTTGCCTCGATGACCTCGGTCGACATATTCAGGGTTTCGCCGTCGCCCAGACAAAACTGCGCGCTTGCGCCATCGTGAGTCGACGTTGCACCCCAACCCCCGGGTTGCGGTTCAACGAGAGCGTACGGCTGTTTCTTTCGTTCGTCGTAACCACCCAGGATCGTTCCGCAAACGCTGAGAAAGTGACCGGCGCCCACGCGACCAGGAATATGCGGAGCCAGCGCCTTCATCATCAAGTCCCCAACATAAGCATCGGTCTCCCAATAGGTGGAAGTCGGGGCGGGCGGAAGCGCATGAAAGATGCTGCCGGGATCCGTCAGCAGACACAGCGGACGAAAGTTGCCTTCGTTGGCCGGAGCGTGCGGAGACGTGATCGCTTTGAATGTCGCTTTCGCGGTACACAGCGACGCCGGATAGGAAGCATTAATGGAACCACTGACTTGCGGGCTCGAGCCCCGCAGATCGACGACAAACTCTCGCGCAGAAACCGTGAGCCTGATCCGCACGCGGATTGGATCGTCGTGAATGCCATCGTCGTCGATGAAATCTTCCGCCTCGAAAACTCCGTGCGGCAGATGCTTGAGCGCATTTTTGCTCAGTTTCGCGCCTGAAGCCAATATTTTCTGAAACGAGAGCTGCATCGACGGCAAACCGTACTTGGCGCAGAGTTCTTCCACGCGGCGCGCGGCAACGCGCAGAGACGCTTCCTGCGACAACATGTCACCGATGGTCATCTCAGGAATTCGCACATTGTGACGAATCATGTCGATGAGAGACTCAGACGGTTTGTTCCGCTCGTACAACTTCATCACGGGAAAGAAAAGTCCTTCTTGATAAATTTCGGTGGAGTCGGAGGTCCAGCTGCCGAAATGCATGCCACCAACGTCAGACCAATGGCCTTTGCTCACGGCAAATGCGACGAGCACGCCCTTGTACATAATCGGACGAATCAGCGTGATGTCGTTCAGGTGAGTTCCGTTTCCGTAGGGATCGTTCGTTATGAAAACGTCGCCGCCATGAATGTTCCCATTGAACTTGCCGATAGTTTGTTTCACTGCCAGATCCAGCGTACCCAAAAAGCCCGGCACGCCGGCTGCTTGTGCGATCAACTGCCCCTTGTGATCGGTGAGGCCACAGGCGTAGTCCAGCACCTCATAGATCACCGGGCTTTTGCTGGTGCGGCCGAAAGCGTGAAACATCTCTTCTGCGGCGGAAATCAGACCTTCCTGAATGATCTCCAGGGTGAAGATGTCAGTCTGTGCTCGAGCCATTCCGTACTCCGCCTGAGGGTTGGGCAATCTCGATGATCAGATCACCGTAAGTGCCGACGGTCAACTGGTCTCCCGGACCGAGCACGCTGGTTGCGGTCGCTTCCTCCACGATCGCTGGACCGGTCAACGAATTTCCAGCCAGAAGTTTAGCGCGATCATAGACAGGAAAAGGAACGACGCGATCGAGTTCACGCCAGTAGACATCGCGCTGCTGCTTGATTGCATGCGAGGCATCGTCACGTCCGCTTCGAAGGGGTCGAAAGTCCGGATTCTCGACTCGTCCAACCGCCTGCAGCCGGAAATGCACGATCTGCACCGGTTCGTCGGTTCGGTGTCCGTAAGTGCTTTCGTGCATCTGATGGAACGTCGCCTCCAATCCTTGCCGTTGTTCGGCGGTGGAAGTTCCCCCCGTGAGCGGCACGGTTACGGAATGGCCGCCTTGTCCGAAGTAGCGCATGTCGATGCTGCGATGAAACTCCCGTCTCTCTGCGGAAATGCCATCCGAATCCAGGGCGCTTCGCCCCAGCGACTCCAACTCACGGAAGATTGAATCAATCTTGCCGGCGGTTGCCGCTTTCAGGTCCAGGATCATAGTTTGCGAGTAGTGATGAACCAGATCGGACAATAGCATGCCCATCGCCGAAAAGTTTGCGGGCGCGACCGGGATCACGACCTTGCCAATTTCGCATTTCCGCGCAAGATTGCAGGCGAAAAACGGACCCGAGCCTCCGAAGGCGAGCAAGGCAAAATCGCGAGGATCGAAACCTTTTTCGACGGTGATTTCGCGGATTGCGCCCGCCATTTTCGTTTCGACGATGGCGAAGATGCCGCCGGAAGCCCGCCGTGTGTCGAGCCCCAACGGCTCCGCAATCTTCGAATTGATCGCCGCGCTGGCCGATTCATAATTGAGCTGCATCTCGCCGCCAAGAAAATATTTCGGGTCGAGCAAACCCATACAGAGGGCAGCATCGGTCACGGTGGGTTGCTTTCCACCACGCCCGTAACAGATCGGGCCTGGATTTCCTCCAGCGCTCTCGGGGCCTACCTGCAAGGCACCTCCAGCATCGATCGATGCAATACTGCCACCGCCAGCGCCAATCGAACGGATGTCCATAATCGGCAGCAGCAGTTTGTACCCGTCGATCATAGTTTCCGAAACGACGCGCGGTTGCCCCTTCACGATCAAAGAAACGTCGAAGCTCGTGCCGCCACCATCTGCAGTGATCAGGTTCTGCAGGCCTGTTGCGGCAGAAAGCCTGCTCGCACCCAATACTCCCCCGGCAGGCCCGGACATCAGCGTAAAAATCGGACTCTCTCGCGCTTCGGTGAAGCTCATTGCGCCGCCGCTGGAACGAAGCAGCAGAATCCTTTGCGAAAAGCCTTCGTTCTGCAAATTCTCCTGCAAGTGGTCGAGGTAGTCTTGAACCTTCGGTTGAATATAGCTGTTCATCACGGCCGACATCGTGCGCTCGTACTCGGAGTATTCCCTCAAGATTCTGTGTGAGAGCGTGACGTAGATCTCGGGAGCCTCTTTCGCGAAGATTTCTCCGATTTCTTCTTCGTGAACGGGATTGGCGTAGGAATGCAGCAAGCACACTGCAACCGCTTGCACCTTGTGACGACGAAACCAATGGATAGCGTCGGCGACTCCAGCGCCTTCAAGCGGTCGCAGAACGCCGCCATGCGCATTGATGCGTTCATCGACCTCCATGCGGAGATGCCGGGGAACCAGCGTAGGCGGCTTCTGGTACAGGATGTTGTACATATCGGGCCGATCCATTCGCGCGATTTCGATGACATCGCGAAATCCCTTGGTGGTGATCAGTCCGGTAGAAGCGCCTTTTTTTTCGAGCACCGCATTGATCCCCAAGGTCGTGCCGTGCACGAATAGATTTACGTCGCCTAGGGGGAGCCTCTCTTTGCGTATGACATCCAGCACTCCTTGGCTCGGCTCAATCATGGTCAACGTCTTGTTCGATCGAACTTCGCCGCTGCGGAGATCCCAGCTGATCAGGTCAGTGAAAGTTCCTCCTACATCGACGGCGAAGCGCATTGCTGGTTGGCTGTGTGGCATCTTGGATTCTGGTCTCTGTTATTAATCTACTGCAGTTTTGTGGCCAAGATCGGCGCGCAATGCGGTTGTGCGCTCGGCGTCCACTGTTAGTTCGCTGTCGATCTCACGGAGCACAACGCCGTAGTCCTTCTCAGCTGCGCTTCGGCTGACGTAGCCGGCAATGACGTCGGCGAGAACGGCTTGCCGATCGCGCTCCAAAGGATTCCCCCAACCCGCGCCCCCTCCGCTGCGAATCAGGACGCGATCTCCGGCGCGAAGCTCGGCTTTATGTTTTCCGCGCTTTAGTTCCTCAGGCGTACCGGGGAAATAGGTGATTTCGTTCAACATGCCGCCCTTTCCGCCTTCGATTCCGATGACGGTGCTAGCCTCGGTGCGCTCGGCAATGGATATCGCCGTGGTGGACTCGAGTGCGTGATATTCCTTGACCACGCCTACTCCGCCGCGAAACTTGCCGGCCCCGCCCGAATCTTCCCGCAGTTCATATCGTTCAACCAGCAGCGGAAGACGCGATTCTTCGATTTCATTTGGAATGTTGCAGCAGCCGGACTCGCAGTGGTGAAGCAGAGCGTTCTCTCCATCGCGGTTGCGGCTCGCGCCCATTCCAACCGCTTCGACGCCGCCTCCGTAATCTCCGCGGCCGGTCGCGTAATCGAAGTAGGTCATCAGGAAATCACAGCAGTCTCCTCCGGAGTGAGCCGTGACACGCTGAGGAATTGCCTTGGCTAATGCCATCGGGATCAGATCCATCAGGCGCTGCTCGGGCCAGGCGTAGAGGAAGGTGGCAGCCGGAGGCGTGGGCTTGAAAATGGAGCCGGACGGCGCAATTACTTGCAAAGGCCGGAAATGGCCTTCATTGGCGGGCAGCAGAGGAGTGGTGAGCGACTTGAGTACGTAGCGGCATGCCGACATGGTTCCCGGAAATGGCGAATTGATCGGGCCGCGCTGCTGGGCGGCTGAACCGGAGAGATCGATAATGAAATCGCTGCCGCGCACCGTCACGGTCGCGTGTAATTTCACGGGCTCGGGGTCGACACCATTGTTGTCCATCCAATCGACAATCTCCCACGTGCCGTCCGGGATGGCGGCAACGGCTGCGCGGGATATTCTCTCGCCGTGCGAGATCATCTCCTGAACAGCTCTATGAAAGGTATTTTTACCATAGCGCGCGACGAGTGCTTCGACGCGCCGCCCGCCCAGTCGCAATGCTGAAGCGGCGGCGAGGAAATTCGTTGCAGTCGTGTTAGGAATGCGTGAGTGGGCCTTGATAAGACGCACAATTTGCTCTTGAAGTTCGCCCTTGCGAAACAGATACAGAGCGGGCATCAAGAGTCCTTCCTGGTACATCTCGGTTGAGGTGGTGGGATAGGGATCGATCGCGCCGAGATCGCCCATATGGGCCTTCAAGGCGGTATAGGCTACGATTTCATCTTCGAAAAAGATCGGAGCAACCAAGGCCGCATCGATGGGCTGGCTGCCAGTATCAAAAGGAACCGAGGTCGTGAGCACGTCGCCGGGCGCCAGGTTGGCAATGCCCACCTGGTCGATGCACGACTGCACGCAATAGTTGAGCGTGCCCGAAAACAACGGAATTCCGGGAACGTCGGCAATCAGGTTCAAGGCGTGATCGTAGATGGAAATGCCAAAGTCATTGAGTTCGTAAAGAATGGCCAATGTTGTCGTGCGCTTGAAAGACCGCTTCACTTCTTCGGCGGCGGAAATCAGCTCGTAGCGAATGACCTCAGTCGTGATTGGATCGGCCAACTCTTTTCCTTTCAAAACAGAAACCTTGTCTGCTTCCAGCTGCCTAGTTCGAAGCGCGATTGCTGCGACCTACGATGTCAAAAAATGAATTGAACGGATCATTTCTCTCGATTGGACGTCGGCGAATCGCAAGCCCTATAATCCGTTTTTTAATTTTTAAAAAGTGTGCTTGTTCTAACACAAATGTGCCGGATGTCAAACAAATTTATCTTGACATGGCCGTGGAAAAAGGCGTAAGTTTCCGGCCACGAAAACTTCCTGTTCGAGATGCGGTCTTCCTTGAGGGCACCTTGAATACACAAGATGGTGGTGATGGAAGCGTCAGACACGCGGTGCTTCGTGGGAAATGTTTTTCTGTTTCTAAACTCGTTCTGTTCCACCTCGCGCTGGCCGTCGCCGCGAGCGGGCAGACATTCACCACTCTGAGTGGAAGTGTGCTGGATCCATCCGGTGCGGCGGTGGCGAGTGCTCAGGTGTCCATCGTGAATGAAGGAACTGGCGCCGCACGCAGCACGATGAGCGGCGCATATGGGACCTACGAATTCTCCCAGGTCGCTGCTGGGAATTACACGCTGACTATCAACGCCACGGGATTCAAGCAAGCGATTCGTCAACATGTCGCTGTGCTGGTGGCGACGCCGACGCGGGTTGATGTCACGTTGCAGGTCGGCGCGAACGCGCAGCAGGTCGTCACGGTCGAAGGTAGTGTGGAAACGGTCAATACGCAGGACGCAAGTGTAGGATCAGCGTTCGATCAAGATCAGATCGTTCAATTGCCTTTCGCGGCCCGGAACCCGGTGAATTTGTTGACGCTGCAACCTGGCGTGGTGTTTACCGGTTCTTCCGATACCGACCTGCTCTCGATGGGCTCTACGCAGAACCTTGACCCGCGCGAGGGGGTGGTAAACGGCGTGCGCGGGAACCAAAGCTACGTGTCGCTCGATGGCATCGAATCGAACGACTATCAGAATCAATCGGCATTCACGAGTGCAATGCCGATCACCCTCGATGCGCTGCAGGAATTTCGCGTCATCACCACCAACGCAACTGCCTCCAGCGGCGCCGCGGGCGGGGCGCAAGTAGAAATGGTGACCAAGTCGGGCACCAACGCGTTTCATGGCAACGCCCGCTGGTTTAATCGCGACACGTCGCTCGCTGCAAATTCATTCTTCAACAATGCGGAGGGAGTGCCGAGAGCTAAGCTCATCCGTAATATTTTCGGGGCATCGCTGGGTGGTCCTATATTGAAAGACAGGGTTTTCTTCTTCTTCGATTATGAAGGAAGAACGGATCGCAGCGCGACCCCAACCAGTCGGGTTATTCCGAGCAACACTCTGAAGTCGGGAGAGCTGATTTATCAGGTAGCTAATCCGGGCAACGGAGTGGTTCCCTGCCCATACGGCTCGGGAAACTGCATGGAGTTAACTCCGAGTCAGGTGGCGGCGCTTGATCCTGGATGCTCGCAACCGGGCTCCGCCGGTTGCGGCGTCAATCCCGACATGTTGCAGTTCATGAATTTATATCCATCCGGCAATGCTCCAAGTCTGGGACTCGACGGCGGCTTGAACTATACCGGTTTTACCTTCAATGCGCCGACAAATACCACGAACGGCGTTTACACCGCTCGCCTGGATTTCAATTTGACGGGCAATGGGAAACACATGCTGTTCTGGCGCGGCAACCTCGCGGATATCAAGACTGACATTACTCCTGCTGAATTTCCCGGCCTCCCCCCAAACAATCGCTTCTTTAACGACAGCAAGGGCATGGCAGTCGGTTATACGGCGGTGTTGCGCACCAACCTGATCAACAACGCCGAGTGGGGACTCATACGCCAGGGAGTAAATGAAAGTGGCGGGACTTCGGACGCACTCTCTGCGCAAAATTTTTCCGATCCGCTGAACTTTACTCGAGGCTTTGCGCGCACTGTGCCTACGGAAGAATTCAGGGACGATCTCTCGTGGACTCGCGGAAGACACACGATTCAAGTGGGAGCTGACGTTCAGCTTCCCAGAAACCACTTCTCGACACATCAGAATTCGTATCCAATCTTTTTTCTGGGAGACTTCGCGTTTTGTTCCAACGATTGCCGCGATCCGATCAACGAGCTTCAGGCTCAGGGACAACAGGCACCGTTGAACACCACCGCATTCCTGACTTCGTTCATGGAACTCACGGGCTCGTTGAGTTACGCGGAAGCTTCGCTGTTGGCCAATCCTAGGGGCGGTGCGCTCACACCGCCAACAGGTGCGCCGTTGAATCGAAATTATGCCGAGGATGATTTCGAGTGGTACGTACAGGACAGCTGGCGGGTGAAGCCAAATCTCACTCTCAACTACGGTCTGCGCTACAGCTATTTCGGTGTGCCGTGGGAACAAAACGGGCTGCAGACGATTCCGACCATGAATCTCAATTCGTGGTGGGACACCCGAGTCGCGAATATGAATCAGGGGATTCCGGCTGACGCAGCGCCTCTTCTCTCCTTCATTCCGGGCGGCAAGGCAAACGGTAAGCCTTCGTGGTACAACCCCGGCAAACGCAACTTCGCTCCCCGGCTGTCTCTGGCATATTCTCCCGGCTATCACGATGGAACTCTGGCGAAGATTTTCGGCGGCCCGGGCAAGAGTTCTATCCGGGCGGGTTTTGGAATGTACTACGACCGCATGGGAGGCGCCATAGCAACGGATCAAGCGATCAATGCCGGTGATCCCGGTCTGGTAAACAGCGAACTGACTCCCATCGGGCTTTTCAGTCTGGCGACGGCTCCACGATTCTCCGGGACGTGCAGCGCCGCGGCCGGATGCTCGGGATTTCCCGCATTATCGACATTCTTCCCCAACGCTCCGACCAACGTGACTTTTCCATTCACTCCGGATACGGGCATCGACAATTTTGACTTCGGCGTAAACCAGAGTCTGAAGGTTCCGTATTCTTATGCGATGGACTTCAGTCTCGAACGGGAGCTCGGCAAAGGATTTACGGTTGAGGCGGCCTACGTAGGCAATCTGGGTCATCGCCTGCTGTTGAAGAAGGATTATGGCCAGTACATGGGCGAATTCAAGGACGTGAAATCGGGCCAGACGCTCTGGCAGGCTTACAATCTGCTCGCAAAGCAAATGGGAAGCCTCAGCAACCAGACACCTGCTTCGCAAATCACTCCGATTGCGTGGATCCAGAACTTGATGCCCAATATGCCGGCGTATGCGGCAGGTTATCTGGGCAATCCCGCCGTTGCGAACATGACGCCCACCCAGGCTTTTTACTCCATCGTGCAAACCTATGCTCCGGATTGGAGCGATGCTGTGCTGGCGATGGACGACCCCTTCCCCGGCGCCGGTAGTCCCTGGTCGTTGGCTGTAGATCCGCAGCAAAACGGGCGCGTACTGTTTGGACCGCAATTCGATAGCATTCCGTCGTGGACTTCAGAAGGAACATCGAGTTTCAACAGTCTTCAGCTCTCCCTCCGCAAGAAAGCAGGCCCGCTGATTCTGGACATGAACTATGTCTTCAGCAAATCGATTGACGACGGTTCGGCCGCGGAAAACGCCGATCTATTCCTCAGCGAAGGACAAGTCAACGGACAGATTCCGAATGCATTCAATGTCCGCGCAGGTCGCGCCCTTTCCGATTTCAATCTGAGGCACAACTTCAACGGAGACTGGGTCTATCAGCTGCCGTTTGGCCGCGGAAAAACTTTTGGCTCGAAAATGTCGAGACCGCTCAACGCCGTGATTGGCAATTGGCAGTTTAGCGGTACGATCCGTTGGCGCTCCGGCTTCCCCCTTACGCCCCGCAACGGGTTCAACTATGCTACCAACGATTTTCAACCGGGCCCCGGAACCATTATCGGTCCATTGAGCACGTCGGTGACGAAGAAGGATCCCAATGGAGTTCCCAACCTTTTCAGCAATCCATCGGCGGCTTACACACAGGTCGGTTATACGTTGCCGGGATCCGCAGGCAGCAGGAATGTGGTTGTCGGACCGGCGTATTTCGACACCGATTTGGGTATATCCAAGTCATTCAAGATGCCGTGGAGTGATAGACAGGCTCTTCAGTTCCGGATCGAAGCCTTCAATGCCTTCAACAACGTGAACTTCGGAAGCACGGCAGGACAGTTTTCCAGCCAGTTCCCTGGCTCTCAGAATCCGATCGACGAATTCGACGTATCGGCTCCAGTCAACACCTTCGGAAATCTCTTTGCCACAGCCGGGCCCCTGGGGGGCGCCAGAGAAGTGCAGTTGGCAATTAGATTCGACTTTTAGCTGCCCCGCTTCTTATCGACAGGGCGGAGCGTGAGGGGGAGCAACGCGACGACGCGATTTCATTCATCTGGCATGCGCAAATGTGGCCTGTCTTGGGCTGGGTGTTTTACGCGCGAGCGCGTGGAAGGGAAACCCTCCGCGCAGACCGGTGGCCGTTCGTGCTCAAATTGGAGACATTTGCCCGCCGCTCGAACTGGTGCGTAGCATGAGCGACGCCCAACTGGCCGAGCCGCATGTTTTGATTGATGAGTCAAGCCGCCACCGACGAAACGGTGTAGATCTTCCTCAGGTCATTCACGTCGGGATCCGAATGTCGAAGTTCGACGTTGCGCATCGCGGCAACCTGCCGCCGAGCTCGCAAGCGGAGGTGCTGCGACGGATTGAAGCAGAGCTGGAAAGGAAGTTTGAATTGGAGATTGTGCACAGAAGATTAGTCGGTGATTTCGCCTTTTGTTATCCGTATTTACAAAACAGCGCCGGAGATCTGGTTTTCTGCCGGATCGAGGTAAAGGATCACATGGGCGCCGCTCGGAAAACCAGCTTCGTATCATCTTTTTTCTTCCACCAAAGCTAAGAGGAGTCTTCTATACGCCGGAAACATGCGCACTCTAACCAAACAAAACCTGGAGGATATCGTCGTCGGCTGCTCCTTCCTGGGAACGGGCGGAGGAGGCAGCTTCGCGCGCGGCTTGCAACGCGTCTACGAAGATCTCCAAGCGGGGCTCACATTCAAACTGATGTCACCCGAAGAGATGCAGGACGACGACTATGCCGCCGCGACCTACGGTGTAGGCTCGACCGCCCCTCCGACCGATGAGCAGAAGCAGCGCTACGCGAAGCTTCCCCACATCGAGGAGAGACCCACTACCGCTGCGTTTCGACTGCTGCAACGGTACATGCAAAAGAATTTCGTGGCGACCATCGCTGGCGAGATCGGGCCCGGCAATACCATCGCCGCGATGTCAGCAGCAGCCCATATCGGAATTGCCCAGCTGGATGCCGATACCGTCGGTCGAGCAGCTCCGGAAATCGACCAGAATGCTGTGCTGGCGGCGGGGCTCCCGATCACTCCTGCAGCTGGAGTGACGCAGTACGGAGATGAAATGATCCTTCCCAAAGTCGCAACTACTTCACGCGAAGAGGATTTGTTTCGCGCGGCGTCGATGGTGAGCATGGGAATTGGCGTCGCCGACACTCCCCTCGCCGGAAAAGACGCGAAGCGCAAGGGAGTGCTGGTGCAGGGATCCATCAGCCATGCCGAGGAAGTCGGGCGAGCCTATCGCGCAGCGATCGAAGCGAATCAGGATGTGATTCAGGCTGTGTTGCACGCGGGCCACGGATATCGCCTGTTCGAGGGAAGGATTTCTGGTTTCCAATGGAAAGATGAGGGCGGCTATCTGGTTGGCGATGTCGACATTTTGGGTTCTGGCAAATATCACGGCAGCACTTTCAAGATCGCCTACAAAAACGAGAATCTTGTTTCATGGCGCGACGGAAAATTCTCGGTCACTTGTCCTGACTTGATCACGATGGTGGTCAAGGAGTCTGCAAAAGCAATTTCGAACCCGGACTTTGAAAAAGGCCAGGACGTGATTGTCATCGGTTTCCCGTCGCCTCCGAATTGGCGGACGCCGCACGGGATCGAGCTTTTCGGACCGAAGCGGTTTGGGTTCGATACGCTATACATTCCGATTGAGCAGATGCAGTGGACGTAACAGCGGTGGTCGCCCTCCCCAACGACCAACATGGCAAGTGTGAAATTTCACGAATTACGTCGTACGTGTTCGGAGAGAAAGCTTAAAACCTGAGGGCTATTATGCGCAATTTATCCAAGCAGAATCTGGAAGACATCATCATGGGTTGCTGCTATCTCGGCAGCGGTGGCGGAGGAAGCTATGATGCAGGATTGAAGAGAGTCCACGACGATCTCGCAGCCGGATTGAAGTTCAACCTCATATCCGTCGACGAGATGAAGGATGACGACTACGCAGCTACGACCTACTACGTAGGCAGCACGGCTCCTTATACTCCGGAACAAATAGAGCGATTCAACAGGCTCCCACGCATCAAGGATGAAGCAACCGCCGTTGCATTCCGACTGCTCGAGAAGCATGTCGGCAAGAATTTTGTGGCCGTTATCGCGGGAGAAATCGGAGCAGGCAATACGCCCTACGCGCTTTCGACCGCCGCGCATCTGGGAATCGCGCAGCTCGATGCCGATACCGCGGGCAGGGCCGTGCCGGAAATCGATCAGAGCACGATCTTTGCGGCGGGAATTTCTTTATTGCCCGCGGCAGCCGCCACGTTATTCGGCGATGAGCTTCTGATCACCAAGGTTGCCACGCCATCGCGCGAAGAGGAGTTTCTCCGCATCGCTTCCACGATTAGCATGCATATCGCGGCCGCTGACTCTGCTTTGCCCGGCAAGCTGCTGAAGCAGCCAAACATCGTTGTTCAGGGTTCTCTAACTCTGTGCGAGCAGATCGGCAAGGCTTACCGCGTCGCGGTGGAATCGCAAAAGGATCCGATCCAGGCGGTGCTTGACGCAAGCAAAGGCTACAAGGTTTTTGCCGGAACTGTCTCGGGCCATGATTGGGCCGACAAAGGCGGATATCTGGTCGGCGACGTTGAAATCAGCGGAGCGGGGCCTTACTCCGGCCAAAGGTACAAGCTGGCTTTCAAAAATGAGAATCTGATTTCCTGGCGGGATGGAAAGGTTTCCATCACTTCTCCCGACATCATCACGATGATCGATAACGCGATGGGCAGAGCCGTTCTCAATCCTGACTTCAGGAAGGGGCAGGAAGTGACGATTATCGGGATTCCTGCGCCCTCGCCGTGGCGAACCGCAGCGGGCCTCAGAGTGTGTGGGCCAGAACATTTCGGCTATGATGCATCCTACATTCCTATAGAGGAGCGGCATCGAACCGGTAACATTTAACCGGTTCGTGCACTTTTCATTGTGAACCCTTTGATCTTTCCGATGTAGTCGGTGCTGGAATGAATTTGTGTCGTTAGAGGCATTCCAAGTCGAGCAGCACGGCGTCGACGCTGTGCCGAAGAGCGAGAGAACCAAGGGCTGGTGGGATCTTTTTGTCATTCAAGCCGGGGTGAACATCACGCTCTCGAGCCTTCTGCTGGGAGGCTTGCTCGTGCCGGGTTTGAGTTGGGCGCAGGCCTGCTGGGCGCTTGTGGTGGGCAACGTCATTCTCGGTGTGCTGCTGGCTTTGATGGGCTGCTTCGGTGTCGACTACGGCGTCTCGACAACGGTGGCAAGCCGCTTTTCAATGGGCCATCCGTGCGGTTCCTGGATTGCGTCCATAATCATCCTGCTCTCGATGATCGGATGGTTTGGCGTTACCGCGGAACTAGCGGGACAAGCGACCCACGATGCTCTGCAAGGAGTGCCCGGCTTTTCCAATACTGCCATCGTCATCGCGTTGATCGGCGTTCTCAATTCTCTTCCTCCGATTTTCGGTTTTGAAAACATAAAATGGCTGAGCCGCCTGGCGGTTCCAGGGTTGACCGGGCTCTGCATATGGATTCTGTACGTCATCATTTCAAAGTACGGGTATTGGAACCTCGTTCACTACACTCCCACCCATAGCTTGTCGCTCACAACGGGACTGGATTTGGTTATGGGAGGACTCATCGTCGGCGTCTTCACCGCCTCGGATCTTTCCCGCTACATGGTCAGCGAGCGTGACAACTGGATTGGGTGCATGCTCGGCGCGTTCCCGCCATCTTTATTCTTAGGGATGGTTGGAGCTCTTTCGAAGCTGGCGACCGGAGACTGGAATGCGGTGAGCGTGGTGCAGAGGCTGGGCCTTGGCGCTCCGGCGCTGATGGTGATCATCGCTTCCAGCTGGACAGCGAATAATACGAACCTGTACTGCTCTGGACTCGCTTTGGCCAATATGTTCCCGAGGATTTCGCGTTGGCAGAGTACGGCATTGATGGGCGCTCTGGGAACAATTCTGGCCGCCTCTCGAGTTACCCGCTACTTTGGAAGTTTCCTGCTTGCGCTCTCGGATCTGTTCTCCCCCCTGATCGGAATTCTTTTGTGCGACTACTTTGTCATCCGCCGTTCTCGGCTGAACTTGCGCGAAGCATACGAAGACAAAGGACCCTGTTTCTATACTGGCGGTGTGAATCTAGCCGCTGTCATCGCGCTGATTTCTGGCTTTGTCGCAGCGAAGCTGGCCCCCGCGAGCATGATGGCTTCCTTGGTGTCGCTTTTTGCAGCGGCAGTCGTTTACTTTATTTCTCTCAAGGTCCTTTATCGGAAGACATCAAGCGAGACGAAGGACAAAGACTTGAATTCCTGCCCGACCAGTCCTTCCGCGGACGCTTGCAGTGTTACACCTAGAACAGGAGGATAGACAGAAACTATTTCCTCACACTTTCGGCACCAACACCAGGCCGCCAGGGGGGCCCAACAGCGCTAGAGAACTGGAAGCGGTAGGCGCTCCGTCAACCCTGGAAACGGACAAGCCATGGACTTCACATCTTTAGGCTTTTGACGCGGGGGCCGATCCTGACCGAGCAGTGTGCTCCGAGGTATGCGGTGAGGACTTCACTGTGCCCGGACTCCAGAGCTGCGACGAGAAAGTCGACCGCCTCTTTGGTTCGTTTGTTGACTTCTTCTGACTTCATTGTTTTTCCCTTTCTGCCGTTTCCGGCTTGTTTCTTTCTTTACTTGAGCGGCAGCGGGAAGAAACAAGGCGGGGAAAGGGACAGCACGGAGGCCTCGGAGTGTGGCAGGGCGTGAGTGGGAGCGCGGTGTTGGAGGCGAATATCGTTTGATACGCCCACCCAACTTTAGCAGTAAGGAATGCACGCCCTCGGCCAGACGTTCATACGGGCCAGTATTTATGCGGGTCCGAGGGCACTCCCGCAATAACTCCCGCAATGTTTTCGTCAACTGTGTATTATCAAGAACCTATGGCAGCCCGGCGAACCCTGTAAGTTGTTCAAAACACTAAATATCTACGGATTAAAAGGGCATTGCTCTACCAACTGAGCTACGCGCCCGCGTTTGCTTCAATCTAGCAGAAACGCCGAGAGTTAGCTGGTTTTCCGAACGACGCCGGATTCCTGCTCGAAACTGCTGGTGTCAGTTGGTCGATCCATCTGCCACCCCGCTCCTTTCGACGGCAGCCAATTTGTGAGCAGGCGCGAGATGTGCGTATCGCATCGTCATCTGGATCGTCTTGTGACCCATCGATTCTGCTACCGTGCGAAGATCCACACCGGCCATCACCAAGCGGCTCGCGAACGTATGCCGCAAGCAGTACCAGGTAAAGAAGCTGATGCCAGCCTCGCAAAGTGCAGGGTCAAACCAGTGCTTGTAGCCTTCAGCGACTCCCCTTGCATATTAACAAAAACTCGGCCCCTGCCCACTGGAACGCGCGAACAACTCCTGAAATGCCGCCAACCCGATAGAGTTCAATGGAACGTGCCGCGTGTTCCCGTTCTTGCTCTTCGGTATGGTGATCAGCTTGCGAGCGAGATCAACTCTGCTCCAAATCAAAGCATATTGTTCGCTCGGCCTCATGCCCGTGTGCAGAGCGATCTCGAACTCCGGCATGTGGTACGGATAGTCGGAGAGGATCACAGCGCGCAGCCGTGACTCCTCATCTGCGTGGGGCTTGAGGTCACGGCAGCAGCACGCGAGTTGAAAACGGCGAATCGCGAGCTGGGCACAGTGCAAGGTATCGATCAGGACGGACGATTGAGTCTGAAGATGGACGCAGGCCGCGACCTGCAGCTCGATCCGCGGCTGCATCCGCATCTCGATCATGGCTACGCCGTCACCAGTCATTCCAGCCAGGGGCAAACCGCAGACCGCGTGTTGATCCACGTCGATACCGAACTGGGCGCCAAAGACCTGCTCAACAACCGCATGGCCTACGTTGCGGTGTCACGTGGAGCCTACGATGCGCAGTTCTTCACCAACGACCGCGAGAAGCTCGGCGCGGCCCATTCCAGATAACCTGGGACAGGCGGATGTTTCTCGGGAACGAAAGGTAAAGAAAAAGTCTTACCGATGTGCTGTCCGCGGCGGCTGACTCTCCATTACTACGCGCAGAATGCGGTTGATGCGCGTCTGGTAGCCTTTGCCATGACGCTTAAGCCAAGCGAGCACGTCCTCATCCAGGCGAATCGTCAGTTGCTTTTTCGCGGGGGGCCAGGCCATCGTCGCCTTCTTGAAAAAGGTCTTGTCGAGCCGCGGAATGTCCGAATAGTCAATATCGCGATCCTTCATACGGTCAATCCGTGCCAAGTCGCTCTTGATAGATTTTCTGTTCACGTCGATTTCCCTTTCTCATGGAGATGATGCGCGTCCCGTCATCGCGCGGCGCATGGGCTATGACAACCAGTCGCCCAGCCAGCAAGCCCAAAGTGATGAGCCGTTCCTCGCCGTAAGCAAAACGGTCGTCTTCGAGGTGACGCAAGGCCCTGCAAACACCTGTTCGGCATCCTCAAAGCTGAGGCCGTGCTTGGCGACGTTCGTCCGGTTCTTCGCCTCGTCCCATTCGTATTTCATTCCATCTCAAGCCCATTGTATTGCTGTTTGTAGTTACAATCAAATTGTCGAGAAAATTGGTAGTCGCTAACCATTTGATTGATTCCATCACCGCCAATCGCACAGAAACACAGAAACCTCCGGTATTGGCAATCTTTGCCAATCTTGCTATGATGTACTAGAAATTCCAACCCAACGAAAGGGCCGCCGCCATGCCTACCCGGAACGTGAATTTGACTGATGAGCTTGACCACTTCGTCGCCACGAAGGTCAAGAGCGGACGTTACGAAAACGCCAGTGAAGTCGTGCGCGCCGGGTTGCGAACACTGGAGCGCGAAGAACAGCAGTACGAAGCCAATCTCGCCGCGTTACGTGCGGCTATTGATAAAGGCGACGCGAGCGGCATCGCCGAAGGCAACGTCTTCGGCCGCGTCCGTAAGTCCCTCAAGCTTCCCGTGTCCCGCTAACCGTGCCCAAGTTTCGATTTTCGCGCCGCGCGGAGGCCGACCTCCTGTCCATCGCCGATTACACTCTCCACGAATGGGGTAAGGCTCAAACCGCCCGCTATATCGACGAGCTTGAGGATTGTTGTCACATGCTTGCCGACAACCCGGCTTTAGGTCGCGTTTGCGATGACGTTCGCCCCGGCCTGCGCCGTCACGAGCATGGCAAGCACGTCCTCTTCTACCGGCGAGAGCATGGAGGCATCCTCGTTTCCCGCATCCTGCATCAGCGCATGCTGCCGGAAAGACACGCCCTCGACGATCAGGACGAGGAGCCATAGCCCTTCGCATCGTTCGACCCATCCTCCCAGCAGCCGCCGTTTGGCGACGGGCAGACCATGAGCGGCAGCTGCGGCGATATCAGCCACATGCACTTCACTACCCACGGCAGAAGAAATTGCGCCGGGGAGACCTGCCCCGTTCGCTCTACGGGCAGGGGAGGAGGCCGCCGCAGTCGTCGAAAGACAGTTTATGTGCTCCATGGAGGAACGACGGCGCGAGAATAACGCAAAGCGTCTTTCTGTGTTTAAAATCATCCAAGAAAACCTATGCACACTCGACATCTAGGCAACTCCGATTTAGAGATTACTCCCATCGGTATTGGCGCATGGGCGATGGGGGGCGGCGACTGGGCGTTCTCCTGGGGACGGCAGGAGGACAAGGAATCAATTGCAGCGATTCACGCGGCGCTCAATGCGGGCGTCAACTGGATCGATACCGCGGCCGTGTACGGACTGGGGCACTCAGAGGAGGTCGTCGGCAAAGCGATCGAGGGACGCGCAACCCGTCCATACGTCTTTACTAAGTGCAGCCTGGTGTGGAATGACCAGCGCGAGATCGGGCACAGTCTGAGAGCTGTCTCGGTGCGCCGCGAGTTGGAGGCAAGCTTGAGGCGGCTGAGGGTGGATGTGATCGATCTCTACCAGATCCATTGGCCTGATCCAGAGCCTGAGATGGAAGAGGGGTGGCAGACGCTGGGCCAACTCCAAGAGGAAGGCAAGGTTCGTTACATCGGCGTATCGAACTTCAACGTCACCCAAATGAAGCGGGTCGAGAGGATCGCACCCATCACCTCGCTGCAGCCGAACTACAACATGGTGACCCGCGACATCGAAAAGGAGGTTCTGCCATTTTGCCGTGAGCAGCACATCGGCGTCATCGTGTACTCCCCGATGAAGTCGGGGCTGCTAACCGGCAAAATGAACCGCGAACGCATCGCGTCGCTGCCGCCAGACGACTTTCGCCCGAGAACGGCGAGCTTTAAGGAACCGCTTCTGAGTCGCAACCTTGGCGTGGTGGAGGTGCTACGCGGGATCGGCGAGCGTCACAGCCGCACCCCAGGTGAGGTGGCGATTGCCTGGACGCTGCGCGATCCAGTCGTCACAGGAGCGATTGTAGGCATGCGTTCTGCCGAGCAGGCGAAGCAGATCGTGCGCTCAGCAGAATTCCGGCTGAGTCCCGATGAGATTCTCGAGATCGAGGAGTATCTCCAGGCGAATCCGGTTGCTGCATGAGTATCGCAAGATTGTGTCGCAGAAGCTATCCATGAACGGGTTGGGTATATTCGATTTTCTGCAAGTTTCGAACAACTACCCGCGATCTCGTTCTGCCGGAGCCCGAGATCGTACCGCAGCCTCAACACTTCCTTGATTTTGCGCGTGTACGCCGCCTTCCGGGCATTCAGTTCTTCGATTCCTCCTCCAGCCCGAGAGCGAGTGCTGTTCAGATGGGTATACCCGAACAGAACCCGATGATGTCCGAAGCGAAGATCCGAGCCTCTGGATCATCGGTCGGCAAAAATTCGACCGTGCAGAGCCAGTCTGTCTCATCTTGCCAGTATGGCTCGAAATCATCCCTGCGGTTCGTTCGCAAGAGCGACAGACTTCCAACTCAGGTCTCTACGTCAAAACTCGCGGTACAAGAACGGTACAAGCAAAAGATGTGCCTTAGCGTTTCTAGCTGTTCCTTCCAGGGCATTGCAGAGCGACCGCTGCCTTGTAATTACAGCGTGATCCATCCTGTCAGCGCCCTTTCACGGCGGTAACACGGGTTCAAATCCCGTCGGGGACGACAACAAAATAGGCCATTGATCAAATGCATATTTCCCGGCCCGCAAGGCTTTGCACAGAACTGGGCAGCAAAGTCTAGTGAAGCTGACCTTCGGCATCAAGTGATGACCGACGTGCACTCCCCCAACGAGTTCCGGATAAATACGGTGCGCAACCTCGATGCATGGTGCGCGGCATTCGGTGTCCAGCCCGGAGACAAGCTGTACCTTGCGCCAGTCGACCGCGTGCGCATCTGGTAAGCCAAGGTAGGTGCGGCCGCCCACGTGACTCAAATGCGCGGATGCCACCGAACGTTGACCTTGCCCTTCATCCTCCGTAACATTCTCGCCAGTGTCCACGCTTTCCCAATCCGTGGGTCAGACGGTTTCCCATTACCGCATCCTTCGTAAGATCGGCGGCGGGGGCATGGGTGTGGTGTATGAGGCGGAAGACCTCAAGCTCGGTCGCCACGTCGCCCTGAAATTCCTTCCCGACGAACTCGCCCACGATGCACAAGCCCTTAGCCGTTTCCAGCGGGAAGCCAAGGCCGCGTCCTCGTTGAACCATCCGAACATCTGCACGATTTACGAAATCGACGAAACCGATGGTCGAACGTTCATCGCCATGGAACTGCTGGAGGGGCAGACGCTGCGGCATCGAATCGCTGGCAAGCCACTGGAGATCGAAGCGGTGCTCCATCTGGGCATCCAGATCGCGGACGCGCTGGACGCGGCACATTCGAAAGGAATCGTCCATCGCGACATCAAGCCCGCGAACATCTTCGTCACGAGTAGGAGTCAGGTGAAGATTCTCGATTTCGGGCTGGCGAAGGTGTCGCTGAAGCCGGAGAGCGTTGCGATGAGTGCCCCGACCATCGAGTCGGAGGAACACCTAACGAGTCCCGGCAGTGCGTTGGGAACCGTTGCCTACATGTCGCCGGAACAGGTGCGAGGAAAGGAACTCGACGCCCGCACCGACCTGTTCTCGTTCGGTGCGGTGCTGTACGAGATGTGTACGGGAACGCTGCCATTCCGGGGCGACACTTCGGCGTTGATCTTCGAATCCATATTGAATCGAGCACCCGTAGCTCCGGTGCGGCTGAATCCCGACGTGCCGCCCAAACTGGAAGAGATCATCTACAAGGCGCTGGAGAAAGATCGTAATCTGCGTTGTCAGAGCGCAGCGGAGATGCGAGCCGACTTGCAACGACTGAAGCGGGACACGGAGAGCGGCAAAAGCGTAGCTAACGTTGCAGAAGCGGGAGACAGCACACATTCACGAAGACTGCTCTGGCGCTTGGTCACATGTGGGGCGGCAGTGCTAGTTGCTTTGACTGCGTTTCTGGCGTGGCGCTCCCTGCACTCGCACACTTCAGATGCAACTCCGATCCATTCGATAGCCGTGCTGCCATTTGCCAATGCCAGCAAAGACCCCGAAATGGATTACCTCGGGGAAGGTATCTCCGAGGAGATCACCAATTCTCTTTCCCGGCTTCCGAATCTCCAGGTGATGGCTCGGAGCACCGTGTCTCACTACAAATCGCGGCAAGACGATCCCCAAGGGGTCGGGCACGATCTGCGTGTCGATGCCGTGCTGACGGGGCGCGTAGTGGAGCATGGCACTGAACTCAATGTCGAAACCGAGTTGGTCAACGTCGCGACCGGAGCGCAACTTTGGGGCGAACGCTACACCCGCAGCGCCAATGATGCCTCGTTGCTGCAAGCCGCCATCACGCGTGACGTTGCCAGCCAGCTGCGTCCGCAGCTAAGTGGAGCCGAGCAGGCGGACGTCGCAAAGGTCGGCACCCGGGATGCGGAGGCCTATCAGTTTTACTTGAAGGGGCGGTACCGCTTCGAAAGATACGCGCCGCAAGACTTCGAGGCAGCAGCCGAGCTTTTCAATCAGGCGATTGCCCGTGATCCCAGCTACGCGGTAGCTTACGCTGGGCTGGCGGACGTCTACGCCAATCAGGCGTACAACGGCCTCTCTGGCCGCGAGACCTACGGCAAGGCGCGAGCCATGGCACGGCGGGCGTTAGAGCTCGATCCGCAGAATTCCGAGGCTCACATCTCGTTGGCAACGGTCGATATGTTGTTTTTCCGGAACTTCTCGGAGGCGGAATCGGAGATTCGAAAGGGTCTGGCACTTGACCCCAGTTCTCCTTATGCCCACCAGGTGTCCAGTTGGTTCAACATGGAGATGGGCAGAATTCAAGAAGCTGTCACTGAGAGTCGCAAAGCGGTGGAACTTGATCCGCTCTCGCCGTTTTACAACTCCATGCTCGGGTTCGCGTATTACTACCAACGCGACTACGAACCCGCGATCAAACAGCACATCAAGACACTGGAAATCGACCCCAATTATGCTCCGGCGGTGTATGGCATCGGAGACGCATATTGGCAAATGGGAAATTACAAACAGGCGATGGATCAACGGATCAAGGCCGCGCAGCTAGGGGGTTACGAAAAGCATGCCAAGGAACTGAGCGAGACTTTCGAGAAGTTGGGGTACAAGGGCGCTCTGAGGAAACATGCCAAGGATAGCGAAGCCGCAGGCTACCCTTATGGTGCAGCCTGTGACTACGCCATGCTGGGCGAGAAGGATGCGGCGTTCGAGGCTCTGGAGAAAGCCGCTGCTGCGGGCAATCACATCGATACAATCAAACTTGACCCGGCGCTCGATAATCTCCGCTCCGACCCCCGCTACGCCGACCTGCTGGGCCGAATCGGGCTGCCACAGTAGGGAAAGACGCCGACCCCGATATCCCCATCCTGAAAGATGCCAAAGCCTAGTACGCGAGGTTGCAATAGCAACGAGAAGCGTGGACAGCAATTCATCTCGAATGGTGACATCGTGATTTACCCCGACCAATCCCTCGTGCTCTGTGGTTTTATTTGTGAGATGGAGAGCCAGGTTCCCCTTCCAAGAGTTTTGTCTTCGAGTAGAGAACCAAGAGCGTCGCCAGCGCGACGGCGACGAACAAGAGCTGCCTCGATCGCGAATTGCGCCGCACCGGAGGCAGCGAAGAAATTGTGGCCATGAATGTTCCAACACCGCGAGTTGGGACAGCCCCAAAGAGGCGCCCGATATTACAGGGAAACAGACCGAGGCACGACAACCTTTTATAAAACCCGCATCCAGCCTGTATGGCGAAAGACCGAGACCTGTTGCTAGCCTGTAGCGATTCTTCGCAAGCTTCCCGGTTTCGAGCGGGGATCAGCAGTCGTGAATGGCTGAGCCCGTTCTTCCCAAGGAATGGCTTCTCAGCCAAAGAACACATTTTCCCCTACCGATTCCTTTCTGCCTTGAGCCCAAACTCGACCCGCCGCATCCAACCTGAGAATGGAGGCGAATATGTACGTGATTCTTGGAGCAAGCGGCAACACTGGACACGTGGTGGCGAAGAACCTTCTTGCCCGCGGGCAGAACGTTCGCGTCGTCGGCAGAAACGCGGCTCATTTGCAGTCTCTCGGGGGGGAAGGCGCGGAGATATTCATCGGTGATGTCCTCGACGCAACCACCCTGACCAAGGCCTTCCACAAAGCAGACGCCGCCTACGTCATGATTCCGCCCAACCCTACCAGCAACGATGTTCGAGCTTATGAAGACCGCGTCAGCGACGCGATCGCGGCGGCAGTTCTAGAGGCGGGCGTCAAACATGTTGTTTCGCTCAGCAGTTTCGGAGCAGATAAACCCAGCGGAACCGGCCCCGTAGCCGGCCTCCACGACCTCGAACAAAAGCTCAAACAGATCAACGGTGCGAACGCGCTCCACCTGCGCGCCGGCTACTTCATGGAAAACTCGCTGCCGCAAGTCGGTGCCATTCGCATGCTCGGCAAAGTGATCGGACGGCTCAGTCCGAATCTGAAGCTCCCCATGATCGCCACCCGCGACATAGGAGCTGCAGCGGCCGACGCCCTCTTGCGGCTGGCATTCCAAGGCAAACAGACGCAAGAGCTGCAAGGGCAGCGCGATCTCGATTACAGCGAAGCCGCCAGTATTATCGGCAAGGCCATCGGCAAACCCGATCTCGGATACATCCATGCGCCCGACGATCAGATTCGAGCCGCGATGGTGCAGATGGGAATGTCCGACAACTTTGCCGGTCTGATCCTGGAGATGGCAAGCGCCCTAAACACCGGGCACATGCGCACCCTAGAACCGCGCTCCGCCAGCAACACAACGCCAACGAAGTTCGAAACCTTCGTAGCCGAATCCTTCGTCTCGGCGTATCGACAACAAGCAGCAGCGTAAGCACCAAGTTTGCAAACAACACAAAAAGGACAAGGCCACGCTGATTTTGCGACGTGGCCTTTGTTTCAGGATGGGCGAACCCCGGTATCCGCATTGGGTCTGATTGTTGGGTCCGTTATGGGCCGATATTCCCGGCCAAAAGAGGGTACGAATGACGATAAGGGTAAGGATTGCATCTACTTAAGTTCGGGAGACTACAGCCCTGAAAAGGCTGGCGTCGGGGGTTCAACTCCCTCCCTGGCCACCAAAATCATTTGCCTTCAGTAATTTACCCCTCATCCTTAATCTGACACATCGAGCTGATATTCTTGTAAATCGATCCTCTTCGACATTCATAATCCTCTCTGTCCGTTAGGGTTAACTAGTGGAAGAGAGCAGACCAGAAGGGCTTGGAGTCTGCCATTTGCATTAATAAGGTTGGGTATTGCAGGAGTGAGGTCTATTTCTCCGGGCCTCCGCCCTGTCGCGGAACCGCCGAGATGTGGATGGTTCTCCTATTTTGCGTCTTGCCAATCAGTTAAGAATGGGGTCGTTTTTTGCAACAGATTTGAAAAGGCGTGCTTGACCGTGACGATTTGATTCAAGGTCTTTCGCTTTCGCCCCATGATTGTTAAGTGAGGGAGATTGTGTCGATTACAAGGCGAAAGCCCATTCAATCCCCATAGCACGCATCTGCCGCAACCGCCAGCGGCTTCCCTCAACGGTGCTTATCGAAAATGCCTCGGATTGGCTCCTCGGCGCACACGAGCTTTTCTGCCGAGGCATTTCAGATCAAGCCTAGCGACCACCCTCCGCTTCATTATTCGTGGCTGCTTGCTTTCAGTACCCTACCGTAAAACGCTGCCGAACATGGGTCGGGCGTTCCAGTTCGTCGATCATCGCGACGGCGTAATCCTGAACTGAAATCTTGCTCTGGCCCGTAGCGTCTACCAAGAGCTGGTCGTTTCCGAGGCGGAACTTTCCGGTACGTTGTCCGGCCTTCAATTCTGCCGAAGGGCTCAGAAAGGACCATTCAAGTTCAGGCTCTTTTCGCAGTTGGTCCAGAGCATTGATCGTCGCCAAAGAACCTGGCTTTACCCAGAGCGGCATATCCGGGCTGTCGATAACACGGACTCCAGGTTTGACCTCCAACCCACCCGCTCCGCCCACCCAGAGCACCCTTTTGATTCCAGCCTTTTTAACCGCGGCGATGATGGATGTTGTTCCTCGAACCTGGTCGTCATAAAGGTTCGGGTTCTTCCATCCAGGATTGAAGGCGCTGATAATTGCTTCGTTTCCTCGGATCAGCGTCGCAAGAGAAGCCGTGTCGTAAACGTCGCCAGCCTTCGCGGTGAGACCCTCGCGTTTTTCAAGCCTCTCCGGATGCCGCACAATCGCTGTCACCACGTGCCCTCGGTCGAGCGCCTCCTCAAGCAAGGCTGAGCCAACGAACCCCGTGGCACCTAATAGGGCTACTTTCATTGCATACTCCTCATGTCCGGTAGCGGCAGCACTTGCGGGCCAACTGGCGGTTTGGGGGAAAGGTTAAACGCCTGCTCTAGCAAGTCCGCTGCTTTTCAAGTCCGTTTGTCCGAACTATCGCTTCCCGCATCTTGTTGGCGTTCTGACGATATTCCGAATTGCCCAGAACGTCATCCATAAGAGTGGAGAGCCGTGAAGTCGATAACTCTCGTAAAGGCACATAGGCGCCAGTTTTTGTATAGGCGATTCTTGCCGCAACTCCGGGTTGATCAATTGAAACCGGAATCGCGACCATGGGAACCCCCTGTGTCAGAGATTCAAGCGCGGTATTCAGTCCGGCGTGCGTGATGCATAGTGCCGAACGTTTGAGGAGTTCCATTTGCGGGGAATGTTTTACAACAATAGAGTTGGCTGGCAAAGAACTGATCTTTTCAGGGTCGAGGCTGGGACCGATGGACAGCACTAGTTGCAGTCCGGGCCTGCTGCCGACTGCCTCCGCGATGGAGGTAAATACCGATTCGAGGCCGTTCTGCAATGTTCCCATCGAGGCATAGATAAGCGGCTCTCCTGTCAGACGGTTCCACGGAAAGTCTGATTCGATCCGCCCCAGTCCGTCGTGAAATGGGCCTGTGTAGCGGAATTGTGCGGGCCAGTGAGAGATCTTAAAATCGAACTCTTCTGGCATCTGCGTAAGCCATGCCAATTTAGAAATCGTGGCGAAAGGATCGGTCCAATCAACACCAAGTCCGACCTTCTTCGCATAAGCGCGCGCTACCGATGTTATTGGCTCATAGGTTTGCAATAGGCTGCGCACACCTGCCCGATTTCTGGCCAATGCCTCCGGGGTCGTCTCATCTTGCCAGTCAAATGTGCATACTGGAGTATTCCCTGAAAAATCAAAGGGGAGAGCGTTCGAGACATGGACGTAAGGCATGCCAAGATGCAACGGAACAGCTCCCAGGCCCCACTGGATTTCATCAAGGACCAGCGCATCCACGTTCGTGTCCCGCAGCGTTCGCGGCAGATTTCTGAATGCCGATTCCATAGTATTAGCAACCGACTTTATGACCAACTCCAACGCCGCCTGTCCCTGCAACTTGCTCAGAGCAGCCATCGATTTGGCCAGTGATCCAACTGGGAAATCATTTTCGCAAAAGGGGACAAATGGAAGTTCTGCTGCACGAACAAAGGGCTCAGTATCTGGCATGGATAGGAACACCACGTCATGTCCACGACCTTTCAGCTTGCGGGCAAGTTTGGTCATTGGATTGAGATGCCCTGGTACCCGAACTCCTAGAAATGCAATCTTCATTTGCCCTCCTGATCGGATAATGAGCGGCGACTATGACGGGCCGTCGAGATAAACGTCCGCTGCGGAGACGTTACTCATCGATGGGCGGCCCAACAATGCCTGATCCGAACGGTTCGACTACAGTGGATAGCTCGTCTAGCGACAAGCCGACAAGCTTGGGGTAGAGCTCTTCTACTCCACCTGGTGAAAAGAAGGTCAACATGCGGATCGGAGCGTTCGAACGATTCCTCCACGCGTGATGTGCGCCTGCTGGAATAACCGCAATTGTGCCGACGGAAGCATCGAAAACGTCGCCGTTGATGCTGAAGGTCACAGTCCCTTCAAGGATGTGAAAAGTTTCATCTTCCGCATGGAAGTGCACAGGTGTTGCTGTGCCTGGCGTCTCGATATTTTCCATAATTGCATAGCGGCCATTCGCCTGTGTTCCGTGAACCCGAATACACAACTGTTCTCCGGGGATTGCCTCAAACCATTCGATGGTGTCATGGTGACTGACAATAGGTGCACTCTGTTCGAGTGCGTGATCTGTTCCAAACTCCGTGCCGAACTTGCGGGGATCATTCATCAGAATTTCTCCTTTATGGAATGAACGTTTCGTTTCGTTTTCTTGCTCAGGATTGAAACACTTGAGCTAGCATCTTTATTCCCTGTCCGCATGTCGATATCCGAGAACGGAAGATCTCGGACAGCAGAAACAGCTCCCAATACGTGGAAAAGACAGTTTCGGCTCCCGCGATCAGACTGTTCCACTATCAGGCAAAGAGGACTACTCTCACAAAGTCAGCACGACCTTGCCGATCTGTGAGCCTTCCGCCGCCTGCAGATGAGTGCGTCGCGAATCGGTGGAGAGCCTTGGCCAGCCCGTTCGACCGAATTCACCGCTGCCCCATCCGGCTCAGCAGCATCGATCGCGACTCGTACGTCAGCGCTTGCGCTTGCAAAGCCCTTTTCAGCAGCTCCCGGTCAATCGTCCTGCTAAAGTACAGCCCAAACACATCCGCAATGGACACCCTCTGCTCATCCCGCTTCACCACTTCAATCGTGTCCCCAGCCTTCACTTTCCCTTCTTCAATGACGGAGAAGTAAAAACCGCTGCGCCCGCTCAGCGCGAAGAGTTTTGTCATATCGTCGCGGTCAAACCGCACTTGCAGCTTGTAGCATGGCATGCGCGGCTGCGCTACCTGCAACAGCGCCGTTCCCACGCGTACCTGGTCGCCGATATTCAGGTCTTTCTCCAGCACGCTCCGCGTCGTCAGGTTCTCGCCAAACGCGCCCAGCGTCTCCGGTGTCTCTGGCACGCGCGTCCGCCAGTATTCATAGTGCTCAACCGGATACGCATACACTGCTTTGTCCGGACCGCCGTGCACCGTCAGGTCAGCCTGGCGGTCGCCATCCAGATTCAACTTGCGTATCGGAATCGTGCCCTCAACCGGCTCCTTGAAAATCGCCGTGTTCACGCGCTGGCGCTTCCAGATCACCTCGTGCGGCAACCCCACATTGACGGACACGACTTGCATCAACGCACCCTCCGCTCCGACTCCTCAATTTGCGCATCGTTGATGCTCGCAAAGCGCTTGCGCATCAACCCGCTCTCCGCGAACTCCCACAGCTCGTTTCCATAGGACCGGTACCATTGGCTCTGCGCGTCATGCCACTCGTACTCAAAGCGCACAGCGATGCGATTCCCGGTGAACGCCCACAGCTCTTTCTTCAACCGGTAGTCGAGTTCTTTGGCCCACTTGCGCCGCAGGAACGCCTTGATATCCTCCCGCCCGCGCAGAAACTCATCGCGGTTGCGCCACTCTGAATCCTCGGTATACGCCAGCGCCACCCGCTCGGGATCGCGGCTATTCCAGCCATCCTCTGCCGCTTGCACCTTAAGCCGCGCTGTCTCTTCGGTAAATGGTGGAACAATTGGATTCGTCATGAGTCCTCCTAAGATCGAAACTTTCCATCTGGACTGCTTTCGGTCTGCTCTAGACCTGTTCTGCCGCGATCAAGATGATGCGAGCCACATCCGCAGGATGACTCAGCAACGGCATGTGGCCCGATACCAGTATCGTCAGCCTGTTCGGCAAACTCGGTGGCGCCAAACACTTCACCGCGTGGGCGCAGGAACCGGTTGCCCGCGCCCGCATCCCACCCGAATCAGGCCGCCTTGCGCAACGACACCTTCGGAAAGTCAATGTCCACATCCGTGGTGTTGTTGAAATAGTTCGTGAAGATATTAAGCACCGTGTTGGCAATCAGTTCGGCAATCTCGCCATCGTTGAAGCCGGCGTTTCGAACCGCTTCCACCTCAGCGTTGCCCAGGCGGCCCTTCTTGGTCACCAGCTCGCGCACAAACTGCAAGGCGGCTGCCGTCTTCGGCGTGTCGGACTTTCCATCCCTGCCCGCTTCGATCTCAGCATGATTCAGCCCAACCATCTTGCCAATGGTCGTATGAGCTGACAAGCAGTACTCGCAGCCGTTCAGCTCCGCCACTTCGAGCGCGATCTGCTCGCGCAGCTTCGCATCCAGCGCGCCTCCTGCCAAAGCGCCGCTGAACGAGAGGTAGCTCTCCAGCACCGCCGGGGAGTTCGCCATCACTTTGGTCATATTCGGAGTAATCTTCAGCTTGGCTTGCACTGCGTCCAGAAGTTGTTTAGCTTTGCCCGTTGCTGTTGTGGAATCCACTGCCGTCAAACGCGCCATTTTGTTCTCCTTGTGCATCTAAGAATGTAACAGTCTATTGTATGTATGACCGTTACAGAATCAGATGAGGACAGGAAATGAAAGATTCAGGAAAAAGCGGGAAGTTCCTATGGCTGGGAAACGACCCTGCCATCGACTTCGCGAACACCGAGATCGTCCAGGACGGGCAAACGGTCGATTTGCTTGAAAAACCCGACGATTTACTCGATTGGATGGCGGCTGCGGAAATGCTGAGCAGCCGAGCCTTGAAGGATGCAAAACGCGCTCTCAGCCAGCCCCAGCTGCAAAAAGCGCTCACCCGCGCCTGCGAATACCGTCGCGTTCTTAAGGCCGCGCTGGAAAACCTTCACCAGCACAAGCACATGTATACGGATAGGGCTGCCATCGCGGAAACCAACCGTCTGCTGGCTTGCCCTCGAACCACGTTTACTCTGTCCGCCGTGGAGAAATCCCTTCAACTGAGACACAACTGGGCCGTCACCGAACCCGACGACCTCTCTCGCCCCATCGCCTTAGCCTTCGCGCTACTGTTCACCACGCAAGACGCTGGTCGCATCCGCAAATGTCAGAATCCCGACTGCGTTCTTTTCTTCCTCGACACCAGCAAGAGCGGTACGCGCGCCTGGTGCAGCATGGAGATCTGCGGCAACAAACTCCGCGTCGCCGCCTTCCGCAAGCGCCACGAAAACGGCAACGACGTCACAAAGTGACGTGTTTACTGACAGCAGAACCAAGATAATTCAGAATCCACAGATTCGATCTCTGAATGGCCAAAAGGCATCACTCAAGATCGGTGAGCGAGTGCCAGTTGCGACCGGTT